>Ga0134093_1002651_pt1 | contig 13928 bp, 7 predicted proteins | sample 4_1taG_FD_94452 | JGI IMG/M metagenome (GOLD analysis project Ga0134093, IMG submission 94452) | Switchgrass degrading microbial communities from high solid loading bioreactors in New Hampshire, USA - 4_13_20_68_A1 metaG | ecosystem: Engineered > Bioreactor > Semi-continuous > Anaerobic >...
GGGGTGATGATCACGATCAGCCCCTCGCCTTCCTGCGCAAGCGCCGGGGCGCTCACGTTGAAGCCCGCGAACGCCGTCGCCACGACGAGCAGCGTTACAACTAGCTTGAACCAATTCTTGTGCAACATATCTCCCTCTCAATTTCAAGTGTCTCGAGCCGATAAAAGCCGTGACTGGGATCTGTTGTGTCGAGTTCTCCCTCCTTAGATACAGCACCTCCTTAGGTGTGACATGAAATTACTTCATGCTGCGCTCTTGAATGCGCTGCTGAAGCTGGTCGATGATCACGGCGAGCACGATCACCGCGCCCGTGATGATCATCTGCCAGAAGGAACTGACACCTTGAATGACCATGCCATTTCGCAGAACGCCGACGACAAACGCGCCGACGATCGTGCCGAAGATGGTCCCGCGCCCACCGGCCAGCGACGTGCCGCCGAGCACGACCGCCGCGATAGCGTTCAGCTCGAAGCTTTCGCCAGTTGCCGGATGCGACGCGACAAGCTGCGACGTGATAATCAGACCGACGACTGCCGAGCAGAAGCCCGAAATAACGTAGGTCATCAGCGTGACGGTCTTCACGCGCACGCCGGAAAGCTGCGCGGCGCGCTGGTTGCCGCCGATGGCGTACACCTGGCGGCCAAACGGCGTCTTGCGGGTGATGAAGATCGCCAGCAACGTCAGCCCGATCATGATCCAGATCGAGTAGGGCAGGCCGAGCAGGGTTCCGCGTCCTAGCTCCGGAAAGCCGGTGTTGCCAAGCTCTGGCTTGCCGACCAGGTTGGGGAAGGTCGCGCCGTTGTTGGACAGCATCGCGAAGCCGCGCGCCATATAGAGCGTGCCGAGCGTGGCGATAAAGGGCGCCACACGGAAGCGTGTGACTAAGATGCCGTTGATGAGGCCCACCAGCGTCCCGACAGCAAGCGCAATCAGCGCGACGATCCACGCGTTGAAGTACACCACCCGATTCAGCGGCGAGAGGATCAGGCCGTTGTGAATCAGCGCGCCGGTGACCATACCCGTCAGGCCAACAATTGAGCCAACAGAGAGGTCGATGCCGCCGGTCAGAATGACGAAGGTCATGCCGATACCGAGTATGGCGTTGATGGCGACCTGCTTGGCAAGGATCACCTGATTGCTCTGCGTCATGAAGGCGTCGGAGCTGACTGCGAAGTAAGCGAAGAGCAGGATCAGCGCCACGAAGGCCCGCATCTGCATCAGCAGATTGCGCACCGACAGGCGTCCCTCCTTGCCGATACGCTCAAGCGGGCTGCTTTCCGGTGTTGCTTGAACGTTAACTTCAGCCATTTGCCGACTCGTCCTTTCTGACCAGTTCATGTCCGATGGCGGAGGCTTCGACCAGTGCTTGCTGGGTCGCTTCGGCGCGGTCGAGTTCGCGCGTGATTACGCCCTTCGACATCACCAGGATACGATCGGCCATCGCCATAATTTCTTTAAGTTCGGTGGAAACGAAGATGATACCCAGCCCCTGAGCGGCCAGTTTGCGCATGATCTCGAAGATCTCTTCTTTCGCGCCGACGTCGATACCGCGTGTTGGCTCGTCCATCAACAGTACTTTCGGCGAGGTGAGCATGGACTTGGCGACGACCACCTTCTGCTGGTTGCCGCCGCTGAGCGACGAGATCAGGTTCGTCACGCTCGGAACCTTGATCGACAGCTCCTGCACCATGCGGTTGACGTAGGACATTTCTTTCCTGCGCGAAAGGTAAATGGTGTTCAGGTAGTTCCGTAGGCTCGCCAGCAACATGTTATCCGCCACCGACAGCTCCGGGACCAGCCCTTCGCGCTGGCGGTCTTCGGGGATCAGCATGATGCCCTGCTTGATGCGCCGGTCGATCGAGCCAGTCAGCTTCTTGCCGTCGAGCCAGACCTCGCCGCTTGCGTTGGGGTGCAGGCCCATCAGGCACTCAAACAGTTCGGTGCGGCCCGCGCCCATCAGCCCGTAGATGCCGAGCACTTCCCCGGCGCGCAGCGAGAATGACACGTTGTCGAGCAGGTAGCCGCCGCCATACTTCGGCAGGGTGATTCCCTCGACACGCAGCAGCTCGCGCTCGATCTTGTGCTGTGGCGGGCGATATGACGCCGCGGTGTCGCGCCCAACCATACGCTCGATAATCCACGAGAGATCCACTTCGCGCATCGGCGCCTCGGCGACTTTGCGCCCGTCTCGCAAGACGGTGATGTAGTCGCCGATTTGCATCAGTTCTTCGAGCTTGTGCGAGATGTAGACGATCGACACTCCGGCAGCGGTTAGCTCGCGGATCACACGGAACAGCACCTCGACTTCCGCGTTGCTGAGCGCGGATGTCGGCTCGTCCATGATCAGGATTTTGACTTCGAACGCCAGCGCCTTCGCGATCTCGACGATTTGCTGCTGGCCGATGCGCAGGTTCTGGACGAGCGTCTTGGGGTTGATCGGCTGTTCCAGGCGGGCGAGCAGCGCGCGCGTGCGTTCTTCCTGCTCGCGGTGCTGGATGACGGTTCCCGCGGTGGTGACCTCGTGCGCCATGAAGATGTTTTCGGCGACGTTGAGGTTCGGGAACAGGTTGAGCTCCTGATAGATAATGCCGATGCCGAGCGCCTCAGCTTCGCGCGGCGACGTGGGATTGATCGGCACGCCTTCCAGGATCAGCGTGCCTTCGGTGGGCCGCTCCACGCCCGCGATGATCTTCATCAGCGTCGACTTGCCAGCGCCATTCTCGCCGACCAGGACGTTTACCTTGCCGCGATAGACGTTGAAGTCGACCTTATCAAGCGCGACCGTGCCGGGGTAGATCTTCGTCACCTGCTCGGCGCGCAGGATCACATCCGGCGCGGTTTTCGTTTCTTCGGGAAGGACTGCGGGCGCGGCCATTAGTCTACAACCCTCAGCCGGACAGGCACGATCGTGACGTTATCAAGGTTTTCCATGGTGATCGCGCCGACGAACTCGACCGTCTTCCCCTCGATCTGCGCCGGGTCCATCTCGCGGATCGCTTCGATATCGTCCAGGCCGAGCGCCTCGGCGATCATCGTCGTGATGCGCGTGCCCATCGCGGTCGCAACGTCCGCGAACTCTTCCTGGTTCCTGAAGCTGCCATAGTCGATGAACCCGACCGCGTCACGGACGGCGCCGCGCTGGGAGACTTTGATCAGCGGGCCGATCGCCATGCTGGCGTCGGGCGTGCCGTCGGGCGGGGTCAGGTCGAGGGTGATCACGCCGGAGCGTGAGGACGTGTCCAGCGAGATGACCTGCGCCTCACCGCGCACCATAAACGCGTAGGGGCCGGTGCCGGAGCGGTGGCCGTATTGCTCGATAGCCGAGTCGGGATCGGAGCGAAGCAGTTCGAGCAGGGTGCCGAAATCTTGCGCCTGCTCGTCGTAGGTGGGCAGCAGTTGGCTTTCCCAGATTTCTTCGACGTAGCTGTCGCCGGTAAACCCGATCTTGGCCTCTTCGTCTTCGTCGAGCGTTCGCACGGTAGCCAGAACGCAACCGGACAGGCTGGCGCCCAGCACCGCAAGCAGCAATATTCGCGCCGTATACAGAACGAGTCGCTTTGGCCGCATGAACGATACTCCTACAATAGCTGTTCTGCCGTAAAACGATCAGTTATGAGTACATTGATCCAGCGGCCCATTAACGCGCCGCGAATCGCCGCCAGTTTTCGCCGCCCCCCTGCGATCCCGACGGTGCGGCTCACGCGCTGGAGCTTTTCCAGCGGAATGCCGATCACGCGCTCGTTGAGCGGGGTGATCACCGGCTTGCCTTCGGCGTCGAAGAAGCGCAGGCACACATCGCCCACCGCTCCCCCGCGCCGCAGCATTTCCAATTCGTCCTCAGAGTAGATGTTGCCGCTGCTCGCCAGCAGCTCTGACGGCTGGAGCGAACCGATCCCGACCAGCGCCAGCGTCAGACGGTCGAACAGGCTGACCGCCGCCGCGACGTAGGGGTCGTTGAGCAGAATGTCGCGCGCCTCGATCGAGCCGACGATGCCCGGCGCGGTCAGGAAGCGCGCGCTCCCATTGACCAGCTTGGCGAGGCGCTCGGTCAGGCGCGAGGCGTGCACTTCCGCTTCGGGAAGGCCGATCCCGCCGAGGATCTGGACGACGGTGGCGTGTGTCGGGCGCGGCAGCGGGTGCATGGCATCGACCATCGCCAGCAGCGTGGCGCTCCACGACGAGATGCCAATGATTTCATCCGGCTTGAGCGTATTCTCGAGGTAAAACGCAGCGGCTGCGCCCAGGCTGCGCTGGATGCCCGGCTCGTCGTCGGGGTGCTCGCAGTCGACAACGATCGCTTCGCGCAGGTGGTAGCGGCGCCGCAGGTCTTCTTCGAGGTCGCCAAACACCCCAGGCGGCATGCTGACGGTAATCCGCACGACGCCCTCAGACACTGCGCGCTTGAGTAATCGCGAGACGGTGGCTTGCGAGAGGTCAAGCTGCTGTGCGATTTCGCGCTGATTGAGACCGCTGAGGTGGTAGAGGTGCGCGACTTTGGTGAGCAGTCTAAGTTCTTCTATATGCCGGGTCGAAACCATTTTACGATGCGTCTGAGTTTGAATAGTTATTCACCGCAAAAATTGTATGCACATTCTAAGAATAAGGCGGAAATGCCGTCTTGTCAAGCATCTAGGATTGTTTTGTGCTTTCTGTCACAGAATATCTATGCGCGGAACGTATCCCCTGGTGCATAATGATACGCCAAGATCCCGAGAAACGGAAATTGAGCAACCTTGAAAAACGTAAATTCTGATGATGTGTGATATTTCCGCTCGAAGTGTCTTTGAGTGTATAGAAATCATAAAAAATGGGGCGTAGCGGGTTCTCGGATAAATGAACCGTGCTACAATACAAAAACCCGTAACCGGGTTGCTTAGTGATCTCTACATGCCAGAAGAAAGGAAGATCGTCCGAACGGCGCAAGGCGCTCCCGCGCTGCGCCCAACAAGCAGTTAAGCAAGACGCGCATTCAACATAAACAAAATCGCACGGCCAATAGTAATCGCACTCGCACGCCGATCACACGGACTATGAGGCCATGCACCGTCATTCATCGCAGCTTGCATTGCTCCCATTTTCCGCGCCTCATGCGACGGTGCATCCTTCTGCGACGGCTCCCCTCTCAGCCAAACCTTTCTCCCGCCTGCTGACTTTCGCGGCGATCCGCTCTCCCACTGACGATCACCCTGGCGCCAGAGCGCCCGCCCCGCGTGATTCGCTCGCGCCGGGCAGCCTTTCGCCGCCTGCGCCGCATGCCCGCCCCTTCTGAACGGAAAGACTCCGCTTTCGCTGGTGAAGGTTTGTTGAGGACGTGCAGGATGAAAACACGCGACGAATGGATGCAGGAACACGACCGGTTGCTGGGCATGCTGGACGAGGCCCGCGCCATCCTCAAACAATATCCCGGCGTCATATCGGTCGAGATCGGGATTAAGGAGAGCAGCGGCGATCTGACGAATGACCTTTCGTGGCGCGTCTACGTCGCCAAAAAACTGCCGGAGTCTGAACTGGCGCCGGAAGCGGTGATCCCCGACGAAGTTCTCGGCGTGAAGACGGACGTGATCGAGTCCGATGTACCGACGCCGACGTTCGATTCCAACAAATACAGGCCGCTCAAGGGTGGCATCCAGATCGACAACGAGCTACCGGCTGGACAGGGCACGCTCGGCTGCTTCGCGCAGGTGAACGGCACGCAGGAAATCGTCGCGCTGACCAACGCGCACGTCGTCGAGGCTGGTGGCGCGACGAACACGATCGAGATGGGCCAGCCGGAATACACCACCTGCTGTTGCTGCGCGTGTGACGATATCGGGACGGTCAGCCCGTCCGACCGCAAGCTGGACGGTTCGGTCGACGCCGCGATCGTGCACCTGAAATCCGGCATCGGGATCACGAACGTGATCCGCGCGCTCAATGCGGACGGATCCGACGGGGTCGTACAGGGTAGCCGCGCCGCGAGCGTCAGCACGGATACGGTGGTCAAGGTCGGCCGCACCAGCGACCGAACCACCGGTACGGTTGTCTCCATCACACATTCCACCGGTGCCGGTACAGATGGCACCCCGGCACGTACCGATCAGATCCTCGTCAAGCCGGATGCGGGCATAACGAAGTTTCAGGATTTTGGAGATTCCGGCTCGGTACTGGTGGACAAAGATAATAAGGTAATTGGCCTGATGTGGGGCGCCTATCTGACCCCTGGATCGGCGCTGTTTGGCCACGGGATCGCCTGCCCGATCAATGCTGTCAAGTCTGCGCTGGACATCACAATTCCCGAAGGCAGCCTGCAAACGCTCGGCGCGCCCATGCGCACGACAGAGCCGGTTATCCTCAGGCAGCAGCAACCGGAAGCGTCCGAGCTGATCGGGCTGCTGCAAGCGCGCCTGTCGCGGACGGAGCAGGGGCGCGCGCTGCTCGGCCTGATCGACACGCATAAGAACGAGATCATCCGGCTGATCCAGCAAAACCGCGCCGTGACCGTCACCTGGCACCGCAAGCAGGGACCGGCGTTCCTGGCCGCGCTCGGACGCAGCGCCAAGCACCCGGCGTATCGCGTCCCCGCCGAGATCGAGGGCGTCAGCCGTGCGGACCTGATTTCGAGCATGGCGGCGGCGCTTGAAACGCATGGTAGCGAGCGTCTGCGCGAAGCGGTGCGACGCTATGCGCCGACGGTGCTGGACCTGCTGGCGCGTTACGACTCGGTGCACGAGATCGCCGACGCGCTGGAAGACCGGATCCTGCCCAAACTCGCGGAAACCTACCCATCCGCCGACTGAGCGAAAAAAGAGCGTCCTGATGGCAAACGAAACCGGAACGCTTGAAGGAATCGCAATTGCGCTGTCCCGGCTGATGCAACCGCTCAGCGAGCGGCTGACCGCCGGGCAGATTCGCGTGCTGTTCGCGGAACTGGGGCTTCAGTTCCCCCCGGCGCTGGAGACTGTCGGGCCGTTCATGGATGCGGCGCAGAGCGTCGTCGCGGCGGTCAACGAGCTACCAGGGCTGACGGTTGCGCTGGTTGAGGCGATCGAGGACGAGGACATCGGCGAGATCGTTTCCAAGAGCGTCGAGCTGATCGACGTGGTCCGCACGGTCATCACCGGCATCGACACGCTCGCGACCGCGCTGCAGAATGCTGGGGCTTCGACCGGCCTGCCCGCCAGCGAAGTGGCCGCCTTTGCCGCCGAACTGCCTCAGCGCCTGCTGGAATACCTCGTCGCGCGCAATCTCGAGGTCATCCCCGGCGCGGCCGAGGCGCTTGAGTTCATCGGCCTGCTGGAGCGCACGGACGAGAACGTCGGATCGACCGACCCGACCAAGCCGCCTTACGTGCGCCGCGTGATTCACCTCGATCAACTGGTCGCCTTCCTCGAATCGCCGCTCGACCACCTTGAGACGCTCTACGGGTGGGGTAGTTCCTCATTTAACGGTCAGACGCTGCTCGAAAAAATCGCTCACATTCTGGCGCGGGCGGGCGTTCCGGTGATCCTCGATACGACGGTCAGCCCGCCGGTGCTGGATGTGTATTTCGTCGAGGTGCAGGCGAACACGACCGTCAACCCGCGCGGCCTGTCGATCCGCATCGCCGAGTCGTTCACCTTTGACAAGAACGTAGTCTTTGAAGAGGACGACTACAAGCTCGAAGCGGGCTTTGACTCTGAACTGACGGTCGGCACGGAGATCATCATCCAACCCAACGACAAGGTGACGGTCATTCCCCCGTCTGGCGAGTTTCGCGGCGACGCGTTCGTCAAGTTCACGGGCGGCAGCGAAACCGGCGATCCGTACATTATCTTCGGGCAGCCGGGCGCCAGCCGGATCGAGGCGCGGCAGTTCGTGGTGCGCGTCGGCGCGGGAATCGCCTGGCTGACCGACCACGGCGAGGGCGAGTTCGAGATCCTCGGCGAGATCAGGAAGGGCAAGATTTTCATCGGCATGGAAGGCGCGGACGGCTTTCTGGCGACGCTGCTCTCCGGACTGAAAGTCGAGTCCGACTTTGATCTCGGCGTCGGCTTCTCGACCAAAGACGGCATCTTCTTCGTCGGGAGCAGCACGCTCGACATTCAGGTGCCGATCCACGTGTCGCTCGGCCCGATCGAGATCACCGCGCTGACAATCACCGTCGGGCTGGGCGCGGGCGGGTTCCCGCTGGGGCTGGCGGTGGACCTGAAGGCGATGCTCGGCCCGCTGCAAGCCGTGATCGAGCAGATCGGGCTTGAGGCGACGCTCAGCCTGCCGCCGGGTGGCAACGGAAATGTCGGCCCGGTCGATTTCACGCTCGGCTTCAAGCCGCCGAAGGGCGCGGGCCTGTCGTTGGATGTGGGCGTGGTGCGCGGCGGCGGCTACCTGTTCTTCGACCCGGAGAACGGCGAATACGCGGGCGCGCTAGAGCTTGCGCTGGCGGAGATCGTAACCGTCACGGCGATCGGCTTGATCACTACCAAGATGCCGGACGGCTCGCAGGGCTTTTCGCTGCTGCTGATCATCACGGCGGAGTTCGGGACCGGTATTCAGCTTGGGTTTGGGTTCACGCTGCTGGCGGTCGGCGGACTGCTTGGCCTGAACCGCACGATGCGCCTCGATGCGCTGGCGGAAGGCGTCCGCACCGGCGCGCTCGAAAGCGTCATGTTCCCGACGGACGTGATCGCCAACGCGCCGCGTATCATCAGCGACCTGAAAAATTTCTTCCCACCGGAAGAGGGTAAGTTCCTGATCGGCCCGATGGTCAAAATCGGCTGGGGCACGCCGACGCTGGTCAGCATCTCGATGGGCATCATCATCGAGATTCCCGGCAACATCGCCATTGTAGGCATCTTGAAGGTCGCGCTGCCCGCCGAAGAAGCGCCGCTGATCGTGTTACAAGTGAACTTCATCGGCGCGATCGAGTTCGACAAATCGCGGATCTGGTTTTTCGCGTCGCTGTTTGAGTCGCGCGTGCTGTTTATCACCATCGAAGGCGAGATGGGGCTGCTGGTCGCGTTTGGCGACGATGCGAACTTCGTCGTCAGCGTGGGCGGCTTCCATCCGCGCTTCAATCCACCGCCGCTGCCGTTCCCCACGCCCAAGCGGATCGCCGTCAGCATCCTGAACGAGTCGTACGGGCGCATCCGCGTGGAAGGGTATTTCGCGGTCACGTCGAACTCGGTGCAGTTTGGCGCCAAGGCGGAGCTGTTCTTCGGTTTCAGCGAGTTCAAGATCGAAGGGCACATCGGCTTCGACGTGCTGATCCAGTTCTCACCGTTCTACTTTATCGCGGAAATCTCGGCCTCGGTGTCGCTCAAGGCGTTCGGCGTGGGGCTATTCAGCATCCGCCTGCGCTTCTCGCTGGAAGGGCCGACGCCGTACCGGGCGCGTGGCTCCGGCTCGATCTCGCTGCTGTTCTTCGAGATTTCGGCGGACTTCGACATCACCTGGGGTGACGCGCAGGACACCAGCCTGCCGCCCATCCCGGTCATTCCGCTGCTCAAGGCCGAGCTGGAGAAGCCCGCGAACTGGCGCGCGCTGTTGCCGCCGGAAAACAGCCTGCTGGTGGCGCTGCGCAAGCTGGAAGCCACGGAAGCCGATGAGCTGGTGTTGCACCCGGTCGGGACGCTGCAAGTCAGCCAGAAGCTGCTGCCACTCGACCTGGACGTGGACAAGTTCGGCAGCCAGACGATCAGCGACGCCAAACGCTTCACGATCGATGTGGTGGCGGGCGGGCTGGACAAGGTGCGTGACGCCGAAGACCAGTTTGCCATCGCGCAGTACCAGACGATGGAAGACGGCGACAAGCTCTCGCGGCCCGCGTTCCAGACGCAGCACAGCGGCGTGGACCTGTCGGTCGCGGGCGAGCAGCTTCGCTCCAGCCGGGCGGTCAAGCGCATCATCCGCTACGAAGAGATCATCATCGACAACAACTATCTGCGCTTTGTGCAGCGGTTCGTGGTCGACATCAGCGGCCTGTTCGCGCACTTCCTGAACGGCGCCAGCGTCAAGCAATCCCCCCTGTCGAAAGCCTACAAGTCGAAGTTCAAGCCGTACGCAGACGCGATCGTCGCGCACGACGAAGGGTTCACGGTCGCGTTCCAGGAGAATAACCAGGCGGTTAGCTCGCAGGCGACGTTCACCAGCGAGGCGGCGGCGCGCGACTTCATGAGCCAACTGGTCAGTTCCGATCCCTCGATGGCGGACGCGGTGCACGTGATCCCACAGTTTGAGGTGACGTCATGAGTCCCTTGCCGACCTACACCTTCCTTCCCTGGCTGCGTCAGGGCGTCGCCAACCAGATCACCAGCGGCGACCTCGACCCGAATGTGACGCTGCGCGCGTCGGTGCAGGTCACGCTGGAGCTCAACGCGACCACGCCCGACGGCGGCACGCACACCGAGACGATCAGCCGCCCGGTCGCGCTGTACGGGCCGGGGGACATCGTCGGGCTGGAAAGCCGCGCGATCATCCGCACCGAGCCGCGCAACTGGATCACGAACTTCGAGCCGAACTACCTGCCGTGCATCGAGTTCTACGACGAAGACCTGCCCTGGCGCTACACGCCCGCCGCGCCGAACGGCCATCGCCTGCGCCCATGGATCGCGCTGGTGGTGCTCAAAGAGGGCGAGTTTGAAGAAGGGCGTAACATCCAGGGGAAGCCGCTGCCTTACATCAGCGTACCGGATACGAGCGTGTTTCCCGACGCGGAAGGGCTGTGGGCCTGGGCGCACGTGCACGTCAACCGCAGCCTGACCGCGAGCGACACCGAGATCACCACCAACGACATGAACGCGGTCATCCCCAAGCTGGAGTCCGCGCTCGACGACGATCCGGACCTGGGCTATTCGCGCCTGATCTGCCCGCGCAAGCTCGAGGAGAACACCGCCTATCACGCCTTCGTGATTCCGGTGTTCGAGAGCGGTCGGCTGGCGGGCCTGGGCCTCGACCCGGCCGGGACGCCACACGCGACGTTCTCCGCCTGGGCCGATTACCCGTCTGGCACGCGCCCCGAGCCCACGCATTATCCGGTCTACTTCCGCTGGTTTTTCCAGACCGGCACGAAGGGCGACTTTGAATACCTCGTGCGCCTGCTGGAGCCGAAGCCAGTCGATCCGCGCGTGGGGCGGCGCGACATGGACGTGCAGCGCCCCGGCGCGAATCTGCCCGGCATCACCGACCCTGAGCTACGCGGCGTGCTACGGCTCGGCGGGGCGCTGGCTGTGCCGCGCATCCTGCTCAGCCCGGAAGAACTGGCCGAAGCGGATATGTACGACAACTGGGACCAGCCGCGCCCGCACCTGTTCCAGCAGCGGCTGGCTGCGCTGATCAATCTGGCCGACGACTACCAAGAGAAAGCGGCGGATGCAGCCAATACCGACGCCGGAATGGACGGAGTGTTCCGGCCCGATCCGGACGCTGACCCCGACGACGATCCGGACCCGCTGATCACCCCGCCGCTGTATGGGCAGTGGCATGCGCTGGCCCGTCGCCTGCTGGTCGATCGCGACGGCAGCCCGCTCAGCCCGGTCGAGAACTGGGTGCACGACCTGAACCTCGACCCGCGCTATCGAGTCCCGGCCGGGTTCGGAACGGGCGTCGTGCAGGACAATCAGGAGCAGTACATGGACGCGGCCTGGGCGCAGATCGGCGACGTGCTTGAGGCGAACCGGCGCATCCGCTGGGCGCAGTTTGCGCGCGAGGCGGGGAATGTCTGGTACTCCAAGTATCTGATCCCGATGCAACAGGCGAGCGTGGATCGCGGTCTGACACTCACCGCGCCGCTGCACCGCCGCGTGCTGGCGGGCAGCAAGACAGCTTATTTCCAGATGAAGACGAGCGTCGTTCCCCCGGTGCTGACCTCGACCGCGCTGCGGCGGGTGGCGCGCCCGCGCGGGCGGCTGATCCGCAAGCTGCCGTTTGACAGCCGGATCCGCCCCGAGTCGATTCTCACGCGCGTCAACGCGGGCGAGATCGACGCGCAGCCGCCGAAGGAAACGCCGCCCAACCTGCCCAAAGTCGAGGACGTGGTCGAGGAAATGACTCCGCCCGGCGTGCCCGATCAGGTGCCGGAGATTCTGCGTCGCTTCCGGTGGTGGCGGCTGGCGATCGTGCTGACCGCGATCTTCCTGCTTCTGCTGCTCGCGCTCGACATCTGCTCGACGGTCAGCCTGGTTGGGCTGTTGTTGCTTGCGCTGTTGTACTGGCGTCTGAGCACATGGGAGCGCGACCTGCGCCCGGCGGACACGATCCATCCCGACAGCCAGACGCCCGAGGCGGTCGATCGCCTGCCGACGGTGCCCAACTTCCAGATTCTGCCGGTCGGCACTCCGTTCACGCCGCAGGCCGGCCGGATGGACAGCCTCGAGGCGGTGCGGTTCAAGCGCGCGCTGAAGGACGTCAACAGCCTGCTGGTGGCGAGCGCCCAGGTCGGCGCGGAACCGGTGCGCCAGCGGCTGAATCTGACGCAGGTCGCCACGCAGGTCATCACCTCGATCGATCCGAAGCTGACGGTTCCCCGGCGCATCCTTTCCACGATCGCCATCCCGCCGTGGATCATCGGGCAGATGGTCGAGACGTTCACCGAGGCGATGGCTTACCCTGAGTTTGACATCCCGATGTACAAGCCGCTGGTGGACAAGTCGTCCGAGCTATTCCTGCCGAACATCCAACTCATCGAGCAGAACAGCATCACCCTGCTGGAGACGAACCAGAAGTTCATCGAGGCGTACATGGTGGGCCTCAATCACGAGTTCGCGCGCGAACTGCTGTGGCGGGAGTATCCGACCGACCAGCGCGGCAGCTACTTCCGCCAGTTCTGGGATGTGTCTGGCTACCTCGAAACCGACACGTCGCTGAGCGAGGACGAGCGCCGCGAGAAGCTGCGCGACATCCCGCCGCTGCACCTGTGGTCCCGCTTCTCAAGGCTCGGCGAGCACGATCACCGCGAGACGGGCGGCGAGTCAGAAGAAGAGGTCGTGCTGGTCATTCGCGGCGAGCTGCTGAAGAAGTATCCGAACGCCGTGATCTACGCCCACCGCGCGCGCTGGCAACCGAGCAACGACAACATCGACAACAAGCTTGAGCGGCGGCTGGTCGAGCTGACGCCTGCGCAGGAAGCGAACCCCCCGCGCGACATTGTCAAAACGCCGCTGTACCAGGCGCAGGTGCCACCGGATATCTACTTCTTCGGCTTTGACCTCACCGCCGAGGAAGCGAAGGGCGACGACGGCACGCAACCGGGCGACGATCCGGGCTGGTTCTTCGTGATCAAAGAGCGCCCCGGCGAACCGCGCTTCGGGCTGGACATCGACAAGCAGCCCGCGATCAACATCTGGAATGACCTGTCGTGGGAAGACGTGTTGCCGGGCGCGCCGGGCGCGCATATCCCGATCAACAAGAGTTTCACGCTGGTTGAGCCGACCGACCCGTCCGTCAGCGAGAAGCATGTCCAGTGGCTAGAGGACCGCTTCGTAAGCTGGAACACGAACACCAACTCGGCGGACCTGGCGTACATCCTGTATCAAGTGCCGGTGCTGGTCGCCGTCCACGCATCCGAAATGCTGCGGCCGCGCTGATCGAGCGGAGAGATCAGGCATGAGCGAGTTTGACGAACTGAGACAGCAGCTTGCCAAAGCACGCAGCCAGCGCGACGACGCCAGCCTGGAGCTTTATCTGGCGCGCGAAGAACTGGGGCGGCTCCAGCGTGAGAAAACGCGCTTTTTGCGGCGGCTCGACCCGAAGAACGAGCGGCAGTTGAAGCAGTTGCAGGACTTTGACCAGCGCATCAAACGCGCCGAGCAACAGGTCCAACGAGCGCAGCAGGTGTTCGGGCGGGTTGCCGGGCAGGTGGACAGCGTCTTTGAGCGGTTCGAACCGCTCACCGACCCGCGCAAGCTCATCGGCGAGTTCAGCGACACGTTCCCGATTCTGCTGTTCCCGCTGCGGATCGAGACGCGCTTCAAAAC
>Ga0134093_1002661_pt1 | contig 13891 bp, 12 predicted proteins | sample 4_1taG_FD_94452 | JGI IMG/M metagenome (GOLD analysis project Ga0134093, IMG submission 94452) | Switchgrass degrading microbial communities from high solid loading bioreactors in New Hampshire, USA - 4_13_20_68_A1 metaG | ecosystem: Engineered > Bioreactor > Semi-continuous > Anaerobic >...
AGCGGTCGGCCAGGCGGGTGGGGCTTTCGTAGTGCACCGGCTGGCCTTCGCTCAGGGCGCGCAGGAACTCGGGCTGGAAGAGCGTGTCGGGGCCGGTGGGGGGCAGCTCCCAGATGGACTGGCCGATCAGGGCCTCCGGCGGCAGGTCGAAGAAGGCCAGCGCGGCCGGGTTGGCCGCGGTGATGCGCCCGTCCCGGTCCAGACTCAGCCAGGCGTCGAAGACGCGCTCGAACAGCCCCGCGATGTCCCCCGGCCGGGGCGGATCTTCCATTGTGAGGCCTTGCCGGTGTCTGTTTCTTTCCATGAGGCCGCCCTGTGAAAAACGACTGCGGTCGGCTCTGGCTGTCCCCCACGAAATGCTTGTGCCGTTATTGTTGCACGAATCGAGTGAAAAGTCCACAGGATAATATCAGCAGGATGTTATTTTGTGGACTTCACCCCGCTGCCTGGCCCTCAGGATGATGCCCGCAGGGCCCATTGACCCGGATATGACCGGGGTGATCGCAGGGGCAGTCCCGGCCGCACCGCCTGAATGGGGCGCCCGAGAACGGGCATGGAGCAGTAAAGAGAGGTGTGGATGATATCCTGCGGGCGCAGGTCGCAGACCTGCGCCCGCAGGGCACCGTTGACAAGGCTGACCTCCTGCGAGGCTCTGCGCAGGAGGTCTTCCACAGGAGGCCGCCTGTAACGTCCTAATCCGCCGCAGCCGCCCCTTCCACGGGAGCCGCTCCCTCAGCGACGGGCATCAGCTCCTCCAGCGAGGGCGGGTCGGTTTTCTCTACGTTCATCAGCGCCGGCACGCCGAAGCTGATCAACCCGATGACCGTCTGGGCCAGCCCGGCGCCCAGGAAGAGATACCGCACGCTCACCGCATCGGCCAGCGGACCGGCGACGGCCATGCCCAGAGGCACCATCAGCATGCAGCCGGAGCTGACCACCGCGCCGATGCGCCCCTGCAGCGACGGATCGACGCGCTCCTGCATCAGGGCCATGAAGGCGCCGTTGCAGATGGAGTTCATCACCGCGCCGAAGACCAGGCCGCCTATGGCCAGGGGCAGCGCGTTCGCCGGGGCCAGGCCGACCACGGTCACGCCCAGGCCCAGCCCGACGATGCCCGTCAGGGCGGTGATCACCCGGCGCTTAAACCCGCCCCACACACCCAGCAGCACGCCGCCGGCCAGATAGCCCACGCCCCAGCCCGAATCCAGCCAGGCGAACTCGAGCGCGCCGCCGCCGAAGTGCTGGCTGACCAGCAGGGGCAGCAGACGGAAGACGGGCGAGATGATCAGGTTGAGCAGCATGGCCAGGATGATGATGGCCAGCAGGCCCGGCCAGCGCCCCACCAGGCGCAGCCCCATGCGCACGTCACCCCAGAGCACACGAAGGTTGGTCGCGCCGGAGGGGCCGTCCGCGCGGCGGGGGCTGGGGATGGCGATGAAGATCATCGGCAGCACGGCAATCAGCGCGGTGACCACGTCCACGGCGACCACCATGTGGAGGGGCAGTAGTTCCATCAGCAGCGCGCCCAGGGGCGGGGCGACGATGTTCAACCCGCCGCTGAGCATCTGGTTCAGCCCGGCGATGCGCGCCAGCTGCGCCCGCGGCACCATCAGCGCGGTGGAGGCCTGCATGGCCCCGCGGTGGAAGGTGTTGCCCAGCGAGCGCAGGGTCATCACCACGTACAGGTGCCAGATCTGGATGGAACCGGTCCAGAACAGGTAGACCAGCGAGAGCGTCACCAGCGCCACGGCCAGGTCCGAGACGATCATCACCTTGCGGCGGTCCAGGCGGTCGATCAGCGCACCGGCGAAGGGCCCCAGCAGGATGTCGGGCAGCAGGGCCACCAGCGAAGCGGTCGCCAGGATGGTGGCCGAGCCGGTGGTGCGCGTCACCCACCAGACCAGGGCGAACTGCACCAGATAGCTGCCCAGCAGGGAGAAGACCTGACCGGTCCAGATGGTGAAGAAGGGTAACTTCCAGCCGGGGGAATCGGCTGAGGCGGTCATCAATTTCATGGTGCCTCGACTTTCTGATTGGCGGCGGGGTCAACCCGCAAACACGCAGGGGGATACCAGCCCCGCCGGCTCAGGCGGGGCTATCATCAGACACGTTCAGGCGATGGCGGAGGGGGCGGGGAGGTTACTCGATGAAGACCTCCACCCGCTCCCCGTCCTCTTCATCGTGCACGTCCACAATCTGGCCCATTTCGCCGGAGCGCAGGGCTTCGATCAGCATGTCGGGATCCAGTCCGGCGACTTCCGGGGCGAAGCGCATGCCCAGCCGCAGCCCGGAGCTGACCAGGCCGATGGGCAGGCGCACGTTGACGCGGGTCTTGCCGGAGTCGGTGTCGGTCACGCGGACGCGCAGCCAGCGCGCGCCGCCGGAGTGTGTCGAGTGGGCGGACGGCTGGGCTTCGGGGCCGGGCTGGTCAGCACCCAGGGCTTCGAGCAGTTTGGCGGCCTGCCGGGCATCGATCTGCCCGTCCTGCAGCATGGTTAAGATTTTCAGGCGTTCTTCCTGGGTGGGCATGATTAACCTCCTCGAGAGCGCAGGCGCTGCTGGGCTTCCTCGGCGCTAATGCGGCCCTGAGCCAGATCATCAAGCACCTGCATGCGTTCCTGCGGGGTGAGCCGGACGGGCTGTTCCTCACGTCCGGGCTCAAAGCCCAGCGCGCGGATGACCTCGTTCAGACGGTTGCGCAGGGTGGGGTAGGAGAGGTTGAGCTCCTCTTCCAAGCGATTGAAGCGCCCTTCGTTGCGCACGAAGGCGAGCAAAAACTGGGTCTGTTCGGGGGTCAGCCGGGCGAACGGCTCCAGGCCGGGCTGGAACTGTCCCTCGACGGTCACGTCGCAGTGCATGCAGTACATCCGGGTGACCAGAACAGGTCCGCCGCAGAACGGGCAGGTGGAAGGCATCTGGTTCATGGTTGGCCTCATTTCTACTCACAGGCGGTGGAGAGCTGGCTGCGGCCTTCGGCGAGGACCAGCAGGCTCTGGCCCAGGCGAAGCAGCGCCAGCGCCAGCGATTTGATCACCCGCCGCCAGAAGCTCACGGGCTGCAGGGCGGCCTGCGCGACCGGGTCACCGGCCGGGTGGTCAACAACCCGCTCCACCCAGGGATTGCGATGGACCTGCCGTTCAACGGGCGCCCATACGTTCAATCCGGTTTCTCGATCGTGCGATATCCACAGGCTCATCACGTCCTCCTGTAAAAGTTAATGCTCGGTTTGTAATTCTGAATAAATATTAGCACAAACTTTAATATTGTCAAGTGTTGATTTTATTTATTTTTGATTTTCTGGCAGGATTTGCGGAAATCTTTCACTCTGGCTTTTTTTTCTCTGACGGTATAATCAGGGTGATTTCTCAAGCCATCATCTACATTAAAAGGACACTCCATGCGCTCCGCATTTTCCATTCGCTACGCCAATTTGCTGTTTCTCGGCTCCGCCCTGCTGGTGGTGATGCTCGGTTCGCTGGTTCAAAGCCGGGACCTGGCCTGGGGGCTGCTGTTCACCGAGGTGGCCCTGATTCTGGCGCCTGCCCTGCTGGCCCTGCGCCGCTCGGGGGTACCGCTGCGCGAGGGGCTGAACCTGCGCCCGCTGCCGGCCCGCTGGCTGCCGTTCTTCTTTGTGCTGGGGGCCGCACTGTGGCCGGTGGGCGCGCTGATCGACGGGTTGATGATCCAGCTGACCGGCATGCAGTCGGTGAATATTCCCGCCGAAGCGCTGCCGGCCAGCACGCTGGAGCAGGTGGTCTATTTCCTGGCGCTGGCTGTGGCCGCCCCGCTGTGTGAGGAAGCCCTCTTCCGCGGGGCGATCTTCGGGGCTTACCTGAAGAACCGCAGCCCGCGCTTTGCCATTGTGATGACCGCGCTGCTGTTTGCCTTCTTCCACCTGCGTCTCACCGGGCTGCCGGCGCTTCTGCCGGTGGCCTTCGCGCTGACCTGGGTGGTCTGGCGCACCGGCTCGCTGTGGGCCGGGGTGCTGGTGCACGCCGGGAACAACACGCTGGCCGCGCTGGTCTCGCTGCTGCCCTCCGGCGATACAACCGTGCTGGGACTGACCGTGCTGGTCGCGGCCGGGCTGGGGCTGGTGATGGTCCCGGCGCTGCTGTCGCTGGTGAAGCGCTCCTTCCCCCTGCCGGAGCAGGCGCCGGAGGAGCCGGAACCGGCTGCAGCGCCTGCCGGCGGGCTGCGGATCTACTGGCCGCTGGCGGTCTTCGCCCTGCTGTTTACCGGCGTGACCGGTCTGGAACTGGCGCAGGGGTTGAACCTGGCCCTGATGCCCGGCCGCGGCCTGGGGTTTGAGAGCGATCCGGCGCTCACCTTCGGAGAGTGGCGCTACCAGGCCGCCAACCGCGGCGGCGAGGTGGTCGGGGAGGCCGTCTGCCGCCTGGGGGCCGGGTCGGAAGACACAGCCCGGCTGGACTGCAGCGCGGATGTGCGGGGCTACGAGGTGACCGTCGGGAACAGCATGTGGATCGACTCCGGCCACCACAGCGAGTGGACGGCGGAGTGGGACCGCCAGACGCTGGCGCTGCGGGCCTACCATTATCTGAAGCGCGGTGAGGACGGCTTCACCTGGGAAGCGGCGCTGGAGGACGGCACGCTCAGGCTGTGGTACGGGAACAGCGAACGCGGGGCGGCGTCGCTGGAAGAGGAGACCCTGCTGGAGAACGAGTGGGCCTGGCGGGCCGGTTTTATGGAAATTGCTCCCGCCCAGCCCCGTCTGGTGCCGTTTGCCCGGCCCATGCGCTGGGACCTGTCGGACGATGAAAAGCGGCCTGGCCTCAGCCAGGAACTGGTGCAGGTCAGAGCCGAAAGGCATTTCCTCACCCCGGCGGGAGAGTTCAGCGCCGACCGGTTCCAGGTCGGGAAGGAGCGCACCGCCTGGGTGGAGGAAGGCACCGGGTGCGTGCTGGCCTGGGAGGACGGCATGCTGACCTATATGCTGGTGGAATCGTCCGCGGAAGGGGAGTAATCCGCCCGCTCCGGATGATCCAGTCCGTCAAGGGATATGGACTAGTCTGACAACTCCGGTGGACTAGTCCATTTTCATTAATCGAAGCGCCCGTGCCACGTGCCGGGCGCTTTTTTGTGCGCCAGCAGCCCGATTCCAGCCGGATACAGCCGCCCGGCGGGCCTGTCAGGCCGCCAGAATCGCGCTGTTCACCAGTTTATCGCACGTAATATCGCCAGCGTCACACCTTTCCGCACACCTTGCATTTATGCAAGGCTTTTATCCGGCGCATCCCCGGCCCCTAACATTTCTGTAAGTGAAAACGGGAGCGAATAGTCTGTATACTGCTGCGCGTACGAGGGCAACCCATTAAAGTTTGCGTCCCTGTACCGGCCGAACCTCCACAACACACACGACACTGCCGGTCCTGGTTCTGAGCCTCCAGGCGATCGTCTGAAAACCACTGGCCTGAACCTGCAGCTTCTGCCCTGTCTGAGACAAGGAGAACCATGTCTAACGACCGCAGCTACAAACGTGTAGTCAATTTCCTGGTGGCGCTGGCCATCACAGTTACATTCCTTCTGCCTGCGAGCACCGCCTTCGCGCAGAGCGGTGGCACTACGATCTACATCCCCATTGCTGGAAATCACGAAACCCCGTCCCAGCCGACCCAGGTCGGCGGACCTTCTCCGGCTCCGATTACCCTGCCGGACGGCCCGAAAGTCTTCGCTGCCCCTGACGGCAGCTCCAAGGGCGATGGTTCCCAGTCGAAACCCTGGGACCTGGCCACCGCGCTGAGGAAGAACCTCGAGCCTGGCACAACCCTGTACCTGCGCGGCGGCAAGTACGGCAAGGGCGGCTCGACCAAGTTCACCGCCGATCTGGAAGGCACCAGAGACAAGCCCATCATTGTGCGCTCCTACCCGGGCGAGTGGGCCGTGGTGGACGGTTCCATCACCGTCAACGGCCGCCACACCTGGTTCTGGGGCTTTGAAGTCACCAACACCGCTTCGGCGCGCCACGTCTCGCCTTCCGACCGCCCCTCGGGCCTGAACATCTTCTGCCAGGGCACCAAGGTGATCAACATGATCATCTCCAACACCGGCCACCCCGGCATCGGGTTCTGGCGCGAGATTGGTGACGGCGGCGAGGTGTACGGCACCATCATCTACGGCGTGGGCCTGTACGACGCCACCACCAAGGAAGGCAACTCCAACTGGACGCGCGGCTCGGCTATTTATGCGCAGAACCAGGAAGGCGAGCGCCTGATCTCGGACAACATCACCTTCCGCAACTGGACCACCGGTATGAAGGCCTACACGGAAGGGGACTACGTCAACGGCTTCAAGTTCTACAACAACGTGCTCTTCGCCAACAACGACCGCAACATCTTCGCCTCGGGCCGCGACCATCCCATCAACGGTCTGGAGATGGTGGGCAACATGACCTACCGCCCGGCCAACGACGGCGAGCGCTCGCTGACCGTGGGCTACGCCTCGGCGGACCAGCGCAACATCCTGATCAAGGACAACTACGTGGTCAACGGTGACAGCGAGCTGGGCGCCCTGTACGTCAAGCGCGGCCGTGATATCACCGTGACCGGCAACACCCTGGTCTCGGCCGACAACCTGGTGACCTACTACAAGGCCTCCAGCACCGGCAGCATTACCTGGGACAACAACAAGTACTACGACGGCTCGGGCAAACTGTTCAAGGTCGACGATAAGGGTATGGACTTCAACGCCTGGAAGAGCGCGACCGGTTTCGACAAGAACTCCACCTACTCCTCCTCGCGCCCGACCAGCAACGTGATCTTCGTCAAGCCGAACAAGTACGAGCCCGGCCGCGGCCATGTGGTGGTCTACAACTGGGAAAACCGCGACAGCGTGCAGGTGGACCTCTCCGGTCTGCTGCAGCCCGGCCAGGCCTTCCGCATCCTGGATGCGCAGAACATCCACGGCTCGCCGGTGGTCTCGGGCACGTATGACGGCGGCCTGATCAGCCTGCCGATGAACCTGACCGCGGTGGATCCGATCGTCGGTGAGATCCGCCACTTTGACAACGTGCACACCCCGAAAGAGTTCAACGTGTTCGTGGTGCTGCCGCGCTAAGAAGAATTTGACCGGCTGAAGCCGGGAATCGTCCAGCCCCGCAGGGATCCCTGCGGGGCTGGAGCGTTAAGGGGCGGAAGGGGTCCGCGGGCAGGTGAGATACAGCCTCGCCTGCCGCCACGAAGTGGGTGTTCCCATAGGGGGCGGGCGACTTGCTCCCCGGCACCGTCGTAGGGAAGGGGGGAGTGAATACCCGTGGAGAAAGCGCGAAACCGGCCAGGTTTCGTGCTTTCTCCACACCAGCTATCCTCACATCCGGCGAGGGATTTACCCCCTCCCCTCAGGAAAAAACCTGCTTCGCGTGTGCAGGTGACCAAGGATGGAGCCCCTTCACCGGTAGTCTATACAGATAATCACCAGAGGGATACATCCATTATAGCCCGTTCCCCCCTTAACCCAAAAGCGGACCGCCGCGCGGCGGTCCGCTTTGCCACCGTTAACCTTTACCGCTAAAATGTCAGCGCGGCGGTGTAGGGCTGGCGCCAGTCCTGGTAGGTCTCGGCCAGGCGCGGGCCTTCAGCCGCCAGGGTGACCGTCTCTTTGCCGCGCAGGATTTCGCCGCCCGGCAGGCGCACGGCCAGGTCGATGACCAGCACCATGCCGGCCTCCAGGCGGGTTTCATCCCAGGCGGTCAGGTAGGGGGCTTCGTACGGGGTCACGCCCACGCCGTGGCCGGGGCGCAGCACCACCCAGGAGTCGGTCAATCCAGACGTTGAGGAAGCGTTGTAACTGGCAATGATCTCCTGACGGCCGTCGCCGTCCACATCTGCCGTCAGGGCGCCATTCATGCCCAACTCGTACAGGTACTCCTTGCTCCACTCCAGGGACATGCCCTTCTCACCTTTGGCGTTCAGCGCAGGGGGAGCGGGGATCTATTCAACCAGCTTCACCTCCGCGTCGTCCGGGGACTGGGCAGCAGCAGGCGTGAAAACAGAAGCCAGGCTGGAGGCAGCCAGCGTGATGATGCACAGGATTCGAACCCAGTTCATTGTGTTCCTCGATATGAAGTTGAGTTTGTCCGGGGTGAGGGGCTTTCCCCAGGCAAGATTATAGGCCAGCACAATAAAATTACGAGTTGGGCGGGGAAAGATCAATATTTACTGTAATGGGGAGGATGGAGATGGGATCAGTGGGGCGGCGCGCTATAATGGTTGTGTATCCCCTCTGGTGGTTATCTGTACAGGACGATCGGTGAAGTGAACCCGCCCCTGCCCGACTGCGCCCGCGATACGGGCGTCCCGAAGGGAGGAAGACGGGCAATCTGAAAGACAGGGCAGGTCATGAACCCTGATGACAGTCTCTTCATCGCAAGCGGAATCACTGTGGACCAACTGACCGGACGCGCGAGTAGAAAGGGCAAGCCATGAGCCTTGAAGACGAACTCACCGCTGCTCTACGGGGAACCATTGACGCTGCTCGCAATCACAACTATGTGCCCACCTATTTCCTGCGCATGCTCGACAAATACGGCGGCCTGGGCACAGCCAAACGCCTGCTGGTAAAGAATGACACGCAGACCAGGCTGTTCAAGCTGTACGAGTTAGGCCTGCTGGACGAATCCATGGAGGCGGTCGTGCTGCAGGAACGCTTCCGCCCGCTGTTTACTGACGAAGAACTGGCTGAAGCCCGGCGGCGGCTTGAGGAACTAGGTTATTCCCAGGACTGATCGCAATGGAGGAGAGCATGGAAGCCAGAAAGGCTTTTGAAACGCTGAAGTTCCTGATTGAAAGGGCGCAAAAGCAGGCGGAGCCGGAAGAACGCAGCTTTCTTGATAGCCTGGATCCTGACCGGGATCAGAAAACAGCCCAACTGCAGGATCTGCGTAAAGCGCTGCAGTCTCTGGAGAAGCAGTGGTTTCAGGTGCTGCCTGACCAGCCTGCTGGTCGAAGGCGCGGCCGTCCGAGACGAACTCAGACCGGAGACATCACACCGCAGAAAGCTTACCAGCTTCCTCTTCTGCAGGCCCTGGAGGAAATGGGAGGCCGGGCGGAATGCGCCATGGTGACCAGGCGGGTGAGAGAGATCATGGCCGACATTCTCAAACCGGCTGATTTTGAATCCCTCAATGATGAGCATGATATCCGCTGGGTAACCAACGTCCGCTTCGCGAGACAAAACCTGATTGAGCGAGGCTGCCTGCGGAGCGACTCGCCCCGCGGCATCTGGGAAATCACCGACAGGGGTCGGGAATACCTGCAAACCCAGACGGAGGGCCAGCTCCCGCTGATCTATTGATTCCGCAGAGCGGAGGATCCATGGGAGGGAAGAGTAGAAGCTCACACCGCAGAGGAGGAGGGAACGAGGTTCCCTCCTCCTTTCCAAACTCACTCCCTACGGGCAGAAGGGGTTATACACATACCCCTGCGGCTTATACGTATACGTAATTTGCTTCCAGGAGGCAGGGCCGTTCTGCATGTAAAAATACCCGTGCGTCTCCACCAGCAGGCCCACCTGATCGCCGGCTTTGAACTGGACCGTGAAGATGTTCGGGTCGCGGCTGACCTGCTGGTAGGCGCCCTGGCCCTGCAGCTGGTTGGACACGTAGAATCTATAGCTGCCGTCCTTTTTGAAGCGGAAAGCGGCCGTGCGGCAGATCATGTTGGCGTCGAAGAAGTAGCCCTCCCAGTAGCCTTCCTGGCTGAACTGGGTCATCAGGTCCTGGATGCTCGGGTCTTTGATCGGCAGTTCCCATTCGCCAGGCTCCCTGATTTCAAATCCCCAAACGTAGGTGTACATCAGGAAGCGGCTGGTCTCGGAATCCCACCAGCCCAGCGAGATCTCGGCCTCGTGCATGCCCGGCTCGAACGCCATCTCGTAGTAGCTGCCCGGAAGGATCCCCTGCGGGTAGACCGGGAACTGCTGCACCCCGTCTACGATCAGGGAAACGATCGGGTAGGAGGCCGCGTTGGTCCAGCGCAGGTAGGTGCTTCCGGCGCTCGCCGCCGGCGGGGTGAAGGTGACCTGGCAGCGGGCCGATTCGCCGGCCTGGTTCCACGCGCTGACCGCCAGGGTGGTGGTCACCTGAGGGGTCAGGTCCACAATGGTGACCCCCGTCCCGTTGGGCTCCACGTTGGCCAGGAGGTGGTTGTTCACCCCCAGCGCGGTCTGGGTCAGGTAGATGGCGAAGGCCTCCTCGTATGCTGAGCTGTCGGTCCAGGAGAAGACTACCGAGTAGGGTGTCAGGCTGCTGATCCCGCAGCTGGCCGGCGGGTCCGGGATGGCTGCCGGCTCGGGCGGGGCCGTCAGGCTGGTGGATACGGCCGGGGAAAAGCCGGCCTCATTTACGGCGGACACGCGGTAAGCCAGCTGCTGGCCGAAGGGGAAGCGGTGCCCGTTGAAGGCGAAATCCCGGTCCAGATAGGTGGTCTGTTCGGCAGTCAGGTAGGCCAGCTGCGACCAGACGCCGCCGTTCACGCTGCGTTCCAGGCGGTAGCCGGTCGCGCCGGAAGCCGGTTTCCAGGTGACCGTGATGCCGCTGTACCCGGAGGCGGCGGCTTTAACTTCGGTCGGGGCGGGCGGCGGGGTGAGGGGTTTGGCCGGTTTAGTTCCGCCTGCGAGGGCCGGCAGGAACAGCTGGTTCGCCGGCAGGGGCTGGTCGATGGAGAACCACAGGTTATCGGCGTAGGTGCGCGGCGGGCAGCCGCCTTCCAGCATGGGGTGATAGGCCCGGTACTCCACCCGGATGGAGCGGGTGCCCGGGGGCAGGATGCCGCTGTGCGATTTGTACAGCATGCCGCTCTGGGCGCTCAATTCATCCATTTTGACCGTGGCGACGGAGCGAACCGGACCCGCCAGGCGGCCGTCCTTGTCCAGGAAGATGACCACCAGCTCAGACACATTCTCCGAATCGGCCGGGCCGCCCAGCCAGCCCGAAAGCCGGAAGGGGGTGAGGCCGCGGTCAACCGCCGCCAGGTCCAGCCCGACCATGGTGGGGTCGGTCAGGTCATAGTCGGCCCAGGTGGCGATAATCTCCTCGTCACAGGCCGGGCCGGTGGTGTAGAACAGCTTGCTGCCGCGGTCAGCGGGGCCGGGGTCGGCGGGCATGGGCATGCCTGGCTTGCCGTACTCGCCCACCCGCAGCGAGCCGGCCGGTACGACCGTCCAGCCCCAGGGGACCTGGCCGGGGGTATCCGATTCGGCTGTGCCGGTGCCCAGCAGATTGCGGCCGTACATAAAGCCGCCTTTGGGCTCCAGCAGAGTCTGGGAGAGGATGTCCGGTTCGGCTGGCTCTACCCCGCCGCCGGGATGGGCGCTGATCAGGCCGCCCGCGGGAGCAGGGAGCGGCTCCGGCGCCTGGGCGATGACGATGCCGGCGGGCTGAAGGCACAGCGCGGCCAGCAGCAGTGCGACAATGAAAGCCCCGGGGACGGGGTGCGACCGTCGATGCATCGATGTTCTCCTTTTCGGCTGTCAATTATTGTGAGGTGATGCCTCCATTATAGCCTAGAAACTAGAACTATTTCCCTGGCCCTATGGGCTTTGCTGATCGGGGGCGGACCACTGCACACGAAGAGCGGGGATTCCTTTGAACGCAAGGGGGAGCAGTCTCCCAACCATTCGCCCTCGGAGGGAAAAGGGACAGGTCATCCCTCCACCATGAAGAGATAGATGCATCTTCACACCACATACCAGAATATCACCCACCCCGGTCAACTTTCCCCGCCGCCCCGAATCCAGTACAATACATATGCTTACTCACCCTTCGGGGGACCGGACTATGACCGATGCCCAACCCACCCGCACCATCATCGCCTGCGACGAGGCCATCTACCTGCGCGGACTGGCCGCGCTGCTCACCACCATCCCCGGCGTGCAGCTGATCGGCGAGGCCCACACCGGCCCCGAGCTGCTGCAGCTGTGCTCGCTCACCCGCCCCGAGCTGGTGCTGGTCAGCTTCAAGCGCCTGCTGGACCTGCATTCCCTGGTCGAGCAGGTGCGCCGCTGCTCGCCGCACTCCAGGCTGGTGCTGCTGGGTGAGCTGGGCGACGAGCCGGAGCAGGAGGGCCTCAGCGGCCTGTACTACTTCTCCCGCGAGATGACCGAGCAGGAGTTCAAGGCCGCCCTGGAGCAGGTGCGCAGGGACGGGCCCATCCCGGCTCAGCCGGTCTTCCGCCACATGTGGGAGGAGGAAGATCTGCTCGACAGCACCGAGAACCAGTTCTGGTCCTCCGCCCCGCTGCCGGCCCGCTCGGAAAAGATCCTGGCGCGCGAGCTGGTCATGGCCGGCAAGATTCAGTCCGACATCCTGCCCGAAGAGCCGCCCACCCTGCCCGGCTGGGAGATCTGCGGCCGCCTGGAACCGGCCCGCGAGACCTCAGGCGATTTCTACGACTTCATCCCCCTGACCGAGCACAAGTGGGGCCTGCTGGTGGCCGACGTGACCGATAAAGGCATGGGCGCGGCGCTGTTTATGGCTCTTTCCAGCACGCTGATGCGCACCTATGCCGCCCGCTTCCCCTCGCTGCCGGCGCTGACGCTGAGCGCAGTCTCTGACCGCATCCTCTCCGACACGCGCGGCAACATGTTCGTGACCGCCTTCTACGGCATCCTCGAGCCGCACACCGGCCGGCTGATCTTCGCCAACGCCGGTCACCCGCCCGGTTTCTTAATCTGCACCCAGCGCGGACGGGTGACGGTCGAGCCGCTGCGTCCCACCGGCATGGCCCTGGGCGTCTCGGAGAACGCCCAGTGGAAGCAGAAGGTCATGCGCCTGAGCCCGGGGGACCTGCTGGTGCTCTACACCGACGGCGTGACCGAAGCCCAGAACCCGCAGGGCGAGTTCTTCGGCGAAGAGCGGCTGCTGGACGTGGCCCTGGAGCTGTACGGTGCTCCGGCCCGCCAGGTGCAGGACGCCCTGCTCAAAGAGGTGCACAGCTTCGTGGCGGGCGCCCCGCGCCAGGACGACATCGCCCTGATCGTCGTCCGGCGCGAATAGCTCCGCTCAGGCCTCGTCCGGTCTACCCGCCGCCGATTCCCCCGCCGGAGCGGACGTCGTCGTCATCGTCCCGGTCGCGCATGCGCCGCGGCGGCGGTTCATCGCCCCGGGACGGCTCTTCATAGCTGCCGATCCCGCGCAGCGGCCCGCCGCCCTCGCGTTCGCTCGCAGAGGAAGACCGCCGGCTGGAAAGATCGTCCCGGTCGTAGTCCCTCTCCTGGGTGCGGCCCGGTCCGGTGCCGATGCCGCCCGAAGATTCCACCCGGCGCGAATCGTAGGTGGGCCGCTCGTGGCCCCGCTCCTCCAGGTCCGGCCGCGCCTGGCCCAGCGGACCGCCCGTTCGTCCGGCCGGCCCGGAGGTGTTGCGGCTGGACAGCGCGCGCACGGCCAGGAAGATCAAACCACCCACCAGCAGCGCCCCCACGCACAGCACAATCCCAACGGTTGAAAGTAGATCAGAAATCCCTTCCACCTGTAACCACCTTTCTGGCGCTAGCGCACCGTAAACCCGATCTCCTCAACGAAATTGCCGTTGATGTAGATCTCCACCGTGTACTCGCCGGGGTCAAACCCGTCGCCGAGCGGTTCGAACTCAAACCACACGCAGGCCTCCACGTCCTGGTCCACGCCGACGGTGTTGGTATCCTCCACCGGCTGGCCCTCAAAGGTCAGCCGGGCGAACAGCTCCGTCCCCGCGGGGATAAAGCTGGTCTGGTAGGCGGCGTAGACGGTCTCCTCGGGGAAGAACTCGGCCGCGTCGTCGGTCGGGCAGCCGTTCTGGTCCACCGCGGTGGTGGTGTAGAGCCGGCCCAGCTGCGCCCCGCCCGTGTCACCGCCCGCCAACGGAGGGGCCTGACCGCCCGAAGCGTCCGGCACCACTTCCAG
>Ga0134093_1002664_pt1 | contig 13871 bp, 14 predicted proteins | sample 4_1taG_FD_94452 | JGI IMG/M metagenome (GOLD analysis project Ga0134093, IMG submission 94452) | Switchgrass degrading microbial communities from high solid loading bioreactors in New Hampshire, USA - 4_13_20_68_A1 metaG | ecosystem: Engineered > Bioreactor > Semi-continuous > Anaerobic >...
TACAATGAGGTGGGTTATGCAAGCGCTATTGCAATAGTATTTATCCTTTTGCTGTTAATCTTTGCTTTGATTTTTATGCGGGATATGTGGAAACCTAAAAGGAGGAATGCATGATGTTAAAATTCGGGAAAAATAACATTCGTATAGGACGGATCGCTGTAATAGCAGTTATGTTGTTTTTTATAGTACTGTTTCTTTTTCCATATTTATTTTTAGGATTATCTTCTTTCAAGCCGTCCTACGAAGTTATTTCCATTCCTCCTACTTTTTTCCCTAAAAAATTATCAATTGAGAATTATCAGGAGATGAAAAATTACATCAATATTGGAAAGTCTATCTTTAACAGTGTTGTAGCAGCTTTTGGCAGTACTTTTATAGCAGTCCTTCTGGGAAGTTTGTCTGCATTCGCTTTGGTCAGATCACGAACAAAGCTCAGTGCAGCGCTAATTGCGATTGTTTTTTTCCTGAAAATGATTCCGCTGGCAGCCATAGCAGTTCCAATTTATCGCATTATAACCTATCTCGGTTTATATGATACACGAATAGCATTGGTGCTGGCTCTGTCTGCAACCAACATGCCTTTAGTAATATGGATTATGATAGGTTTCTTTCAGTCTGTTCCTGTGTCCTTGGATGAAGCTGCATGCGTAGATGGTGCGACACCGATTGTTACATTTTTTAGAGTTATTTTGCCGGTAAGTATGTCCGGTATTGCTACTGCTGCCATATTTACATTGTTTTTGGCATGGAATGATTTTTTGCTCAGTTTAATGCTGACAAGTACAGAGGCAAAGACATTCACAGTTTCTCTGTCTGAGTTTCTCGGTTCATATCAGATAAATCTGGGACCAATGACTGCAGCATCATTCCTTTTCAGTTTTCCGGTTATTATTATGGCAATCTTTTTGCAGAAGTATATAGTTCAGGGCCTTACTGCAGGTGCTGTGAAGGAATGAAACAAAATACAAAGGAATGTTCTAAAATGGATAAGAACTTCCGCCGGGAGCGGGAGTTCTTTTATATTTCCCAAGGGTCTTCCAGCTAAAGCAGATTATTATACACAAGGGAATTTCTAATATAACTTTAATATATCTAACATGAGCATCTAATATTTGTTTTTTAGAATAGTAGACGGAAAAAGCAGATTTCGGAGGTGCTTCTGCAGTGGATCTGAGACTTATTGATGAGTTCAGGAGACGTACCAATTCAAGTTATGAAGAGGCAAAATATTACCTGGAAAGGTATAACGGGGATTTAATAGAAGCAATCATTGCCTATGAAAGGGAAAATCTGTCCTACAGGAGTACGGTGCGGCCCAACAGGATGAACGGCCTGCTCAAAGGTTTAATCAGGCTTTTACAGAAGCTTTTTGACATAAAACTTGTCATCATTGACAGGAACGGAAGGTACTTTGACGTGCCAATAATCCTGCCTCTGATATTGACGCCGGTCTGGGGAATTCTGTTTATACTGGCCGTCATAATGTGGTTAATAGGCTACAGGTTTACCATCAGGGAGATTCCAGATCCGAATATGGATATAGAATCATTTATAGACAGGTTTAAAAATAAATCCAATGGGTGGTAATATGTTTATGTGTACACCCCGGAGGTGAAAGAGTGATTACCATAGAGCAGATTGACGAATTCAGGAAGCGTACGAATTCAAGCTACAGTGACGCCAAATATTTTCTTGAAAAGAATAATGGAAATATACTGGATGCAATCATCGATTTTGAGAGAACAAAGGCCGGTTCAGCCCATAATCATTATAACAGGCAGCAAAATGATATGGGAAAGCGTTTCGCCGATGTCCTGCAGAAAGGCTTTGATACCAGGTTGGTAGTCTATGACAGGGAGACGGTATTGTTTTCCATTCCCGTAATTTTGCTGATGATATTGATACCGTTATGGTTTGTCATACTTCTTTTCTTTGTATTCCTGGCCATCCTGGGGTACAGGTTCAGAATCCAGGAGATGAAAAGCAATGGCTTTGATGTGCATTCTTTTTTTAAGAACATAAACAACAAGATGAATGAGTACAGCCAGGAGCAGAGAAACAAGGGACAGCAGCAACAGCAGAACGGCGGGACTTCAAATTCACCGGATGCCGGAAACACAGCCAATGACAACAATTGTGTTATTTCCGCAAACGGGAGTGGCAGTCAAAATCCTGACGATGACGATGATGACGATTACAGTGAATTTACCGTGGAGTAATTATTGGAAGGGAGCATCATAATGGCAGAGCGTATTCTGGTTGTGGAAGATGAAAGCAAAATAGCCCGTTTTCTGGAACTGGAACTGAAACACGAAGGCTATGAGGTTGAAATTGCCTTTGACGGGAGAAGCGGACTTGAAAGGGCGGAAAAAGGGGATATAGACCTTATTATTCTGGATTTAATGCTCCCGATGATGAGCGGGATCGAGGTGTGCAGAAGAATCAGGAAGTTTTCTGACGTGCCTATTATTATGCTGACCGCCAAGGACGATATATCAGACAAAGTCACCGGCCTTGACAGCGGCGCGGATGACTATGTCACCAAACCTTTTGCCATAGAAGAGCTACTTGCCCGTATCAGGGTGGCGTTGAAGAGAAAAAACCAGTCTTTCAGAAATGCGAACAATGATATTTTAAGGGCCGGCAAACTGGTTTTGTCAAAATTGAAGCATCAGGTCACCTATGACGGAGAGGAGATCCCGCTTTCCAAGAAAGAATATGACCTTCTGCTCTTCCTTATGGAAAACAAAGGCGTGGTCCTGGACAGGGAGAAGCTTATTGAGAAGGTCTGGGGCTATGATTTCATCGGTGACACCAATGTGACCGATGTTTACATCCGATACCTGAGGAGCAAAATTGACGAGCGTTTCGGGGTTAAATACATACGGACCATACGAGGCGTGGGATATATTTTTGAGGACAATGAACAACAAAAATAGCTCCGGGACAGAAAGCAGGAAAACCGATGCCCGGAAAAAAAACGGCATCAAGGCTGTAAAAATTGAAAGATCAAAAGAGAGCAGGCGGAAATTCAAAGGCCGCTCTTCTATTGTTGCGCGCATTTCTTCCTTTTACGTCAATATGTTTGCAACGTGGTTCCTTGTATCACTGGCATTCATATTGTTTTTTATTGTCGGCTTTAATGTCCTTCGGGCTGATTATGAAACAAGACCCTATGTGGATGAGCTGAAATCCGACAAGTACAGCACGGAGGAGCTCAGGGACTATATTAACCGGCTTGAAGCCGTAAAGGTGACGCTTCGGGACTATAACAATACAATTATCGCTTCATCATTACCGGAATATTACGACTTGGATCATTACGGGTTTATAAGCGTGGATGCCGCAAACCGGAGGGTATATTTCTCTTATCCGATCGAGATTTTCAAGGATGACGGGATTTATCGCATAAACATTTTCTACAATATCACATTTCTTATCGCAGAGCTTCTGGTCACAGGTGCAGTTCTTATTTTCCTGTTCATAATATCAGTACTGGTCATATATATACGGGGAAGTTACCTTACCCGGAAGGCTTTCGCCGTGATAGACGAGCTCATTATGAAAGCAAACAACATATCTTCCCAGAATTTGAACCTCAGGCTCAACGTAAGCGAATCTTCCGATGAACTGGTGGAATTTGCGCTTACCTTCAACCGTATGATGGACAGAATTGAAAACGCTTATCAGAAGCAGAACCAGTTTGTTTCAGACGCTTCCCATGAACTACGCACCCCCATTGCGATAATCCAGGGCTATGCCCGTATGCTGGAACGGTGGGGGAAAGACGACAAGGAGATTCTCCAGGAGGCCATAACAGCCATAAATAAAGAAGCAAAGGCCATGCAGGATCTGGTCGAGAAACTGCTGTTCATTGCCCGCAATGACAAAGACACTCTTGTTCTCGTAAAAGAAAAGGTCAACATGAGCGAGCTGATGAACGAGCTTGTACGGGATACCCATATGCTTGATACCAGGCAGGAGATAACCAGCCATATTGAACCCGGCATTTTTGTAACCGGGGACAGGGACAGGATAAAGCAGGCTCTGAGAATATTTGTCGACAATGCGATTAAATATACCCCTCCTGACGGAAAAATAACGCTGCGGCTTTACCGCGAGGAAGGATACGCAGTTTCGGTCGTGAAAGATACTGGTATGGGGATACCTGAAGACGCTCTTCCAAAAATATTTGACAGGTTTTACAGGGTTGATGATGCCCGGGACCGGGAAAAAGGTGGGAGCGGTCTTGGGCTTGCCATTGCCCGGATTATAGTTTTGCGCCATGGCGGCCGTATCAAAGTTGCAAGCAAGCCCGGCAAAGGGTCCAGGTTCAGCATTTACTGGCCAATGGAGGTTTGAGCATTTCCAGTTGCATGTCCGGAGTTATATTTTTGGTTTGAAACCGAAACATAATAATGGTAATATAATGTTGTTCTGTTCTGCATTTGGCAGGATTGTTTTTCTGTGCGGATAAAAACCTGTAAAAATACCATAGAGGAGAAATCAGCATGAACCAATTAAGTCCATTGATTAGAATATTTCTTCCCATAGCCCTTGTTTATCTCGCTTTTTCATTGCTGGGCCCCGTGTGGGGAATAATTGTTCTGGTCCTGTTCGCGGCGCTGGCAGTTTTCATGAACAGGCAGTTTATCTATCAGAACTCCGCCAACAGGAAATATAACAACGGCGACTTCGACGGCGCTTTGAATGATCTGAAAAAAGCGGTGTCATTGAACCCCAGGCATGCCGGCGTAAGAGGCACATACGCATATCTTCTGCTTAAGCTGGGACATACCGCGGAGGCTGCAGAGCAGATCGATGAGGCATTGAAAAATGCGGTCACCGATGCCGACAAAAATTCATTGACCCTGACAAAAGCTCTGGTTCTCTGGAAACAGGGAAAACTGGATGAAGCCATCAGTTCCCTTGAGAAACTGCTTGAGGTTTATGAGAATACAAAAGTATATGCCACATTGGGTTTCCTGTATATTGAGAAAGGGGATATGGACAAGGCTCTGGAATTTAACCTGAAAGCCGTTGATTTCAATGATACAAACGGGATTATTCTCGACAATCTGGGCTCGGTTTATTTATACCGGGGAGAATATGAAAAGGCCCTGGGAATTTACCAGAAACTTATGAAATTAAAGCCTGTGTTTCCGGAGGCGTTTTATAACTACGCCAGGGTACTGCACAAACTGGGTGATACAGAAAAAGCCCTGTATATGACAAGGCACGCGCTGACACTCCGTTTCTGGAATATCAGCACAATCAAGAGGGAAGAAGTTGAGGCATTTTTGCAGGAACTTGAAAAAAATGATCAGGATACTGCTAAGGGCGATATTGCTGAAAACATTTCAGCCCGGGATATTTCTGAACAGGATAAAGCACAGGATGATTCCGGCCAGAATAGTCCCACAGGCAGTGACCATGCGGATTAAACTGTTTGGAAGTTTAATCGAAAGACAATTTTAGCAAAGATTTATGAAGAGGTAGGTATGACCAGGAATTATTACAGCTTTTTCGGCATAGATCCAAGGATTATAGAACTTGCGGCCAAATCCGAAGAAATTGTAAAGGACAGTTTTTACAGAATCGATAAAGTAAAGGAACAAAACCAGCTCAAGGTCATCAGGGCCATGCAGCTTGAAAACCTCAGTGATACTCATTTTTTCGGTACCACCGGCTACGGATACAACGACAGGGGGAGGGAAATCCTGGATGCTGTTTATGCCCATGCTTTCGGAGCTGAGGATGCCATTGTAAGGCACAGCATCACCTGCGGTTCCCATGCCCTTGCCCTGTGCCTGTATGGCATATTGCGCCCCGGAGACGAACTCCTGTCCATTACCGGAAAGCCCTATGACACGCTGGATGAAGTTATTGGTTTAAGGGGAAAGGAAGGACAGGGCTCCCTTAAAGAGTATGGCATCACTTACAGGCAGATTGATTTGACCTGGGACGGGAAAATAGATATCAAAGCAGTGCTGGATGCCATAAACAGCAGGACAAGACTGATTTTTATCCAGAGATCCCGGGGGTATGAGCTTAGACCAGCCCTTACGGTTTCGGAGATTGAAAGGGTTGTCAGGATTATAAAGGAAAAGAAAAAAGATGTTTATGTCATGGTGGACAACTGTTACGGCGAATTCGTCGAAGAGAGGGAACCCACTGAGGTTGGCGTGGACATAATGGCTGGTTCGCTCATAAAAAATCCCGGCGGGGGAATAGTTCCTTCAGGCGGATATTTTGCAGGCAAAAAGGAACTGGTGGAAAAGATATCCTACCGCCTTACACTTCCGGGTATCGGAAGGGAGGTCGGAGCGACACTCAACCAGAACAGGCTTTTGTTCCAGGGATTTTTCCTGGCCCCCCATGTTGTGGCAGAAAGCCTGAAAGGCGCAGTTTTTGCTGCCCAGATCATGACGGAGCTTGGGTTTGAAACCTGGCCGGGACCTTTTGAGGAACGCTGCGATCTCATTCAGGCCATCAGGTTTGACAGGGAGGATGCGGTCATCGCCTTCTGCCAGGGAATTCAGAAAGGTTCCCCGGTTGATTCGTTTGTAACACCCGAACCCTGGGACATGCCCGGCTATGATTCGCCTGTAATCATGGCTGCAGGAGCCTTTGTTCAGGGTTCTTCCATTGAGCTTTCGGCTGACGCACCCATCCGGCCCCCTTATATTGCATACATGCAGGGCGGGCTTGTGTATGAACATGTAAAACTGGGTGTAATGTGTGCCATTCAGGAGCTGCTCAGCAGGAAAATAATCAGTCTGTAAAACAACCCTGATGCAGGGAGGATACATATGACAAATGAACTTGAAGAAAGGAAAAAACGAAGGAAAGCCAGAAGGATACGCAGAAGGTTTTTAAGTTTTTTGGGCTTTATTCTGCTGCTTGTATATGTACCTGCATTATGGAACTGGTTTTTTTCTGTCAATTATGAGGTAGCAGCCATAAAAATGTCCACACTTGAAATAAAGGAACCGGTGAACGGACTGGTAATACGTAAGGAAGTGCCTGTAAAATCCCCCGGCAGCGGAATCCTGATTCCGACTGTCCAGTACGGTGAACGTGTAGGGAAAGGGAATGAAATCGTTTCCTTTATCAGGTCGGACATGAAGGATATTGTGGAGAATTACAGGCGCATGGAAGTGGAAATCCTGAAAAGAGTGGTATCGGAATTTGACAGCACTTCGGGCGCGGAACGGGAGATGTGGGAAAATGCAATAGAAGCACAGATCGCAAGACTGACAGAAATCTCCGATACGGGCGATTTGTCAGATGCCGGTTCAATCCGGAGTGCCATGGATAAAATACTTGAGGCAAAAGCCAGGTATATGCTTGAAGATGAAAGTGTAATGCACAGGATGAAAAAGGAAAAGGAAGAGCTGGAAAGATTGAGAAGCAGCCTTAAAAAGTCAGTAATAAGCGTAACTTCTCCCATATCAGGCCTGGTGTCATATAATTGCGATGGCTACGAAGAAATGTATACCCCTGATAACCGTTTTACGGTTACTGTTGACAATATAACTGAAGTTGTCCGGTCCGGAGCAAATGCCGAAAACTGGCTTACCCCCACCGAAATCAATACCGGGATGGACGAATATTTCTGCAAGGTCATAGCCAATGATGAAGCCTGGATTGTATTTGCCATAGCTGAGGAAAAGGGCGATGAGATTAAGGTCGCTTTTGAAAAGGCCAAACTGAATGGACGTACAGTTCAGTATGAAATTGAAATCGAAGGTGTGGATCAGAGAATTCCTGTCATTATAGAAAATATCGGTGAGAAAAAAGACGGACTGGTTCCGGTTACGGGAAGGATTGATAAATATATAGAAAAAATCATGAATATAAGAGGTTTTAAGGGTAACCTTCTGCTGCAGAATGTCACGGGTATGCGCGTACCTTTGAGAAGCCTGTTCAATATAAATCCTGTAGACAATACCGCCGACATTGCTGTAGTGGAAATGGACAAAGCGGTATTCAGGCGGGTAAGGATTATTGGTCAGCAGGATACCTATGCGATTATTGAAAATCTTGATCCTGCCAATGAAAAAGAAAATGTGGATGTATTTGACATATATCTGATTAACCCGAAAAATATTACCGAAGGGCAGGTGGTGGAGAAATGAGCGGTTCTGTTGATTATGAGAAAATGAGAGAGGCAATTCTTGAGGTAAGGGAAAAAATAGAAGCCGCTGCCGTAAGATCGGGCAGAGACCCCAATGAAATATTGCTTCTGGGCGTCACCAAAACGGTGGATGTTGATGCAATGCAGGCAGCATTTGATCTTGGAATAAAAGATTTTGGCGAAAACAGGGTTCAGGAATTTGTCAAAAAATCCGATATATTGAACAGAGAGTGCAGATGGCACATTATCGGGAGACTTCAGACCAATAAAGTTAAATATCTTGACAGCAGAATAACTCTCATTCATTCGCTGGACAGGATTGAACTCGCTGAGGCTCTCGATAAAAGAGGGAAAAAGATAAATTATATTTTCCCTGTCCTGGTGCAGGTAAATGTGTCAGGCGAAAACACAAAGGCCGGGATATCTCCTGAAAACCTTAAAGATTTTTTGTTACGGCTTTCCAAAATGGGTAATATTAAAGTAAGGGGGCTTATGACAATTGCTCCTTATACTGAGGACCCGGAAGCTGTAAGGTATGTTTTCAGAAATTTAAAAAAATTATCTGTTGACATTGACAGGGAAAGGGTAGACAATATCAGTATAGAAGAACTCTCCATGGGTATGTCGGGCGATTATGAAGTGGCTGTCGAAGAAGGAGCCACGATAGTCAGAATCGGCAGTGCCATCTTTGGAGAAAGAAATTATTAGCATTTGATAATTAATAAAACATATTTTACATACATATTTTACTAATGAAAAATGGAGGAAAGTACTATGGCTAAATTGCTTGAGAAGGCACTTGATTTTTTTGGTTGGGAAACAAATTACGATGATGATGAAGAAGAACTTTACGAGGAAGAAATAGCTGAGGCATCTCCTTACAAGAATGAAAGAGAACGTCTTGGTTCCGGTAGGAAATCAGGCAATCAGGGCAAAGTTCTCAACATGAACAGCAACAATTCTTACAAGGTTGTTGTGGTATCACCTCAGAATATTCTCGAAGTCAGGGAATTATGCGATCATCTTAAAGCAAACAAGCCTGTCATTATGAATGTTGAAGGCGTAGATACTGCCCTTGCCCAGAGAATGGTGGATTTTCTGAGCGGCTCGGTCTACTGCCTGGATGGGGACATTCAGAAGATTTCCTCAGGAATCTTTCTTGCTACTCCTGCCAACATTGAAATAACCGGAGATTTAAAGGACGACATAAAGAACAAAGGAGTATTTTCCTGGGTGAAATAATGTCTGGCCTTCAGATTATAGTAATATCCCTTCGCTCAGTGATAGGGGCTATGGAAGTAGTAATTTTGGCCAGAGTCCTGTGTGAATTCAAGGCAATCAGGCGGGACTCAATGCCATTCAGGCTATTGTTTACAATTTCAGAGCCTTTGCTTGAACCTGTGCGAAAAATATTGGCCAGACAATACAAGAATAATAAAATACGGTTTGACTTTTCGCCTTTTATTGTTATGATTATTCTTTATATAATCAATGTCTTGCTCAGGAACAGTGTCCGATAAGCCGGGGGTGATGCTGATGAATTTTATGCCCAATGATCTCCAGAATATTGTTCTGAAGAGATCCTTGTTTGGCTACAACATTCTTCAGGTCGAGGATTTACTGGAAAAAATCGTTGAAGACCTTGCGGAACATATACGGGAGAATACAAGGCTGAGGGACAAGCTTGATGACAGTCTGGAAAAGATTAATTATTACAGGAGCATAGAAACATCCCTGCAAAACAGCCTTATTGTTGCCCAGCAGACAAGCGATGAGATAATTGCCAATGCCAAAAAGAGCGCCGAAAATATAATCAAGGAAGCGGAATTGCAGGCCAGGCAGATTATTGACGATGCCAACCGTGAAATAATAGAGCTTCAGAAAGAATATGAGAGACTCAAACGTGAGGTGGAAGCCTACAGAGTAAAGGTTGAAAGCATCATCCGTTCCCAGCTTCGTGCTATGCAGAGCCTTGATGAGCAGGCAAAAACAGTGAATTTGAATGTTATCTGATTTTATAGTTTATATATATGATTTCTGAAGTTATAGCACTCTCATTATGAGAGTGCTATAACATGTCTTGACATACTTTGACCTTAATATTATCATATTCAACGGTATAATTTTAATACGGGAGGTCATGGATTTGGTCAGCGAAAGAGGCTATCTTTCCATTGAGACAGAGAATATATTCCCCATTATCAAAAAATGGCTCTATTCAGATAAAGATATATTTTTGAGAGAACTGGTCTCCAATTCGGCAGATGCAATCAGCAAACTCAAAAAGCTGGCTGATATTGGTGAGGCAACCCTTCCTGAAGGGTACAGGCCCAGGATTGATGTGTCGGTCAACAAGGAGAAAGGCACAATTTCCATTTCCGATAACGGTCTTGGCATGACTGACGAAGAAGTGAAAAAATATATAAATCAGATAGCCTTCTCCGGCGTTAAGGATTTCATTGAGAAGTACAAGGACAAAACCGACGATCAGCAGATAATAGGTCATTTCGGCCTTGGTTTTTATTCTTCCTTCATGGTAAGCGACAGAGTCACCATTGACACTCTTTCATATAAAGAAGGAGCTGCTCCGGTATTTTGGGAGAGTACAGGCAATACAGAGTATTCCATGTCATCTTCAGACAAAAAAACCGTAGGAACGGTTGTCACCCTTCATATTGCCGAAGATTCCAGGGAATTTCTGGACGTATGGAAAATCCGTGAAATCCTGAAGAAATACTTCTCCTTCCTCCAGTATGAAATATATCTAATTGATGAAAACAAAAAGAAGGATGAAAAGAAAGAGGAAGAAAAACCCATTAACAATACGTATCCCCTTTGGCTCAAAAATCCGAAAGACTGCACTGATGAGGAATACAAAGAATTCTATCACGAAGTGTTCATGGATTTCAATGATCCGCTTTTCTGGATCCATATAAACATGGACTATCCTTTCAATCTGAAGGGAATTATTTATTTCCCCAAACTGAAACATGAGTTTGAGCCCCTGGAAGGCAAGATAAAGCTGTACTACAATCAGGTGTTTGTTGCCGACAATATCAGGGAAGTAATACCTGAATTCCTCATGCTTCTTAAAGGGTGCCTGGATTGTCCGGATCTTCCCCTGAACGTCTCAAGAAGCTTTTTGCAGAATGAAGGCTACGCAGAGAAGATTTCAAACCATATTATCAAAAAAGTGGCTGACAAACTGAAGCTGCTTTACAGCAAGGATAAGGAAAAGTATGAGAAATACTGGGATGACATAAATCCCTTCATAAAATTCGGCTGCATGAAAGAGCCCAAATTCTTCGACCGGGTCAAGGATATACTGATTTATAAAACTATCAGCGGAAAATATGTTACCCAGGCCGAGTACCTTGAGCAGAACAAGGGCACTGACAAAAAGATATACTACGTTACCGATGAAAAGCAGCAGGCCCAGTATATCCGCATGTTCAGGGAGCAGGGCCTCGATGCTGTCATTTTGAACACTTTGATTGACACCCATTTCATAAGTTTCATGGAATCGCATAACCAGGATGTAAGGTTCATGCGAGTCGACGCAGACATAACTGCCACCATGAAGTCCGAAAAGGCAAACGATGAGGACAACAAAAAGCTTCTTGAAAAGCTTGAAAAAGTGTTCAGGGAAGCAACCGGCAACGATAAACTGAAAGTCAGGGTCGAAAACCTCAAGGATGAAGCTACACCGGCAATCATACAGATTTCAGAGCATATACAGCGCTTCAGGGAAATGAGCCGTACCTTTGGCGGCAACTTCAATGCGGCCGGCCTTCCATCCGAGGATGAACTGGTACTCAACAGCAGTAATGGGATTATTAAACGGATAGCAGCCCTTTATGATGAGGATAATAGAAAAGAAGATGCGGTTCTGGCGGCGGCCCATGTATATGATCTGGCCGTTCTGAATCAGAGACCGCTTGAGCCTGAAACTATGGCTAAATTTGTGGATAGAAGCAATAAAATTCTGATGAGGATATTATGAAACTGAAAGATTTCTGGTATGAACTGCCTGAGCACCTGATCGCTCAAAATCCTGCCGAAAAGCGGGATATGTCAAGGCTTCTTGTATTGAACAGGGAAAAACACAGCATGGAACACCGGGTATTCAGGGATCTGCCATTGTACCTTGAAGCCGGAGACTGCCTGGTCATCAACAATACGAGGGTCATCCCCGCAAGACTTCTTGGAGAAAAGGAAGGAACAGGCGGCAGTATAGAGTTTGTCCTGTTGAAGAGAATAGAAAAGGATGTGTGGGAAGTAATCCTGAGACCCGGGCGACGGGCAAAACCCGGTGCCCGGTTTACTTTTGGAAACGGCATTCTGAAAGCCGAAATCCTGAAAATTGCTGAGGAAGGCAACCGTATTGTCAGGTTCTATTATGACGGGGTATTTGAGGAGATACTGGACAAAGTAGGTATAATTCCTTTGCCCCCGTATATTCATGCCAATCTGGAAGACAAGGAAAGATATCAGACCGTTTATTCCAAAATAAACGGTTCGGCGGCAGCTCCAACTGCAGGATTGCATTTTACTGAAGAGCTTTTTGAAATATTGGAACAAAAAGGCGTAAAAGTGGCGGAGGTAACCCTGCATGTAGGCCTGGGCACTTTCCGTCCTGTAAAAACCCAGAATATCGAAGAACATCATATGCATAAAGAATTCTTTACCATAGGTGAGGAAGCCTGTTCCTTAATCAACGAAACCAAGGAAAAAGGCAGGAGAATTGTCGCAGTCGGAACAACAAGCGTCAGGGTCCTGGAAACGGTGGCGGATGAAAACGGCAGGGTAAGCCCCACACAGGGTGAAACCGATATTTTCATTTATCCCGGTTACAGATTTAAAATTGTGGATGCCCTGATCACGAATTTCCATCTGCCTGAGTCAACCCTTATAATGCTTGTCAGCGCCTTCGCCGGAAGGGATTTTATCATGGAAGCATACAGGGAGGCCATAGCCTGGGAGTACAGGTTTTTCAGTTTTGGTGACGCAATGCTTATCCTGTAAGTATATGAATAAGATTATATAAATTATAATTGGAATTTTAATTAAATTCTAATATCAGACAAATTCTTTTATCATATTCATAATTTATAATGCAGGTAGTAAATCTGGCGGAGGCTCAAGTATATGAGGGAAAACAGAAAATATATTCTGGGTGCTTTATTGGTAATAACAGGCATATTAATTCTGTTCGGCAAGATTAACCTGAACTTTTCCTGGGCCTTAAAACTGGCATGGCCCGGCATTATATTGGGAATTGCTTTAATGTTTTTTCTCGGGTATTATGCAAAAAGGCCTTACGGTACCGGCTACCTGGTTCCTGCGGGAATACTCTTTACAATAGGCGCTACTTTCTTTATCGGGGAGATTTTTTCATACAGGCTGGTATGGCCGGGATTTGTCGCCGCCCCTGCGGCAGGTTTGCTCCTGCTGTACCTTTTTGGCCCAAGAAGAGCAGGTTTGCTTGTTCCTGTTGGCAATCTGTTAACTATTGCAGCAGTTTGTTTTTTGGCTGAATTATTCAATGCATGGCATCTGCTGTGGCCAGGCATTGTTGCCGCTCCTGCCGTAGGTCTGCTGCTTCTATATATATTCGGCAGCAGGAAGCCATATCTGCTTGTGCCCATAGGAATTTTGCTTTCAATCGCAGGTATTTGTTCCTTTGCAGTGTTGTTCAACGCCTGGAGTTTAATCTGGCCAGGGTTTATCA
>Ga0134093_1002667_pt1 | contig 13861 bp, 13 predicted proteins | sample 4_1taG_FD_94452 | JGI IMG/M metagenome (GOLD analysis project Ga0134093, IMG submission 94452) | Switchgrass degrading microbial communities from high solid loading bioreactors in New Hampshire, USA - 4_13_20_68_A1 metaG | ecosystem: Engineered > Bioreactor > Semi-continuous > Anaerobic >...
ATCAAATATAAAATTGGATATAATTATTGATATAATTGTCAGTTAAATGATAAGCTTATATCAGATAGTTTGGCCGCTCGTTGGCTGTCAGGCAGACAAAGGCTGCCTGTTACAGATAAATTCTGGCAGAAAGGAGCATACAGGATGAAGAAAAAAACAGATTGTGAATACTGTATGTATTATGTGTATGATGATTATTATGATTGCTATTATTGTGATATAAATTTGGATGAGGACGAAATGAGCAGATTTTTGCGTAATTCAGTAATGAATTGTCCTCATTTTCGCTTCAATGATGAGTATAAAATTGTAAGGAAGCAAAACTAATTAAATATATACAAAATGATGAAATTGTGTTACCTTAGTATAGGCAATTGTTAAAAAAGAGGCAACAGCTTATTTTTAACCCTTTTTTGTGGTGAGGAGGTGTGGTATATGAAGCGAACCGGCAATGTAAAAAATAAAAAAAACAATTATATATTGCTGCTTAGCTTGCTGGCTCAGCTTTTATTTATCACAGCTTCATCACCGGTATATGGCGGCTTTGATAAAGCCTCGGTATATAAGGCGGCTGTCAGGCGGACCACATACTTATCATATAAATACAGCCAAATGGGATATTATCTTCTGGCGCTTAATGATAAATTGCCTGTTGCCGAGATTGAATCCAACAAGTATTTCATATTTAAAATAACGGGGGATGCCGGTTATGCCCGGTATTATCATCATATTAATACTCTTTCAGCATTAGGACTAAGTGTAATAATTTTATATTTTGGACATGTTATTATCAGAAACAACCGTTATAAGGAGCTAATAGCCCTTAAGCTGGGCGGACATGACCCGCCTGTAAGATTATGTCTTACTTATATAAAATTATAAATTCAGCAAGAAAGGATAGTCAGATGAAGAAAAAGCTAGGATTTTTTGGTGTTTTATTAGTTACAGCTTTAATGGTATATATAGCTGCGTTTGGTATAAAAACTGAGAAAATAAAGCTTTATGGTGCTCCGGATATACGTTTTGGTATAGATATCCGCGGAGGTGTTGAAGCCATATTCCAACCTGTTGGAATAGATACAAAGCCCACACATGAGCAGCTTGAAGCAGCCCGTGCCGTTTTTGAAACACGACTTGACCAGAGAAATATTGTGGATCGTGAGGTAATCCCTTCAACAACGGAAGGTTATATTATAGTACGCTTCCCGTGGAAGGCCGATGAAACGGAGTTTGATCCGGCAAAGGCTATTGAGGAGCTGGGACAGACTGCCAAGCTTACCTTCCGGGATGCCCAGGGAAATATACTGCTGGACGGTCAGCATGTTGTAAATGCCAAGCCTGACAGGGATGAAAACAACTTCCCGGTTGTAAGTCTCAGCTTTGATGACGAGGGTACAAAAATCTTTAGTAATATAACCAAAAAGCTTATTGGACAACCATTGAGCATTTATATGGATGAAGAAAATATTTGTACCGCTACTGTTATGACACAGATCACCAACGGACAGGCTGTCATAACAAACATGAAAAGCTTTGAAAATGCGCAAAAGCTAGCCAACCAGATTAATTCAGGCGCCCTGCCTTTTTCCATGGAAACCAAGACCTATTCAACCATAAGCCCCAGCCTTGGAACCGGCTCACTTAAGGTAATGATTAATGCAGGCTTGATTGCATATATAATTATTTGTATATTACTCATTGTTTATTATCGTCTGCCGGGCTTTGTTGCAAGCATAGCCTTGCTCATACAGATTGCCGGACAGATCCTGTTTTTGTCGATTCCGCAGATGTCCCTGACTTTATCAGGTATAGCCGGTATTATTCTGTCAATTGGTATGGGCGTTGATGCCAATGTTATTTCATCTGAACGTATTAATGAAGAAATAAGAGCTGGTAAAAGTATAGAAGCTGCCATAGAAGCAGGCTTTTCCAACTCATTTTCATCAATATTTGACGGTAATGTTACAGTATTGATTGTGTCCATTATTCTGATGCTCTATGGCTCAGGATCACTGGCATCGTTCGGTTATACATTATTTGCGGGTATAGTATTTAACTTTATTGCAGGTGTTACAGCTTCACGTATAATGATATATTCCTTGAGCTCTTATAAGTTCTTAAAGAAGCCGGCTCTGTATACCTGCCTGACAAGGAGGGTGACATTATGAAGGAAGGGAAAATAATACATTTTTATAAAAACAGAAAAATATTCTTCGCAATATCCGCCGCCATAATGATCATAGGAATACTTTTTAGTATATTTAAGGGAGTAGTGTTGGATATACAATTTACCGGCGGAGCCCTTCTTTCCTATTCATATGACGGAGAGATAGATGAAAATAGAGCCGGAGATATAGCAACAGATATACTGGGCAGGCCCGTAACACCACAGCTTACCGAGAGTATCAGTGAAGGGACAAAAAAGCTGGTTTTAAATATAGCCGGTAAATCCGGTGTTGATCCTCTTGATCAGGCCGAGCTTGAAAAGGCGCTGAAGGCTGAGTTCCCACAGGCAAATCTGGAGCTGTCTGAGGCGCAAATGGTTGAAAAGTTCTTTGGTGACAAATTCATGAAGAGGGGTATAACAGCCCTGCTTCTGTCAACGGCTCTTGTGCTGGTTTATGTCTGGATCCGCTTTAAGATTGTGGGTGGCCTTTCCGCAGGTGTTACGGCTATCATTGCATTGGTGCATGACTGTCTGGTGGTTTTCTTTACCTGTGTTATATTCGGTCTGCCCATCGGAGATAATTTTGTTGCCGTTGCCCTTAGTATTATCGGTTACTCCATAAACGATACCATTGTTATATATGACCGTATCAGGGAAAATGCCAAGCTTTACAGCGGCTATGAAGTGGAAACTATAGCAGATTTGTCAATTACCCAGTCTATGACTCGTTCGATTATGACCAATCTGTGCGTAATGATAAGCGTAAGCCTTGTCTATATTCTGGCCTTTGCCAACAGCATAGAGTCAGTCCAGAGCTTTGCATTGCCCATGGCCATCGGCTCCATCAGCGGCTGCTATTCAACTATTTGCATTTCCGGTCCTTTATGGGTAATGTGGAAGAAGAAAAAGGGCGAAAATATTATTACTGTGGAGAAAAAGGAAGAAAAGAAGGACACAAAGGCAAAGAAATATTATTATTAGGATTGAATTGTTTACGAAATTCAACTCATAATGGAAGGTTCATTTCATCCGGCAAGGGATGAAATGAACCTTCTTTGCAACTTGCGGTAGCATAAACAGAACATTCGTGCTATAATGTTATGAAAGGTGTTTACGCTTTAGTAAAAAACAGGTAATTAAGCTTACACAGAGGATAAGAAAGCAAGTTTTGAAGTATAGGAGTGAAGATAATGGCTGCAAAGGATCCATTGATTTCACCAATTCTTAAGTGGGTCGGTGGCAAAAGACAGTTGTTGGATCAGATAAGACCTTTGATACCGAAGTTCTCTACCTATTATGAGCCCTTTATAGGTGGAGGAGCGGTTTTGTTTGATATTCAGCCGTCCAAAGCCATTATCAATGATTCAAATTATGAATTGATTAATGTCTACAATGTAATTAAGGATAAGCCGGAAAAGCTGATAGAAAAGCTGTATGAGCACAAGGAGAAAAACTGCAAGGAATACTTCTATGAGGTAAGAGGCCTTGACAGGGACAAAAAGAAATATGACCTGCTTAGTGATGTAGAAAGGGCAGCAAGGATTATATATTTGAACAAAACCTGCTACAACGGCCTTTTCCGGGTGAACAGCCTTGGGGAATTCAATTCCCCCTGGGGCAAGTACAAAAATCCCAATATTACCAATGAAACAACAATCAGGGCTCTGAGCGGATATTTTAACAGCAACAATATTGCTATAAAATGTGGTGATTACAGAGAGGTTTTAAAGGATATAAATATCGGGGAAGGCTCCTTTGTTTATCTGGATCCTCCATACATGCCCATCAGCACATCGTCGTCCTTTACCGGATATACAGCTAACGGCTTCGGGGAGGAGGATCAGATTGCGCTGAAGGAGCAGTGTGATATTCTTAACCAAAAGGGGGTAAAATTCCTTTTGTCCAATTCCTCCTGCAAGTTTATCGAGGATTTGTACAAGGATTACATAATAACCAAGGTATGCGCCAAACGGGCCATAAATGTAAAGGCTGACAGGCGCGGGGAAGTTGATGAGGTCCTGGTGAGAAATTATGAGCTTGATTGATGAAAAGTGGGAAATTCTGTTTGAAAAATATTCAATAGAGAGCAGAATAAAGCAGGATGGCCTGTTTTACATCACTGCTGATCAGATACGGGAGGTAAAGGAACCCAGACTGATGACCAAGTTTGACACCAGAGAATCCTTGCCGTCGGTATTTGAAGGCAGGCTGGGCATACTGCCGGTTACAAGAGGCAGCTATGTCATAGGGGAATTTGACCTATATGAGGATTTTCCGGAGTTCAGAACGGACATAAAGCAAATAACAGGAGCCAAGATACCTGAGTATCTGGAAACGATCGATATTAATGATGTCCGTTCGGAGGCCGGAGCAATCAACATAATGAGTATTGCAGCTATTATAGATGATTTCCTGGGTGAGGAAAATATGCTGCAGACCGTATCGGGAAGAATGGGCTCAGGTGTGTTTTCATTTAAGGTAAAAGGCTTTTCACCTGGTGTTGAACATACTATTAATGTACAGAATTCCCAGGTGGAAATAGATGCAGGCTTTGAAAACAGGAATGTTTTTGCCATTATTGAGGGGAAAAATGTTGTCCACAGCAATTTTCTTATCAGACAGCTATACTATCCGTACAGATTATGGGAGGGCAAGATAAGTAAAGCTATCCGCCCTGTTTTTATGATATATTCTAACAATATCTTCAGGCTGCTGGAATATCGTTTTGCCGACACCGGTTGCTACAATTCCATAGAATTTGTCCAGGAAAAGAAATATAGTCTGGAAGACATAGATATTAAAATGGAGGATCTTGTTGCTGCCTATAAAAGCACCAGGATTGAACCGGAGCCGGAGGTTACCTTTGTCCAGGCTGACAGCTTTGACAAGGTTATTTCCCTGGTAGAAAACCTGAATGATACACCCATGACAACCGCTGAGATTGCCGAGCTGTTTGGCTTTAAGGAAAGGCAGTCGGATTATTACTACAATGCCTGCAAGTATCTGGGACTGGCTGAGAAAGCAAAAGATGAGGAAGGCACAACCAGAGTATACATTACGCCTCTGGGCAGGCAGCTTCTTAAGCTGCCCTATAAGGCAAGGCAGCTGGAATATGTAAAGCTGATTATGAAGCACAGGATTTTCAACGAGATATTCGGGATAGCAATACACTGCGGCGAAGTTCCCGATAAAAAATATATAGCGGGTCGCATGAGAGAATTAAATATATGCAGTGAAAAGCTTTTGCAAAGAAGGGCTTCATCAGTCAGGGGCTGGCTGAACTGGGTATTAAATCTTGTAAATAGAAGCTAAACACCTCCTTAGGCGGACAGGCACAGTGCAGTCTGCAAAAGGAGGTATTTTGATGCTGAAAAATGTCAGGGCTGTTTTGGCAAGGTTGTTTTGGGGCAATTAAACTACCAATATAGGAAATAATCAGCCATAACAGCAGTAAAGTTGCTGTTATGGCTGATTAAAAATACTTAGATTTTATAGCTCATATACTCGCTGCCATCTATAAGATTCTTCCAGATAAAATTATTACCATCCAGCAGCATATAGCTGTGGGCTGAATTTTCCTTCGGAATGGACACAGAGCCGGGATTCATATAAATGTACGACTCTGACTTATCGCAGGCAGGGACATGGGTGTGGCCGAGCAAAAGTATGTCCCCCTGCTTTAAAAGAGTCAGTCTGTTCTCCTCCAGCCTATGTCCGTGGGTCATATATACAAGCCTGTTTTCCAGATAGATAATGGCGTATTCGGCCATAATCGGGAAGTCCAGTACCATCTGATCCACATCACAGTCACAGTTGCCTCTGACACAAAGGATACGATCAGATATATTATTCAACAGCTCTATTACATTTTTGGGGTTGTAATCCCTGGGAAGCTCATTTCTGGGACCATGATAGAGAATATCTCCCAGCAATATAAGCTTATCCGCCTGCTCCTTTTGAAATTTCTCCAGCAGGAGCCGGCAGTAGTATTCCGAACCATGTATATCGGAGGCTATCATCAGCTTCATAAAAACACCTCATTTCACAGCGGAAATAAAAACCGCAGATAATTTGCTTTGTCGTCAAGAATGGTACCTTTATTATAATACTGTATAAAAATAGCAGTCAAGCTGATATAGCTATAAGGACTTTTATAAACCGGCAATAAGGATTTTGTATTAGTGTTGTTATTATATCAGTAAATATATATTAGTAACTATATAGGCAGCTTTATGTCGAGATTTAGCATAATAATCCGTCTTTACAGGGAAAATAAAAGAAAATGATTATATCGAACGGATCAATATCTGAACTTATTGACTATATAGAGCAAAACCTGTAAAATTTACTATATAAGCAGTAATATTTTATACTGATTATACTGATAAAGACGTGAATAGTCATATTGAACTAGGCTTGTTGAAATAAGCTTGCATTAAATGAGGGTAATCATTCAGGATGCCTGCAGGAGAGGTTTAGTATATGATTTAAATATAACTAAAGATCGGAAGGCTGTGACGGCTATATGTCTCATAATTGCCTGAGAGCTTTATGGAATGGGGGATTAGTATGGAAGCTGATAACATTTTATCCGGCGGGATAGAAAAGCTGAACGAAATAAAGGAATATCTGCTTGAGCTAAATGGCAACATGGAAAATGACAGGCAGCTTAAGGAGGAAGCTGAGAAGCTGCAAAAGGCTGTAAAAGGTCTGGAGAAGGAGATAGCGGATGAAATTGCAAAGACCATAAAAAAGCGAAGGGGAGAAATTGAAGACAGCTTTGACAAGCAGATTGGCAAAATCCGTGACAAGGCAAAGAAGATTAAGGAGCAGCGAAGCAAAGCCAAAAGCCTTAAGGTGTCCGAAAGGATTGATGCCGAGACTACTGAGCTTCGTGCGGAGAAAAGCCGTCTGAGACTGGAGGTGGAAACAATAGCCAGGCAGGACAAGCTCCCGTTTTTCTGCAACAGTAAGCTTTATATGGCGCTTTACTATCCCTCATGCTTTACCGATATATTGCTTATTATAGTTACTCTGGTCATTGTATTGCTTCTGATTCCCTGCGGAGTTTATTTCTTGCTTCTTCCGGCCAAAATTATCTATATAATTTTAAGCTATGTCGTTACGGTGGTAGTACTTGGCAGCCTGTATCTTGCCGGCTACAACTATACCAGGGAAAGATACGATAATAAGCTTAAGCAAATAAAAGAAATCAGAGGCCGGATCAGAGAAAGCAAAAAGAAAATAGCTGCCATAAAAAGAAGAATTAAAAAGGATCGTGATGAAAGCGGGTACGGCCTGCACGGATATGATGAGGAACTTGCAAGGCTTGATAAGGATGAGGATGATATTCTGGCACAGAAGAAGGAAGCCCTGACGGTTTTTGAAAATTCCACCAGCAAGATTATCTCCAATGAGATTCAGGAGTTGTATAGGGACAAGCTTGCCTCTCTTAGGAATGAGCTAGAACAGGTAAACGTCAGGCTGAACCAGGCTGAGGAAAGAATAAAGGCCTTAACCCTAAAAATAGCATCCGAATATGAGCCATTTTTAGGTAAGGACCTTATGAATCTGGATCGCCTGGAGGCGTTATCCAATATAATACTTGCGGGAAATGCAGCCACCATTTCCGAAGCGATAGCATTTTACAGGCAAAATACTATATTAGAGAAAGGGAACGCAAACGGCTGAAGCTGTAGCTTATGGCAAGACATATCTGATCCGCCATGGACATAACCACATTAAGACGCGTGGTTTGCAGCAGCATATTATCGAGGAAGCCTGCAAAATTGACTATGCCGGTTATAAATATGTCTCCTACCTCAGGTAAATCCTTATCCACTCCGGCGCCGGGCTTAAGAGGCCCTTCCCCTATGGTTATATAGCCGATATGGCTGGATTTGCCCAGAGAGGCGTCTATTGCTATTATAAATGCATCCTCGTGCTTACGGTAAATCATGTCTATGGTATCCTTCAGATTTTTGGCATGTACCGGCTCGGCAAGGGTTCCATAGACATAATAATTTTTATATTTTATATTCTTTGACAGCTTATATCCTATGATTGGTCCAAGGCAATCACCTGTTGCCCTGTCGGAGCCGATACACAGGAAAATAATTGTCCTGTTGGCCAGTAAAGGATCTTTTAAAAAATCAGAAAGAAGACAGCCTAATTTATAAGCGGTATTTTTATCTCCTGAGTTAAAATATGTTACCTTGCTGCTCTTGCAAAAAAAGCTCATTACAACCTCCAATTGTTTATTTACTTAATAATATGGGATTTTATTAGGAGTATTACCAATAACTTAAAAAATAGACATAGAAATCCTGTCCGGCATAAAATATAGAAATTTTTGATTTTGCTTTTTCGCTCTTTTTTCGCAGCATTTTTGGCAGCATCCTTCGAAAGTCGGCGAAGATGGGCGCATAAGGAAATTATGTGAAGATAAGTTATAAAACGGCCTGAACTTAATATGACAAAAAGCCTGTCCCTGTTATGTTATGATATTTCATATTATTGGGGTCTTTTAATCAACCAGTAGGGATAGGAGTGATTTTTGTGATAGAAACGGTTTATGGCAATGAGGGTCAGGATTCGTTAAAGAACAACAAAGCGCCGACATCCTTTAAAATGCCCAAAAATATTCGCCAGATTGGCAAGAGCAATACACAAAAGAAAATTTATGTTGAAGATTATGTTATGACCTTTGTAAAGCAGCTGGCCGGAGGAGAATATTCAGGATGTAAGGCGGCCGTTTTGGTCGGACAAAGCATAAAGCTGGAGAATTGCAGAAATATATTTGTATCCGGAGCGGTTGAGGTAAAGAGCACAGATACGGAAGCGGGAGTTTTATTTGATAATGATATTTGGAACAGTATATATGAGGATATAAAAAAATATTTCACAGATGTGGAGATAGTCGGCTGGGTATTGGGTGGACCGGGTTATCTGCTGGAGGATGAGGACAAGCTATTAAAGATACATATTGATAATTTTGCAGGACAGGATAAAATTCTTTTGCTATATGACAGTGTGGAAAAGGAGGAGTCCTTCTACTGCTTTGACAATGGCCGCTTGTACAAGCAGGAGGGCTATTACATATATTATGAAAAGAATGAAGAAATGCAGACCTATATGATAGAGCACCGGAATGAGCAAAGCGCGGAGGCCTCCTATGATGACAAGGTATCAAGGGAAATAAGGACGGTGCTTCAGAATAAAAAGCCTATGGAGGATGACAGCAAAGGTGTAACCAGGCTTATGTATGCTGCCGGAACCCTGCTTGCAGTTATCATTCTGGTGGTGGGCGCAGCTATACTGAACAATTATGATCAAATGAAGAGCATGAGGGATACTATGGAAAATTTGTCCCGCAATATGGATGAAATTATGGAGGTGATGGGCGGCAACGGACTGAGGTCCACAACAGCGACCGATAAGGATAACGCTGCCGAAGTAAATAAGGCTGATACGGATACGGCCCTTTCTGAGGATGAGCAGACAGGTGAAAGTCTTAATATAGAGGTCCTACCGGGGAATGTAAATCCCAAACCGACACAAGAGCCCGATAAGCAAGATACAGGGGATAAGAAGGCTGATGAAGGATCACAGCCGAAGCAGTCACAGGCTGGCACTGACAAAAATGAGACTAACGTAAAGGATGATAATAAGAATGACTCTGCAGAGGCCAGCAGCGAAAACATTACCCAGGTGGAGGATGTCAAAATCTATACGGTGCAAAGCGGAGATACCCTGGCGGACATCAGCTATAAGCTGTATAAAACCTATACAAAGGTTAAGGAAATTATGGAGTTGAACAATATTAAAAATCAGGACCTGATCTATGCTGGTCAAAAGCTCATAGTACCTTAGTATCAGGCGCTGCAAATTTTTTTGCGGCGCTTAAAATCTGTACGATAAAATATTACGTGCCAATCGTATAAATATGAGTTATAATTTAATCGATATTATATAAGGTGTGAAAGTACGAAGGATTTGCAGTAAATGATCTTACACAGGAGTAGGTTATGGCTATTGAAAATGACAGACAATCTCTAAGGGATTACGGCATTCGTAAAAAAAGATATAAAAGAAGAAGAAACGCTTTAATAATCGCCGTAATTCTGATGGTGATATTTGGTGCCGGCTTTTATGTTATAAGTCTGTATAACAGGCAGTATCAGAGTATGGTTGTCATGAATACAGCCGATATAACGGCATCTGATGCGTTAGGATATCTTGAGTATGGCAATTCGATAATAAAATACGGTATGAATGGCGTGGTTGCCATGGACAAAAACGGCAAGCTCTTATGGAACGGCTCCTATGAGCTTCAGGAACCGTTAGTTGATACCTGTGGCAAATACGTGGTGGTAGCAGGCAAAGGCACCAAGGAGGTGTATGTTTTCAATAACAAAGGGCTGGCCGGAGAATTTAACACTGATTTCAGTATCCTGAAGGTAGAGATAGGCTCACAGGGGCATGTCCTGGCAATGATGGAGGATAAGAACACCAACTACATAAGACTTTATGATATTGACGGTACGGTTATTTATGAAATAATTTCAGATATTAAAACGGTAGGATATCCTCTGGATGCAACCCTTTCATATGACGGACGCAAGGTGGTTACCAGCTATATTTCTTTTACCGACGGCAAGCTTAAGAATATCCTGTCCTTCTATAATTTCGGAGAGGTAGGACAGAATTACACAAATCAGCTGGTCGGCTGCATAATATACGAAGACGGTACCCTGGCCCCCAAGCTGGAATTTGTCAACAACAATACGGTAAGTGTTTATACCGATACAGGCTTTGTGCTGTATGCCATGGAGCAGATACCAAGTGAAATAATTTCCCACAAGGTAAAGGGGCAGATTAGAAGTATAATATCCAATGAGAAATATGTGGGTCTGGTAACCCAGACGGAGGGAACAAGCTCAAAAACACTTAGTCTGTTTGATTTATCCGGGAAAAAAGTCTTGGAGAAGGAGCTTGATTTTAATTATGAAAAGATATATCTTTCAAATGGTGAAATAATTATGTATGACAATATGTCCTGTCTTATTATGAAGCTAAACGGAAAAACCAAGTTTAGACATACCTTTGACAGCAATATAAAGGCTATATACAGCGCCAACAGGCTGGATCAGTATTTTCTGGCTGAGGAGAAGGCCATAAGGGTCATTCAGCTGAAGGAGTGACAGATTCGGCTGAAAGAGAAAATCAAATCAGCCTGCCGTTTGGGCGCTGCAAGGCGTGATTATTTGATATTACAAGCATAATTTTCAAAATACAAAAGAATTAAGCTGCCTATGTCTAATCCGGCAAAATCCCATTAATGAGCATTTTGCATGGATTTTCAGGCGGAGATGTGGAGGTTGTTGATAATGAATTTGTTATTGTTAGTGGTGGTTGCAATTCTGCTGGTGAATGCCCTGATAGGACTGAAGGCAGGCTTCATAAAGACGGCGTTTTCTTTGTGCTCATTAATTGTGGCTATTATATTGACCGCCTGGCTCAGTCCGTATGTTAATAATTTTATGAAGGGGAATGTGACAATCTATAATTCCATTTCATCGCAGGTAGAGAAAATGCTGCAATTTGATGATGAGGAGTATTCGGAGAGCAAGCAGGAATCGCTGATTGACGAGCTTCATCTGCCCAAGTCGATTAAGGAATCCCTTAAGGAAAATAATAATGCCCAGGTATACAAGGATATGGAATTAGGCATTAATAACTTCAAGGGTTATGTGGTAAGCTACATAACAGGACTTATAATAAATGCCATTTCATTTATCGCAACGTTTGTGGTAATTTTAATCCTGCTGTGGGTGATTTGTATTGCTCTGGACATAATAAGCAAGCTGCCGCTTCTTAATCAGATTAACAAGCTTGCGGGTCTGGCAGCAGGGTTTGTACACGGGCTTATAATCGTATGGATTTTGTTTATTCTTTTAACGGTGTTTGGCAGCAGCGGTTTCGGTCAGGAGGCTATGCTAATGATAGAGGAGGATGTTGTACTTAGCTTTTTATATGACAACAATGTCCTTCTGCGCTTTATTACAAACATTGCGAAGATGATTTTATAATTTATGAATTGATATTTCAAAATATATGAGCGATTTATGACAGAGCGTCAGATTTTGACGCAATTAAATGATGCTGCAAGAATTAAAGGTAGTAATTACATATCAATATATTAAACCAGATAAAGTTACAGAATAAAGGAGCTAGGAAAATGAATGAGATGCTGGTAAAAATTCAAAAAATGGGCATTGTCCCGGTAGTTAAGCTGGACAGGGCGGAGGATGCGCTGCCTTTGGCAAAGGCTTTAATCGATGGAGGTCTCCCCTGCGCGGAGGTCACCTTCCGAACTGCAGCAGCAGAGGAAGCAATAAAAGTAATGAGACAAGCCTATCCTGTTATGCTGATTGGAGCAGGAACGGTTCTTACCACTGAACAGGTGGACAAGGCTGTTGGGGCAGGAGCAACCTTTATAGTAAGCCCGGGCTTGAATCCCAAGGTAGTTAAATACTGCGTTGACAGAAATATTCCGATTATACCGGGCTGCTCATCTCCTACCGATATAGAAGCCGCCCTGGAATTCGGGCTTGAGGTGGTTAAGTTCTTCCCGGCGGAGGCAGCAGGCGGCCTTCCTATGATAAAAGCAATGTCTGCACCTTATGTAAATATGAAGTTCATGCCAACAGGCGGCATCAGTGCAAAAAATCTGTTGTCCTATCTTGACTTTAACAAGGTTATAGCCTGTGGTGGCAGCTGGATGGTAAGCGATGAATATATTAAGGCTGGAGATTTCGCAAAAATCACTGCCTTAACCAAGGAAGCCGTAAGCCTAATGCTGGGCTTTGAGCTGCGTCATATAGGAATTAATGCAGAAAATGAAGATGAGGCCGACAAGCTTGCCGGTTCATTTGAAAGGCTGTTTGGCTTTGCTAAGAATGCAGGCAACAGCTCAATATTTGCAGGACTCGGAATAGAGGTCATGAAGTCGCCTTATCTCGGAAGGAATGGACATATAGCTATCCAGACCAATTATATAGAGAGGGCAGTATACCATCTTGAGGCAAGGGGCTACACCTTCAATTATGACACTAAAAAGGTCGATAAGAACGGTAAGATGACAGCAATCTACCTGAATGAGGAGATTGGCGGATTTGCGGTCCATCTGGTGCAGAAATAATAGGAAGCTGAATCTTTAAAAAATTAAAATGTAAAGTACATTAAGAGAAAATCATTGAGTGTATAAGGCTTGTGGCTGCCCCTGTATGCAGTACGATGCGACGAGAGTATTGCATATAAGGGGCATTTTTATAGGATTATTATAGGATTTCTAAAGGAAATAAATGGTTGCGAAAAAGATCAAAAAAGATGTTGACTTTAGGGTACCAAGGTGATATACTACATTTTGCTGACGCACTTTGGAGAAAGCGCTGAAGCAAAGAAAATAAGGCATTTAAGCCTGTTTGGACCTTGATAACTGAACAGTGAAACAACCCTGAAGATTCCAAAGAGATTTATCTCTTTATATATTGTTTCTATAAAGAAACAATGCGAACACCAGCAAAAAGAAGCTGGGTCAAAGATTTAAACATGAGAGTTTGATCCTGGCTCAGGATGAACGCTGGCGGCGTGCCTAACACATGCAAGTCGAACGGAGTTATTATCATGAAG
>Ga0134093_1002702_pt1 | contig 13683 bp, 14 predicted proteins | sample 4_1taG_FD_94452 | JGI IMG/M metagenome (GOLD analysis project Ga0134093, IMG submission 94452) | Switchgrass degrading microbial communities from high solid loading bioreactors in New Hampshire, USA - 4_13_20_68_A1 metaG | ecosystem: Engineered > Bioreactor > Semi-continuous > Anaerobic >...
AACCCCACTGCTCTACTCTATCGCGGCTGTAAGCCTTTATTTTACTAGGTTTCCGGAAGTACATCCAAGTTGTCTACTCAACCTAAAGAGGCGAAATACGTACATGGAAACATATCGAGGGGGTACTTTTGGAGCGAAATTTGGACTCGAAAATAGGCAGGGTTGAGTTGACAGGTTAGATAATGGGCATTTTTCGTAGGGTTGAGGAGACAGGATGGATGTAGCGTCATATAAAGTGCTCTTATCTCTCAAAAAGGAATTATTACAATTAAGAAAATAAATCTTAAAACTGCTAAATGAATTTAGCGGCATAACAGGCGGTAGAGGATTCCAGAAATGACGGAGTTTATACAAATGCATAAAGTTTGTATTATAACAATGATAGTACTTATAAATGTAAGTAAAATACGCAAACTTATAATAATTTTATAATATCGCATTTGATATTTTTAAGATCTTATGATACACTATTTACCATATGGGGGTGGCAGTATGGCGATTAGCTATAACAAGCTATGGAAATTGTTAATTGATAAAGGTATGAAAAAAATGGACTTGCGTAAAGCTTGCAAAATAAGTCAGTATATAATCAAATGTTTAAAGGACGGGAAGAGAATTCCCGAGGAATATAAGTATGATCTTTTTCCTACGGTTCAAAAAGAGTATGAACTAACCTATGCAGGGAAAATGCGCAAAGAAGATATTTTATCGGATACTGATGAAATATCAAATGTTCCTTTGCAAATTGAAAATGTATAACGGTGATGAACATCCTTCTGCACTGGAGGATTGGAAGAATTTATTAATTTTTGGAGATAATCTTCAAGTATTAAAAACGATATATTATGATAAAGATCCGATAATTAAGGAAAGGTGAAACTAGTCTATATTGACCCACCTTTTGGTACTGGAGATGAATATGATGGTAATAAGGGACAAAGTGCATACAGTGCAAAACGAAAAGGTGCTGATTTTGTCGAATTTCTTAGAAGACGTCTAATACTATTAAGAGAAGTAATGGCCGATGATGGAGTTATTTTTGTTCGTTTAGATTATCATTTTGGGCATTATATTAAAGTCATTATGGATGAGGTTTTTGGGAAAAACAATTTTAGAAATGAGATTATTATTAATCGCTTTAAGAGGCAGTTGAGAAATTTAAAACAGTTTAATCATGCAACCGATGTTCTGTATTTTTATTCTAAAACGGAGAATTATTTTTTTAAAGAAATTACAATTGATAGAATTTGCTCTTTTTGTGGTGCTCAAAGAGAACCACAATGGAGAGGTATGCATTCTCCTGGGTTAAGGCAACCACCAGAAAGAATAATTATGGGAAAAGTATATTATCCTCCAAAAGGTAGGCATTGGTCATATACACAGGAAAAGATTGATGCTCTTGTTGATGAAGGTAGAATACGAATAAATGAAGATATTACATATACTAATATTTTAGGTGAAAGAGTAATTGGATGTCCTGAGTACTTGCAGACAGAAGAAATTCCTGTTGATAGCAATTGGACCGATTTAAAAGGTTATGTTTTTGCAAACTCATATCCAACGGAAAACCCTGAAGAGCTGCTTAAACGAGTCATTGAGTGTTGTACACAAGAAGGTGACTTAGTAATGGATTGTTTTGCTGGCTCAGGGACTACTCTTGCTGTAGCAGAAAAATTGAATCGTAGATGGATAGGTTGTGATATTGGAAAATTATCAATGTATACTATCCAAAAACGATTGCTGGAAATTTCTAATAGTAAAGACTTAAATAACCCTAAGAAAAAATACAAAAAGAACGCAAGAGCTTTTTCTGTAGTAACAGCCGGTTTATATGATTTAGGTAAAGTGTTTTCTTTATCTGAAGATAAATTTTTTAACCCTTACAATCACCAATTAATCAATATATGGATGCACATCTATCTTCTCTATTCGCATACACTACACTCCAAACTCACTTTTAAAAATCCGCTATTATTGAAGAATAATCAAGCTAATTGGAACAGCGATAAATCGCTGATCCGGGGCGTTTGGCGTTTTCACCGGATCTCCAACGCCCCAATAAGCAATTAGTATTTAGCATTTGAAGCCTATTTTGTTTGAAAAATATTAAGTCGGATTGTTACAATTTCGCTTTGCCAGAATATTGGTGAGTTTTAATCTATAGCAATTTGCTATTACAATTTATGTTTAATTCGTTTTCCTAATTTTTATATAGCCAAATAAGACGGGCTAATTTGCAAAAATATTTTTTAAGTCCGACATTTTTCGACAATCAATTTTATAAAAATGAATTTATAATTACTGATGAAAAAGTGGTAAATCTATAAAGCAAATAGCAGAAGAATTAGGTATTACAAAACAGGCAGTCACAATACAAGCACAGAAGAACCTGCAGCAATACATATAGCATTGAACCATGTGAAAACAATTATTAATAAGGGATGTATTGTTTTATGAAATTTATGTAGATGCATCAATTGACGAGGAAGAAATTGAAAAGTTGGAAATTGAAAAGATTAAGAACAACAATGGTTATTTAAGCTTTATTATATTACCTACGGATGATTGTAGTTTTAGATGTCCATATTGTTACGAAGATCATTGAAAAAAGAAGAATGTCAATTAATTATTTAGATCTAATTGCCCGTTTTGTGGATAAGAATATCGAAAAATACAAGGGTTTAAAAGTTGAGTGGTTTGGTGGAGAACCACTTTTGGAGTTAGAATCAATTTACTATCTTTCTCAAAAATTTAAGGATATCTGCAAACTACACAAGAAGCCTTTTATATCGTGTATGACCACAAATGGATACTATTTGACAACTTCACAGGTTATCAGATTACATTAGATGGCTTTGCTTCATCTCATGATAAACAACGTTACCTTGCCAATGGTATGGGAACATGGGATGTTATTGTTAATAATCTTCGCGCAATTAGGGACACGCCGTGCAAAGGGTTTACCAATATAACAATTCGCTCAAATTTCACTATAGGAATGTTGGAAACTGCAAAGGATTTTATCGATTTTTTGAAGAATGAATTTGGGCACGACAGGCGGTTTGATTATTTTATAAGAACAGTTGCTAATTTCGGTGGTGATCGCATCAATAATATGAGAAGCCAAATGATTACCGAGAACAAAGTCATGTACGATATTCAGAAATATGCTTCCTCAATAGGATTGAATTTGAAAGTTCAAAAAAACGGACTTTATGCGGGTGGTATGATATGTTACGCAAATCAACGGAATTATTATGTTCTTGGTAGCGATCGCATAGTGCGTAAATCTACATGTGAATATAATAATCCTTTGAACCATATTGGATTTATTGATGAAGATGGTAATATGGTGATTAATAAGGCTAAAGAAAACATATGGGTTAATGGGTATTCATGCGAAAACGACAAGTGTTCTCATCGCATTACATGTTGCGGCGATGGTTGTCCCAGAAATCATTTGATATATAATAACAAATCGTGCGTTTGGAACGCTTGCTCTTTAGAAAAATTATTAGAAATACTTTCTTATAATGAAAATGCAGTGCCTGTTTATAATTAGGAGATATTATTATGATTAGTAAAGATGACGTAAAAAAAGCGCTAACTGACATTGGCGTACTTATTGAAGACGTAGAAGAACCGAATGGATATAGAATTGAAGTGAACTTATATAAATACAATAATCTCATTAGAAGAAATTTTTAATATTGAATTTGAAGATGAACATTTAACAGGAACATTGTTTAATTCTATTGACCAATTGGTTGATATAATTAATCTGCTTCGCGAATCAATGATACTATAAGTTCGTTATAGTAGCAGTGTAAATTATTAATATACAGGAGGTGAAATTAATTAAAAAGAAGTTGGTTAAGCCCAAAATGAAGAAACCTGTTTACAAAGCATACGGCGAAGTAGAGCAGTGTAAATGTCAACAGTGTAATTGCCAAAAGTGCAATTGCGATTGGTAATCTAAACTTTGCAAGTTTAGATTAGTCACGGTTAAGGAACACATACAGCTGATTTTTCAACCGTGATATGTTAAGCTTTTGATGTGTAGTGAGACAGGGTATGGTTGCATATTGAAAATTAACATATTTTCATATAAATACGCAATCCTGCCCTGTTTCGCTACGCATCATTCATTCTTTACATGATTTCTATATCATTAATGAGGACAATTATGATTAATATTGCTATAATCGATAGTGATGTTGATGTAAACCATCCAAAACTAGCACATCACGAATTTAAAGGAGTCTCTATTTCACTTGAAAATGGCGAAATTAAAATAAATAACGATATTTCTGATGAAGTAGGGCACGGAACTGCTATTGCGGGCATTATTTTCAATTCAAATCTTAATGTAAACATCTATATGATAAAAATATTTGTAACGGCAGAATTGACTGTGGAGCCGGAAGTTCTTTTAGCCGCTTTAAAATACGTTTATGAAAATGTCGACTGCCAATTTATTCTAATGAGTCTAGGCGCCACGGTATTGGATGATATAGAACCCTTAAAGCAAATTTGCGATAGAATTACGCAAAAAGGAACAGTAATCATATCTGCATTCGATAATTTAGGATGTTTATCATATCCCGCATGTCTAAAAAATGTTATTGGAGTTGACTCAGTAGATTACATTAAAAACAATGATGAATATGAAGTAATTGAGGGAGATGGTGTAATTGATTTGCGAGCCAAGGGTGGAATTCAGCGTGTTTGCTGGGTAAACCCTAAATACAGGCTTGTAACTGGAACCAGCTTTGCGGCAGCTCATGCACTAACTCATATTGTCCGTGCATATGAAGAAGGAGCTAGAGGAAAGGATGAAATACTAAAACATCTGCGCACCAATGCTAAAAGAATTGTTACATTTAATAAAAGAATGTTTTGTGATAATGAGATGTTTCTCAATTCCATTAAGATTATAGCCGTATATCCATATAATAAGGAAATTCAAACTATGGTACGGTATTCAGAACTCATGCCGTACAAGATAACTCACATTTGCGATGAGCCATTACATGGGTGCGTTGGGAATGATGTAGATAAAGAACTCTTTGGTATTAGAAAAAATGAAAGAATTATTGAAAGCATTAATGATATATGGAGTTGTAATGATTTTGACACTGTAATTATTGGACATCTCGAAGAATTATCTCTCATAACGAATACGGATCTCTTAAAGAAAGTATTAGAATTGTGTCTGGAACATCATAAAAATGCATATTCATTTGATGACATTAATCCATATAAAGAAATTGTAGCTACAGCTTTATGTAAAAATCTCATATTTTCAAGTCCAACATGTAACACACAGTTTCCGATAGGTCACCTTGGAAGATTATGGAAATCTTCAAAACCAGTGATAGGGGTATTTGGAACCAGTTCTCGGCAAGGAAAATTTTCGTTACAGTTATTATTAAGACAAGTATTTTTGGAAAAAGGATATCAGGTATCGCAACTCGGTACAGAGCCATCATCGCTTTTGATGGGGCTGGAGAAAATGTATCCGATGGGATATCACGCGAATTTGCCTTTTAGAAACGAAGAATCTGTCATAATGTTGAATGAAATCGTACATCAGATGGAGTTGCAAAATCCGGATGTAATTATTGTGGGCGGCCAATCTTGCACTATCCCTTATGATGTAAATCATATTTATGATTTGACATTTTCGCAGTGGGACCTTGTAATGGGAACCAATCCAGACTTATTTGTGCTGTGTGTCAACCCTCAAGATCCTTATGAATACATTACTCGTACAATACATTTTTTGGAATGCGTAGGGCATGGAAAAGTTGTTGGTCTTGTTTTATTTCCCGTGCAATTAGAACAGGAATGGCACGGTTTTGCCTTTAAGAATACTAAACTAAGTGAAGAAGATTATAATTTATGCCGTAAAAATATTTCTACTGCAATAGGATTGCCTGTATATGCATTAAATGTATGTGATGTTAACAAATTAGTTGATCAGATTATTGAAATACTCTCTACATAAACTCTTTGATATAGTAGTATATCATAAAGAATCATAAAGAGCTTCGCTCATAGATGTAATCCTCTTGTAAGGGATGAATTAACATGAACAGAAAAAAAGAAAGATATAAGTACAATACAATCGACACGATGTTGTTTACTTTTCGTGTAGTGATTCGTCGAGACAAAAGCATATTGCCGATTTATTTACTACGTATAACAGTTAGCCTTGTAGGAAACTTATTGGGGTTGTTTTTTTTACCAAGTTTGATCAGTTTAATTGAAAGTAAAGCTGAGCAAAACCAAATTATTCTTACCGTTTTATTTAATGTTTGTGGCCTGTTCCTGTGTCAGATCATCGCTCAGTTTATGCAACAGCTATACTGGCCTAGAATGTCACGAATTCGTGTTATGCTTTCACAGGAACTGGATGAAATCATGCTCGATATGCCATATGAGGAATTTGAGAACCCAAATGAGCAGAACCGCTTTCAAACTGCGAACGCAACTATTGGTAATGCAAATGGTGGGATTGCTGGAACTATCGTATATAGTTTTGAATTGCTTGAAGAGATCCTGTCACTAATCATATATGCTGCTATATCGTTGTATATCAATTACGCTCTTTTTGGCTTAATTTTTTTAGTTGTCGGAATAAATTACATTTTAACTAGTAACGTCAACCGGAAAAATTATGAAAACACTATACAAATGAGTCAATATGACAGAGAGCTTTCTTGGCTTTACCAAAGCACTGTTGACGATTCCCTCGGCAAAGATATTCGGCTGTATAAAATGCTTCCTTGGCTTAAATCACGCATTAATAGAGCTTTTGAAAATAAAAGGCAGCTTCAAAAGAAAAATCTGCATCACACCTTGCAGCTTTCGGTAACGAACATTTTTTTGACGTTGTTCAGTGATGCGGCAATTTACGGATCATTGATTTTGAAATTCATACATAAGGCTATTTCCTTGTCGGATTTTACTTTGCATTTTTCAATTATCTATGCTGTTTACGACCGGATTAACAGAATTATCCAATATATACTGACACTTAAAAAGTTTAATTTATCTTTAAATGATTACAGAAGTCTTCTTGTTAACAAACGAGAAAAAATTAGCAAGATGCATGATAAGACTTCTTCGAAAAAGAATAATATCTCTGAGGTGAAAATTGAATTTCATGACGTATCTTTTTGTTATCCCAATACGGACACATACGTCTTAAAACACATTTCCTTTACTATTAACCCTGGAGAACGCGTCTCGCTTGTAGGAGAGAACGGGGCAGGAAAGACGACAATCGTTCGGCTACTATGCAGGCTTTATAAGCCTTCCGATGGTATCATTTTGGTAAATGGAAGAAATTACTTGGAATATGGAGAAGAAGAATATCGCTCCTTGCTTTCGGTAGTTTTTCAGGACGTGATGGTATATGGATTCATGATTTCGGAAAATGTTTCTATGAGACCATATCTGGTTTCCGATATACCGAGGGTTGAAAATGCGTTAAAAAAGGCAGGTCTTTATGAAAAAGTACTGACATTGCCGAATAAAGTGGAAACTAATCTCGTGAAGCGATTGAACAGTGACGGTATCGAATTATCTGGTGGTGAGAAGCAAAAACTAGTCATCGCAAGAGCTCTTTATAAGAATGCACCTATCATGGTGTTAGACGAGCCAACAGCTGCATTAGACGCCTTGGTTGAGAGTCATATTTACAAAACATTTGCGGATATGACGGCAGGAAAAACCACTCTATTTATCTCTCATAGACTGGCAAGCACTAAGTTTTGTGATAAGGTGATCTTACTGCAAAATGGTCAAATCATGGGAATCGGCATGCATGAGGAACTTATAAAAGAAAATCCGCTTTATGCTGAGTTGTACAACTTTCAAGCTTTCGGGTATTCCGAGTGAAAGGACGTTAGCATGAAAAAAATACGTAGTATTTTTTTGAATACAAAAAGAACATTCGGAAATGTTTTGTACATTTTTAGAATCACTAATCAAGCATCACCTATGTTCTTTTGGTTACAAATACCATATGTGATCACAGGAGTAGTCGCTCCTATTATAGCTTCACTTTTTACAAAATATCTTTTGAATGAACTAGCTGGCTCTATGCATCTAAAAAAATTGCTATTTTGGGCATCATGTATTGTACTTTCTACGGCCGGTATTGCTTTAATACGTAAACTTATTGAAGCAAAAATCTCTATGTGTGAACTGTTCGTAAATCACCAAATTGATTCTATGATTTGTGAGAAAACTACCTCGATGGATTACTCTTATATTGAGAACAAAGAAATTCAGGAAAATATCACGCTTGCCAAAAACGGACTTAGAAATATGGGAGGTGTTTTGACTTATGTTAAAAATTTTAGCGATATCGTTCAAGCAATTCTGACGATTACCTCCATTGCTGTCATCTTTTTTAACATAAATATCATCGTTCCCCTTCTCATCGTTGTTGTTCAATTGCTTGGTATCTATTTTAAGAAGAAGCAAAATGAATCAAGTTTTAAATTCAACAACGAAAATGATCGTTTGAATCTAATTTACAGTTACACTTGGTTTCTTTCCCATGATGAGCGAGCTGCAAGAGATTCACGGGTTTATGACTTAAAGCCATTATATCGGAAGAAGATCGGCAATTTTCTGGAAGAATCATACCGTATCAACCGAGCAGCTTCAAGAACGGATTTTTTCTATACATTTATTCAGTCGTTTTGCAGACATACATATATGCTTGTGGCTTATCTTCTTTTCGCCCTTCAAGCCATTCTTTCTCCGGAAACGTTTACAATTGGAGATTTAAGTATGGCAATATCCTTGGCAAGACAATTTGATAGTGCTGTCGAAGGTATTATCCAAGGGTGTCTACAATCAGTTTATAATGGCAAATACATTGAACTCTTCCGTGATTTTCTGGATATGCCCAATCAAATGGCGAGGAATGATACGGAAGCATTGCCAAACAGTAATCATTCATATAATTTTATATTTGAGAATGTAAGCTTTAAATACCCAGGGTGTGATGAATACGCTCTACGGCATGTGAATTGCGAGATAAAGGCAGGTCAAAAGACTGCGCTTGTTGGTGAAAATGGTTCTGGTAAATCTACTTTTATAAAACTTCTCTGTCGCCTGTACGATCCTACTGAGGGAAGGATTCTTTTAAATGGAAAAGATATAAAAATGTATTCGTACGAAGAGTATTTGGATATTTTCTCGGTTGTTTTCCAAGATTATGACGTTGTTCCATTCTCCGTGCGAGAAAACGTGAACATATCTTCGAATCCTGAGAAACAGGATTCTAAAGTTTGGGATGCCTTATCGAAAGTTGGAATGAAAGATGCGATCGCGTCACTTTCTAAACAAGATCTTACTTACGTTCTAAGTAAATTTAATTCTGAAGGAATTAACTTTTCAGGAGGAGAAAAACAGAAGCTTGCAATTGCAAGAGCGCTGTACAAAAACGCACCCGTCATGATTTTGGACGAGCCTACAGCTGCATTGGATCCACGTTCTGAGTATGAAATTTATCAGATGTTCCGTAACAATGTTAAGGATAAGACCGCAATACTTATTTCTCACAGATTGTCAAGTTGCCGCATGTGTGACAATATACTTGTTTTTCAGAATGGAGAGTTGATACAAATGGGCAACCATAATTCTCTTCTTAAGACAGGTGGATTATATGCTGAGCTGTGGAAAGCACAAGCTGAAAATTATGTCTTTGAAACAACCTAAAGTTCCTTTTTTATAGTTATAAAACATGAATAAAATTAGTCACATGCTGCAACTTTATTATTTGTTTTATTGATAATTACTAATCTAGCTAGTATTTGAACATGATTTAAACATACAAAGGAGATTACGCATGAATAATCATGTAAAATACGACTTATGTTCCATTATTGTTTATACAAGCTTTAAGTCTTTTGATAATGGTAAAATGGCAAATTGTACATCAATTGTAAAATTTGAAAGTGATATGAAAAAACTTATTGATAACGGTTATGAGGCAATCTCTCTTGCTCAAATCAACGAATGTCGAAAAAGCAAAAAATCTTTGCCTAATAAATCGTTTTGCATAGTTTTTTTAGGGGGATATATTGATAACTATTCTATTGCATACCCGGTAATTAAAAAACTTGGACTACATGTGGACATATTTATCGCAACAGATTTGGTGGGATTGAACACTTATCCTGGAATTGAAAATTTCATTCCTCACTTCAGCTGGGAACAAGCAAATGAAATGCATAGAAGTGGTTTAGTTGATATATATGCTTTCTGGCATCCTTTCGACGAAAAAAAGCAGACAAAGAAGCAGTAATAAGAGATAAAATACATCAAATTGCTTCAAATATTGAAAATAGTGATCCTAAAGTGGCGTTTTACATTGGAGCAAACAATGTCGAAGATGAAAATAAAATTATGGAAATATTTCGCGATATTGGCATATCTCTAAATCTAATTGGGTATTTATTTACTACCCAAGAAAGATTAAATAACGGTATCTTACCTTATATTGGGATAAATCATGAATCAAATTTTTTTGATATAATAGATTCTTACACAGAAACCTGTTATTCATTAATTAAAAGAGAAGAAAGTATAATTGCACAAAATGATTGTATTAAGTGGAGTGGCAATGATTACGAATCTGTTTTATTGCCGATTGATAAGAACCCTTTAATAAAGAATTATCAACGCCATGCGTTTCCTTTGAGTGTTCTTGCAGCTGATCGTAAAGATAAAGCAGAAATGTTTGTCCTTAATGAATATATAGATGTCGTTTTTAGGCCATAATATCATTATTTTGATTATGACAATCATTTATATGATTCTTGGGATTGTATAACTTGTTGCCGCTTGAACCGAGAAACCATTATGGTAAATAAAATCAATGTTGTTGATTGCGTTTTGAATGGATTAAATATGGGTTATTATAGTGATTTATGGCTTGATACGTATTATATTCCCGGGAAACCAGATTATGGTTCTCTGCATTTGTCGCATGGCTTGCTTGTATATGGATACGATAAGACTGCAAATAAATTTACTACATTGACATATATATCAACTTGTTGTCGTGAATCAAGATAACATTCAGATCGCATCAAGTAAATTTTCATTTTCTGTTTATTATGATACTTACAATATTGGTTTAACACCAAAAGTTGAAATATTAAATGATCTCAATGCAGCTAAAATATATTTAGTTGACGACAAATATAGTCGGGGTATATCTACTGGCAGATATAGTTTTGTTAAAGATACGCCATTCATTGGTGCAAATAGCGTTAAGATAAATATGGCACAATTTATTACAATGAAGTATCAGGAACCCCATTAAGTTTAAACGAGAAAAATTTTACAGTTGTTCTCGACAAAGTTATTGATGAAAAAAAATGGTGAAATAATAGATTTATCGAGTCAATTGCCAAGTAAATCATATAAACTTATAATTAAATCCCATAAGTTCTTTTCTATTATTAACGGAGATGAAAAAGAAGTTATACCTTTTTTCTCAACTATTAAATCAGGACAGACTTGGAGACGGGATAGCAATAATAACACATTAACATCACCTCCAGTGTTTTTTAAAACAAGAACAACCCCAGTCGTTCAAGTAAACGAAATATCTTCGCCACATAATCAGGCATATGTAGATTTTAGTGGCACTTATTATCAACAACAAAATGTGCCAATTCAATACTACATATGGAATATCTATGACGCGGAAGATAATTTAATAGATACATCTGGTAAAATTTATAATTCAAAATTGACTTATAATTACGATGGTCTGTTGTCTGGTAATACACATCACCATGAACAGTTGCAGTAAAAGTATTTGCTTTACTACCATCTATGGCGTTGTTATAAGGATACATGTTTGTAGGGAAACTTAAAATAGTGATTACCTCCTTTCAGGAGCGTTACATAAAAGAAGCATTTTATAGATAAGGGTAGACACTTATAAAGTATCCACCCTTATCTTATTTGTGTGTTTTATTGTAAAGGTATGCATTTCTTAACAAACTCTTAATGCCATTAAGTGCATCCATTACATTGATGTTCTCGATATTAATAACAGGATTATTGCTATTGTCATTATAGTTAGTTATGCTGTTATTTGTAGTGTTGAGCATACCAACACTATTGGCACTCCGGAAAATTTTGTGTAAATTGGTTTCCTTTCGAAACGAAAATCTTTAATAAACCAAGGTTTTGTGTTAGCAAAACACAGGATGGGATTCGCCCTTGTTTACCGCTTTCCCTGGCGGTGTGGCTTGTATGCGCGCGCAGCGTGAATACATGCCGCGCTGCCGGGGAATATTCTTTTTCGGGCGAATCTTATCCGGTCAAACGATCGGGAAACATGATATTCAACTGATTTAATACTGTATCCCAATTTCGACAGCGTACCGTCCAGTGTTCGACAATTTTCTTTGATGCCAAATACAACATCTTTCTCAAGGAATCATCATTTGTAAAAGATGGCTTGTTGTTTGTAATCTGCCGGAACTGACGATTGAGTCCTTCAATGATATTTGTCGTGTATATAATGCGTCGAATTTCGGTTGGATATGCGAAAAAGGTTGAGAGAATATCCCAGTTATCCTCCCAGCTCTTTACGCAGGACGGATATGCTTTTCCCCATTTTTCTTTAAATTGAACGAGTCCATTCAAAGCTTCATCCTCTGTTACAGCTTGATACACCGCTTTCAGGTCGCGCATAAGCTCCTTGATGTCCTTGTAGCTCACATATCGGGTGGATGAACGAATCTGATGAATGATGCAGCGCTGTATCTGCGACTTCGGATATACCGCTTCAATCGCTTCACGGAAACCCGTCAAACCGTCAACGCAAAACAGGTAAATATCCCGGACTCCGCGGTTTTTCAGATCATTCAGGACACTCAGCCAGAATTTGCTCGACTCGTTCTCGCCTATCCAGACTCCGAGAATGTCCTTGTTTCCTTCCATATTCACACCCAGCACCACATAAGCTGCTTTTGTGATATATTGGTGATTTTCCTTTACTTTGTAGTGTATAGCGTCCATGAATACAAACGGGTAAACAGATTCCAGCGGACGGTTCTGCCAGGCGGTTACCTCAGGCATAATCTTTTCGCTGATTTTACTTACAAGCTCCGGTGATATTTCCACATCATAAAGATTCTTTATCTGCTCGGAAATGTTCCGTTGGCTCATGCCACAAGAATACAGAGCCAATATTTTCTCTTCCATACCGTCTGCATTACGGTTGTATTTGCCTATAATCTGTGGCTCATATTCACCGTTCCTGTCGCGCGGAATTTTCACTTTGACCTCTCCGAGCTGTGTTTTGACGGTCTTTTTTGAATATCCGTTGCGGTAATTTTTCGACATACCGTTTTCGTCATTTACTGCTATTCTTTCACTTTTTTCATACCCTAATTTTTCTTCCAATTCGCACTCCATAACCTGTTGAAGCACATCGCGAAACATATCCTTCATTGCTTCCATTATTTCGCTTGTGCTTGTGAATTTCTGGCTGTTGATATACTCTCTCAGTAATTCCGCTGGCGTTTTTTCCATTAAAAAATCTTCCTTTCAAACGATTGTTTCTCTGCTTTGATTTTCGTTCGAAAGGAAGACTCTTATTCACTTTTACACAAAATTTTATGCGATCTC
>Ga0134093_1002703_pt1 | contig 13674 bp, 10 predicted proteins | sample 4_1taG_FD_94452 | JGI IMG/M metagenome (GOLD analysis project Ga0134093, IMG submission 94452) | Switchgrass degrading microbial communities from high solid loading bioreactors in New Hampshire, USA - 4_13_20_68_A1 metaG | ecosystem: Engineered > Bioreactor > Semi-continuous > Anaerobic >...
TAGCTTTTGAGATTTTCTGCAGTTTATAGGGTAGGGGGGTCTAAATCTCTACCGCTTTTCATCGCGGAAACGGGCGTGGGGCAACGTGTAAAAAAACGCGGTTTCTACAGCCCAATCGACACAACCCCGCAGGCAAACGTTATTGCCGATGGCAACAGACCCAAACCGAGAATCTGGTTCATTATGCTGCATGAAAACGATATGCATACTCCGACAATGAAAACCGCCTTAAAAATACGGTGCCGTAAAGGAATATCCGTAACATGCTTCAAAAAAACCCCCCCTTAAGCAGCCTGCGGAAAAAAAGAACTCAATTTGGATATATTTCTAAAATTATACATCCATTTTATATTTTTGTCTACCCTTTTTTTCATCCGGTTGCCAAAAATTAATATTCGGAAATAGTAGCATTTACTGATCTTTACTGGGAATATATGCGCATTTTAACATCAGGCCGCAAAAAAAGAGACGGTTAAATAATTCGTTTTTTTACAAAAACCGACCGTACAGGCGCGCAAACCTGCCGGTCGGCTTATATTTTTAAGCATCATTTACGCCGTGCCAGCGCTGCTCCCTCTATCTTTCAAACAGCTTCAGCAGGCGCAATTTTGATTTTTCATATTTACCCGAGTACGGGTGCTCACGCAGCGGCAGGTTGAAGTAAGTCCTGCCCGTCAAAACCGTGGACGGATGGGTAAACTCCCTGAACCCCCACTCCCCGTGGTATGCGCCCATGCCCGAGTGCCCCACGCCGTTGAACGGCACACCCTTTACCATAAGGTGAATGCAAACCTCATTGATGCATCCCCCGCCGTATTGCTGTGTCGACATAACTTTCTTTGCCCATTTCATATCGCCGGTAAACACGTACATTGCAAGAGGATGCTCGCGGTCGGCTATGACCTCCATAAGCCTGTCAGCCTCCGCGTCTTTGAAAGGCACGACCGGGAGCAGCGGGCAGAACAGCTCCTCACGAACGATCTGCTCGTTTATGCCGACCGGAAAAATGACGGTCGGAGCAAACCGCCTCTTCTCCCTGTTGCCCGCACCGCCGTAAACAATCCTGTCCTTATACTTCTCGGCAAGTTTTTCGCACCTGTCGTATGCCGCCGCGTTTATGAGCTTGGGATATTCCTCGTTTTCTTCGGGACGGCGTCCGATTTGGCGCGTGAACTCGCTTTTCAGCGCCTCTATAAACGGCTCGGCAATCTCCTCGGCGACCGCAACCTGATTGATGTTGATGCAAACCTGCCCGGCGTTGCAAAGCTTCATAAACACTATCTTGCGCGCGGCATCCCTTATGTTTGCGTCACGCCTTACGATGCACCAGTTGCCCTCCTCGCCGCCAAGCTCAAGCGCTACCGGAGTGAGGTTGTTCGCCGCCTGCCGCAGCACATGCCTGCCTACCGCGGGCGATCCGGTGTAAAAAATCTTGTCAAACCGCTGGGCAAGGCACATATCGGCTACATCGTGCCCGCCGTCGATAACAGTTACGTATTTCTCGGGAAAGATTTCCGAAATAAGCCTTTTCAGCGCCTTGGTGCTTGCCGCGGACTTTGAACTTGTCTTAATGACCGCGGTGTTCCCGCCCGCAATGCTTGCCACAAGCACGCCGAGCGACAAAAGTATCGGGAAGTTAAACGGGCTGATTATGAGCGAAACGCCATACGGCATCTTGTAAACCGTGGTACGCGTGCTCGGAAAGCACAAAATCCCGCTGAAATGCACCTCGGGTTTCGCCCATTTTCTCAGCCCGCGTATTGCTTCGTTTATCTCAACTATCAGCGGCCCGATATCGCACAGATATGCCTCGACTTTGCTGCGCCCCAAATCTTCATGAAGCGCAGCTTCAAGCTCTTGTTCACGGGCAATCACCGCCGCTTTCAGTTTTCTCAGTTGCCTGAGCCGAAAATCAAGGTCGAGCGTCGCGCCCTGCCGGAAAAACTTCCTTTGATTTTCGACGATTTGGCGGATTTTTTCCTCAGTATATGCCAATGAATTATATTCCCCTTTCAAATCTCATCTCAATCCGCAAGCGTCAGCATCGGCGCGCCGCTTTTTGTGTGCGACTTAACCGCGCCGTATATTAAATTGTCCTCCTCGATGCCGGGCAGGTGCAGGACGTCGATTACTTCGACCACCATATTGACGCTTGCGCCGTCTATCAGTATCGCAGAACCCTCTATTGTATAGTTCAGGTTTATAAACTTGTCCGTTTCGTCCGAATGGTTATCGCCGAGCGTGTTCATAACCCCTTCCTGACCCGCGCTTAAAACGCTGACGCCTATTATGTCGCCTTTTGCAATGTTTTTGCCGGTAACGCTTTGAGCGCCCAAAAGCATCACGATTTTGTCGTAGTCAACCTGAGTTGCCCACGCGCAAATCATGCCGTACTTATGCCCGTTTTTTATATGGCATACGGCGTTTGCGCCGTAATTGAATGCCGAAAATCCCATGTCTATTATGTCCTTTCCTTATGTTCCTGCCGTCAGGTTTAGTATTTTGCGCCGGCAGCCTCTTATTCCTGTAATTTTACCACATCAGAAAATATTTGAAAAGTGCGTTGCCGCATCTGATGTATATACGAATAGAAAAACCGGCCACCCGGGCGGTATGCCTTTAGGCCGGTTTTATGAGGGAGGATGTTATGGGCAAAACGGCAGTGTTTTTAGCTTTGCTTGCGTTTTTTTACAATCCGCCAAATCACGCATCCCGCGGCAATAACGCCGGCGGAAAGCGCTGCGGCTGAAATGATGTTTTTATATGAGGAACCGGTCTTCTCCGGAGCTTCTGACACGGAAGACTGCGGCTCTGTGACTGCCGGCTCCGTATCGGCGGTCATATTCTGCCCGTCTGTTGGGGGTTTGACCTCGACAGTGTTTTCGTTTTTACGGCTGCCGGCTGCCTGCTTTTTGACTATTCTTGTCTTAGTTGAGGAAACCCCCGGCTCCTGTGTTACTTCTTCGGTCACAAAAATTTGAATATCGCTGAAATTGATGCCGTTTTTTGAGGCAAAGAAGCCCCAGTCCATGCCCGGCGCGGCATAAACCCTGTTCACGAGCGTCTTTTCGCCGTTGATATAAAGCGATATTATCTCGTCTTCGACTACGACCTTTAGGGTGTACTCCCGTCCCGGCTCAAACCGGAAAAATACATTCGAGCCGATGCGGTCAGACGACGCGCTGACGCCTGTTTTGCCTTTGTTTTGCATAAACTCGCCGAGCGTCAGCCCGTCGAACTGAGCAAGGTTGCTCGACGCGTTCAGCATTATGTATATAGACTCGCCGCCAACGCCGTTTGCTCCGAAGCACAAACCCGCCTGCGTGAAGTATGAGTCTACCGTGAACCTGCAGGTCAAAAGCATTGTCTTCGGCAGCTCTCCCATATCGACGTATGCCGGCCCGCCAGCCGCCGACAGGCTTATGTTATTGCCGTTTTGCGCCGCTTCGCCCGACGCTTTTACCGGCACAAAATCGTATGGTTTATTGAAATAGTCATAATACGTTTCGGGCATATCGAGCGCGAGCGTGCCGTCGTCCTTCTGTCGGATTTCGTATACGACCAGATTCCCCGCCCAGTCGTACGCTCCGTCGTCAGATTTCGAGTGCTTTCTGCCGAGCCAGCCGCAAAGATAATGCCTGCCATTAAGCTCGCCCGCTTTTGCGGCGTAAAACGTGAAGGCGTTGCCGCTTAATACATTGTCTTTCGGGTCTTTGTACGGCCCGTAAATCGAGTCGCTTACGGCATAGTATGTTATGCAGTTCCAGCTGTAAAACAGATAGTACTTGCCGCCGAGCTTTATGATGTCGGAGCACTCAAGCATGAAGTGGTGGTTCGGCTCGAACAGGTTGCCCTTCATTGTCCAGCTGCTCAAATCGCTTGAGGTATAAAGGAGCACCACGCCGTTTTCCCGACCGTTGGTATTTGTGCGCGCCGAAACGGTCATCCAGTATTCTCCGGCTTCTTCGCACCACATTACCTCGGAGTCGCGGAACTCTGAAACATTGTAGCCTTTTGGCGGGTAGATGGTATCGTCAAGCCGTTTATCCCATGTTTTACCGCCGTCGGTGCTAACCGCGTGCATTATAGCCGTTGGGCTGTCGGGCATCAGGCTGCAGCCCGTGTAAAAGCAGTGGTATGTATCTCCGACTTTTATAACCGAGCCGGTGCCGATGCCGAAATAATCCTGGGATTTCGGGTCGTCGGTCGGCGCGATAAACAAGCCGTCGTTTTTATACTCGTAAAAATTGTCGGTCGTAAAGCTCCAGATGGGGTGAATTAATTTCGGCCCGTTGTTGTCGGTGTCAAAAAGGTAATATAGTTTCAGCTTATCGCCTTCGGTTGCGGGCATCACGTCCCCGACCCAGTATCCCGGCACTCTCGGAAAAACGCTTTTTACTGTATCCGTCATAGCGCTTGCCTCCGCAAGTAATGATTGCGCAAGAACGGCGATGAAACAAAGTGACAGAAGGAATTTGATAACCGAAAAATTCCTTCTGTCACCATAAAGGGGGGAAATCAGCTGCTTAATTTTCATTAACTAAGTGCCTCGCAGGTAAGCCTGAGCGAGTTTATTGCAAATACATAACCTGCGGAGCTGTCGTTTTTACCGGTGCACTTTACGGTAAGTTCGGTTTTGCCCGCTTTCAGATCGAAGGAACCGAAATCAAAGTCATAAAGACCGCCGTTGCTGTTGAAGCAGTCAAGATCCTGGTTTCCGGTGATAAGCTGATCGCCGATGAAGATCTGGCAGGTGATAAAGTCGCCGCCGTTGAACAACGTAGCGGATACCTTATATTTGCCGCTTGCCGGAATTTCAAACGGAACCGTGAAGGTGTTGCCCGGTTCGACTGCTGCCCAGAAGAGCTGATATGTATCTTCGTCGTTGAGCATGAACTCGTCGTCGATGCGGGCAAAGCCCCTCGTAATGTTCTGGACAAAAATGTTGTTTCTCTCGGTGTCGTCAGGATTGGCATCTTTAGCTTCATCAAGGTAATTAGCCATCTTATACTCTACCGTTGTGCCGACTTCAACCTTTATCGGCTCTGTTTCGGCAGGCTTATTCTCGGGAGATGCTCCGGCAGAACCGTCTCCGCCGGAATTGCCTTCGGACTTGCTGCCTTCCGCGGTGTTCTCGCCCTCGGACGCTACGGTAGTTTCGGATCCTTTGGAATCGCCCTCTTTGGAACAAGAAGACATAATGCCTGCGGCACAAATAAGACCAACTGCAAGAAGTATGGCAAGGAATCTTTTCACGGGAACCATCCTTTCCATTAATGTTTTTTTGGTTATTTTGCTAAATAAATATTAGCACAACGGTGGCACCCCCGCAATAGACAAAACCAAGCAAATTGGAGAAAATACGTTCTCTTGACAATATATTGCTACTGTTGTAATCCGCCGGTATATCGGATTTTCTACTATTTATGTGTTTTTCTGTACTCCGAAGGCGTTACTTTTTCATGATATTTAAAGAATTTATAAAACAAACGCACGCTGTCGTAACCGATTGCATTGCCGACCTGCTCCACCGTAAGGTGAGATGTCGTTAAAAGGTGTTTTGCCGTGCTCATTTTTACCTGATTTATGTACTGCTTGACCGTTATACCGTAGTATTTTTTAAACAGCTTTGAAATGTAATCGCTGCTGTAATTAAATTCCTTGCACAAATCGTCGATGCTGAGCGCTTGATTGACATGGTCGTGAATATAATCAAGCATTTTCTGCATCGGCAGCCCGGTGTCAATTTCGCTGTCCTCTTTTGCCTTCAGCTCATAGGCAAGCGTCAGAAACAGCGCGTCAAGCTCGGGGTTGTCGGGGATTTCCGGCCTGTATACGGTGCGCATTTTCCTCAATATCTCATATATAAGCACGATATTTCCCGCGACGCTCTGCTTTTTTCTTTCCCTTCTGTTAAGTATGTCTACTCCGCCCTCGTATGCAACCGTATAAAAAGAACATGCCGACTCCGACGGTCTTTCGCCCGCTATTGTGCTGAATGCCGGCATAATCAAAAACTCGTTTTTTCCTATATTAAAAACTTTATTGTTAACCCGGAGATGCACCGTTCCGTCAAGCACAAAGATAAACTCGTTTGTGTCAAGAAACCGCTCTTTATGCTTCCAACTGTGCCGTACATTTGTATAGGTCACACTGCAGATATAGATACGACCGGTCCTTATGATTTTATCGTAGCTAATTCCGTTCGGAATTACAATCATAACGCTTTTTCTCTCCTTTTTATGTTTTTTTCCATTGATAGAAACCGGCGCAACCGATATAATTATAATGCATAATAGGTAAATGTCAATAAAATCTGCGTGGCAGGTGTATTGAAAATGGGTAAAAACAACATAGAAGTAAAGCGTCGTTATCTGGTCTTTCCGGTAGGCCGGTATGTCGAAACAAGAAAAGTAAAACTCTATTTTGACGGCAGCATGTTTGCCGACGTCGATATTCAAATCGATTATGTCAACCCCTGCGAGTATGTCTATTATGATGTTGAAAATTACATAGGCAAAGAACTCGAAGTTGAAATCCTGCCGGACATTGATTTTGAGGTAAAGCAGGCCGATAAGCGCGACTGTAGCTACGGCGAGCACGGCAATTTCAGACCGATGATCCACTTCACCCCGAGTTACGGCTGGATAAACGACCCCAACGGACTGGTCGAGTACACTTCGCCCGTAACCGGTAAAAAGACATATCACATGTTCTTCCAGCACAACCCCTACGGGACAAGGTGGGGCAACATGCACTGGGGACATGCCGTCAGCACCGATCTCATCCACTGGGAGCAGCTCCCCTGTGTCTTATATCCTGATGAAAACGGCACGATGTTCTCGGGCAGCGCAATAATCGACCGCGAGAACAGATCCGGCTTAAAAGACGGCGACGAGGATGTTATCCTCCTGTTCTACACCAGCGCGGGCGGCACGAGCGCACTGTCCGAAGGCAAAAGGTTCACTCAATGCCTTGCCTACTCCACCGACGGCGGAGTAACGTTTAAAAAATACGAAAACAACCCCGTTGTCCCGCATATAAAAGGCGACAACCGCGATCCGAAAGTTATCTGGTGCGAGGAGATGGGACGATATGTTATGGCGCTATACCTCGAAGGCTCAACATTCGCAATCCTCGCATCGGATAACTTTATAAAATGGGAGCTTATTCAGGAAATCGTTATCGAGGGCGAAGCAGAGTGCCCCGACATATACCCGCTCAACGCCGACGGCGATCCCGCAAAGCGTAAATGGGTTATCAGCGGAGCATCCCACCGCTACATAATCTGCGAGTATAAAAACTACCGGTTCAATGTCATCCAGCACGCAAGGACGCTCAACTACGGGGCGTACAGCTACGCCTCTCAAACCTTCTCCGATGTCGGCGACGGCAGAAGGATCAACATCGCATGGAACCGCAACCTGTTCTTCCCCGAAGCTCCGTTTAACGGTCAGATGAGCATTCCGATGGAGATGTCGCTTGTAACGCATAAATCGGAGTACATTCTGACCGTCAAGCCTGCCCGCGAGCTTGAAAGCTTGAAAACAGACGATTTTGCCTTCGAAAACATTGAAATTTCGCGGGACAAGCCTTTTTCGGTTACGCTTGAAAAGAGCGCATATAAAATCGAAATGGACTTGACAAATGTAGGCAAGAGCAAAATCCATATAAACATCTTCGGCAAAAACATCGAAATCGAGCCGGAGCTTAACTATGTCCAAGTCGGCGACAATATGTTACCTCTTTCGATTACGTCAAAGCCCGGCAAGCTGCTCATGATCATCGATACATGCAGCATCGAACTTATTTCAGGCGACGGCGAAGCAATGATGACCGCCCCCCTAATCTGCGATTATAACCTCAAGCGGATGATTATTTCGTCCGACACAAAATCGACAATCAAACGGCTGTCGGTCGCGAGATTGGCATTATAATCGGGAGGAATAAATATGAAACGCTTGCTCTCGCTCATTCTTGCGGGTCTTATGGCAACGACAGTTTTGCTCACCGCATCTTGCAACGTAAGCCTTAATAGCGGCGATAACAATCCGTCGGGCGCGGGCTCCGGCAAAGGCGACGATTGGGATCTGTCACGATTCAAAGACATCCGGCTCGACGAAGGCACCGAAGTACATATCATGAGCCGCGCATTCCACCGCCACGCCGACGAGCTTACCGTTGACGTCGAAGACGGCAAGGAACCGACGGATTTCATTCTTGCTTCGGTTTATAAACGTCAAAGGCAAGTCGAGGATATTTTGGGTGTAAAGATTGTCAACCATAAGGTGAATGACTGGGACGAGCACGGCGCAAGCGATCTGATTAGAAGCATAGTCGCAAGCGACGACAATACTTACGACATTTATGCCGCAAGCTACTATTCGACAAGCCTGCTTGCCGCCGAGGGTCTTTTCTACGATCTTTACGATATCGAGAACCTTGACACGTCGCGCGGCTACTGGTCTAACTACTATATCGAAAAATCCCAGATAGGCAAAAAGCTCTATACGATAACGGGCGACATCGCGACGTCCGCCCTCCGCTTCTTGTTCGTCACATTCTTTAACAAGACGCTGATTGCCGACTATCATATCGAAGACCCGTATGCCATGGTCTCCGGAGGAACATGGACATACGACAAGATGTACAGCATAATAAAGGACATCTACAAAGACGAAAACGGCAATGGCGAGCAGGACGCCGAAGACTTCTACGGTCTCGGGCTTAACAACTACCTCGGCGTAGACGCATACACAAGCGCGTTCAACATTCCGGTTATGACGATTAACAGCGATAAGCAGGCTGAGATCTGCATTAACTACGAAAAATATGCAAACGTAGTTGAAAGGCTTTACAAGCTGTTCTGGCAGACAACCGGAGTATTAAACGGCCAAGACCCCCAGGGCATCGCCGACCTGTTTGCCGCGAGAAGGTTCGTATTCTCTCAAAGCTGGCTTTATAACTGCGAGTCGTATGCCATGAGGGATATGAAGGACGACTACGGCATCATCCCCTATCCGAAATACGACGAAAATCAGGCAGATTACTATTCATTCGGGCACGACCAGATAACGGTCTTCGCGATGCCGGTATCGGCTACAAGGACAGCGGCAGCCGGAGCGGTGCTTGAGGTTATGTGCGCGGCGAGCCGTGACACGACGATAGACCAGTATTATGAGCTCGCCTTAAAGGGCAGGTTCGCAAGGGACTCCGAAAGCACCATAATGCTCGACCTTATCCGCAAAAACTTCCTGCTTGACACAGGCTGGATATACTGCGAGAGCACTAACCTGATGTCAAGAATGCTGCGCACCCTCATCGAGGGCAAGACCAAGAGCTTTGCGCAGTATTATGCCAAGTATCAAAGCAAATTTGAGGAATCGGTCAGAAAGCTGAACGAAAAGTTCGAAAAGCTCGAATAAGCGACATCAGGCTGTCCTCCCGTTAACTGATGACAGCCGGATAACTATTTAAAGCAATACCTGAAAGGCAAATTGATATATGAAAGCTGTTGTATACGGTGAAATCATATGGGACATTTACCCCGACGAGTATGTTATCGGCGGCGCGCCGTTCAATTTCAGCGCCCATCTTTCCCATCTCGGTAACGAAGTGTATCTTTTATCGGCAGTCGGGCGCGACAAGCTCGGCGAAGATGCAATGCTGCATCTTAAAAAGCACGGCGTCCGCGGCGACTTGATTCAATCAAACGGGTTTCCTACCGGCGCATGCATCGTCACGCTCGACGAAAACAAGATCCCGCATTACGAAGTCAAAACTAATGTGGCATACGACCACATCGCGGCAGACGACGGGCTTATCGAGAAGATAAAATCGCTTGATGCCGACGTGTTCTACTTCAACACGCTGATTCAGCGGTCGGAGTGCTCCAAAAATACGCTTTTTGCTATACTTGACTCGTGCTCGTTCGGCGAGATATTCTGCGACATCAACATCCGCGAAAACTGCTATGACAAAGAATCGGTTCTGCTCTGCCTCAGCAAGTGCACGATTTTAAAAATCAGCGAGGAGGAAGCGCATTTCTTGTGGGATCTCGGGATTACCGGACGCCCGCAGGACGGCAAATCCTTCACATATGCCATCGCAGAGGCATATCCGAACATCAAGTATATCGCCTATACGCTCGGCAAAAAAGGCTCGGAGGTGCTTGACACGCGCACAGGTCAGCTCTATTACTCCGGCAAGCCAGAAGACGTGCCCGTGGTGTCGACCGTCGGTGCGGGCGACTGCTACGGCGCGGCGATATGTGACGGGATTATGTCAGGCAAAAGCATTCCCGACACGATAAAAATTGCCACGGAAAGAAGCAGCATCGTGGTTTCGCATAAAGAGGCGATTCCTTTTTAGCAATCGCGGGCTTCCGCGGCTCGCCTGCCAAAACATAAATCATACGACCACTAATTAAAACGGGGCAGAGCCGGTGCTCTGCCCTTTTTCTTCGCGATTTCATTACTTTATACATTGTTGCATATAAAAAAACCGCCTGCCATACGTCATTTGACGCATGAAACAGGCGGTATTTTATTTCATTGCGAGACCATGTAGAGCGAGTAGAAGTAGCCTTTTTCCTGCATCAGCTCGTCGAATGAACCCTGTTCAATCAGGCTGCCGTTTTGCATGACGAAAATTTTATCGTATTTTTTCAGAATCGACTCTTCCAGCCTGTGTGTAACGATGATTTTGGTTAGGTTTTCGATTGCCAATATCGAGTTTGTAATCTCCGCCGCCGTTTTGGCGTCGAGCGCGGCGGTTGCCTCGTCGACCAGCATCACGGAGCTGCCCTTGAGCAGGCACCGCGCAATGGATATGAGCTGGCGCTCGCCGCCCGACAATCCCCTGCCGTTTTCGCCGCAGTCATATTCCATGCCTTTCTGCGCAACCAAATCCGATAAGCCGGCCTGCTCTATTGCGCGCCTGATTTCCTCCAAGTCAAACTCTTTGAACATCGTAATATTGTTTTTGATGCTGCTGTCAAAGACAAACACATTCTGCTGGATAATCGACACCAGATCATACAGCGAGTCGAGGCTGATTTGCCTAAGCTCCTGACCGTCGTAACGGATTGCGCCGCGGTAACTCGTGTAGCTGCCCATAAGCAGGTTCAAAAGCGTCGATTTGCCGCTTCCGGAACCTCCGACGATAGCGTAGTTCTTCCCCGCTTCAAATTTAAGCGACACATCATTTAAGACATTGTGACCTTCTTCGTATCCGAAGCTGACATTCTCAAGCTCAATGCCCTTGCTCAGTACAGGAGCGATCAGTTCGCCTTCCTGTTCCGTATGCTCGCACAGCGAAAGCGCAAGCTTATCGACCAGCGCCATGGCAGCTTTTCTGTTCGCCAACATTTGCGGGACTTCGCCGATGGGATCAACGACAAAATTCATCAGCTGGACGAAAATTATAATCATACCCGAGGTGATCACCTCGCTATGTAAAGCCAGATATGCGCCAAACAGGAACACACCGAACTGTGCGACAAATCCCGTTGCAGCGCCTATGGTCTGAATCAGAACGTCGGTCTGGCTTCTCTTACGTTTGGCATGCTCCGCTTCCTCATTGCTTGTGTTAAACAGCCGCACCATTTCTTTTTCGGCTTTAAAGCTTTTTACCACCGAAAAACCGGTCAGCATATCCTTGACTGCGCCGAGAAAGCTCTCGTTTCGCTCCGACACTGTTTTTTCCATTCCGGCAAGACGGTTTCCGGTAATGACGGAACCGATTACGGGGAACAGCGAGAGCAGCACCGCAACAAGCGTCAAAATCGGGCTGTAATACAGCATCATGGCAAACGCGCCGACGAACATTACGCTTTTCTGAATCAGCGGGAATATGTTAGAGAGATAGTTTTTTTCAATGCTGGCGGCGTCGTTTGTAAGCGCCGAAAGGTAAGTCGAGGTGTTCTCACGCGCAAATGAGCTTATGCTTTTTTTGGATATTTCGGCAAACACCGCGTTCTTATACTGCACCATCGCTTTCTCAACATAGCGCGGCTTGGTTTTTCTGACCATCAGCAGCACAAATATCAGCAGCACGGTGACGCCTATGCTCATGATAAAGAGCTGAAACAGGTTAAACAACTGGTTGTTGCCCGTCGCCGCGTCTATGATTTGCTGAAGCATCCAGGAAACGACCAGATTAATTGCAGCAGCCATGAAAGTCGCAAACAACGCGCCGATGAAGTTTGCGCGATTTTTTTGCATGAACTGCGCCTTGAGCTTGCGGCTCAGCTGTTCTGCTGCGAGATTTTTCTGCGCAAGACCGTCTTTTTCCCCTTTTTACTCATATTGCACCTCTGATTATAGTTAAGCTTTTTCGCTTTTGATGTTGTTCCAAATCTGCATTAGATTATCGGACTCCGATTCGACAACCATTTTTTCCACGCACTGCATTGCCGTCTCACCCGCGTCGTCGCTGAAAATCTGCTTTTTGCCTTTGTAAAACTTAATGTTTTGTGCATTGTAATCGGGCGAGGTGTCAAACTTCATTGCCAGCCCGTATGCTTTTTTAAGACATTGCCCGGCTTTATCAAACTCGCTGAGGTATGCGTGAATCTGAGCCATCCCCGAAAGCAGAATCACCTGAAGTTTATCTACATACGAAACCCTGTCGTCTATTTTCAGATGCTCCGTCAGGTCAACCATCATTTTCAAAACATCGATGGACGCCTTGTTGTCATTTTGCTTATGGAATATGTTTGCAAACCCGACGCTGCAGCGCATAAGCTGCGCGACGGTATCAAGCAGGCATTCCGAAAGATAAGGCAGCGCTTCCTCCGGCCTTTCACCATGCGATAAAAGCGAGCCTATTATGCCGTTGCTGATGCCGCAATAATTATATTTCTTCAGGTGATCGAAGGCTTCCTCGTTTCTGTTAAGAAACATCAATACTTCGCCGATTGCTATCTGTATAGACAGCTCGCTGACGCGTTCGTCGCGGTTCTGCCCTATCAGCGGGCAGCTTCTTTGGAAAAGCTCCAGGGCTTTTTCAAGCGCCTCGTTATTTTTCCTTTCAATCCCCTGCATTAAAAACAGCGTCGCGCTTTGATATATTACGCCGAAATGGTTGGGGTATCTGCGGATCGCATCAAGCGCCATCTCCGAGCCTTTGTCATACTGCTTTTCATAGCGAAAATTCTTGATTTTCTCCGCAAGGTCGTCTGCCGAGCTGTCAATCAGCCGGAACGAGAATAGTTCGTCTATTGAAACCCCGAACAGTTTCGCAAGCTTTGGAAGCAGCATAATGTCGGGGTTTGACATGCCCGATTCCCACTTTGAAACCGCGCCGACGGTTACATCCATGAACTCGGCAAGCTGCTGCTGGGTTATATTCATTTTTTTGCGGTATTTTTTTATATTATCGCTGAGCGTCATATTAACCTAACATCTATAATTATATCAGGTATTCGAAAAATGAACAGACACTGTTTTTACTATTGATAATATTTTTATTATACCACCGGTAAAATTGATTGTCAAACCACTGCCGTGGCTATAAGGTGAGAGGAAAAATAATCCACCAATGAAAGCATAGTTTTTCTCTCACTGCTCCTTGACAACTGAATACCCCGAAATGCAAGAGATACTTCAAGCAGAATATGCCATGACGATAATTCCGAGCGTATTCCTTGAAAGATAACGAGGTTGTGTCAAA
>Ga0134093_1002708_pt1 | contig 13654 bp, 14 predicted proteins | sample 4_1taG_FD_94452 | JGI IMG/M metagenome (GOLD analysis project Ga0134093, IMG submission 94452) | Switchgrass degrading microbial communities from high solid loading bioreactors in New Hampshire, USA - 4_13_20_68_A1 metaG | ecosystem: Engineered > Bioreactor > Semi-continuous > Anaerobic >...
CATCCTCTTAAAATGATATTCCGAGCAGGAAGCAATTCTTGATACTTCGCTATAATCAATATCCTCTGTCAGATGTTCTTCAATATATTCCAATGCTTTATTCATTCTACTTAACGAATCCATCAAACAACCTCCTTACATTATCGATAATATCAAAGGATGTGCTTTCCCATACGACAATCTGTGCACAATAAAGTCGAATTGCAAATAGCTGTTCTTTTGAACAAGTTTATAATTTTCATACTATCAATTTCCCCTTTACTTGTTTCAACCGGCAAATTCCTTGCCTCTTTAGCCCAAGATGCTACTTCCCCGGCACCGACAAAGTTATCATAACTTGTTACCAGCATCGGCCCTTTCCATAATTTCCTGTATAATTGATGTTTTTGCATCTGCATAGTGCTGAATATGCCTCCACCTATTCTTTGCCAAGCTTCGCTTGACTTGTGCATACTTTTCCCGATCAGCCTCATTATTTCTCAACCGGTCTCGAAAAAGCAGCATTCTCTTTATTTCCGATGTTCCCTTGCTGAACACATGAAGATTGATGTCCGTATCCGGTCCTTTAAACATCCGATGTTCAAACCACTGAGGCTCTCGAACCCTTAAAGTATAACCGGCAGATTCCATCGCCGGAACATAGGACGATTCGTCGGCAGAATCCTCCACAACCAATAATATATCTATAATTGGTTTGGCACACAATCCCGGCACAGAAGTGGAACCTACATGCTCAATTTGCAATGCCTTGCTGCCCAATATCGAACGAATCCGGTGGGCTTCCCTTTCAAACAATTCCTGCCAGTTTGGATCATATTCCACAAGGGTGATGGGTGCATTATGCGGCTTTAATTCGCCGACTATACTCTTTTGCAGTTCTTCATCACTTCTCGGTATTGAATTTTTATCGGATGCCATCCTTCCAGCTCCTTTTTTTATATTATAAACCGTTTATTTCAGCAACAATTTGTCCCACTTCATGATAAATCTTTTCAGTCATTTCACAACATTCTATAAGGGAATTGCCGATTGCTTCGAAAATTCGATTAACTCTTTCGGAATAATTTTTCGGCTTATATTTAAAAGTTTCAATCAATTTTACAGCCTTCTTTTCATTAATGCAGTAAACATTGTTACATGCAAACAGTACTTGATTCAAACATGAAACAGCACGAAAAACATGTCCTGTGAAATAATATTTATCCCCTGCTTTCAAATTTGCTTTCATAAACATTAAAGAAAAGCCCGCCTCAAACAGGAAAAAGTCAATCAAGCTTTTTTGTAATGCAGCAGGATACATTTCTGCCTGTTTTTTTAATTCAAACAATCTTTTATTCTTTGCATACAAAACTTTGCTAATGGCAAGCTCGCCACGATACATGGCACTGATGTACCCATGGGGATGTCCTGTTTGATAATTGGAAGTAACAATCCCTTGTTCCGTTTCTTTAATTATTTGCTCCACACGTTTTATATCACGCAAAATCAAGTCCACATGATATCCGTTTATGACTAACCATCCACCGCCATTAACCCATTCTCCCCAAGCTCCTGGAGGAACAACCAGATCACTCCTCCCCTCATCATCCAGTTCCGAAGCAAGCTTGTTAATCGCATTTAAGTCAAACAATTCCAAATCATAATAAATACCGATATCAATATCCGAATCCTCCGTATGGATACCCCTTGCCCGTGAACCGCCCAATACAATACCTTCTACAATAGACAGAGAAGATAATTTATCTGTTACTGATTTAATAATATTGTCTATCATATTGTAACAACTCCTTATATGTATAAATCGCTGTATCTCGTACTGAATTATAGATTATTCTTTTTAGAATCTTTATTTTATTTTACAATTTCAGTAATCAACGGGCAAACTGTAATAATGCCGTAAACATGAAGCATAACAGCAAAAATCAATATTTTACGCTTTATCGGCAAAAGATTTATATAAAAAAATTGTTAATGCTTCCATAAAATTTATTCGCATTAACAAAAATTTTATTATATTTGACATATATTCATTACTGTGCAGTTAAATCCACCAAAATTCACAGTCAACTAATCAAATACACCATACCTAAACTTTCTCTACCGGGATCCAAATTTCGCAATAATAATCATCCGGATTCTCTGTTGGCGGGGTATACATTTCAATATTATAGTTTCCCGCAGGCTTGTATTCCTTGCAATTTGGCATCCACTCACTCCATATTTTTGTGTTGACATCCTGCAATGATTTCGGTAATACTCCACTACACGGAAAAGCAGCCCAATTCCCGGCAGGAATCACTCTAGCTGGTAAGATTCTCCTCAATATACTCGATTGCATTTTGAATCCCCTCTATCCACCCAATCACACTATTTAGCTCCTTTCCGTCTGTAGTTTTATTGTACCATCCATCGGAGGGCCATACCCGACTTTTTATGCTTTCTATTGCATTATCAAGAACAACCGTATTCTTCACCATCTTCTTTTTAATATATCCTACATGTTATATCTGCAATTCCCGTTATTGTATGGTTTGACTAGCTAATAATTGATTTCTTCCCTAAATACAAGGGCAAAATAAATCCCTACCTTTATCCCAAAAACACATTCTCATTATGCCATCTCAATAATTGCACAGATGGTCTTTCCTCTGTTTTATCAGGCAATATAACCAATTCCTTTCCATGATAAGCATAATATTCTTTTCCATTGCCGTAATCTTCTTTAATACGTTTACTAACTTCAATATGCAAGTCTTCGGTAACTGTAATATATCCTCTATCAAATAAAGTATGTAAATCCTTCCTCAGTAATAATCCATTACTCATCTCATGAGTTCCATATTGGGAATAAGGTTTGATATGAGCAGCCTCTAATACAGGTAAAGTCCTCTCTCCAGTTATTGCACATCTACGTTTATATGCTTCAGTAACTAATAATCTAAAAGCACCTTGTCCAAGACGTGGCTTTAGAATTTGCTCTGAACCATATCTTGCGGTCGACTCACAAAGTTTTAATTTATTAGAACCTGTAATATTATTGTTTTGAAGTCTCTCTTCAACCTGTTTGAGCAAACTTCTACCAACAAATTCATCAGTGCTGTAAGTTTTTCCCTGAACAATATTGGGTTTCCAATCCTCCGGAACTGGTATCCAATCTGAACGTTTGAAGAAAAAAGGAGCTGTTAACACAATACATCCAATTTGTGGGTCCGGTTCAATGCTTCGGTCGGTTTTTCGATACTTGTATATAGATTGACAGAATGAGTAATAATCATCTGTACCATTTTTATTCTCAAAAACCTCCCAAGCCAAGGAAACAGGAAGAAATGAATGCCGCACAAAAAATCCACCACCTGCAATAAAGTTAAGTGGACTATGTAGCTTAAATAAAAAAAGTTCATTTGGTTGAAGTGCTTTGAATATCTGTTTCCCACTCGGTTGCCAAAAATTTACCTCGTCCGGATGAATATTTGATAAATAATTGTACCAATTTATATCTGTAACCCCAACATAAATTTTCATTATTTCACCCAATACTAAATGATTCTATAATAATTATTTTACTTCTTTTTCTTTTATGTGAAAAGGCTTACATAATATTCAATAAGTTAATTATCATAATATAAATCAAAGTTTTCTATATTGCTTTTAATACCCTTCTGCTTAGCTCCTCAATTTATCCACTAACTGTATAATTCCTATACTCACAATTACAATATTTATAAGCATAAATCAATTATTTCTCAATAAAAAAGGCTTAAAGTCCAATGATTTATTCACTGTACTTTAAGCCCTTAATTATTCTTCATTCACCCTGCTCCATCAGTAGCAGTATTACAGTTCCAATATTCACAAAGTAAAATTAATCCATTACAACTATTCTGTTTTCGGCTTTTGTTTTTTTAATATCAATAATCCTCTGATTTTCCGACCCTCGAAATCTCAATAAAAGATTTCTCTTATCCGATTCATATCTGCCGTCTACAAGTAGGTCGGTTTTATCTAGTAGTGCATTCCAGCCTTTATACTTCGATGAATTCTCCTTGAGATATTCATAAGTGTAACCGGTATAAGTCACGATATCAAGGTTCATCTTTTTCGCTTCCTGAGCCAGAAAAGCAAAGGCCTCAGCCTGCTCAAAGGGTTCACCTCCGCTGAATGTAATACCATCGAGCAGTGGATTCTTTTTTGCCATCTCAAGTATCGAACCGACCGTTACCAATGTACCTCCATCAAAAGAGTGGGTTTCCGGGTTATGACAGCCGGGGCATTTATGCTTACACCCTTGAGCAAATACTACCATACGTATTCCCGGTCCATCCACTATCGATTCGTTAATAATATTTGCAATCCTCAAATAAGTTTCCATTAAAATCACCACATCAAACAATACTATCCGCAGAAAGACATATGTTTTACCCTGTCACGCTCCTCAGCCCTTTTTGCATCATTGAATCTTTCAACGGAACCCACCAAATATCCGGTGATACGTCTTATCCTTTCAAATCTGACATTCTCTTCTTTTCTGCCGCAGGAAGGACATTCATTCCCTATTATACCGGTAAATCCGCATACAGGATCTCTGTCCACCGGATGGTTGATAGAACCGTAGCCTATACCGGCTTCTTTCATAGCCCTGATAATTTTCTCAAAAGCTTCAAGATTTTGTGTCGGATCTCCATCCACTTCAACATAGGTGATATGCCCCGCATTAGTCAATTCATGATAGGGAGCCTCAATCCTTATCTTATCGAAGGAGCTTATTTTATAATACACCGGAACATGGAAACTGTTGGTGTAATACTCCCTGTCGGTGATGCCTTCAATAGAACCGAATATCTCCCTGTCCATCTTTACAAATCTGCCGGATAATCCTTCCGCAGGAGTTGCTATCAGGGTAAAGTTCATATTGTATTTTTTGCTGGCCTCGTCCATACGTTTCCGCATGTGCCCGATGATTTCCAAGCCGAGTTTCTGGGCTTCTTCCGATTCGCCATGGTGTTTTCCGGTCAAAGCCTTCAAACATTCTGCCAATCCTATAAAGCCCGTTGTAAGGGTTCCATGCTTTAAAACCTCCCTTACTTCATCTTCCCATCCAAGCTTGTCGGCATCAATCCATATTCCCTGTCCCATAAGGAAGGGATAGTTTTTTACCTTCTTTCGTGCTTGTATCTCAAACCTTTCCAAAAGCTGCTCAATTACCAGATCTATTTTTTTATCCAGTTCATAGTAAAATTTATCTATATCTTTATTGCTTCTTAAAGCAATCCTAGGCAAATTTATTGTCGTAAAACTCAAATTTCCCCTTCCGTTTACTATTTCTCTGGAAGGATCGTACACATTTCCTATTACCCTTGTTCTGCATCCCATGTAAGCTATCTCGGTTTCAGGCTGCCCCGGCTTGTAATATTTAAGATTAAACGGTGCATCCAAGAAGGAGAAATTGGGGAACAACCTCTTTGCACTCACTCTGCAGGCAAGCTTGAACATATCATAGTTGGGGTCCCCGGGATTGTAGTTAATTCCCTCTTTCACCTTGAAAATATGTACAGGGAATATAGGGGTTTCCCCATTGCCAAGGCCTGCTTCAGTCGCTAAGAGTATATTTTTGATAACCAGCCTGCCCTCAGGGGAAGTATCGGTACCGTAGTTAATGGAACTGAAAGGCACCTGTGCCCCTGCCCTGCTGTGCATCGTGTTCATATTGTGAATGAAAGCCTCCATAGCCTGGTATGTGCTCCTGTCAGTTTCCTCCTGTGCCTTTTCGGTTGCAAAAGCCTGTGCCTTACGAATGATGTCAGCATCGGGTATCAATTCCAAAAGGTGTTTTCTCTCCAGTTCAACATATTTTTCATTGGGAACCAAAGTCGGATATAAGTTGGTTTCATCGGCAATTTTCTTTGCAATAGAATTTACCAATGACACCGCATCCTTATTGTCTGCCAGTAACTCCAATGCTCTGGCCAGGTTTTGCCTGTAGAGCCTGGAATAAGTCTTAGCAACTCCTAAAGCCATTCCATAATCGAAATTCGGTATGCTTTGTCCTCCATGCTGATCGTTCTGATTGGACTGAATAGCTATACATGCCAAGGCAGAATAGCTTTGGATATCGTTTGGCTCCCTCAGATGTCCATGCCCTGTGCTGAATCCGTTTTTGAAAAGCTTAGTTACATCAATCTGGCAGCAGGTGGTGGTAAGAGTAAGAAAGTCCAAATCGTGTATGTGAATATCGCCGCTTTTATGAGCTTTTGCATGTTCCGGCTTCAATATATACATTTCACAAAACTGTTTCGCTCCCTCGGAACCGTATTTGAGCATGGTTCCCATGGCGGTGTCACCGTCAATGTTTGCATTTTCACGCTTTAAATCATTGTCCTTGGATTCTTTGAAAGTTAATTCTTCATATATTTTCATTAACCGGGTATTCATTTCCCTTACCCGTGTACGTTCGGCTCTATACAGTATGTATTCCTTGGCAGTTTTTGCATGGCCTTCCTCAATCAAAACCCTTTCAACAATATCCTGTATATCCTCAACACCAGGAACTTTTTTATCCGGGTCTCTATGCAACTGCTCCACTACTTTTTCAGCCAAAGCCATTGCTGTTTCATAATCTTCTTCTCCTGCAGCTCTTGTTGCCTTGTATATGGCATTGGTTATCTTCTCAATATTGAAAGGTACTTCCCTTCCATCTCTTTTCCTAATTTTTGTAATCATTTTAACTTTTGTAATCATTCAACTTTGCACCCTCTTCTAAATTGAGTTTTTACGTCTTTTGCGATACAAAAACCTCTCGACAAACGTCAAGAGGCTCCCCCTAATAGAATAGCATTCTATATCTATGTTCCAATTCTATGTATCCGACACCTCTCTATCACTCGTAGAGTTTACGGTGTTATATTACAGGCAGGTCTTCTGACTCTGGTTCAACAACACTTCATCCCTTCCCGGAATTCATCCAGTGGACCTAATATGAAATGTCTCCCCATCACAGCGGCGGGACCGTTCAGGAATTCCACCTGATTCCCTTTTAAGCTGTTCTTAACAGTCACCTGTAACAACAATATTTAGTTAAATTAATACTATCATACACTACATATTGTGTCAATATTTTTGTTGCTTATACTAAGAACCGGTACAAAATTGAAGTAAAATCCAACATACTTACCTCAATTTAAAACGACCGATAAACTCTATTAATACTAAATATATTATCGGTCGCCATGTAATTATAACATTAAATATTTAAAAAAGCTATGGAAAAGTAAGTTGAAATTTGATACTCCACACCCCAAGTTATTCTTAAGCAAATTTAATTCAAATCTTGAATATTCATTTTATCCAACTGTTTATTGCGACGGTATTTTTCTCGGCAGACAAAGTAAATAGCCAGCAGAATTGCTGTAGGAATGTTTGCAAGTAGCCATATCAAAGCTACCTGTACATATATACCAACTGTCACTTCACCTTTCGGAACTGGCATGTTTAAAGGAAATAAAAAACTAAATAGAAACGCAATCATCGGTAATACAAGTCCCGGCCACTTGCTCTCTGTTTTGGATAAAAATATTTGCAACAAAATCACACCAACAATAAAAGCTAAAATTACCAATCCCCTCATAAACTACACCTTTCCTTTAATTTTTTTGTATTCGCTGATTAGCACTTTTGCCGTATCAAAGTCAATCTTTTCATTTATTGCAAGTCTTTTAATCAAAGCTATATACGGCTCGCTTTCGGCATCATCGTTAACTTTGATTTTCTGAATAAGCCTGTCAAGTCTTAGTCTGACTGTGGGATACGTAACTTTATATTGCTTAGCCATTTCTTTCAAAGAACCGGAAGCCAAAATAAACTTTTTGATAAACGCAACATCTTCATCATCAAGATTTGCTATCCATTCCGGAATCATTTGTAGCCCCATAATTTTCCTCCTTTAACATTATTAATTATAACATTTAATAATGTTAAAATCAATATTATAGAAAAACTTTAATAAATTGCAAACAAATTGACACAATAAAATTTCAGGGGCTATCTACACCCCTTCGATTTCTAAGGCTTTCACGACCTTCGAAAGCCCTTAAATAATAACGCCCGGAGCAAGGTCCAGGCGTTTCACACTTACATAATACCAATATTAATTTTACTTCCATCGTGAGTATGTATATTAAATTCACTACCTATCCATCATAAATAATCAACAAAGTTAATTATGGCCTGTATTTCTCTGAAATACTCTGTACATACCCATCCTTTGTTACAATTCTAAACAATGGTGAATCGTTTTGCTCAAGATATTCTTTGAACTCTTCAATGCTAACAGATTTAGTGGTAACAGTTTCCCAATCTATTATATAGTACTGTGCCTCTTCAGCCACCTGAAAATACATGGGATCGCTATCCGGATTATGAATATAATACCCATTAGGCATATCAATATCAGGATCTATTTTGAGTTCCTTCAATCTTTTAGTATCATCAAGAGTCAGCCATTCAATTTTATCCAAATCAAAAGAAGCATTAGATTTTTTACCTATTTGGAAGTTTGAAATAAAACCAATAAATTCGCTCTCTGGAGTTTCCATAAAATCCTCTATTGTTGCCGGAGCTTCCTGAACAAGGGTATCAACAGATACATGTACTTGCCCCAGGACATTTTTTATATAATCCATAGCAACTTGCAACGGGTCTAAAAGAGATGAATTATAACCTTCATCGCTTTGTTTTTGAAGCTCTTTATAATAATCTGCCATACTAACATCCGTTTCGGGAGTAACATAATATACTGTGCCGTTTCCATCCATCCAACGTTCTACACACCAAATTCCTTGTTCTCCCTGGACAACCGGTTGGGATAAAAGCAGCTTATATGTTTCTCCGAATGAACTGGGAAATTTAACTACTATGTGATTTCCGGCAAAGGTTTCACCCGGTGACATTCCACTAGCCTCGAGAAATGTGCGAAGTGCAATTTCTTGTCCCGCCCGAGTAGAAAGATCTGCTTCACCACTCCAAAGGGCACCTAAAAACTGAGGTGTAGAGTTTTTATAGGCAAAAACCAGTATCGGTTTGCCCATGCTGCTCTGCTCCGTAATCCAACCGTCAACTTCGTTCATACCGCCAGCCAATACAATCTTGCTCATATCCTCAGGCTTAAGTCGATATTCCAGACTCCAAATCTCCAATTCAGTTGACGGCAGCAGTTTATCAAAGGATGCTATTTTCTCAAGCTTAGTAATTTTCTTGTCTATAATTTTAAAATAATTATCTTCAGTATTATAATCTGCAATTGTCTTCTCAATGAATTTATCGGCATAATCCTCTATTGACAGCTGTTTTCCCTTAGGATTGCTCATAAGTCCTACACTGACTGCCACCACAACAATAAGTGCCGTAATAACAACCCAATACACCGGTTTTTTATAATTTAACACGTTTACAATCCTCCTTTTAACATTTCCCTCACCGAAGGCAAGAGGACTTCCGTTTAAAATATGCCGTTCGGCAGCAAGGGATAATAATGAATTGGCATAAGGCTTTTTAATCTCTTCATCCATTTTTTTAAGTACTTTTTCATCGCAAGATAACTCCATATCCGTGCTCATTAACCTGAATGCAATCCATACAAGAGGATTAAACCAATGTATGGCCAATATCAAAAAAGCAAGAATTTTAACAATATGATCTTTCCGATGGATGTGAGTCTGTTCGTGCAGCAAGATATATCTTCTCTCTTCAATACTGATTCCAACGGGCAAATATATCTTAGGCCGCAAAAAGCCAAGTACAAAAGGTGTTTTCAGATTCTTTGCCTCAAAGATATTTCTTTCTATTGATTGAGCACTTTTAAGCTTCCTTTTCAGAAGCAAAATAGATACAAAGCTATATATAAGCATTACTATTATGCCTAAAATCCATATGTATGTCCCTACTTCCAAATAAATATTTATCGGATTTACACTTATTTCAACAGGCGGCACCGGAAGTGAATTGCTTACCAATGAATTGACTGTATCCATTCCGACATTAATCCGCGGACTTTGCTGATGGATAATATCATGGTAAATGGGTACGGCCTTCGTATTCCTAGGAATAAGACTAAATACACTTTCAAAGGAAAAGGGAATTAAAAGGCGAAAAGCAACCACACCCCATAAAGCGTAGGAAAAAACTTTCGGAGCTTTTTTGAGTAATATCCTAACAAGCATCACAATAAATATTACATAGCTTGCAGTAAGGCTCATATTTAAAACTGAAAGAAATAGTTCACTCATTTTTACACCTCCACGGTCTATTTAATATAGACCTTATATCATAAGTCTATATTTTATAGACCGACTTGTCAAGAAGTATTTAAAAAACGATTATGATAATCTTGTTTAATTCATACCATGTCAAAAACTGTTTTTCTATGTTTTTTTATGATAAAATATCCGATATAAAATGGTGACACTAAAAGTAAGTATAAACGGACAAAAGAAGGCAAATACAATGCTGAGATGTCCCAAGTCTTATACATAAAAAATCCGAACAGTAATCGAACAACTATAAAAAGTTGCCCAACAAAGACAAAACTAAAGTCAGCAATGACTAGTTTAAATTTTATCGCAACCTTGTGCCTAAAAGATAATGAAAGGAATGATAACCCAAATGAATAGAATACTAAATAAAATTCCATATTTTACTATGGCACTGACTCTTAGTCTTGCTCTCATATTATCAGCTTATGGAGAGGAAAAATCGAAAGATTTTAGCCAACCGCCGAAGGAACTGGATATATCACAAGAAGAGTGGGATGTACTGCGACTTACAAATATAGAACGTGCTAAAGAAGGTCTTACTCTGCTAGTTACCTTTGATACTGTACAAAAAGCGGCTAAAATTCGTGCCCAGGAATTGGGGAAACTGTTCGATCATACCCGCCCCAATGGCTCACACGCAAATACAGTCCTTGATGAGTTAGGTTATAAGAGAATAAATTCATATACAATCTTTGCTGAGAATATTGCCTTTGGTTATGGTTCGGCTAAGGATGTTGTGGAAGCTTGGATGAATTCACCGGGACACAGAGCCAATATTCTAAGAGAGCAGTTGCGTCAACTTGGCGTTGGACTTGTAGGCAGAGATTGGGCACAGGTCTTTGTAACAGATAAGGAAAGCGATGCTGTAAGCATTGATTTTAACGAAGAATTGAGATACTTTACATTAAAGCTAAAAAGCGGAATTACCGCGTACGCTCCATATGACCCGGTAAGCTCGCCAACTGTGAACGGAAAATTGACCTTTAACTACCCTGATGTTCCTCCAATTATCCCCATAAATGCTCCCGATAAGCCCATTACATCTTCCTCCACCTCAGACCCCGCACCTGTAGTCTATGACAACGTCACTGCCTTCCCGAGCAGGACGAATTTTGTAATGAACGGCAGACCCGTATCGGTAGCGGCAGCATACATCATTAACGACACGAATTATTTGCAACTTCGAGCTATTGCAGCATTGCTGAACGGAACGGTGGCACAGTTTGATGTAGGCTGGGACGGACAGTATGCCATAATTGAACCCGGTAAACCTTACAGCGGAGAAGTAACCAAAACAACACTCCAAGCAACAACCAATGTCCGGAGAAGCAATACAAAGTTCAAGCTGAACGGCGAAGTTTTCAACTTCGAGGATGCGAGGCTTATTGATGGTGATACCAACTACCTGCAACTGCGTGAATTTGCCAAAAAGCTCTCCGGTACCGCTTCCCAATTTAACGTGTACTGGGATGCCGTAGCAGGTCAGGCAGTAATTCAACCCGGTGTCACATACACAGGGTTTGCTCAATAACTCTCAATCCTTATGTTTATATTTACATAATCCTTGATAATGGTTATACCCCCGGTATGACCATTATCTCTTAGTCTTTTTAAAATCACAACACAGTTAAATAATCCGCTTTTCATTATCTCACTCTATGCTAAATATAAATATTTTATTTAATATAAGCTTAAATCAACAAGTTTTCCGTTTTTTCGCAAATGAAATGCTGCATCCATTAATCCAACCCCGGCTTTTGATGCAATTTCATTAATGACTTCTAATTGATAAACTACTTTTGCTGTTTGAATATCAATAATCACTATTTCATTTATTTTCTTCCCATCTACTCCCATAACTCCATATAGCTTACCGTCATACATAGAAAAAAATGACCCACAAAAAAAGTTAGAAACTCTTCCGTGTTCTGATTCTATTTCTATATATTTAGATTCCAAAAGTTTGAAATTTTTATCATAATACTTTAAGCATGGTTTATATGTATCTTTTTCGCAAGCTAGCACCATATATCCATCATCTAGTGGAAATATCTTTTCAATATAATCTGTTTCAAAATAAGTTTCTGCTAACTTCGTTCTAAAATTATATCTTAGAAAAACTCCTCCATATTCATTCTGAGTTGTTTCACTATTATTAATTTTATATTCAGAAGTTGCCTTAACATAATTATCCCCATCAATAAAAACACCTCCCAGTTCTGCAGCTGCTGAATCAACTTCAAAATCATCAAATGGAACTTCTAGAATTTCTATTGTATAATCTTCTTTATTATTAATTTTATATATTTTACTTGAATACACATACACTGCATCTTCTGCGATTTGATATGTGTATATATTGCAATCTTCATCGTTCTCAATTGTAATTTCTTTTACATCATTTTCGTACAGAAAATAAATTTTCCAATCAAAAGAATGGTATGCTTCATATAAAAACAATTCATATTCATCTGTACTTGCATAATATATTAGTTGCCCATATGTATCGGATAATAATTTATCCAGTTTTAATTGATTCACTAGTCTTGTTTCTGAACTCACCGGATATTTATTAGCAAACGTTTTCTTGTATTTATCTTTACTGGCAGTAATTTTTTTATTTTCCCATAAATAAGTTCTAGAATTACTAAATTGTATATCATCATACAAAATAGTAGCAACAATATTTGAATCTGAGATATCATCAACAATAACTTTATGTTTAATATCTGTTATTTTAGCTTCATTCGAACAACTTTGAAGTACAATTATGCAAATTGAAATACAAAAATTAAGATACACTTTTGCAAAAATTTCATCATCAATCAACCTTTTTCAATTTTAACTTAATAAATTTTCGTAAAATGAATTTAATTTTGAAACGGCGACATCCCTTGCTTCAATAGAATATTTATCTATCCACATGCTTCAATCGCTTCTCGGTGCCATCCCAAGGCTTCCAGTTCTCCTTATCCCACTTGATTATTTCAAATTCTGCTGCACCTGCATCGATAATTAACAATTAACACTATTTAACTATTTTACCATATCAAAGCTCATATTGATAATAAATATATTATTAAGAAGGTATTTTATTGTAGAAATGTTAACAAAGTATTTTTTCTCATATCATCCGCTCTTAGCAATAATGTCTAAGAATTTATTCCACCAAATTGATCCTTACGTATAAGTTTTTGCTAATATTTTCCGATATAATATAAAAGATTATTAGACCAGCTAATTAAAGTCAAGAGTTTTTTTGAAAAATAAAAGAATTTTTCAAAAAACATATGAGCTAAAAAAAGCATGACAACAAGACCACCCAGGTGAAGTAGACATAAAATAGCTGG
>Ga0134093_1002722_pt1 | contig 13585 bp, 11 predicted proteins | sample 4_1taG_FD_94452 | JGI IMG/M metagenome (GOLD analysis project Ga0134093, IMG submission 94452) | Switchgrass degrading microbial communities from high solid loading bioreactors in New Hampshire, USA - 4_13_20_68_A1 metaG | ecosystem: Engineered > Bioreactor > Semi-continuous > Anaerobic >...
ACTTAAAAGCCCTAAAACAGAATAGTTAATCACAAATCCAACTTAAATCGATGTCATTTAACGTTCTAAAGTAAAGGCATAAGTGAGACGACATGTTTTGTAGGGTTTTTCAGCAGACTCATATCTATTTACATCAGCATGAAATATAATGAGGAGGCGATGTGTTGATTGGCTAAAATTCTGACATTTCTTGGAACCGGCAGTTACAACACAAGCAAAATCAGCATTAAGTATAACGTTTTCGAAAAAGGTGCTAGGGGAAGTTTTGAAATGGAGTATCCCATTTTCCCCATTGCTCTTGCCGAATGCTTTCGCGGAATAAAATCGCAGGAAAACCTAAAAATTATATTTTTTCTTACCGAAGAATCGGAAAATAGCTCTAACTGGAAAACAGCACAATCATATTTAGATGAACATCAAATACAATACAATCATGTATCCATATCAGCCAACCCCGAAGCAAATCCCCCAAACTTAGTTGCCAAAATGCTCGATGTTATAGAATACGGCGAAAAGGTCTTTATAGACACTACCCACTCGTTTAGGTCCATCCCGATCATGGCCGTAGTTATATCTCTTTATGCCAAAGAGGCTAAAAACGCGGACGTAACCGTCGTATACGGACAATACAACAATACTACATCTTCCACGGAGTGCCTTAATTTGACGCCCATCATAGGGATGGCCGAATGGCTTTTCGCTGCAAGGGAGTTTAGGGAATACGGATTTAGCGGATTGCTGGGCGATTTGGTAGAAAAAAGAAACAAAGATTGTCATACATGCGGCGCTACAGACAAAAAGAACCTTCCGTTGGAACTTTCTAAGCTTAATAGCGAATTAAGCGAACTGTCGCGAGCTCTTAGATTGGGATCCATACGCATGATTCGGAAATCTTTAAATAGATTCATGGCCCATGTGGCATACAAAACAAGCAAAGTTCACGACGAGATCAAAAGATGCATCCCTGAGCTTGAACCATTAATGAAAAAGATCATAGAACAATACAAAGAGCTGGACACAAAAAATAGTGAAGTGATAATCGACAAAAACGAACTTGAGGCGGAACGACAGCTTATAAAGTTTTACATTGCAACGCAAGACTACGGAATGGCCGTCAGGCTGGCCAGGGAATATCGCATCAATTTAAAATTATTTTCTTGTATACATGCAGGAGTAAAATTAAACCCGCTGGACAGAAAAGACCGCGAATCCATACGATTGCCAAATGAAGATAATATACTGCGTGATGCAAGAAACCATGTGGCCCACTTTGGTTTTAGCGACAGCAATCCGCCGGGAATGGACAAATTAGAAAAGCGCCTTAAAGAAATAGCAGATCAAGAAATAGACCAGGCAATCGAGGAGTTTAAAAAACAACTTTGCTTTGGCACCCGGAAGAAAGCCGTAATCTCCCCAATGGGCAACGCAAAAGGTGCTCTTTATACGATACTAAATCACGAAAAACCTGACGTGCTTGTTGTGCTTACCTCTGAGGAACTAAAAGATAACGTTGAAGAAATCACCCAAAAAGCCGATTTTAACGGAAAAGTCAGCGTGCTAACGGTAAAAGACCCCTTTGAGGGAATCGACGAAGTCGAAGGAGTGTTGAATGAGATAAGCGCATTTTTAAAAAAACAGGAGGTCGACGAAGCTACCATCAACCTGACGGGTGGTACATCTTTGCTAGGCTATATCGCCGAAAGGGTCGGAGAAGAACTCAGACATCTTGGAATTCCAACAAAACATGTCATAGCCGTAGACAGACGTTCCCGCAAAGAACAGGATGAAAATCCCTATGTTATTGGCGAGGTATTGAAGCTTCCTAAAGTTTGATGCCATTAAGAGTGGCAAAAGTATGTTCGCATGTAAATACAAGTTTAGGTGGTGATCGCGTTTGTCTCAAAAGATCGTGACGTGTAAAGTGGTAACACCGATGTTTTCCCGCGGAGCAGAAGAGCCAATTTATGATAAAAATGCCAACGCATCTGTATACCACTTTGAATTGCGACCGCAAAGCGTCAAGGGTGTATTGAGGTTTTGGTTTAGGGCTGTTGCTCCTCTTGTAATCGATGTACATAAGCTCAAAAAAACCAATGGCGACAAAGATGAAAAAATGGATTTGAAGCGCTATGACCAAAAAGACAACGACAAAACTTATGACGGCTTAAAACTCATTGAATCGCTGATTTTCGGCTCTCAGGATGTTAAGGCACCTTTTGGGCTAACGGTGGAATTGGATGGTCACGGTGAGCCAATTGGGTTTTTTGACAAAGATCAGAAACGCAAGTTTTTCTCGAACATTTTTGGTACTTCTAATAAAAACACAGAACAAGCAAATTCACAACCCAAAAAAATCAGATTTGATAACGTAAATTACGCCCTTTACGGATTGTACGACTCAAGCTCTGGAAATCGGCGCATGTACAGCTTTTTACCGGTAAACTCTACGTTTAATATCACATTTTTTATAAAAGATGAAAGTGTTTGGCCCATTTTACAGGGGTTGCTAAAGCTCGTCTCGGTCTTTTCGGGCTTTGGCGCAAAGACCAGAAAGGGATTTGGCGAGTTCGAGATAATAAAAATAACAGGTGACGATGGCTCGCAAGAAGCAACATTTTCCAGGGATTCGTTTTTCTGTGCCCAAAATAGCGATGAAGCTTGCGTTAACAAATTTATCAACGAAGTTGCAAATTCTATAAGTAAATTTGCTAAAACATATAATGAAAGACACAAAGATAGCAGTTTTATTTTAGAACAAACTAAATTTAACGATGTACCTGAGTTTCCCAACTTTACGGATAATATTATCTACGTTCCCCACAATCTAAGTTGTCAAAGTACAAAATTTCTTTTTGAAAGACTGTATAAAACCACTAAAGACCACAAAGGGTTATATCCTCAGGCAAAACAAGAGCTGCGCAAATGCGAGTCACGTGATTGTATCAATGATCTGATATCCGCACTGGAAGGACAAAAAGAAAAAGAAAAGGTAAAAATTCCCCCAACTATCCTTGGCTTGCCCCTGCAATACTACAACTTGAAACCTAAGAAAACCAAAATTAAAGATTTTAACAAACTTAAGATTACTATCTACTCTTCTCTGGCCGGCCTTGCCGACGATGAAACGGGAAGAAAGGCCTCTCCCCTATTTGTATCCATTCACAGGCGAAATGACAAATGGTTTCCCGTCTTTCTTATCCTGCCAAGCCAAATGACCAATAAAAGATTGGATGACGGGATTATTCTTGAAAGGGAAATAAGTTTTGACAATCATTCAGGTCCAAATAACTCAAATCAATCCGAAAACAAAAGCACGCAATGTTCAATTAACGAAGATTTTACCATTACTGCCTACGAAGATTTTAAAAAGCTCAAAGAAATTTTAGAAAAAATTTCCCAAGGGGGAGGTGATCCTCGATGACCGACAATCAGACAGACGATAAACGGGAATTTTGGAAGGCCAAACTGTCGGCCCTCTTCCATGATCCTCTTGGAAAGGTCTTGGATGTAAAGGATCACGAAGACAAGGCTCAAAAGATTGCCGCCAAGCTGAACATAGAATACAGCCGTGGACCGGAAGACCCCATAGCAAGCAGCATGGACAGGCTCCCTCTGCCTTTCGAAAACCCCTACAAAAAAGCGGGAGAACAAATAAGAATAGGTCCTGATGAAATCGAGATAATACATCCTTTTTCCGGCAAAAAGCTTTCAGACGACATAAAAAGCAAATTAAACAACGCAAATGCTGATTACGTCGATCTTGTTTCAGATCTGATCGACCAAAACAAAGGCACTGACGGGATCGACTACGAGAAAACATATCACGCCGTATGGTGGAACTTACCCTATTTGACAGACATGGCGCAGTTCATCCCGGCAGACAGCCGCATTCCTAACCACTCTATCATAGATCATCTTGACACCACTGCAGCCTTAACGCCATGCGTAAAGGGCAACGATGTTGAAGCGTCGCTAATAGCAGTGGCCATAGGCCCCGTTCAGGAGTTGATAGCGCAGGCCAGAAAAACGAGGGACCTTTGGGCCGGAAGCTATCTGCTTTCTTATCTAATTTACAAGGCGATCGAAAAAGTCGGGCTTAACTACGGCTTTGATGCCATAATTTACCCCTATCTTAGAGGCATTCCTTTCGTGAAGGATACATTGGAAAATAGTTTGGGCGTCAAACTGGGAAATTTTTGCACATTGCCGCCTATGAGCGACAAAGTGGCTTCACTACCAAACATATTCGTCGCCGTCGTTCCTACAGGGAATGTGGATGTAATTTTAAGTGAATGCAAAGAAGCCGTGACGTCTTCCTGGATGGAAATCTGCAACGACGCCAGCATTGAAATCATCCGACAAAAGGATCGGGCAGGCCAACAGTCAGGCAGAGTGCAATATATCGCTGATTTTAATAAAGATTCCTTTCCCCACCAAGCGGAGATCTTTCCCAACATATCGGCCGTAAGCTATCCGCTGCTTGACCCAAAGAATGCAGTAGATGAGGTCAAAAAATTCTTCTCCGGCTCGGGAGCGGAAGAATATCAAAAGGTCTTAGAAGATATCGGCAAACTAGGCGGTTACAAACCCAATAAAGGCGCCTATTACCGTTACAGTTACCGGATACTTACATCCAAGCTCGCCGCCGTGAAAAAAATTAGGCGTTTTAAACCATTCTGCGATGACTCCAGCCTTTCCGGAATCAGTCAGGCTGACGATTTTGGGGGCGACGTAAAGGCATGCACGGTTTTCATGGAAAAAGACGAACAAGGCGACGAAAAAAGGGATATGCTCGGCGCTTTAAATTCGGTAAAAAGAGTGCTTGCCACGGTATTGTCAAAAGAAATACGCTACGAATCGACTCTGGACGTGGCCCATAAAAACGAATCGGACAAAAACGACTACATTGCCATACTGCTTATGGACGGAGATAGGATGGGTCAATGGGTCAGCGGTGACAAGGCGCCAAAGCTTGACGCCTTTACCCATTCAAAGGTAAGGGATGCCTTCAAAGCCAGCAGAGACTTAAATAAGATTTGGGACATCATTTCGAAATTAAAGCCCGTTCAGCCATCGTACCACAGGGGCCTTTCACGTACCTTGTCGGTCTTTTCCTCCCTCGTTGAAGCTGTCATATCGGAATACGACGGCATGCTGGTTTACTGTGGCGGAGACGATGTTATGGCCCTGCTGCCTGCCGTAAACGCTTTGGAGTGTGCCAACAAAATAAGAAAGCTTTACTCAGGAAATGAAAAGATTGAGATCAAATACGGCAATAAGACGTACCACACGGACCAGGAAGCCCTTTGGACAAAAGGCAAACCCATCGCTCCCCTAATGGGTTCAAGCGCCACGATGAGCGCGGGGATAGCTGTAGCACACTACAAATCCCCCCTGCAGTTTGCCGTAAAACTTGCCAAAGAAGCGGAAAAACATGCAAAGGAAGTGCTGGGGCGCAACGCCTTTGCCCTTAAGCTGATGAGGCGATCAGGCCAGATGGTGACGGTCGGATCCAAATGGGGCTACGATGACTTGAACGATGCGGCGCAAGTTGCGGTTGATATCATCAAAGGTATGACTGACCTAAACATATCCCACAGAAGCATTTACAAACTGCTGTGTCCGGATCTGCCCCTCTTCGAAGAGGATATCGACAAACTGACAGATTACGTCATATCAAGATCCATACAAGCCAAGGAAAAAGATAAAGCTGAAGAGTTGGGAAAGCTCAAAGAAAACCTAAAGCGTTTTATTGGAGCTGTCTTTAGGCAGCATAAGAAGATATCAAGCGAGGATGTAAAGGAAATGCCTGACATAGAGACGGCTTTAAAGGCCCCCATAGATCTTCTTTTGACATTAAGGCTTATGAAGCGTGGTGATGAGCGATGAAGCTGTGGGCTATCTATTTCGAACCGGAAGATTGGGTGGCCTTCAGGGAAAACCGCAGGTTTAGCGCCTCCGACCGCGTAGAAAGCCGATTCCCGTCGCCTTTTCCCTTTTACGGGGCGCTCAGGACTGCACTAATGAAAAGTTGGGGCATAAAACTTCCTTATGGAAAGATGGCACAACTTACCACCGAAGAGCAAGAAATCATCGGAGACGCGCAAAATGCCGGAAAGCTCAGACTTTTTGGCCCCTTCATATTTGAATACGACAGCCAAGATGGCAACACATTTAGGCATTATTTCCCGGCGCCCAAGAATATATATCGCGTCAAAATTGGAAATGAACGGACATATAAGGCCATGCCTCTGATAAAACTGGACAATCAGGACAAAAAGTTTTTATGTGATGACGACCTAAATCTTAACTGTCTGCCCTGGATACCGGAATTCGAAGGTGCCGAGGAAGCGGATGAAAGCTACATAGAGCTTAAAGACCTTGAGAACCTGCATTGTGGCATGACCTTCAAGCTATCTAAACCCAAGATATCCGTGGAATCCCGTTTTGGAATAGGCATCGAAAAAGGGATAAAGCGTGCAGCAAGGCATTTGCTTTATACGCTGACCTTTTATAGGTTTAACCGCGGTGGGTTCTTCATGCTCACCGAGGACGAAGAGACTGTTGATCTCATCTGCAAGGTTCGCATAGAGGGCGTATTTTTAGGATCTAAACAGCGTTGGGCAAAAGTTTATATGAAAGAGCTTGAAACTGCCGCCTTAGACATTTCGACATCCGGTGAAAATACAGCAATATCGCTTATAACCCCTGCCCTGCTTGACGGAGGCATTGCACCTGCATCAGGAAAAGTAGGACAGGCCGAAATAGTCGCTATAGCCGGCAGCAAAAAAGTGGCCGTAAGCGGCTGGGATATGGTTAATAGCAAACCGAAGCCAATATACCATGCAGCCGGCCCAGGGACTGTTTACTATTTAAAAGGAACACCGAGTAACGAAATATCACTTAACAGTAAGTTCGAGGACTTCGGATTTGGTAGATTTATTTCCATGAAATGGGAAAGCTTTAAGGGGGAGGAATGAAGGTTATGCAAGATAAAGCGGTATATTTGCTATATGCAGAAACGCAGCTACACGCCGGCAGCGGGCCGGAGATAGGCAGTATCGACCTTCCCATACAACGGGAACGAAAGACACGCTTTCCGGTTATTCAGGGCATTAAGGGAGCATTGCGATCGTATTGCAGGATAAGTCATTCAGACCTGGTAGAAGAGATTTTTGGGAGCGAGATTGAAGGCAGCGCCGGCAGCAAACCCGGCAATGTCGCCTTTTCCGAGGCGAAGATATTGCTTTTTCCCGTAAGAAATCCTGATAAGCTGTTCGTATGGGTTACCTGTCCTCTGGTCATGTCAAGGTTTTTAGACGCTTTGGATTCAAAAAACACAAGCAGCAACAACACACATGATTCGGGCAGCTGCTATTATAAAGAAAAATTAAACTGGCTCAACAAATTGCTCCCCCAACTGAGCGACGAAAAGGCCTTCTGCCTGGGCAATGTTTCAAGAAATGAAAAGGTATGGCTGGAAGAAATTGCCCTTGACTCCCTGAAAAATCAAAACGAAAAAGAAATTATGGCCGACATATTTACATCCATATCGAAGTGTGCCCCCGTTGAGTATCTTAAAAATAAGCTTACAGAAGACGTGGTCATCGTAAGCGATAACCTGTTTTCACAGATAGTAGCGACCATGACGGAAGTCGTCCCAAGGATAAGGCTGAGCGAAAGCGGCACAACCGAAGAAGGAGCACTTTGGTATGAAGAGTATCTTCCGCAGGACACAGCCATGTATTTCGTTGCAAGGCCGACTGTATATGCCAATGAAGGCATACTTGATAAATTAAACGATGCGATTGATGGGCAACTGGTAAACATAGGAGGTAAAGAGACGGTAGGCAAGGGCATGGTTTGGGTAACCCTTTTTGGCTGGGAAGGTGACAAACAGTGATACATAAAAACCTCGAGATGGCTTATAAGGCAATGGCCATGGTCAAAAGCGTTGAAGAAAAGCGCAGGGAAGATTACCTAAGGACCGTAAGAGGGCTTGGCAGCATGATCATGGGAAACGGCATCGCGGCAACGCTGCTTTTTTTGAAGAAAAAAGGTTTCGACGACGCTATAAAGCATTTAGATGAGCTTATAGGTTTAAAGGCTGATATAAAAGATTTCAGCGCCCGGATATTTAGCGAATCAATGACAAACAAATCTCTGACCGCCGCCGAATACCTGAACGCCCAGTTAGCTGCCATCGACGGCGCAAGCTGGCTTAAACGCTACGCCGAGATATACTTTGGCGGTGATAAAAAATGACCTACCCCTTTGATCACCTGCCCGACAGCCTCAATCTTGGCCTTTACTGGGATAAGTATTTCTTTTTGGAGCCAAACAACAGGAGGGTTTTTAAAAATCACAACAGGGATGAAAGAAACCTTGCCCTAGAATTAGCCAAACACTTAAACAGTAAACTGCAAAGAATGACAAAAGATGGCGATCGAAATCCATTTAGTATATTGTGCAATAAATTAGATTATTTAATTAATAATCTAGGATCCAAAATGAGCAAGGTCTGTGATTTAAATTTTAGACTCAAAGGCAAGTTGCTCGTCGGTTCGGGCAACCCATCGGCCCTTGAAGTCGGTATGACCTTTTCAAGAAACTATGGCATACCAGTAATACCCAATAGTGCAATAAAGGGCTGTCTGGCGCATTATCTTAAATGCAATAACCATTTAGTTGAATATTTCAAAGAGCTTTTTGGTGAGGACATAAAGGGGGGCGAAAATGGGGAATCAGAAAATATAAAGGGTTGCCTGATATTTTTGGACGCCATACCCATAAGCGACTTGAAATTTGGCGTAGATATAATAAACAGCCATTTTCAGCTGTATTACATGAACTCTGACCATCCGCCAAACGACTGGTACAATCCCGTTCCCGTAACATACGTTACGGTCTGTGCCGGAACTTTCAGATTTACGATCTTGAAAGACCGTACGAAAAGCGAGTTACCTGACACAGTTTTTGGAGAATTAGAAAAACAACTAAAGCAGATGCTTTGCAAAGAAGGCATCGGAGCAAAGACAAATTACGGATACGGAAGGTTTGAGGAAATAACAAATAGAAATTAAAGCCACAATAACAACAAAATAAGCTGTCGGAGAAAGTCACATTTCTTCGGCAGCTTATTTTTTAGAAATACGAAACCTGGCCAACATAACCGAATAGCGTAGAAGCACCTTTGGCTTTCATCCCTAATAGGAAGACTAAAAACCTGTAGGATTTTATATCGATGCACTTCGCCTTGTATGCACGTTTCCATCCCTCATAGGAAGACTAAAAACTCAAAAAAAGCGTCCTCATCAACATGACAAATAGGCAAGTTTCCATCCCTCATAGGAAGACTAAAAACATGGGCAGGAATAGATATTGTTGCAATGTGTGAGAGTTTCCATCCCTCATAGGAAGACTAAAAACTTGCACGGGCTTGCGGGCCGGCGCTCATGTCAATTGTTTCCATCCCTCATAGGAAGACTAAAAACTATGGCGACGGGATTAAATACACTGTCGCTGTGGCCAGTTTCCATCCCTCATAGGAAGACTAAAAACTATGCCAATAGGATACTTGAAGGTAATCAAATAACAGTTTCCATCCCTCATAGGAAGACTAAAAACTAACAGCTGGGTATCCATCACCACCAAACAAGGCAGTTTCCATCCCTCATAGGAAGACTAAAAACTCGGCAACTCGTTCAGCGATGAAAGACACTATATCTTGTTTCCATCCCTCATAGGAAGACTAAAAACGGGCACTTTCCAAGCAGATGTTTGGCAAAGAATCGAGGTTTCCATCCCTCATAGGAAGACTAAAAACCGAGGCGGCACGGCGAATATTCCGAAAGGTACGGAATGGTTTCCATCCCTCATAGGAAGACTAAAAACCTATTGTTTATTTTCGACGTACCTGGGTTTGAGCACACGTTTCCATCCCTCATAGGAAGACTAAAAACGAAAAGATGTTTGCCAACAAGTATGGGGTTAATGATGTTTCCATCCCTCATAGGAAGACTAAAAACTTACCGCTCCAAGCGTTTTTGTCTCCAACGTTGATGGGTTTCCATCCCTCATAGGAAGACTAAAAACGGTAGATATTTATACAAACTGGATGATGAGATTGTGTTTTCATCCCTCATAGGAAGACTAAAAACAAGGTATTTCTGTTACTAATCCTTGGAAAGTAAGTTGGTTTCCATCCCTCATAGGAAGACTAAAAACGCATCAGCTTCATCGAGGCTCTGGCCGTGGTTGAGGTTTCCATCCCTCATAGGAAGACTAAAAACTTGTGGACAGGGCCGAAGCAGAGAATAGGGACTTCAGTTTCCATCCCTCATAGGAAGACTAAAAACACCGCGCCTTTGAGGTATGGGTCGAGCAGGATGGCCGTTTCCATCCCTCATAGGAAGACTAAAAACCGTGGATGACCTAAGCTGTCCTGTATAATCTGTTCGGTTTCCATCCCTCATAGGAAGACTAAAAACAATGATGTGGTGTCCAGTATTTAGGACGGTGAACGACAGTTTCCATCCCTCATAGGAAGACTAAAAACTCGGGATCCCTGCCGATATGGCCCATGATTTCGTGGTTTCCATCCCTCATAGGAAGACTAAAAACCTTTATCTTTCTCCTCACCACAGGCCCGTCGCACACTAGTTTCCATCCCTCATAGGAAGACTAAAAACCCTGTCGCCCTTGGCCAGCCGAAGCGCCTCGTCGGGTTTCCATCCCTCATAGGAAGACTAAAAACCAAGGAGAGAATTAAAATGGCATATGCAACAGGTATATGGTTTCCATCCCTCATAGGAAGACTAAAAACGAGGAACAGGCGAGGCTAAGGAGGACGTTGGAAGAGGGTTTCCATCCCTCATAGGAAGACTAAAAACCTGGTGGAGGCAAGGGCAAAAAGGGCGGCAAGACTGGTTTCCATCCCTCATAGGAAGACTAAAAACTCGCGCCCGTGCCGCTTACTTCAATTGCACAGTCGGCGTGTTTCCATCCCTCATAGGAAGACTAAAAACGACGCCTAGGAATTTAGGCGGGGCCAACCGCCCCGCGTTTCCATCCCTCATAGGAAGACTAAAAACCGACGCCGATGGCAGGCACAAGGACGGATGGTTCACGTTTCCATCCCTCATAGGAAGACTAAAAACCCCGGCCGGGTCGCCTTCCGATACCATTTCAAGCTTGTTTCCATCCCTCATAGGAAGACTAAAAACTCGTTTGATATATGATTGCTGACGCAATTATAAAACATGTCGATGTAATAGTCAAATCACTTTTATATGATAAAGCCATTCGATCGTTGACGAATTTATGGCTGGTTTTAGATTGTGTCGATCCCCAGGGATTTATACACTACCGGGGGTCGACACAAATTCAGTTGTTGTTCATTCGCCTTTCGTCAAACTCTGCGATGCGGGCGGGGTGGGTGTAGACGTTCATCCTTCCCTCGCGGATGAAGCCGATGAGGGTCATGCCGCGACTTTCGGCTAAGGCTGCAGCTTCACACGTCGTTGCCGATACACTGCCCAAAATCGGAATGCCTGCCAGCGCCGCCTTGCTTACAAGCTCGCACATAAGCCTTCCGGAGATTAAAAGCATGCACTTGTCCATATCGACATCCTGCATCAATGCCCTGCCGATGACCTTTTCGACGACGTTGTGCCTGGCTATGTCCTCGATCAAAAAATGCCTTAGGCCGTCGCGGCGCAATAGCAAGCCGGCATGAAAGGCGCCCGTCTTTCGATAAAGAAAAGCTTCCTGGAGATGTTTAACGCCTTCAAATATGATATCTGCGCTCGTCTTCCAGCTCAGCGCCATATATTTATTTAAAGCTTTAGGAGCATCAGGCTCGGGCGCGGCATTTAAAATCACATTTACCGCTTTGCCGTAAACATCCATGCTTGCCACGTCGCCGTAACACGTTATAAGACCACAAGAAAACATATGCCCAACGGCCAGCTCTTTCATGTCGCCCTCTGAAGCCCTTAACGTGGCAAAAGGACAGCCGTCTACGTTTATAACGACATCTTTTTCGTGGGCGACGGTGTCTACATCAAACGTCCATGATCCGTCTTTGGCGTAATACTTAAAGATGTTTTTTTCGCTAAAATCACCCGGCATGACAGAACCTCTCATTAGACTAACGTCACCAGCGCCTGATCACCAAAGGCAAGGTGCCTTTATGGATGCAGTCAAGCAGGTACAAAAAAGCCCCGATACTGTGAGGTCTGCCGTCGTGCCGGGGTTTCTTTTGTTGCCAAGGCGCCTGAGATAAAGGTCAAACTTGCGCACAGCTGCCTTACCTGCCGCGCAGTAAAGCCCGCCTGCTTTAAGGACTTCGGCTGCCTTGCTTGAGACTTTTGCTGCTTCCTTGATGCCAAGCTTTCTTGCAATCAAGGTGTCCGGAACCTTGGAAAGTATCGTCAAAAAAGCCTGCACTATGGCATCGCGCAAGGGCAGTCCCCCTTTTTGTGCTTCCATGACGGCAGGAAGGGACGTCTCAAAGGTGACGGAAAAGTCAGTCACGTACTCTTCGGCGATCGAATCGCGATTTGCTGCTTCGGCCATGGCTTCCTTTAGTGTAATGCCTGCGTGAGCTTCGGATACGTCGTAGCGCTCGACCTTGCCCATGCCACCTGCTCCTGACAGCCTGATGGCCTCATATACGAATTCCGTGTCCTGCTTAGTTAAGCCGTCTAAGACGTCGGCAGCAGAGCTTCGAATCGCATCAAAGCTGCCGTCGGCCTCGCATTTTAAGGCTGCCTTAGAAAGTGGCGCCAAAAGAAGCAAAATGCCAAGGTTTACGTTCGTGGAAGTAAGGGCCGACCTGCTTCTTATGCCGTTAAGGACAAGCTCTCCTACTGAAAAGTCGTTTAATCGCTGAAACGCCGTGCCCATGGCGACAGCGCCGGCAAAAAAATCAAAGGGGTTTGAGTCGTGAAAGGCCCTATCTGTGTGCACATTGCCGGGCTTTTTGGCGCACACCTCAAATATGCAGGCCAATTGTGCAGCCCAGACTATCTCATTAAGGTCGTATGCCATAAAATCACCCAATCAGCGCTTCGACGATCGTCGAAGCGATATCCGACTTTGCCACCTGCTGCAATCCCCTCCAGCCGGGGATGCCGTTTACTTCAAGAAGGTAAAGCTCGCCGTCATCGGACGGCAGTATGTCAACTCCTGCGTAAAAAGCGCCAACCGCATCGGCGGCCTTTAAGCTCATATCGACCAAATTTTCGTCCGGGACCAGCAGGCTGGCTTTGGCACCCAGTGCCACGTTGCACCGCCAGTCGGAGGATAGCCTTTCCATGGCAGCTACGACGCGTCCGTCTACGACGAAGGTCCTTATGTCCATGCCGCTGTGAGGTATGAACCTTTGAAGGTAATATACATACCTATATTGATTTAGCGCCATGAACACCCTGTGCGCCGTTTCCGGGTCGGATACCCTGGTCATGCCGCGGCCTTCCGAGCCAAACACCGGCTTTACAACGACGTCTCCGCCCAATTCCTTGAAGGCGGTCATGGCATCTTCGTACCTTTCGGTGACGCAGGTTTCCGGGACCTTTAGGCC
>Ga0134093_1002725_pt1 | contig 13575 bp, 14 predicted proteins | sample 4_1taG_FD_94452 | JGI IMG/M metagenome (GOLD analysis project Ga0134093, IMG submission 94452) | Switchgrass degrading microbial communities from high solid loading bioreactors in New Hampshire, USA - 4_13_20_68_A1 metaG | ecosystem: Engineered > Bioreactor > Semi-continuous > Anaerobic >...
CATGAGCGAGGTGTACGTGCTGCGCAAGGATGAAGGTGGCCGTCACAAGGCGTTCTTCACCGGCTACCGGCCGCAGTTCTACATCCGCACGATGGACGTGACGGGGACCATCACCCTGCCCGAAGGCGTCGAGATGGTCATGCCGGGCGACAACGTCAACCTGATGGTTGAGCTGATCACCCCGGTGGCGCTGGAGCGCGGCTCGAAGTTCGCCATCCGCGAAGGCGGTCTGACCGTTGGCGCTGGTGTCATCACCGAAATCCTGGAATAAGCTAAGCGAGGGGCCGCTGGCACGGCTGGCGGCCCCCATTCTCGACATCACGTCGAGTAGTGTGAGTGAGTCATGGCGAAGAAGAAAGACGTTCGGATGGTGATTCACCTCGCTTGCACCGAGTGCAAGGAGCGGAATTACACCACGATGAAAAACCGCCGGAACGATCCGCAGCGCCTGGAACTGGACAAGTATTGCAAGCGCTGCCGCAAGCATACGCTACATCGCGAGACGAAGTGAGCTAAGCGCTTAGTGAGTTGTGTCGGGGTGAACTTTGCCCCACGATTCAGGGGAGTAGCTCAATTTGGCAGAGCAACGGTCTCCAAAACCGTAGGCTGCGGGTTCGAGTCCTGCCTCCCCTGCCTAAAAAACACTCGCTACGATTAGACACCGTCCTTCGCGACGGTGTCTTAGATATGAGCGATAGTCAATTATTGCCGAGGAGCTTATAGTGGCACGTACACGCACTCGCAGCATCAACGACCCGGCTAGCAACGGAGAAACTCCTGCGCCGCCGGCCAGCCGCCGTCGTAACGCCGGCGACGCCGACGCGTCGCGCCGTGAGCGCAGCGCCGCAGCCTCTCGCCAACCGGCCAAGCCACGGGCGCAGTCCCAAAGCCTGATCGAGCGTATTCCGGTTGTTCGCGGGATCGCTGCGTACTTTCACGGCGTCCGCACCGAGCTGGCGAAGGTCACTTGGCCGAGCCGGGAAGAAACGCTGCGCCTGACGGGCGTGGTGCTGGCGGTGACCGTCTTCTTCTCGATCGCGCTGGGCCTGCTCAGCACATTTCTGACGTGGTGGTTCCAACAGGCGTTCAGCCCCGACTCGGAAGGGACCTTCCTGCTCGTCGCGCTGATCGCGGCTGTGGTCGTGGCGGGCACCTGGGTTCTGGTGCGCAAACGGGTCTAGCCAGGCGTTCGGCGCCCCGCGACTGTCCCGCAACCCAAGCCACTTCCCAGACCATAACCGAAAACGCTCCCAGCGTTGAGTGTAAAGGCAGTAGCAATGTTTGTTGACGATTATCAAGATGACGACGTGGACTTCGATCCAGAGCCTCTCTATCTGGACGAAGACAGCGACGACACGCCCAGCGAGCAGGACGACTCTCCTGAGCCCAGCGTCAACATCCTGAGCGACGCCGGAGACGACGCGGAGCAGCCCGAAGACGAACGTCACTGGTACGTCGTACACTGCTATTCCGGGCAGGAAAACAAGGTTCGCCACGCCATCGAGCAGCGGATCGAAACGATGGGCATGCAGGACAAGATCTTCGACGTGGTCGTTCCGACCGAAGAGGAGATCGAGGTCCGCGAGGGCAAGCGCCGCACCGTCGAGCGCCGGGTCTTCCCCGGCTACATCCTGGTCCAGATGCTGATGGACGAGGACTCGTGGTATGTGGTGCGCAACACGCCGGGCGTAACCGGCTTCGTGGGCATGGGGAACGAGCCAACGCCGCTGCGCCCCGAGGAAGTTGCCCAGATTATGCGCCGGATGGAAGCAGAAGCGCCCACCGTTAAGGTGACCTTCCGCCCCGGCCAGAAGGTTCGGATTATCGACGGCCCGTTCAACGACTTCATTGGAACGGTCGGCGATATCGACATGGAAAAAGCGAAGGTGCGCGTGCTGGTTTCGTTCTTCGGCCGTGAAACGCCGGTCGAGCTCGACTTCCTGCAGGTCGAAAAGGCCTGACCGCACCGGCTGGCAATATGGATCGACCGCCGGCGGCTCCTGAGCGAGCCGCCTTGTCCGCCAACACTAAGTAAGGAACAGAAACATGGCCAAGAAAGTCAAAGCTGTCGTCACCTTGCAGATCCAGGCCGGGAAGGCCAACCCTGCGCCGCCGATCGGTCCGGCTCTGGCGCAGCACGGCATCAACCTGATGGGCTTCTGCAAGGAATACAACGCCCGGACGAGCAACCGCATCGGCGAGATCGTCCCGGCGGAGATCACCATTTTCTCGGATGGCTCGTTCAAGTTCATTCTGAAGAGCCCGCCGACCGCCTTCCTGATCCGCCGCGCCGCCGGTTTGGAGCGCGGGTCGTCGCAGCCCAACCGCGACAAAGTGGGCAAGCTGACGCGTGAGCAGATCCGCGAGATCGCTGAGATCAAGATGAAGGACCTCAACGCGATCGACGTCGAAGGCGCGATGAAGCAGGTCGAAGGCACCGCCCGCAGCATGGGCGTGGTCATCGAGGGCTAGTTCTCTCTATTCGTTCGCATTGACACTGTGGGAGAGCGCTGCAAGCGCTCGCTGACACCACAAGGAGCATACTGATCTCATGGCAAAACACGGAAAGCAATACCTGGCCGCCGCTGAAAAACTCGATCGTGACGAGCTGTACACGCCCGAGGATGCGGTCAAGCTGATCAAGGAACTCTCGTACGCCAAGTTCGACGAAACGGTCGAGCTGCACCTGCGTCTCGGCATTGACCCGCGCCACAGCGACCAGCAGATCCGCACGACCGTCCTGCTGCCGTACGGCCTGGGCAAGACCGTCCGCGTGCTGGTCTTCGCCGAGGGCGAGGCCGCGCAGATCGCGCGTGAAGCGGGCGCGGACATCATCGCCGACGACGAGGTGATCGCCCGGATTAACGACGAGGGCTGGACCGAGTTCGACGTCGCGCTGGCGGTTCCCGAGATGATGCGCAAGATCGGCCGTCTGGGTAAGGTGCTGGGCCGTCGCGGCCTGATGCCGAACCCCAAGGCCGGAACGCTCATTCCCCCCGAAGACCTGCCGCGCGCGATCGAAGAAGCCCGCGCTGGTCGTATCGAGTTCCGTAACGACAAGACCGCGAACATCCACGTCCCGATCGGCAAGGTGAGCTTCCCCGAAGAGCAGCTCATCGGCAACATGGCGGCCGTGATGGACGCCGTGCGCCGCGCGCGCCCTGCCGCTGCGAAGGGCGCGTACGTCCGCCGCGCCGTGCTGACCTCGACGATGGGGCCGGGCATCAAGATGCAGCCGAACATCGTCCTGAACATGTCGGCGCCGACTGCTTAGCACTGTTCTTGGCCGATTGAACAAACAAGAGAGCCGGAAGGCGACAAACCTTCCGGCTCTTTGATTCTACGCGCAGACCGCGCGATTATTCGGTGTTGGCCCCGTCCACCTGGTAGGCCAGCGGCGACGTCTCTGAGAGGCGGCGCAGCGCCTGCTGGCACAGCCGCGAACCGCCCGCGCTCATCCACGTATCCAGCGTGCCGCTCGAGTCCCGCCCGCGCACGACCTCATTCCACATACCGGTCGCCCAGTTGTAATACGAGCGCGTCTCGCGCGGCCAGTTCTCGAACGAGCGGCTCAGCACGCCCGGCCCGCCGTTGTAGCACGCCAGCGCGCGCCCCAGATCCCACCCGGCGAACTGGCTCAGGCACTCGTGGAACACGCCCATCCCCCGGCGGACGTTTGTCTCCGGATTGATCATGTTCTCGCCATCAGTGAAATGCATCGGCATGACCTGCATCAAGCCGAGCGCACCCGCGCTGGACACGGCTTCTGGATCGCCGCACGACTCGATCTGCATCACGATCGCGATCACATTCGGGTTGACGCCGTACTCGTCCGCCCAGCGTTGGATCGAGTCTTCCCAGTACAGCACGGATGGCGCGTAGAACGAAGCGAGCGGCGCAGACGAGTCGGTGATGAACTGCGACCCGGTGCGCCGCAGCGGAGACAGCACGGCATCGCGGATCTGCTGGGGACTGGTCACGCCCAAAAGAAACAGCACGTCGAGCACGCCGACCGCGACCACAAACACGAATGCGGCATACCACAACCGGCGCATCCGGCGCGCGATCCGCTCGCGGAGCGTCGGGGGCGCCGTTTTTTTGCGGCGGCCGCGCGTGCTTTTGCGGGCCTGCGTCGTGGAACGTTCGGCTGCGCGTGGCATCGAAATTCGCCTAAGGCTGGATGATATTGAGCGGGTTTGGCACGAACACCAGCACGAAAACGACCAGTGTGAACCAACCCAGCCACCGGCGGCGCGAGTCAAGCGGCGTCACAGAGTCCAGCGGCGCCGCATAGACCCGCCCCAGGAAGAACAGCAACAGCGTCCACAGCAGCCACGACGAGTTGAAGAAGGACAGCACCAGGAACACGCCTACCAGCGGCAGGTAAAGCCGCTGCGCGCGCCGACCCAGCAGCGTGTAAATCACGTGGCCGCCGTCAAGCTGGCCGAGCGGGATCAGGTTCAGGCCGGTGATGAACAGACCGGTCCACCCCGCTTTGGCTAGCTGGTTAATGAACACGTCTTCGGAGCCGTTCGGCAGATACTCGCCGAAAATCAGCGTCTTGGCCGCCGCATAGAACAGCGAGTCGCCTTCGAGAATGTACGGCTCGGACGGCAGCGGCTCGACATTTGAGGTCGCCAGCCCGATCAACAGCACCGGAATCGCCACGACCAGCCCGGCCAGCGGACCCGCCGCGCCGATGTCGAACAGGATTTTACGGTTCCGCATCGGCTCGCGGAGCTGGATAAACGCACCGAGCGTGCCGAAGAAGAACAGCGGCATCGGGATGAAGTACGGCAGCGTAACAGCAACCTTGTGATAGCGCGCTGCGAAGAAGTGCCCAAGCTCGTGTGCGCCGAGGATCAGCAGCAGGCTCAGCGCATAGGGCAGCCCCTGCCAGAGCGAAACCTCGGTCCGGTTGTCGATCCCAGCCTGCTGCACCGCGCCCACATAGAGCAGGCTGAAAAAGGTCAACACGACCAGCACGGCGTTCGGCCACCACGGGCGCGGGCGTGGTTGGATGCGCCCCTTGATCGCCAGCACGACGTGCTGCCCTGCTTCGTCAGTCGTCAGCAAGGCGTGATAGTCATGCGCGCCAAACGCAGCGTCCAACTGCTCGAAGGCGGCTTCGCTGTCGATGCGCAGGCGTCCGGTAAACGCGACCTGCGCGGGGGGCGGCGGGTCGTAGCTGACTTTGTAGATGTCCATCACATCCTGAACCGCCGCCTCAAGCTCCGGGTACGAAACGCGCGGTTGAGGCACAGTCGCCGCTACGGGCGGCCGTGCTTCACCTGCCGCGCGTCCGGTAGAGAAGACTGAAGGCTCGTTTAACATCCGGCTTCCTATCCCATCCTAGACCGTTTTACGGTGAGGCTGAATCCCCCGTTGCGACCAGTACATCCCATTCGTTCGTTCGCGCGTCAAGCGCCAGAATCCCGCCGTCGCGCAGGCGCAGGTAGAGCGTGCCCAGGCCCAGGTCGGCGGAGTCCGATTGCATCATGCCCTCAAACGGCACTTCCGGCGAGGTCGCCCAGCCAAGCCGATCCTGCACTCGCGGATTGCTGCGCCACACCAGCCCGAACCCGCGAATCGGCTGCTCCAGCCCTGGCGGTGGCACAAGCGAGTCGTCGCGCTCTGGGTCGCCCTCGTTGAACTCGTCGGGATACATCGCCCACCCCGGTTGCAACCCGTCTTCGAAGACAGCGTACACCCGGTCCAGCGCCTCGACCCACACCATCCGCCCGCGCTCGAAGGTCTGCTCGGCCTGCATGGTGATCTCGGCGGGTGCGGCGGCGCAGGCATCCGGCGGCGGGTCAAAGAACCACATATCCACGCAGCGCAGCGGAATCTGCAAAAGCTGCTCGATCTCGGTCGCGCCGATCTGCGCGGTCAGCAGGAAGCGCGCCACGTCCCGGTCCTGCGGGCGCGTGGCGACCGTCAACTGTCCCTCGCCCATCACATCCCAGCGCGACAGCCGCTCGCCCGTTTCATCCACGCGGAAAATGCGCGCGCGGTCTACTCCTTCTACGCTCCAGAACAGCGTAACGTTTTCGCCGGGCGTCACGAACTCGCTGTCCGTGGTGAAATATTCAATCGCAGTCGCGAATCGGGTCGGCGCTACCGTCGCGGTGAGCGTCTCCGGCGCAGGCGAAACGGTCGGCACCAACGGGAACCCCGCCGGAGTCCCTGGCGTTCGCGTGATAACCGGGCGCGTCGGCGAGGGAGTGTCGGTCGGCAGCGCAGCGACCGGCGCCTCGGTGGGCGAGGGTGCGGGTGTGTTTGTCTCGGTCGGCAGCGCCGTCACGATGACCGGCTGCGCCTCACCACCGCACGCCGCCAGCAAACTTGCCGCCAGCAGAAAGCCAAACGCTCTCAACACAGGTCGCAGGTTCGCTCTCACAGTGCGTTTGTCCCCAGGTACGGCAGCTCGTTCGTCGCGGGCGCATCGATCGGCAACGCGCAGGTGAACACCGACCCCATCTCGGCATTGCTTTGCACCCAGATACGCCCGCCATGCGCCTCGACCGCGAGCTTGCAGAACGCCAGCCCTAACCCTACGCCACGCGGCGCGTCACGATAGCGCACGCGCGCGAACTTATCGAAGATCGACTGCTGCGCGTCGAGCGGGATGCCCGGCCCGCTGTCTTTCACGCGCACATACACCTCGCTGCCGCTGCTCGCGCTGCTGATCGCGATTACGCCATTTTCCGGCGTGTATTTGATCGCGTTGTCGATCAGGTTCCCGATCACGCGCTCGATCATGTCCGGCTCGACGTACACCAGCGGCAGGTCCGTCGCCAGCGCGAGGCTGATGCTGATACTTTTTTCCTCGGCGAGCGGCTGCAACTGCTCCACCGCACTCTGAATCAAAGCGTTCAGATCGCTGTTGTGGCGGCCCCGCAGGCGCATCCCTTCTTCCAGCCGGTGAATGTCGAGCAGCGAGTCGACCATCCGCCGCGACTGCTGGCTCGCGCGGCATGCGACTTCCAGCAGGTTGCGGATCGCGAGATTATCCGAGTCGGACAGCAAGCGGCTGAGCGCTTCCAGGCTCGAATACACGTTGCCGAGCGGCCCGCGCAGGTCATGATAGACCATCGCGGTCATGTCGCGGCGCAGCGTCTCCGCCATGACCTGCGAGCTGAGGTCGTGCTCGATCCACTGGACGCGGTCGGTTGCCGCGCCGTGATTGACCTGCTTGACGTAGACCTCGACCGGGCAGCGCGTGCCATCTTTGCGAAAGATGGTCGAGCGAAAACGCACCTCTTGCCCGCGCTGGAAGCGATCGTAGTCGTCGCCGATCAGCGTGCCGATGGTCTCGCCGTGAATCGTGGCGATGGTGCGCTCGGTAAGCTCGTCGTGAGTGTAGCCGAGAAACTCGCACGCGCGCCGGTTCGCCACCTGGATCGCGCCTTGCAGGTCAGTGATGATGATCGGCACAATCGCGTCGTCAAACAGCGCCGCGTAGCGCTGCTCCGCCTCGCGCGCCAGCTCCACCAGCAGCGTGTTGCTCAGCGCGGCCGCGCCCATTTCGCTGATCGTCGCGGTCAGGTTGATCGCATCCGCCGTGAAATATTCGCGCGCCGGGTGCGCCAGCGTCATCACGCCGACCGTCTCCCCGGCGTGAATGAGCGGCACGCACAGCGCCGAGCCTATCTGCGGGGAAAGCGGCTCGTCCGGCAGCGGCAGCCACAGCGGATTCACCTCGATGTCGTTGACGACCATCGTGCGCCCGCTCTCCAGCACGAAGCCCGCCAGCCCGTCGCGCAGCACGCGCGCCAGTACTGGCCGCGGATCGGTTCCCGGCGCCCCGCCAATCGCATACGCCGTGTCGATCTCCCCGCACCGCAGGCTGACGAGGCTGGCGTAGGGCGTGCCGAGCGCTTCGGCGGTGGAATGCAGCACGCGCCGCACAACGTCCGCAGAGCGCAACTCAGCGTTGAGCTCGCGCGCCAGCCGGTAGACCAGCGTCAAGCGCAAGGATTCGCTGAGGCGTGCCTGGATTCCGCGCGTTGCGCTCATAGGCCGCTGCATCTTTCCCTCCCCAGAGCGGATTCTAGCACATCCCCCACTTTGGCGGGATTATGGCGTCTCCCCCGGCCGGTGCAGATAGCGAATAGTCGCCGGACGGAGCGCCTCTTGCACGCCGCGCACCACCAGGTCGCGGGCGTCGGCGTCGTGCTGAAAGTCGATTTCATCCGCCGGGATGACCAGCACCGGGCAGCTATCCCAGCGCGCGATCCACGCGTCATACAGCGTGTTAAGCTGCGCCAGATAGTCCGGCGAAATCTCGCGCTCATAGTCTCGCCCGCGAAGCTGGATGCGGTGGAGCAGCGTTTCGACGCTCCCCTTGAGGTAGATCAGCAGGTCAGGCGGCGGCAGGAACGCGCGCACGCCCTCGTACAAATCGTGATAGGCGCGATAGTCGCGCTCGCTCATCAACCCCTGCTGGTACAGGTTGCAGGCAAAAATCTCGGCGTCCTCGTAGACGCTACGGTCTTGCACGACCGAGCCGGGGTGATCGACCAGTTGGCGGTGATGCTGCAAGCGCCGCGACAGGAAAAACACCTGCGAGTGGAAGCTCCACCGCGTCATGTCCTCGTAAAAATCGGCCAGATAGGGGTTCTCGTCGACCGCCTCGTAAAACGGCTTCCAGCCGAACGCCTCGGCCAGAATGCTCGTCAGCGTCGATTTCCCGATCCCGATATTGCCCGCGATGGCGACGAATTGCTTGTTGGGGTTCACGGGCGTGATCATGCCGGGTTCCCTTCCGAATCCGCAGGTGCATGCCAGGAACGCTCCTGGTTGCGGCGCATCTTCTCCAGATAAGCCGATTCCAGATCAACGCCTGCGTAGTTCGCCAGCTTGAGCACATACGCCAGCACGTCGGCCAGCTCCTCGCGCACGGCAGAGAGCGCCGCGTCCGGCTGGCCGGTTTCTTTGGCGAGCAGGTGCTGCCGGAAGGCGCGCGCCAACTCACCGACCTCTTCCTGAAGCAGCATGAAATTGAAGCCCGGATCGGTCGAGAAGCCCTTGTCGCGGTCCAGATCGCGGTGGAAACGCTGAAAATCGACCAGGCGCCCCGGCTGCGGCAGCTCAACGGACGCGACAGAGGATGCGACCTGCACCACCGGCGCCTCGACGTGCTCCAGGCCGGGCAGCGCGGGCTGGCTCGGCCCCTCGCCGAGCGCGCCGCGAATCCGCGCGAACACGGCCTCGCGGTCGTCGTCGTTCTTCACAAAGTCGAGGTTGTTGGTGTCAATCGTCAGCACCGGCGCGGCGGTGTACGTGCTGAAGAACGCGTCGTAGGCCACGCGCAGCCGGTCGATGTACGCAGGCTCCATGTTGCGCTCGTACGTGCGATCGCGCGCGATGATGCGGTCCATCAGCGTGTCGGTGCTGGCTTGCAGGAAGACCACCAGATCCGGCCGCACAATATTCTCCGCCAGCGCTTCCTGCACGCTGTAATACGTCTGAAGCTCGTCGCCCGACAGGTTTACTTCTGCGAACAGGCGATCTTTATCAAACATGTAGTCGCTGATCAGCGGGCGAGGGATGCGCCGGAGCTGGCGCTGCTGGTGATAACGGCTGAGCAAAAAGAAAATCTGCGTCTGGAAGGCGTAGCGCGAGCGATCGGTGTAAAAGTCGCTCAGAAACGGGTTTTCCTCAAACACTTCGAGCACCAGCCGCGCGCCGATCGCCTGTTGGAGCAAGCGCGCAAGCGTGGTTTTCCCCACTCCGATCACGCCTTCAATTGCGATATAAGCTTCTGTTGGTTCCATGATATGTGCTGGTCCGTCCGTGTGCGCCCTACCCGGCTCCTGAGAGCGCGGCGCGGGTCTGTGGATCAGGGCTGAGTATACGCCCGCCCGGAATGAATGTCCACCAGACGCCCACGCGCCCGCCGCTTCGACGCGGCCAATTCTGCGCTACAATGGCGGGGCAGCGGTAGCATTTAGCAATGCTGAGGTCACGCGTCGAGATCGGGCAAATGTCATCGCTCGGTGGATAACACCAGCGACAGACGCTCATAGCATTCGAACAAGCACTCAATGGCTAACCGCTAACTGCTGATTTCTCTCAAGGATACCGCCATGCGCTTACGAATCGCTCTCCTGCTGGCGTGCGCCTGCGCGCTGATCGCCGCGTGCGGCGCGCTCGACCGCACGGAGAAGGTCGTGATCACCGCCACGCCGAACGCCGCGCAACTCGCCGCCGCAGCCGGCGCGACGCCCTTGCTGGTCACGGACAGCGGCCCATACGAGAACCTGACCGCGCTGCTCGATGGCGTTTGCACGGAGTTCCTGTTCAGCGCGGCGGGCGAGACGTTCGTGTGGGACACACCCGATGCGCTGGCTGCGTTTTACAACCGGGTAGACGAAAGCGAGCAATGCAGCGGCGAGGTTATAAGGGGAACGTACGATTTCGACGGGCGCGTGCTGGCTGGGGCGATCGCCGCCGCAACCGGCTGCGACGCCTCGTTCCGTGTCGGAGAGATCGCTGCGAGTGGCGGCGCTCACATCCTGCCGCTGACGCTGACCGTCGCGCCGGGCTGCGCGTACGAGCTGGTCGAGCCGCTGGTCGTCGCCGTGCCGCGCGCCTCATCCGCCCCCCCGCTGCGCGTCGAGGTGCGCGGCCCCTGAGCCGGTTCGCTCTGCGTCGAAGCCCGGCATATAATCATTGGCAGGTTCGCGCCGCCTCGAAAAGAGGGTAGGATGCTGATCGCCTGTCACGCCTGGGGCTACAACAATCTGCCGCTGGAACAAGCTGCCGGGACGATCGCGCGGCTCGGATTTCGAGCGATTGACCTGGGGACCGGCCCGCATATCGACACCGCTCGCGCTGCCCGCACGCCGGACGCCGAAGCGACCGTCATTCGCGGGCTGCTGGCGCGCTTCAACCTGACGCTGGCCGACCTGTACATCATGCTGCCGCAGATCAACGCGCCCGAGCCGGAACAGCGCGAGACGGCGTTGGAGCTATTCGAGCAGTTGGTGCCGTTCGCGCTGGCGCTCGGCACGCCGGGGATCACCATCTCGCCCGGCATCATCCACAAAGACGGGCACGATCACAGCCTGGCGCGATCGGTCCCGGCGCTGCTGCGGATGCTCGACGCAGTAGACGACACCGACCTGCGGATCTCGTTCGAGCCGCACATGGACTCGGTCGCGCAGCGCCCGGAAGATGCGCTTTTGCTGCTCGACGCAGCGCCCGGCCTCAGCCTGACGCTCGATCCCGCCCACTTCACCTGCCAGGGGATCTCCCGCCGCGACATCGCGCCGCTGCTGGAGCATGTCGCGCATGTACACATCCGGCAGGCGGCACGCGGTCAGCTTCAGACAGCCCACGACCGCGGCACGCTCAACCTCAACGACCTGCTCGAAGACCTGCACGCCACCGGCTATCGCGGCGCGCTGACGATCGAGTACATGACCACGTTCGGCTGGCACAACATGCAGCGCGTCAATATCACTCAGGAAACAGTCCGCACGCGTGACGCAGTGCGCGCCATCCGCGACCGGCTCGAAAAACGCTCCGTCGTCCGCTAAGAAAGGGAGTAGGGAGTGGGGAGTGGGGAGTAGGGAGTAGCTTTTCCCTACTCCCTGCTTTTGCTGTATTTCGCTGTCGTTAGCCGTCGTTCGCTGAGGCGAGCGTCTAGTCCTGCTGAGCCAACTCCGGGATCAGCGCAAAGTGCACGTCCGCCAGTTCTGGCGGCGGTGGGACGGGCATCGGCTCTTCCCAGCGGATCGGCCGGATGAAGGTGGGGATCTTCACGCCCCGCTTGCGCAGCGCAGCCGCGTGCAGATATTCCTGCCGCACGTACTCCGACGCGGCGGCGTGCTTCGACCAGAACAACTGAAAGATGTCTGCCTGCTCGATAAGCTCCAGCAGGCGCTCATTCCATACCTCGCCACTGCGGAGCGTGGTCACGTCGCGCAGGTACATGAAGTTGAAATAGCGGCTGGCGCGCTCCACCCGCTCTACGATGGCCGTGTCCTTGTGGCTGTAGCTGCAAAAGATCGCCTGATACGGCTGCGCGACCGTCTCCCTCGGGGCAAACGGCGCAATCCCTGCCGTCTCGCTGACGTACACCGACAGCGGAATATCCGCCACGATCACCCCTTCGACCAGAAACGTGATGTTGCCGTCTGTGCCCACGTCGAGCGGGGCGTCCTGCGCACGGAACTCAAAGTCGAAGCGCCGCCAGTCGCCACGGAAGCGCAGCGAAAGCTGGGGCGGATCGAACTCGAACCCGGGCAGCGTGGGGATCGCGGTCACGAGCGCATCTTCCGGCACCGGTTGGAGCGCTTCGCGCGAGGTGGCGCGGATGTCCGTGCGCGGGCCGAAGGCGGCCTGTGCGTCTGCCTGCACCTCGGCCAGCGCGAAGTCTTTGAACATATAGGCGCGGAAGGGCTGCCAGTCTTTTGGCTTGACCTCGCGCGGGTAGTAGGCAGAAAAGAGGATCTTTTCGCTAGGCGGCGACCCCACAGCAGCCGGGATCGGCTCGGATGGCGGTTCTGGTTCGGGAGCGGCAGCAGGTGGCGGCGCGGCAGCGGGCGGGGCCGCCCCGTAGTCGTCCGGCGCGGCTTCTTCCTCAGCCACTTCCTCTAGCTCAAAGTCATCCCCGTTCGCGGCGGCGGGCGGCGGGGGAGCCATCGGCACCGGCGCAGCGGGAAAAGCATCCCATACCGTGTCCGGTTCGTCCTCTTTGGGGCGCTCAAACGGCCCGGCCGGACTGCCTGGCGCATAAGTCCCAGGATGTGACCCGCCGCCTCGATAAACCGGCTCGTCATCACCAGCGGGCACCGCCGGATGCGCGCCAGTATCTTCTTCCTCGTAGAACACGCCGCGATTTTGGAGAAATCCGCGCCAGCCGAACGCCAGCCAGAGCGCCCCTAGCACCAGCCCGATCACTGAAGCGATCGAAATGCCATCCCCCAGCAGACCGGCGACCAGCCACACCGCCGACGCCAGCAACACCAGCGCCGCGACTCCCATTGCGATCATCCAACGCTGAGCCATAGCGATCCTCGCGCACGCTCAAGGATACGAATATTCTCTATCATACAACAGGTTTTGAAGCCGGATTACAGCAGCGGGGAATTACTGCGCGGCGCGCGACGCGATCCGTTCCTCGGGCGGCGCCCACTCGGTCACGCGGAACGGGATAGGCTCCGCTTCAAGCACGCGCCCGTCGCGCAACATGACCTCGGCGGAAAGCTCGTGCTCGCCCGGCGATAGCACCCACCACGCGTCGAACGGGGCGGCGTCACTCTCCACGACCGGCTCGCCATCCATCCGGTAGATCACGCGCACGGCGTCCGCCGGGACGACGATCCGCAGGCGGATGCGCTGCGTTTCGGCCGGGACGAGCGGCGTCAGGCGAAAGATGGTGTACGGGTCCGGCGACAACAGGCGGACCGGCGCCTCTTCCCCCGCCAAAACGTGCACGTCGACCGGCGGCTGCGGGATGCCCTGGCGGCGCGCCCAGTCCTGCGCTTCGGGCGGCAGCACAAGGTACACCCGCTCTTCCCGCTCGGCGAGCGGCGTGTTTTCGTCGGCCAGCAGGCCGGTGCG
>Ga0134093_1002738_pt1 | contig 13521 bp, 18 predicted proteins | sample 4_1taG_FD_94452 | JGI IMG/M metagenome (GOLD analysis project Ga0134093, IMG submission 94452) | Switchgrass degrading microbial communities from high solid loading bioreactors in New Hampshire, USA - 4_13_20_68_A1 metaG | ecosystem: Engineered > Bioreactor > Semi-continuous > Anaerobic >...
CCTACACAAGAATCAACAACTTCTCCTACACCCAAAGTTATTTCCGAATCTACTCCTGAAGCTACGCCAGAACCAACACCTGATAAAATGCCCACTGTTGGTGACACAGTAACCGTTAGAAATGTTGATATTACCTTGAACGATCTGACCATAAGTACAGGAAAAGATTTTTTTACCCCGGATGACGGAAAAGTATTCTTAATCGCAGATGTAACTCTGAGTAATAACGGGAAAAAAGAATTGTCAATTAGCTCTATGCTAGCAGTAAAGGCATATGTAGATGATTACGCAGTAAATACCGACTTATCTGCAATAGCTTCTGCCGACAAATCAAGTCTTGACGGAAGTATTGCGCCGGGGAAAAAATTGAATGGCATTTTAGGTTATCAAGTTCCGGCAGATTGGAAGGTGCTTGAGATTAACATTCAACCAGATGTATTGAGTAACAATAAGGCAACATTTGTTATCGAGAACAAATAAAAAAGAGCCACTTGGCTCTTTTTTAATATAAATTTCAAAAACTCCGAAAACAAAAAACCCCCGTTCCTAAAAAACGGGGGTTTTATCAGCTTTTTCAATGGTTTTTCTTTTCATTTCTCGATACCAGTCGGCACGATCCTTATATCCAAGCTTTCTAATAGCTTGGGTCTAGCTTTTTAATTCGGGACCAAAGAGTTAAAAGAAGAATTGACACCTTATGAGTTGGAAGATTTACTGAACTTAAAACGTTATCATGCTCTAAATTTGCTACGGTATGAGGTATGAGCCAGCAGAATGAATAGGGCCGCTCATCGAGCGGCTTTCTTTTCGCTTTCTATCGCTTCCACGAGCACGGCCAGCCGCTTGTGGTTCAGCTCCGTGCCAACAAACCGTTTTCCATTCCTGAAGGCATTCAGGCCGACCAACCCCCGGCCCATGCACAGATCTCCAATAACATCATAATCCTCGTTTGCACAAACCCACTTGATAATGTCTTCTTCATCCATGCCGTCTAATTTGGGTTTTTTAGCTTTATTTGAGCCACGTATTACATAACATAACTTATCTTTGCTGTGATAGTAAGTTGAGTTATAAAAGGTAACATATTTGTATAATGTTCGCATCTCCATGATAAAATCTGCTAAATACTCTTTTCCGACTTCAACATAGCAAATTTTTGGGTTTATTTCTTTTATGCATTCAAACAACCGCTTATAAAACTTCTCAAAACTGTCCTGATAGTCCGTCCGTTCCGCTTTTGTGTAGAATGTGTTTAGGTTCCCCAGATTCCAAGGCGGGTCCGTGAATATCAGATCGGCCTGTTTCATGAAATCGGGCAGCGGATCAAAAATGTTGTGCACCTGAATTATACTGCCGTCTTCAAATATGTACGGCTCTTTCCCCAGCGGGTGACGCAGATATGCCCCGCCATAATCCCACTTACCCATTTTCAACCTCCTGCATCTCCCATGCCCGGGAATAAGTCTGATTTTTGAATAGCTCGGCAATTCCTGTAACCTGCTTCAAACGGAATACTTCTTCAAGTTCCATACCGAGATGCTTGGCAATCGCCTCATCATCTTCTCCCTGGTCGAACAATGCCCTAACCAGGTCGGCCATCAAATCAACCTGGTGCACACCCCGTGCGCGGTTGAACTGCACCGTGGCCGCCATGCGCTGCGCCGGCGTCTGATCGAGAACATATATTGCAATCTGCTTTGCCTGTAGCGTATTTTTGAATATATCGTACCGGTGATACCCGTCCACTATCACAAATTTCTGCAGGTCGGGATCCCAGATAGTTACGATGCCAAAGCAAAACCCATTATCAACGATTGAGCGCCGCAGAAGCTCCATGTTTTTGCTGTCAACGTTGTTTGGATTGTAATTATTCGCCTGGACCAGCTCGATCGGCACGATGATGGGCGCCATTGCCACTAATTTGATCTTTCCGTATTTGGTTTCTATTTCAGGCACGTCTGGTACCGTAAATGTGCCGTAATTCTCCGTTTCAATTATCCTCATAGCAACTCCCTCCATTTTTTTATCGTTTCTTCCCGCGGATCCGGTCTGTTATCCACAGGAAGGTTATTCTCATAATCGTTTAGTATCAGCTGCCGGCATTGCTGCCTGGCAACATAGTTGTTATCAAGATGCTTTGCAAAGCGCCTTTCGAATATCTGTTTCTTTTCCGGGTCCGGGTAAGTTTCGAGTAAAAAGTCCCGGTATTCGCGCCAGCTTTTGAAATTCTTCGGCAAGGTCCTAACCCGGAGCATCTTGTTGTCTTTTCCTTATATGTGGCCGACTGCGATACCGTCGATGCGTTTCAAGAGCTTATCATATGTCTTTGGTTCAAACTCCGGGAGTTCTACCAATGCCTTGAATGATTTTTCGTGTATCAGGCTTGATACCCTGATTTCCTGGAGCCCCATACCTTTTTTGTATTGAAAGTCGTATATCTTGCTATATTTCAGCTTATTGTCGTATATGTACTTCCACACGTCGTGGAAGTTCCAGTCATACAGTGGATAGAAGTTTACATTTCCGTTTTTGCCTTTTGTGGACCAGCAAACATTTTTATATCCTGGATTTTTTGATACCGCCCGCCACCTGTTTGGGCTTTCAGTAGCCCGGAGTCCGATAAGAAAAGCGGTATTATGTCTGGAATTTTGGAAATTGTCCAGGACATAATAGAAACCAAATCCCTTGTTCTTATCCCTGATTGTTTCTTTGGCCCTATCCCAAGGTTTATATTGGATGCTATCCGGTTCCTTGCTGCGCATCCATATATCGTGCCGGCCACGCTCCCAGCATTTCAACTGGCCGTCTGCAAAAGATGTGGCATTGGTCAAATTGAATTAAATCTGGAACCACAGCTTGATTGTGTTCTCGGGATAGAGATTCATGATGTATTTGATTTGCTCAATCGTGCTCTGATACACAACCTCTTCATCCAAAAAGAATATTCCTATCCTGCGGCCGCGCCGGTGAGCTTCGGTCAATGCAAGATGAGCCAATACCGTGCTGTCTTTGCCGCCTGAAACTGAAACAATAATATTTTCAAATTCATCAAATATATACGATATTCGTTCTTGCGCCGCTTCCAGCACGGTTTTATTTATATATATCTGCCTGAGCATATATAGCATCCAGCCTCGCTTTCCATTCGGAAAATTCATTTATGATTACACTATCGATAGACAGAGGCGTACATAGATATTTCAACGTAGTCATACCGGTCGTTTTTAGGAAATCGTTCATATTTAGCCGGCGGTAATGCGTGTCAATAATTATATAATCGCCGCGACCGGTAATTTCGTCATAAGAGTATACATTACCAACCTTGAATCTCTTATTCCTGGCCGCATACAACTTGTCCGGCTGGATGGCCTTCTTTTTGAAGTCGCCGGCCAGAAGCTGCAGCGCCCGTGGTATTGTATCAGGATCTTTATTGCCCAACTTGTCGAATAGCGCCTCTTTTTTTGCCTCATACCTGGCCTTGTCGGCCTCAGTAATTTCCACGGGAATAAGATCCATTTTGACCTTATGCGGCTTAATTTTTATATCCTCCTGGTGCAAAAAGATATAATCAAACGATTTGCCTTTATATTTTCCCTTGTTTTCAAAATCCAGGAGAATCATAAAATCATCCTTGGTATCGATGATGGGAAAATGCTCGAATATAATTTTATGAGGCGTTTGGTTCAGGTAGTGATGAGCGCAGTTATATGTTAATTCACCCCTATTCTGTGTCCGCATACATTCATCCATGATGATTAAACTATCTTTGCCGATTTCCTCCAGGAGTCGATAGAAGAATTTATACATGATAATATCGGCATACTCGATATATTCAATATCGCAACTGACATTGTATTTGTATGGAAATTTTTTATAATAGAAGCAATATACTTTCTTAATCTGATTTTCAGATAGATACTGATTAATTACTTTTTGTTTCTCCCTCTGATTCAACCCTATTCGTATCACGCAAATCATCCTTTCCATCAAGCCAGGCAGATAAATTATGCCTGTTTATTTTTAGTTCCCTTTTAAAGCTATCACAAAGATTTTCTTTGCAGTAAAGATTTTTTATAATTCTTTCGTCGATTTTACTTTTAGCGCATATATCAACGATCCTGATTTCTTTATTCTGTCCCAGCCTGTGGACCCGGTCTTACGATTGAGCCCTGGTCGCCCAATTAAAATCGTTTGAATAGTATATCATGTACGAGCAAAATTGAAGATTCAGGCCATAGCCGCCGCAAACCTTGTTCGCGACAAGGTATTGAGCTTCGTTCTTGAATTTTTCAATTTCTATGTTCCGGTTTTTCAAATTAACATCACCATAAAATTGTGCGACGCTTGATTCTCCGTATTTGTCCCGGAGAACCTTGCATATATCATTAATTTCGTGCTTGTATTTGCACCAAATAATAATTTTCTCATTAACTCCATCTATTTCATCTAATAAGGTCTTTATCCGCGGATTATCTAGGGGATCATTAAACATTGGCCGACTTTTCAAAGGATTTATACTTATTATGACATTCCCACTCACAACCTGTTGTAAGCCAGTAAACAGCTTATATATTGTTGTGCTGTCGAATTCATCAACATTGGCAAGCAACAGTTCCTTGGCGTTATAATATTCATATTCCTGCCTTTCCGTAAGATAAAAATAACGCGTTCTATACCTCTTGTCAGGAAGCTTCATACATTCATTTTTATTTATGATATATGAATATGGCGCTATTTTCTTGGTAAGATAGTCCACATTCAGGACTCGCCTTACCTTGCCATAATCATCGTATTCCAGATGGTTTGCCGAAAAGCTCCAAAAGCTGTTATAGCCAAGTATTCGCTTGTCCAGGATATACCACTGGGCAAATAAATCGGCTTCATTCTTGCTTACTGGTGTACCGTTCAGGATGAGACGGTACTCGCAGGATTTCGCGAGCTCCGCTATCCTTTTTGTACGCTTTGCGAAATGATTTTTGACCAGGTTGCTTTCATCGACAATCAAGAAAACCTTCTTGTTCGCAACCAGGTCGAGCAATTTCAAATAAAGCTTATCCGATTGAGACAGGCTCTCAATTCCCTCCACTGTAAATATGGAAAGATCGCTTTCGACATGCTTCCGCAGTTCGGCCAGTATCGTGGATTTGACCGAACACGGGCATAGCCAAAGCACATGATTCACTTTTCCGGCAGCCAGGCGCAGCGCTATGAGTTCAAGCGCCGTCCTGGTCTTGCCTGTTCCCATCTCCATGTAGAGAGCCCCGACCTTAACATGCCGGAGCTTCGCTATAGCCTGAATCTGATGCGGAAGCAGTTCAGTCAGCAACTTCATCGTTCTACGCCTCCAGGCTCACAATATGTACATGCCAAAACTCGATCTTTGCTCCTTCAGGCAGCATCGTCGCGCCTTCCGGAAGCCTCGGACCGGTGTACTGTGCAACTATGCAGATATTCCGCACCATTAATCATCCTTCAAATCATCCAGCACGTCGTTGCTGGAGTTCAGTATTTCTTTCAGTCCGTCTTTTTTTTCGTCCTCAACCGGCGCCGCTGGTTGAACTATTATGGCAACTTCCTTGCGCCGCTTCGCTTCTTCGATTGTTTCAATGGCACCGGTCGAGAAACGGAACCCATACAGCCTGGCGAATTCTTCGACTTCTTCGTAATGTTCAGGTCGTACTATCATGGAACCTTTATCCCACTTTGCGCCCGGCAACTTGCGGGCGATACTGTACAGGTCATCCTCTCGCGGCCAGGATATTGTCAGTTTGCCGGCATGTTCACCATTGGTTTTGCGAGAAATCCATCTCTTGCACTCGGGTTCATACGACCCGTCGATAGCCTTCTGCCTAGCTTCATTGTCCAGGATGGTCACAGGGAACCCGGCATTCAGAAGCTTGTTTCCCAATTCCGCTGCCCTTTCCACAGCGGAACCCGTGAACTGGGTGATTTCCCTTTCCCACACCGAGCCGTTCCAGGAATATCCCAGGCCGCGAACAATCTCGCGGAACTTCTCGTTTTTCTCATAGATTGCCGACACCTTGTCGTCGGCAACTTTAATTTCAACCGGAGCATTGGTGATGGCCTGCTCCGGGTACACAGTTGCTTCGGCGACAACTTCCTTAACGGGTTCCTCGGCTTCTTTTCGTTTCATTTCATTGAGCATTTGAATCACTAGATATTCCAAGTCCCGCGCTGTCTTGATGGATATATACATCCTGTTGTCTATCCACCAAGACGCCTTTGTTTTTTCAGAAATGTAATATTCCAATGTCTTGTCGATAGCCCGCTGTTTAGATTCATCATCTTCCAAAGCTGAAGTATATTCCTCAGCTTGGTCGATGAATTTCTGCCTGATCACCATTGCCCAGTGGACCTGTTTTTCAGTCCCCTGGAGTTCAGGCAGATCCATTTCCTGAGCTATCTGGCAGGCCCGCTCGTATTCGGATTCCTTGCGTTTCTGCTTCTCAACTTCCCAGCAGTCCGGGCAAAGACCTTCGAAACGCCTGTCAGCCTTCCACTGTCTGTATTCTTCTTTACCATATATCTGTACGCGTCCCTCATGTCCGCAACTATAAGTTCCATAATACCATGCCATGGTTTTGACCTCCTCATCAATTCTCTAATCGTAGTGTACTATATACGTCTATAGATTGTCAATAGTTTTTTTAAAAAATTTTTTAATAATATTTGACGTATATAGTATGTATATAGTATAGTATAAATATAGGAGGTGTGCGCAAATGGGAATAAAAGATTTGAAGACCAGAAAGGTTGTAAACTTTTCAATAGACATTGAACTATTGAAAAGATTAGATAAGTATTCAAAAGAAACGGGTATCCCTAAAACAAGGATTTATGATTTTGCGCTTAGGGAATACTTGGATAAGATGGAGGGAAAGCAGAATGCATAAATACGAAGTTGGCCAGCTTTTTCGGCCCGGCATAATCCGGTATAATGAGGAAACGCACTTCGATTTTCTCCAGAACGGAGCCGTACTTACATTATTTTTCGACCGGCCTACTCCACAGGAGATTGAGGACGTTCGCAGCGGCCGATTTGAGATTGGATTTTGTGAAAAAAGCGGTATCATATTCATGCTGTTTCGCTTTGGTTCTGGCCAATACATGGATGCACCATACAATGTGCATCTATCGCGGCCGTTTACTTTCGAGGACCCGGAACCCGGCATGGGATACGGACTGACGGTATTTCTTGTTGATGCAGCGACCGGGATCCTGCAAGCCATCAGATATGTGGGATTGTCGCGAGATTTCTCGAACCGCTTCCAAAAAGTGGTTGAGCGGCAAAAGGAAGAGCCGTTTAACCGTGCGGAATATGATGCGAAACTGAACTATATATACAGGAATTATTCCACTAGGGATCTGCTCAAATTCGCAGATGCTTGGTGCAAGATAAATTAAAAATGAGACAAAATAAAAACCCCCGGCGTTAACCGGGGGTATAATTATAACTTCTTGCCCATTGCATCAGCAAAGCTTCTGGGTAAGGATGATGTTTTTCAATAACATCCCATACACCTTGCGGATTGCTGAAATTGCAATGTTCTTGGATGACACGTTTGTACTCAGTTATTGGGTCATCAGCCTTATAAGCTATACCAACATAATCACACAAGGCTTTAACCGTTACCTTTGCTGCCAAGGCAATAAATTCAGGTGTATTGCACTTTGCAAGTTCATTATAATTTGTGAAGAAGAAATGCTCTATAAGTATACATGGCATTGCCGGTTTACGTACAATATCAAAATTGGACCAAGTGCCAGGAATACATTGCCATACTCCCGTACCCCATTTTGGGATAGGTAAAAATTCCTTTGCATATTTTGCCCACAGTTCAGCGAGCTTTTTACCGTTGATAGAATTATGCCAGTGGAACACTCCCCAACCGGAGGCTTTGGGATTGTCCGAAGCATTGGCATGGAAAGACACAAGGCATAGAATGGGCTTTTTCTTATGTTCGTTATTCACCCATTCGCATCTTGCTCCCAACTTTACTTCCGGCGCATATGGTTGCTGTGTAAATAGTACCTCAAATCCCTGTGCTTCAGCTAATTTACGTGCCTTAATTGCTACGGCTGAATTAAAATCATGTTCCGCAAATTCGGTCCCATCAGGAAGCTTCACGCCTTTTGCTGGTGGCCATGTATCAGAACCGTGGCCGATATCGAAGACTACCCTCATATTCATTATTACTCATCTCCATCTAGTTCCAATGTTTTTTCTGACTTGTCCTTAAGGAATTCAGAAAATTTAATTAAGAATTGAGGTACCGGGACACCTATTGTAATAAGGTGTCTACAGCCGCTAAAGAATTCAAGACCGCAGAAATAAATTGTGGTCACTATAGCAAATATAGGTTTATAAGGCAGTTCCCAGTTTAAAGCGTCAATTCCCTGGCTTATTAACAAATCAACCAAAATGGCAAATAAAATTACTACCGCGTAGCCAATTTTTTTGACTATGCCCCATAGTGCGATACTTTTGTCAAATTTCTGCTCTTCTTTTATGGCGGCTGTTATTCCAAGAACATAATCCAAAATCATAAGTACTAACAGTATTACCATGGGCACGCTGATGCTGTTAGCCACGAAGCCAATTACAATGCTAAAGAGAGCTAAAAATCCTTTGTGTTCCATATTTTTTTCCTCGCTTTCTTTTGAAATTTTAAAAATAAAAGGCCCGGTTTATCCGAGCCATTTATTTCGTATTAGTTTCCTAATGCACATTACTCTATCGGATCTGTGATTGTTGGAGTATCACCCCAAATTGCCATTATTGCAGACAAATACGGTTCTGGCACTTCTGCATGTACTTGCGCTCTACCTTGTGTGCTATTTATGTAAGCTCTGCGCCATGGTTCACCAATAGGTAATTCTTTGCCCTCTATAACTACATACTGCTGTTTTTTAAGACTTACGTTATCTTGTGTTAAATTATCTAACGTGATTTTCTCAATCATTTTGAACCCCTCCTACGCTTTTTCATAATTAACATGTATTACTAACCACAATAGCTCGCTAATGTCCGCAGCAGTCACTCTCGTACTTGTAGCATATTTATATAGATGTAATTCACTTCCTGCGGCAGGTATCACTACCGAAATACCGTTTGTAATACCATCACATGCGCCAACACATGCACCATATCGCATATTTGCGATATATTTGGCGACGAAAGGTAGCCCTTTTATAGAAATATTACCGGCCATATTTGGATCTTTTGTATGCATATGGAGAGCTATGTCAAGAAAAACTCTGGAGCCAATTGCCTTATATACCCCTAATTGGTAGTTGTAACCATTGTTACCTTCTGTTGTAGACCCCGCAATCACTGGGGTAAAAGTTCCTGACTCTATCTTTAAGCCATGAACGCCATCGGAATCAGTCACATAATCTGCCTTATGTATATCAAATAAAGCTTTGTTTAAAGGTGTATACCCTAATGCATCTATTATATGGCTTTCATCTAAATTATCTATACTGCCTGTTTTGCCTGGAGCTGCAATTTGTAACCAATATGAAGAATCTGTGGGGGGTATGTTTTTATTAGGAGCAATAGCGACATATCCACCACCCTCGAAACTAACCAAATCTAATCTTTCATATTTGAATGTGCTATTCCACTCACCTTTAATTGCTATACCTATGCGTCCTAAATTAATATTTGCCATATAATCACCCTAACCTTCTTGTTCGTACGCAAACCAGTAATTAGTTTCATAGTTATCAATAACTGTTGTATATCCTGTTGGTGGTATCAATGGGTTTGTAAAAACTGCTTCAAATCCATCTTCATGCCGTGTTATAACGCATTGTAACTTTACAGTAAATCTAACAATAGAAAAGTTGAAATTATCAAAATACTTATCTTCAATTTGTGTAGGAATCAGTAAATCAGAAATAACCGCATATTCATATGGGGTTTTATATTCCTTATATGTATTGTTGAAACTATCATAATAAAATCCTGCTGTCGTTCTAACTTTTCCGGTTATAAAAATTCTAGCAGGGGTGAATGATAGCCCTGCTACAACGAGTTTAGCAGATGAATCACTTATTTGAATTAGTTGACCAGTTCCGCTCGCCATTCGTGGATTTTTGTGGATGTTAGTTATTGCATTTGCTAATTCTTGATAACTGTTTTCAATTGTGACAATATTGCTTTTTGTGTTAATTGCATCAACAATCAAACCCTTTTTGGCATCAATATGCTCTTTTAAGTATTTAATATTTTCTTCTATTCTATTAAAATCAGCTGCCATTGGGCTCTTGGGGTTAATATCCCAATCTATTTTAGGGTCTTTCCAGGTCGCCATTATATCACCTCAGCAAGAAATATAACCATGCAATGTTATTCTCTATCCTATAGAAATCCACCTTAAATCTTACTGGATCAGCATTTGTCCAGTCCGTTTTAGGCTCTTGCCACATCATACATTCCTCCCTTTTATACGGCATCTTAGTGCCCCATCGAATTCATATTCCTGGCTTATAATGGTAGAAGCCGATATTGAATAATCGTCAGCTACAATTACCACATCCCCCAGCTCCCAACTTGGATCACCACGCCATACAATATCAACAAATTTCTGTGGATTCTTATAATAGGCTAAAAGCTTGTCACATAGCAGCTCTCCAAATTCAACACTTTGAAAAAATGGGTTTTTCGCTATGGTATAACTAATCGGTCCATTGTCTAAGATACTTGCCTGATCCTGCCTAATGATTTTCTGCGTTTGACCATCTATCAGTGGTTTTCCCTGAAGCACTATTGTCACAATTGTTTCATCTGGTTCATTATTTTGGCAGGTTATTACCGCTCCCCAGCAATAAAATTTTGCTGAAATAACGTCTATAGAACAGCTTAGGATACTTACATCTGTTGCAGGAAACTTATCATAAGTGATTTGAAACTCTTTTATTTCCCCGGATCGTAAAGTCCCAAGTTCTGCATTAAATATTTCTTGTGATATATCTAAAGCCTTAGTTGTGATCTCCATCTCGACTATGTTCGCAATTTGGCTCCATTCTACAGGGCTATTCTTCGTAAAATAATTATCTTTTGTAAGCATTTGTTCAGAAGTTAAATAAAGGTCACCATCTATCAATTCAAAATTGATAGTATTGTTTAAATCCTCCTGAAATAAAATTAATTCATCATTTACTGATAATTCAGGAATGGAAGGTTGGGGAGCATCTGCTAAAGCCTCAATCCTAATGACTCCATATCTGTCACAATAGACTTGACCTAAACATGCTGCTGCAATTTGCTGTAACGCATCTCTGTGTGTCAAAGGTGGGAAATAAGCATAGGGGATAATATAATTATGCAAATCATCAGAAATGTTGTATTCCTCTATGCTCAGTCCTGCATCTGAAAGTACATCAATTGCCAATTCATACAGAGACACATTTTGTTTGAGTACACTTGTTGAATAGGTGGTTTTTGATAGTAACTGCAGCCGGTCATTTCCTCTTACTGAAGCATACTGGGCATGTTCCGGCAAATCCCAATCACTACTCCAAAACTTGCCCAGAGGTATTAGTTCTCCTTCAACGCCTATCCATGCTCTAATTCGTCTATTTTGTTTCAGTAATTGATAGAGGGGACTTGCGCTATTGTTTACATCAAACTTTTTATTTGTATTTGCAAACTTTATGAGGATCTCATTCGAAGAAATATTACCGATAGGTAAACTACCGGATGATGTTTCTCTTTCCTCTAAAAAATCTATACTGATAATTTCCTCGCCTTCATAAACCTCTTGAATTGAAGTAATAAACTCAATTATTTTTGCCTGTCTACCGCTATGAGACCATTTAGTTAATATCAGTTCCATTTTGCTTATGCCAGTAATAGCATTATCGTATTCATAAATAAAATTAACTTCAGTGTTACTAAATATTTCTTCTGTATGCTTTAAAACGCCGTTTTCATCGTACATATTAACGATAAAATCAACTGGATATTCACCCCGATTAATGTCTCCAATAATTTTTAATTGGCGAATTGGTCTCTCATGAAATGTTACAATTAATGTGGGATAAGGTTCTTCAAATACTCCATCTTCTCTGCTTAACTGTCTACCCCACCACCCCATTTGCCCTTCTAATGGGGTTGTAGGCGCAGATACCCATGTACCATCAAGTACCCAGGAACCATCAAGACTGGCAATTTTCCCGTATGGCTGATGGATGTTATCCTTAACCTGCTCAGGATAACTAACTATTGCATTTTCATTTGTGGAAACCTCTATACTTTGATCCAAAAAAGGATCTGTATAGTCTATTTCAACTCTACCGCATACCTTACGTACAGTAGCCTGTATTTCTTCTTTATAATTCTGAGAAGTGTTTATCATTGCAATCACCGCTCAATAAGGTTAAATTTTATGTCTTTCCATCTGATCTTTCCATCTCGATAATCTAATGCGCCAATTGTTCTATCCCCACAATAAAAAGTGCCTTTTTTCCAGGTGTTTTCTTGTGGGTCTATATATTCAACTGAAAAAAACACAGGAGAAACAAGAGTAAGTACCTGACTAAGTATTTCTTTGTCAAGATATTTCCACGACAGTTCCAATTTTCGTTTTGTCGCAATCCGGTCAATCACCATTGTGCCGGCCGCATTTCTTTCAGCTTTTGAAATATCCATAATAGATACGGAATATTCAGAAGGAGTGGGCAAAGCCACTCCATTGATTTTTACCATGCCGCACTCCCTCCAGTCTGCAAAATAGTTCTATATCCCATTCGTTGAGCTTGGGAATTTAATTTTGGTAACATTACTCTTGCAAGCTTGACCCCATCAATGCTGAGTATGACTTCTCTCTCCTCCGAGCTATTAGATTGCGTCACTTGTATAGCAGACAATACAGCGCTGCCTACCGCACTTGCAATAGCATCAACAAAACCAGTATTTTCAAGTGGCACGACAGCTTCAGGGCCTTTTTCACCTATCATTGCGATAGTTGGTGATGTCACAATACCGCCACGTGCAAGTTTCGGAATTTCTTGTATGTGGATGCCCCATGTTTTGCCTCCTATTCCAGGCACCCAATCAGGAATATTAATCGATATTTTATTAAGTCCTCTGATTACCCAATTGAGAGCATCAATAACGAGGTTAATCGCACCTTTAAAAAGGTTTCCTATCGGGTCTGTAACGTTACCTTTAAACCACGTTGCCACGTTAGAAAATGCCGATTTAATTTTATTCCATGCATCTTGAGCAAAATTACCAATAGCAGTAAACAGATTGCTAAAAAAGGTTCTCACAGGAAATATGATGTTGGCATTGAACCAGTTGGCAACAACAGCCCAAGTATTTTTAATGCTCGTCCATGCATTAGAGGCAAAATTCTTTATGCTTGTCCACATGTTAGAGAAAAACTGCGCTACTGGTTGTATAACATTCAAATTGAACCATTCTGCCACGACTTGCCAAGTTTCTTTTATCCATTCCCAACATGATATAGCCGCGGCAGAATGGTTCAA
>Ga0134093_1002739_pt1 | contig 13516 bp, 9 predicted proteins | sample 4_1taG_FD_94452 | JGI IMG/M metagenome (GOLD analysis project Ga0134093, IMG submission 94452) | Switchgrass degrading microbial communities from high solid loading bioreactors in New Hampshire, USA - 4_13_20_68_A1 metaG | ecosystem: Engineered > Bioreactor > Semi-continuous > Anaerobic >...
AGGCTTCAACGTCCTGACGTTCACCCAGGCTGTTAACGCAAAGGCGCAAACCGCGTCCGACTTCCTGCCGTTTGGCTACGGAGCTGTTGGACTGTTTTAAGGTACAGATTTGGAAAACATTCGGGTTATCCCAGCCTTCTCGCAAGGCAGAGTGGGAAAAAATAAACCGTGTCGGTTCGTCGAAGGACAGAAGGCGTTCCTTGTTCTTCAGAATAAGCTCGTACGCGGATATATCATCCGATTCATCGGAACCTCTTTTGAGCGAGCTGTTGACGTAACGCCCTTTCTTATCAATTGAAAAATAACCCTTGTGGGTCTCGGAAGTTTTTATGCTGCGCAGGTAATTCTGATAGGCTGAAGGAAAGAGCGTTAACCGATCATTCAAAGCGGCATTGTATTCCTCTTCGAAAATACGGGCATATTCCCCAAGGATTTCTTCGCCGTTCTCTCCGTATTGGCGGTACTTAGCCACTTCGTCGATAAAGAACAGCGACAAACACTTGATTCCCTGCTCGAACAGTTTCTCCTCTTTATCCAGGTGAGAATTGATTGTTTCCCTTATTTGAATGCGGCGGATATCCTGTTCATGGACGTTGCCGCATGCTTCGCCCACCGACAATTTGCCGCCGCTCGAGAAGGTGACGGTCGCGGTAATCGGGTCAATTTCCGCTATAGAGATGCCCCTGTATTCTTCCAGCTCGCCGGAAGCAAAATACAGGCTGTCGTTTACATCTAATAAACGCATTTCACGCTTCGGCAGGCCCCCTGCACGTTTAACTTCGATTTCCAGACGTGCACGCGGGGGCTTTTTGCGGTCTAAGACAATCTCCGAAAGATAAATATATCCGTGCGTACCGGGGAGATGTTTAAGATCAAAACCTTTAATTTCAATCTTTTTGACCAGCTTCTTCTTATAAGCGTCAAGGGCGTCAAGAACATAAACCAGGTTATGGCTTGTTTTGTGCGTCGCGGAGTAATTTATGGAAAACAGGGGATTGAAATTCTTTTTTAAGGCGTTCTGCGTTGCCGCTCCGCTCATCTTCTGGGGCTCGTCCAGAATAATTATCGGACGGGTGGCTTTAATTACATCAATCGGCCGGCGGCTGCCGAATTCGTCGCGCTTTGAATAAATAATTCTTGCAGCTTCGTTGCCGCCTCTGCCTTCTACGCTTTTATCTTCGTTCAGCGTTGTGTTGAACGCCTGCATATTTATGATCATTACGTTTATGCCGCTGTTTTGGGCAAACTCATCCAGCTGATGAAGATTTGATGAATTGTATACGAAAAACCGCGCTTTTAGGCCATAATGCTCCATAAAATGGTCCTGCGTGATTTCAAATGTTTTCTTTACGCCTTCACGGATGGCAACGCTTGGCACAACTACGATGAACTTGCTCCAGCCGTAGTGATTATAAAGCTCAAACATTGTCTTTATGTAGACGTAGGTTTTGCCCGTACCGGTTTCCATCTCCACGTCGAGAGACACCGCACCGAGTCCGGGTATCAGTTCGTCTGACAATTTTAAGTTGTTTGCCATCTGCACCGCCTGTATGTTTTTCAGCAACTCTTCTCTGGACAGCAGCACCTCGCCATTGCGGTAGGCAGTCTCATACTCCTCCTCCGCCAGCCTTTTCTCTTCTTCGGTTAGAGTGGAGTAGGAAAGGGGAGTATGTCCGCGGCGTGCAAGTTTTTCCCCTTCGGATAAATATTCCTCGCTGCCGATATCACGGCGATATTTAGAAACACCGATGTATGGCTGTCCGGCAAACACGCGAACGACGCTTTCAACGGCTTCCGTCTGATAGGGCTGTATTTTAAATTGGAATTTCAACTACAAAACCCTCCTTATGGTCGACGGACTGTAGGTTTTGAAAATCTGCTCGCAGTTTATCAGAGCAGAATCGGACTCAAAGCTGTTGTCACGGAACACAGCATAGTAAGGTTTCTTTTTAGCAATCTCGGTGATCAGATCGATATCAACCCTATTAAAACATGCAATTAGGTAGTTATCGTCAACATAGAAAACGTCACCCTCTTGCTTGATTTTTGCAGAGAGCGGTATGCCAAGGTCCAGCATGACCTGAAAAAGCAGATCCTCGGGCGTACGGTCTGGTTTGATGTTGTCCTCAAAACCGTCGATTTTAAACTGCATCCGGGCATATTCGTCGGGTGTATAGTAGATTTCCTTTACGTTGCTGCTATCGAGTTTTAATACTCGGAAACCGATGTCAAGGTTTTCAATACCGGGCTTGTCCTTATATTCTTCCTTGATTTTCTTGCCCGCGCGGCGGATGCGTTCTTTGCCGATTTCGCAGATATTTTTATAACCCGCCTTTGCCGCCTCGGAATCTTTAGGACAGGGCTCGGGGATTTGCACCATAATGAATTTACGCTTGCCACCGTCCTCGGCGTTTAGTTGCATGACGGCGTGAGCGGTTGTGGCGGAGCCGGAGAAGAAGTCTAGAATGATGGCATCATTGTCTATTGCAGTTGCCATCGCAGCAAAATGCTTTATCAAACCTATGGGTTTTGGGAAAGCAAATATTTTACTAGTAAACAGTTCATTTATTTCTTTTGTGCCATCTTGCGTCATACCAACTTCTTTTGGTAAGTGTGTACTTATCGGCACAAAACCGAACATGTCCCCAGCCTTTTTTCTATCGTCATCTTTGAAATATCGAAGGACAGGTTTTGATATTTTTAAAAAATCATAATCCCCAGGAAATACAATTCGTTTTTCATCGTAGTATTTTTGAAATGATTCTTTGGTTATTCGCCATACGCTATTGGGGTTTGCAGGATATTCTTCCCCAGTTTTCGGATTTATTATAGTAAAGAAACTATTTGGACGTTCGCTCGCACTTGTTTGCTTCGTCAAATCATGGACACGCCATGGCCTACCCGGTAAATCATCTGTTTCGTAATATTTCCTGTTGCCTCCCTCAATGCAAGCAAAAAACTTGTTAGATTTTGCATAGCATAGAATCCACTCGTAATCTTGTGAAATTCCAAATGGTACGTCAGATTTTGCAGTTCTTTTACGCCACGGGAATTGAGCAGCGAAATTTTCTTCGCCAAATATTTCACCACATATTTTTTTACAATTTTCTACTTCATTATCATCTATAGATATAAGAATAACCCCATCCTCGCGCAGTAAATCTTTAGCTATTCTTAGCCTCGGATACATCATATTTAACCAATCCGTGTGAAACCGCCCGTTACTATTTCTGTTCGTCCGCAGGCGGTTACCTTCCTCGTCATAATAGCCATCACGACGCAAAAAGCCCTCCGTATCCTCGGAAAAGTCGTCCTCATAGACAAAATCGTTGCCTGTGTTGTACGGCGGATCTATATATATCATTTTTATACGGTTCAAATACGTTTCTCGCAGCAATTTAAGCACATCCAGATTGTCGCCCTCTATGTAGAGGTTCTCAGTATTGTCAAAGTCAACGCTTTCCTCGCGGCAGGGGCGCAGAGTTGCTGCAATTGGTGAATTGGCCAATAGAACAGCCTTCTTTTTATCAGGCCAGGTAAACTGGTAGCGTTCCTCTCGTCCGCTTACCACATGAGTGTTTATTTCCTGCGCCAGTACGTCCGCATCAATGGCACGTTCAATGATGGCCCGTTCTTTGGGCTTTCCATCTAAACCGATCACGGGTTTTCCGTTTTCATCTAAAATTGGTTCATAGCCAATAATCTTTTCCGTTACAGCATTTGGGAACAGCGCAGCAAGCTTTGCGAAGTTTTCATCCGCAAGGTTTGTTGTTTTCATTTTCAGTTTTGCGGGCTTATCCATGGAGATTCTCCTCCTCGATTCTTTTGATAAGGGATATAAAGTCTATGTAATCGATAATATTCAGAAAAGCTGTAGTATCAAAGTAATAGTTTGGATGAGATTTTAATTTATGTTTAACATAGCCCTCCAGCTCTTCTCGTATCATAGTAGAAATTTCTTTGTTTGAATTTGCATGCCCGATATAAAAATGGTGGTCGCCGTTAAATTGAATCAAAGAAACGGTTCTTTTATTGTCTCTCCGATACTTGCTAAAAGATATAAACTCTTCAAAGTTAATCTCATTTCTACTCATTGAAATACGAATAAATCCAACAATTTGATTGTATTTCCACATTACATTTCTCAGAAATGTTCCACGCAGTTGTTTAATGTCTTTTCTGTCCGGGGCAACGGCCAAACATTCTTTAATAAACTTCTCTGCTTGCAAGTCCCAGTACTTATTATAGCTTTCTTGTGTGGTTCCATAAATGGGAACTTCACAAAGCACGACTATCTTTTCCGGAGACAGCACAAGCTGATTATCCTTGACTTCTGGGATAACCATCTTACAGTTCCTCCAGTTCGGCTTTCAGCCGTTTAATAGTTTCGACATATTCCCATTTGCGGCGCGGTTGTCTCTCATTCATGGCCTTCTTTTCAAGTGCAGCGATTTGCCGCAGCAGTTTCTCCCGGCGGTCATTTTCGATTATTATTTCATCAATGTCCTTGCCACCGGAAAGGTCGAAGCCTCCAATTTGGGCGATGATATTCTCCCACACCGCTTCCATGTCAAGACCGGTTAAGTGAAGTTCCCATTCTGGTAGAGGTTTGCTCTCCGACATAAGCACCTTACCGGCCCTGTATACGGCAAGCCTTGCCGTATCACCAAACTGGAGTACAAACAGCATCCGCTGGTCAATTAGCTTGGTTAAAAGCTCGATATTTTTGGGGGAACACGTTGCGGTTTTCAGCGTAACAAGAACGACATACACCGCAGCTACAGTTGCCCCCGCCTTGACAGCCACAGTCTGCGGCGAGATTTCCCCCACAATTGACAAGCGGGTTATTTGCTCATCGAATAGCTTGCGGTCGGAAGGAGAGACGTTAAAACGATCAAATATCGCTTTCTTTGGCAGTGCTTTTGAGATTTCCGTCGATTTGGGGAGGCGCAGCATAAAAACCACCTCATTTTACAACCATAAAGCACACCAGTTCAAAATCATTCAGACTGTCTATTGCGTTGGCTGCAAGGGAGATCTGTTTGCCGGCGAGAAAACTGTCAATTGTATTCTCTTCATTTAAATCCACAATAGAGTTTATTGCGAAATTGAGCAACTCGGAGTAATGCTTCATGTCTTTGCCGTCTTTGGTCTCTACGTTAAATTTTCGGCACAGCTCCATTTCAGGCTTATCCTTACCCCGGCAAAGCTGCCGCAGGGTGTCGAGCAGTTTTTTCGGTTGTAAATGGTTAATGTAAACCGACGGTTCTCCATTGTAGCTGACATAAACCATATAGAACGGATGAAGCTGGTTTTGATTATGCACATTAATCTTTGCGTTTCGATTTTTTAATACAAAGATTGTACCTCTAGGCAATTCTTCCGTTGCAGCTACAACGGCATGAAGTCCTAGGGGTGTGTTGTCAAGATCCCCATGGTGTTTTATGTACTCCAATAAATCAAGGCGGAATTCATTTAGCCCTAAGTCCATAATGGAGACGCCGGACTGCATATCTTCTATATCCACGACTTCGTTCTGCAGCTTTTCGAGCTGCGCCCTGCGGTATTCAAGGTCACCTTGCTCTTCAGGATCAATAGGGTTATCGTCGCCGGTAGCAGTCATTATTGAAGCTTTCATCCTTGTTTCAACACGACCCTTCAGTTCCAAATACTTGTCGAGGTCAATGTTCGGCCAAAAGTTCACAAGCTGAATCTTCTCATTGCGGCTGCCAATTCGGTCGATACGCCCGAAACGTTGGATAATACGTACAGGATTCCAATGGATATCATAGTTAATGCAGAAATCGCAGTCCTGTAGATTCTGTCCTTCTGAAATACAGTCCGTCGCAATCAAAATATCAATTTCATCAGTAGATCCGGGCATTAAGAGATGTTTGTCCTTTGAAACGGGTGAAAACAGCGTCAATATCGTATTGATGTCAGTCCGTTTCAACTTAGCGGTTGTCCTACCGTCTGTCGTGCCTGTAATCATCGCTGTATCTAGCCCGAAGTTCGCTTTTACATACGGCGCGACTTCATTGTAAAGATAGTTTACTGTGTCAGCAAACGCTGAGAAAATAAGTATCTTTTTATTTCCCGGGTTCAACGAATTTTTGATTTTATCAGCAATCAATTTCAACAGGGTTTGGAGTTTTGTGTCGTGTTCAGGCGTAATATCCTTGAGCATCAGTTCCAGAAGCTCAAGGATTTCGGCATCTTCAACGAGCTTCTGCCTCCATGTGATATAGTCCATGTCGGCCAGGTCAATATCCAGTTTTTTACCGGCGCTTTCAAAGAAGTCGGTATTGGCGTCGTCTTCATCAAAATCAACTTGTGAAAGTTCCGGTGCGCTATTAGTACGATGTGTGCCGCTTATGTAAGCGTCTATATCGGCGATTGTGTTTTTAATTAAAGCATGTACCCGTTCCAAGGTAATACGGAATGAATAAACCGAGCTCTCAAGTCGTTTCATTAGATTGATGCACATCAGACGGCGGATACCGAATTCGCGTCCCGCACGGTCTATGTTTTTACTGGGATCAACATATTTTGCCCGGCGGCTTTCAAGCAGAAAGTCGGTGGGGATATATACGGCAAGATTTAGCTGCATAAGCTGCTCGTATATATTGTCGTAGTCGATTGCTGACTCGAGATCAGTCATTTTGGGGCGGAGGGAAATAGGCTTCATGCGTTCCGGAAACTTACCAATTTGAGCAGTATTGTAATACTTTACGATATGCTTGCGGGAACGAGCAATCGTTACGCTGTCCAGCAATGTGAAAAAGTCAAAATCCAGTAAACGCAAAAGGTTCTGCGTCGTGCGTTCCCTAGGCTCCAGTTTACTCCACCTGTTAAAAGCAGTCTGGGCGTTACGGAAAATGATATCAATTGGCTTCTTTGTATCAAGCTTGTCATTTATTAACATTGGATTGCCTTCGTAGGCAAGCTCCAATTGATGCTTAAGATCGGAAAAATCGTTGTTTACGGGCGTAGCCGACAGCATGAGGACTTTCGTCTTTACACCTGGCCGGATAACTTTATTGAGCAGCCTAAGATAACGGTTTTCACGCTTTTCATCTCCACGGCCAATGTAATTGCCACCATTTCGGAAATTATGGCTTTCATCTATAACGACAAGGTCATAGTTACACCAATTTAACTTTGAAAGATCCAGCCCGTTTGAAAAGCCATGATCTCTAGACAAATCGGTATGGTAAAGAACATCATATCTTAAACGGTCCGCTGCTATAGGATTGTTCAGGTAGTTTTCTTTGAAGGTCAGCCAGTTCTCTCCCAATTTCTTTGGACATAACACCAAAACATTGCGGTTGCGGAGTTCATAATACTTGATAACAGCCAGAGCGGTAAAAGTCTTGCCCAAACCGACACTGTCCGCGAGAATACAACCGTTGAATTTCTCAAGTTTATTGATAATAGCAAGAACTGCGTCTTTTTGAAAGTCGTATAGCTTACTCCAAATTTGTGTTTCTTTGAAGCCGGTAAACTCGTTTGGCAAAACGTCTTCACTAATATCAGAAAGAAATTCATTAAAAATGTTATAAATAGCAATAAAGTAAATAAACTCGGGAGAGTTCTCGGTATATGCGGCTGTAATGCCTTCGAGGACCTGATCAGTTACGTCCTCAAGCAGATTTTTATCGTTCCAAATCTGATCAAATGTTCTGATATATTCATTTGCTAAAGGCGCTTCAATGCGGTTTACGAGAGTTATTATATTGTTCCCGCGCTCACAGCCTAAGTCCGAAGTTGTAAACGAATTTATTGGCGCATACGCAATTGCTTCAGACGGTTTGTCTAAACTTATAAAACTCGCTATAGCACCGCCGGTTACATTTGAGCGAAACTTGACTTTTTTCTTAATCCAATCGGCGCATTCACGGGCTATAGCTTTTTGTGATAGTTCGTTTCTTAGCTTAACCTCAAATTCTGTTCCATACAAAGAGCGTTCACGGTTTAACCGTGGTATGTAAAACTCGCGTTTCTGCTTTGGAGCCTTCTCTTTTAAAAACGTTGGTGAGGTAAAAATGAAACGTAATTCTTCAATGCTATTAAGTTGTTTTTTTAATACTTCATATGCATAAATAGAAAAACAAGCGGCAGCAATCGAAAGCTTGTCCCCTTTCGATATCGTTGCCGCTAAATCATCCTTTAAGGTTTTATTTATATTGTCAAGAATTTCCATATGTTTAACCTCGCCTTTTTGCTCCGAAGGATTATTAACAAGGCATTACAAGTAGATATTTAAATTAATTTTACCACTTTTATTGACAATTTTCTACTAATAACCGGAGGAAATATTGCTGAGAGCTGTACCGTGTTGGTCTATGTGAACCATTTCCCCAACGCTATCCATATAAGCCCTTGTGCTTTTCTTTAAGTATCCGGCATTCAACCATACTTCTACAGGAAAGATATTTCCCTGTAGGAGCGTGGTGCTCAATGAACCCGAAAAGCAAAAAGAAGACGCCTGAAAAATCCAAGCCGGAGCTGCTGCCCACCGGCAATCCCGAGTTGCTGGTCAAGGTATCAAGGCGCGGCTCCGGGGATAATATGTACCTTGTAGGTTACGGCGTCGACGCCAGAACAGGACGTAAGATTGAAAAGACTACCGTCAAAAGGAAACTGCAGATTCCGGAGAGTTTGGACCATGTGACTTCCACCGTCGTTTATCAGGTGCAGCAAAAGTTTTCAGCCCTTCAAGCTTCACAGAAGCCAAAAACAATCACCGCCTCTGAAGGCATCTATTCAAATGAATTGAAGCAAGCCATATCGGAAGATAAATCGTCTCTGCAAAAGGGCGGAAAAAGGGGATGGAACGACGAGACCTTCCATAAAACGCTCGTATACTGCCTGAACAATGTTTTCCCGCGCCTTGACCGTTACGGCTTTGAAATCTGCGAAGAAGACATACATACAATCCAGGAAGAACTGATTCAAAAAGCCTATGATAGCAAGTGCAGCAACAGCAAACGGGATGATGCGGAACGCAGCGTTGCCGCTCAGCTTTACCGAGCGGATTATGTCTATCAGCGTCTGCGGGAACAGTTTCCGGATCTTCCACGCCTCGACCTGAAATTGGACAAGAGGGGACCCCGGATCCAGACCGAGCAGTGCAAAGCCCTGCCTGACAAAGTCAGGGTTATGCTGGCCCGCTTGCTGCTTCGTCTGCTTCCCACCCCCTATGGCGGACAAGCCCTGGCGGCGGCCTTCATGCTGTTCTGCGGGCTGCGCACGTCGGAGGCTGCGGGCGTGGTTTACGGGGACATCCGCCGTTCCGGAGCATTCGGCTCGCTGTTTGTCTGCAGGCGGGAGCAGAACGGAGAGTTTGTAAACACCCTGAAAACGAAGAACGCCTACCGCAACGTTGTTCTTCCAAAAATACTGATGGACTTTTTAGATATTCGAATTGACCGCCTGAAGAATCTTGGATTTTCCGACGACCAGATAAGCAAGCTTCCTATTGCCTGTGCGAGCGGGAATCCGGAAACTCTCACCCGCGCTAACGCAGTCTCCGCACTGGTGCGGGAGCTCCTGCAGCTGTGCGGCATCAGCGACGAATTTCTTCAGGCGATGCGGGACTTGGCGGATTGTGAACCCGATATTGTTGACGATGATGAGAGGGTAACGGACGTGGCGGCCTACACCCTGCGCAGGGACTGGTGCACCCGAGCCTGCCACGTGTGCGGTTTCACCATGGACCAGGTGGATTACCTGCTCGGCCATGCTCCCAAGAGCAATCGCCGCCAGGACTACCTGACGCCGGAAAAGCAGGCTGAATTGGCTTTGAAGCTGGAACGCTATGTTTTCGACCCGGACCACAGCGCGCACCCAGCTGCATCCGTTCAAGTCATTGAGCCGGGCACCGAAAAGGTATTTCCCACCTTCCAGGCCTTCCGGTTCAGCGTGGATTCGCGGCATGCAACGAGGATTAATATAACCTTTTCGTGTATGGAGCCGGGAGAAGCGTTGAAGCTGGTATTGCCGGCTGGCGTGATCCCTAATTATAAATTAGATTATTTTGGCGATACCCCTGAAATGCGGCAGTCTCGTACGCTGATGGGCTCACACATACCGGAGAAGCTTATCCGCGAGTGGATCAGGGAAGCCGATAAGATAGACCTCAGCAGATGGGAGGGATCGTAATGGCTTATGTTTCCGCAAAAAACGGATTCGATGATCCGAAGAGCAGCTACCGGCATACGGTTGATGAAAACGGGGTGCACCATGTCAGCGGTGTCTACTATTTAAACAACGTTGCGTTCAGGTTTTCCCTCAACGAGCAGAAAAAAGGCTATCGGATGCGCGGCCGCATCTCTGTTATCTCTCCATCCAGCGGACGGGTGCTGAAAAAGATCGGCAGCGCCCGCCGCAAGCTGACGGAAAAGTGGAATGACGACCACCCCGGAGAAAAGATGGAAGGCAAGGCGCTGGAGAGGCTGAACATTTTCAGCGAGCTCAATGTGAACTCGCTGGATGACGAAGCCATCAAAAAACGCATCGCCGAAAAGGCGGCAAAACTTTTCGCTAAAAACGCGGCGGTCATAAACGCGGACCTGAAGGAGATGGGCGCGGCGGCGCAGCATACTGCTTCGCAGGCCGCAATGATTTACAAAAATGAGTTCCTTAAGACCTGCTGTCCCAATGTGACTGACCGCACCCGGCAGCAGAAGTTCCAATGGGCAAGATAACGCCGGCAATGCTGAAGCATTATGCCAGGAATCATGAGAATAGCTGGGAGGAAGACCTGCGTACCGCGGAAAAGTTCTGGGAATTCTGCTGTGATAGGGGTGTCTACCGTGAGAAAAACCCCATAACGGCCTTCTTGCAGGACGCCGCAGAGCGGAAGCGGAAAAAATCCACCGAAAACGACATGAACAAGGCGGCGGAGCTGGTCTGCCTGCCCGAAGAGGTAGAGAAAAAACTGAACGACCGCATCAGGGAAAACATTGGCGACGGCGGCTTTATCGGCATTGCGCTTGTTAAGGAAGGAGGGGTTTCCTCACAGGACGCATGCGCTCTGCGCTGGAAGGATATCCGATTCAACAGCGGCGGATTTGTCTCCATACATTTGGAACTCAAAGGTAACGCCGGAGCCACACACGATTACACGCGCCCCATTTTCCCGTTCGGCGCGGAGGTGCTGATGGCGCATCGGAGCCGCCTGCTGGAACTCTATTCTGAAGATGAATTGAACAATTTGCCTGTGGTCACCCCCGCCTGTCCGGGCAAAAAGCCGATTTCAAGCAAGAAACTGACACAGCTGTGCCGGACCGAGTTGCTGCGAGCGGGTATTGGGGAAGACAATATGCTTCCCATAAAGGGGGAACCTGTAGGTGTTGGCATCCAGTTGCTGCTCCGAAACTACAGGTACCGGCTGGAGCACTACTGCGGTCTGGCTTCCGACCCTGCCGCCGTCACCTTCCTCACGGGGCACTCCTTACAGCACGACGTAACTGCGGACCATTACCGCGGCTTTACCAGCCCCGAGGGGCAGCGGTACCTGTATAACGCCATGAAGCGCGATGGGCGCTTCGTCAAGGTAAATAAAGGAGTTGAGTCCTCCGTCACTAACCGCATTTTGCCCGACGGGCGCGTCGAGCGGACTTTTACCTGCCTGCAGCCGGACAAAATTCTGTTTGGCTGCCTGTCTTTCACGCTCGCCCCGGGGGAAATGTTCGAAATTTCCGCTGAGCAGGGTCTCTCCCTGAAGGTACAGGCTGAGGAAAAACGGTAGGGGAGAGGTTGACACAATATTCCGAAAGCTGACTCCTGTATATTGGAAACAGAAAAACGCCGGTTTATATCCGGCGTTTTAATATTTCATTACCTTTTTAGTTCATCCTGTTGCTCGGGGATAAATTCAACAATGTCCTCTATACGGCAGTTTAACGCAGCGCAAATCTTCCCAAGGGCATCCATGGATATTGGCTCATCCTTTCCCATACGCGCAAGCGTCTGTGGATGAAGATTAGCCAAACTAAGCAAGTCGGTTCTCTTAAGTTTTTTATCAATTAGTAGCTTCCATAACGGAGCAAAAGACCAACCCATAAATTAACTCCCCTTATTAAAGTTAATAATAGCATGTCGTCTTTCACCCTGTCAACAAGCCGTTTATTCGAATAAAATATTCATCAAAACGTAATTTATATATTGACATGTGAATTTTAATATGCTATAGTAACCATAGAAAACAAAAAACACGGCAGCATAAGGGAGTTGCCGCTCCCTTATGCCTGCGCAGGTGGTACGAGCACCTACACAGCGGACATTCGTCCGCACCGCAGTACTAGTATACCCTTTTTGCATACATTTTTCAAGGGTATTCTGCTGCTGCGCGCGGCGATAGTCCGTGTCCGATTCTGAATTTCCGGCACCGTGTAGGGCTTAGCCTGCACGGTGTTTTCTGTTTTCAATCCAAGGAAACAGGAGGAATCGGAATGACTGAAAAAGCTTTTCTCACCATTCGCGATGTTCAGAACTATCTGAACATCAGCCAGTCCGCCGCCTACGAGCTGGCGCACCGCAAGGACTTTCCCTGCTGCCGGATCGGCGGCGCCATCCGGATCCCGCGGGATGCCTTCTTTGCCTGGGTGGAGATGAAAACCAGCATCTCGCCCCAGCTGCGCTCCTTCATGGCCGCAAACATTGCAGCTAAGGAGGCAAGCTGACTGTGCCCGGCAAGCGTGCCAACGGCGAAGGCTATGTAACGCGCACGAAGAACGGCAAGTGGCGCGGGCAGCTCATGGACGGCTACACCGACGAAGGGAAGCGGAAAATCATATCTTTCACCGCAGACACAAAGGCCGAGCTTCTTCAGAAAATCCGCGAGTACAAGGAAGCAAGGCAAAGTGTAAAGAACGCCCTTCCCGTCACCTTCGGGCAATGGGCCGACCAATGGTATGCGGATTACAAGCCCCAGGTGGCTCGCTCTACATATTCCGGCTACCGCTTCACCCTGAAGCTTCTGAAGGAAGCCTTCGGCGACCGGCCCATTGCCGAGATCCTGCCCATGGATATAAGCGCTTTTTTGAACCTGCTTTTGGAAGAAGGATGGTCTCAATCCAAGATCAGCAAATGCCGCGCCATGCTTATCCAGATTTTCGACGCGGCGGAGCAGAACCAGCTGATACCCCGCAATCCAGCCCGGAGCGTCAAGCCCTTCCGCCGGGACTGGATGGAAGAGCTGGCCCACGGCAATAAGAAGGATGCCTTTACGGAAGAGGAAGTGGAAATCCTTTTCCGGGAGCTGCCGGATGATTTCCTCGGCAACAGCATCCGCCTGCTTTTGGTGACCGGCATGAGGGTGCAGGAGCTTCTGGCGCTGACCGCCAAAGATATCGCGTCCGACGGTTCCACCATCGACATCAACAAGGCGGTGAAAATGGTGGACGGCAAGCCGGAAATCGGCCCTCCCAAAAGCAGAAACAGCGTGCGCGTCATCCCCGTCCCCAAGGACTCACGTCACCTGGCGGCTTATCTGAGGTAGCATGGCGGC
>Ga0134093_1002755_pt1 | contig 13435 bp, 12 predicted proteins | sample 4_1taG_FD_94452 | JGI IMG/M metagenome (GOLD analysis project Ga0134093, IMG submission 94452) | Switchgrass degrading microbial communities from high solid loading bioreactors in New Hampshire, USA - 4_13_20_68_A1 metaG | ecosystem: Engineered > Bioreactor > Semi-continuous > Anaerobic >...
CAACATCGAGACAGCGAAGGCCAGCCAGCGGGCGGAGTTTGTAATACGAAACATGAACTACTACCTCGTTACTCTTCCGGTTTTTCGGGCTCGGGCGCGGGCCAGACCTGCGCCGGGATGCCGTTATGCAGGTCTAGCTCGTACAGCGCGCCGATCGTCAGCCAGGCGCGGTCGCCGGCCCAGGTTGTGCCGGTCCACGTTACGCTGCTGACAGGTTGCACGTGGTCGCGGACCGGCTCGCCGGTCGTCGCGTCGAGCAAGGTCACGCGCAGGCGCGCCGGATCGGACGCAAGCTCGATCACGGCGAAGCCGCCGGGCGCGCTGTGCGCGGTCCAACTGCTGTTGTCCCGCGTGATCGGATAGCGCCACGCCTGCTCGCTATCCGGCAGGCGGACACCCCATAGCTCGTCCTGCTCAAGCGTGTCCAGCCGTTCGGCGCGGACCAGCAGCGTGTCGTCCGTCTGCGCCCAGGGCTTGAGCATGTAGGCGTCGCTGCGGATCAGCGTGGTCAGCGCGCCATCTGCCGTGTCCAGCGCGAGGATCGACGCGCCTTCCGCGCTTGCAAAGATGATCCGGTCCTCGTCCAGCAACGGGGCGGTCGCCGTCCATGTGCGCGGCCAGCCGCTCGTCTCCAGCGGGAAGCTCGCGGACCAGACTAGCTCGCCGCTGTCCGCATCCCATCGCTGCGCACAGCCGTGTTGCACAAAGCCGAACAGGAAATAGAGCGCGCCTGATCCGGCGTCGTAGAGCAGCGGAGAGCCGGGCGCGAGCATCTCCGGCGCGGCGTCTGCGTCCGGCTGGCAGCGTGGCTCGAAGCGCGCGCGGACCTCGCCGGTTGCCGTGTCGAAGATCACCAGGGCGCTGCTTTCCGCATCGGGCAGCGTGTCGATCACAGCCGGATCGCCACCAATGACCGCCACCTCGCGGGGGAGCGTGCTAAGCGCGGCTTGCCACATCAGCTCGCCATCTTCCGCGCTCAATACGCTGAGCATCTGGTCTTCGGTCAGCACGGTGACCGCGCCCTCAAGCGGCTGGATGCACGACGCGCAGCCGGGCGGGAGCGCGGCGCTCAGCTCGACCGACCAGCGGCGCTCGCCATCGGCCAGGTCCAGCGCTTCGAGACGCGTCCCCTCGACCAGATAGACGGACTCATCTGTCAGAACGGGCGGAAATGGCGCGCCCTCGCCAGTGACGCTGAGATCGCCGCTCTCCCAGCGCACGTCGAGCGGATCGCCTTCGAGATAACTCAGCGTGGTGCGGGCGCCGTCTTCGCTGGTGATGAAGACCAGCAGGCCGCCCGGATGGTCCTCGCCTGGCGGCACGACGCTCGCCTGACCAGTCGCACTGCGCTGTGGGACCACCGCATCGGACAGCCCGCCCGCGATCTCCGGCGTAATGCGGTCGTCGCGGACCAGGATCACCGTGAAAATCACCAGCGTGGCAACGCCGATCACCAGTAGAACAGCCATCAGGCGGACCAGACAGCCCGTGACGCAACCCGCACGGGCACGACTGGATCGGGCGACGCGCATCTTCAGCCCCTTCGTGTCCCCACCTGGACAGGATCGCAAAAACGCCGGTGGCTGTTATGCAACTGCCACCGGCGTTTGATCATACCGCTGATCGCTCAGTCGTCCAGACCGACCTGAATTTCGTCGCCCTCGACGCGCGTGGGGAACCATTTCACCGGCACCACCGCCGGCATGCGTGTCACCGCTCCGGTGCGGATGTCAAAGCGCGCGCCATGACGCGGACACTCGATCTCGTAGCCGTACAACTCACCTTCGCCGATCGGCCCGTCGTCGTGCGTGCAGACGTCTTCGATGGCATAGTATTGGCCGCCAACGTTGAACACGGCGATCCACCAGCCTTCTACTTCACGAATGTCACGCTCACCGGGGCCAATCTCAGAAGTCTTACCAAAGGTCACGAAACGGGGCACCACTCTCTCTCCTTACAGAGAAACCGATCCACCGCGCGGCTCCCGTTTACCCGCGCGGAACCCAGAACATGAAATTACGGAACCCTTCGTTTATCAGCCAGCCAGGGATGTTGAGCGCATCCGTCACGCTGAAAATCGTGTTCCAGAAGCTTTCCGCGACTGGCGGAATGAACCACAGCGCCAGGAAGATCAGCATCAGTGTGTACGAGCCAAGCTGCCGGAGCTGTAGCTGCGTGCGACGGTCGAGAAACGGCTCGATGATGCCGAACCCGTCCAGCGGCGGAACCGGGATCAGGTTGAACAGCACGGCCGTCACCTGGAGCATCACCAGGAACGCCGCCGCCGTCCACAACGTCGCGTTCGTCCAGATGCCCTCACCCTCGACCGGCATCCCCTGGATGCTCCAGAAGATCGTGCGCGGATCGACCAGCCCCAGCAGGAACGGCAGCGCCAGCAGAACCGCGAGCACCACGTTCGCCGCCGGGCCCGCCGCCGACACCGCCGCGCCCCACCACTTGTTTTTCAGGCGGTGGCGCTCGATGTACACCGCGCCGCCCGGCAGGCCGATCCCGCCCATCGCCAGGAACAGCAGCGGCAGGCCAATGCTCAGCATGGGGTGAGTGTACTTGAGCGGGTTGAACGACAGATAACCCTTGTCGCGGACGGTGTAGTCGCCGCCCCAGTACGCGACGATCGCGTGCGAGAACTCGTGCAGCGTGACCGAGAAGACCCAGCCGACGATCACGATGAAGAATGTGGTCATCGCGTTGCCGGGCAGGGCGATGAACAGATACGCGAAAAACGCGACCAGTCCGCCCAGGATCAGCGGCCAGCGCCCCAGGCGATCGAGCCACGTCTGGCGCGAAGGGTCTTTGGGCCTGCGACGGTCCCGCGTGGGGATCAGCACGTACTCGACCGCTTCCGGCGCTTGCGGCGGACGCTGCGGCGCGCGCGGGCTGCTGCCCGGAACCGGCGCGCTGGTTGCCGGGGGATGGGCGCGCAGATAGTCGCGGGCGGCCGAGGCGCTCACCGGCGAGGCATCCAGCGCCTCGCGGACGATCCCTTCGCCGCTTTCGAGCATTGCGACGAGCAGATGCCCGCTGTTGACTGCGCCCTGTCCCAACGACCGCGCCACCTCAAGCGCGTTGGTCAGCGCCTGTCGCGCCGCCCGGCTAAGCTCTTTCACCTCGATGCGGGTCGACCGCTCCATGCCGATCGCGCTCGCGATCTGGTCGTAGAGCGCGCCCCGGTCTGCGCCAGAGTCCGCCAGAATGTCGCGTGCGGGCCCGGCGGGCTCGTTTAGCAAGGCTAGCGCCAGATGCTCGATGTCCACATACACGCCATGGCGGCGGGCGGCTTCATCCTGCGCAGCAGCCAGGAGACGCTGCATCTCAGCCGTCAGGTGAGGGGATTGGCTCTGCATCGGGCTGCACGCTCAGCTTTCGTCTTCGTCTTCGCCGGTCCACTGGTGCAGGCCATACGCGCCCGCCTTGAGGACCTTCAGCGAGAGCAAGGCGCACTTTAGCCGCGTCGGGCTGAGCTCAATGCCGAGCAGGTCGAGAAGCTCCTGCCGGTCGAAATGCCGCAATTCGTCGAGCGTCTTGCCGATCATTTCTTCGCCAAGCATCGACGCGGACGCCTGGCTGATGGTGCAGCCATGCCCTTCCCATGACACGGCTTTGACGCGGCCTTCCTCGTCAAGCTGCGCAGTGAGGTGCAGATGATCGCCACAGAAGGGGTTTTCGTCTTCGTAGTCGATGTCGGCCGGTTGCAGCGGTTCCCCGAAGTTACGCGGGTTCCGGCCGTGATCGATGATATTGTCGAGATACAGGTCCATCCGATATGTGCTCTCCGTGTTTAGCTGCGGAACACGCTCCGCACCCGCTCAAGCGCGTTGATCAGGGCGTCCACATCCGCGTGGGTGTTGTACAGGTAAAAGCTGGCGCGCGCCGTCGCCGCCACGCCGAGCCACTGATGCAGCGGCATGGCGCAGTGATGCCCGGCGCGGATCGCGATGCCCTCGGCGTCGAGCAGTTGCGCGATGTCGTGCGCGTGAATGTCCGCCAGGGTAAACGTCGCCACGCCGTTGCGCCGGTCCGCAGGCGGGCCGTAGAGCGTCAGGCCGGGGACCTCGCTCAGTCGGTCGAGCGCATACTCGACGACCGACTGCTCGTGCGCGAGGATGTTCTCCATGCCGAGCCCGTTCAAATAGTCGATCGCCGCGCCCAGCCCGACCGCTTCGGCGATGGCCGGGGTTCCGGCCTCGAACTTGTGGGGCAGGGTGTTCCAGTCGCTGCCCTCAAGCGTCACCTTGCGGATCATCTCGCCGCCGCCCATGTATGGCGGCATGGCTTCCAGCAGCGCGCGCTTGCCATACAGCACGCCGATGCCGGTCGGCCCCGCCATCTTGTGCGCGGAGAAGACGAAGAAATCCGCGTCGAGCGCCTGCACGTCAACCGATAGATGCGGGACGCTCTGCGCGCCGTCGACCAGCACCAGCGCCCCGGCTTCGTGCGCCTGGCGGATCATCTCCGCGACCGGGTTGACGGTTCCCAACACGTTGCTGACGTGCACCACGCCGACCAGCTTCACCGGCTCGTCGCGCAGCAGCGTGGCGTAAGCGTCGAGGTCCAGCTCGCCGGAGCCAGTTACTGGCACGTAGCGGATGGTGAAGCCGCGCTCCGCCTGCAGAATCTGCCAGGGAACGATGTTGCTGTGATGCTCCATGACGGTCAGCACGACCACGTCGCCGGGGCCGAGGTTGGCGCGCCCCCACGACCCGGCGACCAGGTTAACCGCCTCGGTTGCGTTGCGTGTGAAGATGATTTCGCGCTTCGACGCGGCGTTGATGAACGCGCGCACTTTCTCGCGGCTGCCTTCAAAAGCAGCGGTGGCGCGCTCGCTGAGGACGTGAATGCCGCGATGCACGTTCGCGTGACTGGTTTCGTAGTAGGCCGTCATCGCGTCGATGACCTGGCGCGGCTTCTGGCTGCTGGCCGCCGAATCGAGAAAGACCAGCCGCTTGCCGGGGTGCACTTCCTGATCGAGCGCCGGAAAGTCGGCGCGAATAGCCTCAATATTCAAAGGGGAAAGCTTCTGCTCAGTCATCCCTGTTCCTTTACGCATTTGCTTGCACGGCATCCGGCGCCCTGCTGGTCGCTGGTGAACAATCCCTTTCACGCCGCATGAGTGGCGGCCTCACACCGCCCCGAGTCTCCCCAGATTATACGGCGCTATCCAGCGAACCGGGCAGTATAGTCCAGCCGGAAATTACATGACATAAATCAGACAGAAATAAACAAAAACCGGGTCAGCAGGCTGGCCCGGTTCCATTCGATCTCATCACTCTGCCACCGCTCGCGCTTAGCTCTCGCCAAGCAGCTTGCGCTCGACATAAGCCATCATGCGATCGCGCACGCTCTCGAACGGGATGCGGTCCAGCACGGGCACAAAGAACCCGTCCACGATCAGCTTCTCGGCCTCCGCTCGCGGGATGCCGCGCGCCATCAGGTAGTAGATCAGCTCTTCCTCGATCTTGCCGGTGGCCGAGGCGTGGGTGCAGCGCACGTCGTTCGCCTCGATCTCCAGGCCGGGGATGCTGTCGGCGCGGGCCTTGTCGCTCAGCAGCATGTTGCGGTTCGCCTGGAAGCCGTCGGTCTTCTGCGCGCCGGGCAGGGCCTTGATCATCCCCTGCCAGACGGTGCGCGAAGAGTCCTTCAACACGCCCTTGAACAGCAGGTCCGACGTGGTGTAGGGCGCGTTGTGGTTCTGCTGGGTGTCGAGGTCCATGAACTGCTCGCCGCTCGGGAAGTAGAGCGCGCTCATGCGGCCCCAGCTCCCCTTGCCGTCGAGATCGATCTCCATGAACGCCTTGATCAGCTTGCCGCCCATCTGGCCGGTCACCCAGTCGAGCTGGCCGTCTTCGGCGACGCGCGCCCGCTGGTGGCTGAACTCGAACATGTGGTGGCCCCAGTCTTGCAGGTTGACGTAGCGCAGGTTGGCGCCGGGGCCGACGATCAATTCGACCACGCCGATGAAGCTGGCGTCCGCGTCGAGCGTGGGCGACAGCGACTCGTGCAGGTAGTCGATCTGCGCGCCTTCTTCCAGCACGACCAGGGTATGGCCGAGCGTTGCGGCGGGCTGCGTCGCGTAGAAGATGCTGTGCGCAGGCAGAGTCGCCTGGACGCCGCGCGGCACGTAGACGAATACGCCGTGCGTCCACAGCGCGGCATTCAACGCGGTGAACTTGTCAATATCGGGCGTGACGGCGTGGGTCATCAGGTGCTGACGGACGAGATCGGGATACTCGCGCGCGGCAGTCCGCAGGTCGGTGACGATCACCCCCTGCTCGGCCAGCGCGGCTGCCGTCTCGTTATGCACCAGGCGATCGTTGACGAACGCGATCATTGCGCCCTGTTGTTCGCCGAGCAGCGGCTCGCGGCTGCTGGCGGGGATATCCTCAAAGCCCGCGCCGCCGCCGTTGGTGGACAGGTGTCCGGCGCTTTGCCAGTTGATATGACGATAATCAGTGCGCCGCCATGCCTCATCCTGCGTGGTGGGCATCGGCAGCGACTCGTACAGGTCCCACGCCGCCAGACGCTGCTGGCGCAGCCAATCCGGCTCGTTGTTGCGAGCGCTCAGTTCTTCGACATCGGCGCGGCTCAGCGGCGGGGCCTGAAATTCACGGGCCGTACGACGGCGAGTTGCCACTGGACTTCCCTCTCTTTACGGTTCTGCGGTTCAAACTGAATAGTGAGCGCTGATCCGGGACGTGGGAAGGGGCGTAACGCCTACGCCCCTTGACCTTGCTGCGCCCGGACCGGTGCTCCGCACGCTAGCCGATCGACCCTTCCATCTGGAGCTGGATCAACCGGTTCATTTCAATGCTGTACTCCATCGGCAGCTCTTTGGTGAGCGGCTCGAGGAAGCCATTGACGACCATCGCATTCGCTTCGTCTTCGCTCAACCCGCGGCTCTGCAGGTAGAAGATCTGGTCGTCGCCGATTTTGCTGACCGTTGCCTCGTGCCCAATAGCCACATCCGGCGCTTCGATCTCGATGTACGGGTAGGTGTCCGACTCGCTGTACTCGTCGAGCAGCAGGGCGTCGCAAACGACCGTGCTCTTGGAGTTGTTCGCTTCCGGGTACACCTTCAGCAGACCGCGATAGCTGCTGCGGCCGCCGTCCTTCGCAATCGACTTGCTGAGGATCTGGCTGGTGGTATGCGGTGCGACGTGAATCGCCTTGCCGCCCGCGTCCTGGATCTGGCCGCGGCCCGCGAACGCGATCGACAGAATCTCGCCATGCGCACCCGGCTCCATCAGGTAAACCGACGGGTACTTCATGGTGATCTTGCTGCCCATGTTGGCGTCCACCCACTCGTGGGTGGCGTCGCCGTAGACCATCGCGCGCTGCGTCACGAGGTTGTAGACGTTGTCCGACCAGTTCTGGATCGTGGTGTAGCGCGAGCGAGCGCCACGCTTCACGATGATCTCGATCACGCCGCTGTGCAAGCTTTCGGTGGAGTAGGTCGGCGCGGTGCAGCCCTCGACGTAGTGCAGGAACGCGCCCTCATCCACGATGATCAGCGTGCGCTCGAACTGGCCGATGTTGGCCGTGTTCAGGCGGAAGTACGCCTGCAGCGGCATCTTAATCTCGACCCCCGGCGGGACGTAGATAAACGACCCACCAGACCACACGGCCGCATTCAGCGCCGCGTACTTGTTATCGGTCGCCGGGATGACCGTTCCGAAATACTCGCGGAACAGGTCTTCGTGCTCGCGCAGACCGGCCTCGATGCTCTTGAAGATTACGCCCTGCGCTTCCAGTTCTTCGCGGACGCGATGGTAGACCATCTCCGAGTCGTACTGCGCGCCCGCGCCAGCCAGGAACTTCTGCTCGGCCTCGGGGATGCCCAGACGGTCGAAGGTGCGCTTGATGTTCTCGGGAACCTCGTCCCACGAACGGCCCTCTTTTTCGGCGGGGCGCACGAAGAAGTAAATCTCTTCTTCGCGCAGGCCCGAGAGGTCCGGACCCCAGGTGGGCACCGGCTTGCTCTGGTAGATCTCAAGCGCCTTCAGCCGCTGGTCGCGCATCCACTGCGGCTCGTTCTTCATTTCGCTGATCTGCGCGACGATGTCACGGTCCAGGCCCTTGCGAGCCTTGAACACGTATTGATCAGGGTCGCGGAAGCCGTACTGTTCGTCGTACCGCTCGCGGATGCCCTGGAGCTGTTCAGCATCACTCGCCATAACGTCCCTCTTTCCTTAACGGCTATGGTTGGTGCGCGCCCGCTTAGCGGGAAGCTTCGACGTCGCCGTTGGCAGCCTTTTCGCGCAGCCAGTCGTAGCCTTGCTCTTCGAGGTGAAGCGCCAGCTCGGGGCCGCCGCTTTCGACAATGACACCGTCCATCATGATGTGGACGAACTGCGGCTTGATGTGGTTCAGAATACGCTGGTAGTGCGTGATGACCAGCACGCCCAGGTTCGGGCCAGCCAGCTTGTTGACGCCCTCGGACACGATTCGCAGCGCGTCGATGTCCAGGCCGGAGTCGGTTTCATCCATGATGGCGATCTTCGGCTGGAGCATCGCCATCTGCAGAATTTCCGCGCGCTTCTTCTCGCCGCCGGAGAAGCCTTCGTTCAGGTAACGGCCGCCGAAGCTGTGATCCATCTGGAGCATGTCCATCTTTTCCACCATCATGCGGCGGAACTCCGGAATCGGAATGCCCTTGTACTCAGGATCGACCGCCTTGCGATGCGCGTTGATCGCGTTGCGCAGGAAGTTAGCGACGGTTACGCCCGGCACGCCCACCGGATACTGGAATGCGAGGAACAGGCCCAGGCGGCTGCGCTCGTCGGTTTCCAGCTCGACAATGTCCACACCGTCGAACAGAATCTGACCGGCGGTCACTTCGTACGCCGGATGGCCCATCAAGGTGTTCGCCAGCGTGCTTTTACCAGATCCGTTCGGCCCCATCAGCGCGTGAACTTCACCCTGCTTGACGACCAGGTTCACGCCCTTAAGGATCGGTTGACCCTCGACGCTGACATGCAAATTGCGGATTTCCAAAGCGGCACCCATAACTACGGTGTTCCTCCTAGTGTGGCGGCTGTTCGAGACGTAGCCGTGAATTGACTCCTGCGGTTCTCAACAGTGCGCGCGCAACGCGCGACACCACAGTTTGCCTCAATTGAGAACCTTTTGCAATAAATCTGACGAGAGTATAACATTGCGGGCGGTTTCGGTCAATAAAGAAGAAAATCATTTATTTTATTCCTGTTTAATTCGGTGTATGATTGCGTTACAATCTGCGTTGACGGGTCCGATCCAGGCTGCACGGCAGGGACGATCGCCCGCACCGCCCGGCGACGGGCAATCGAGGAGACTAAGAGGAGCACCGTATGAATCAACAACTTACCCGCGAGCAGAAGGTCGAGCTGGTTCGCGACGCGCTGCGGCAGGTGATCGACCCCGAGATCGGTCTGAGCGTGACGGAGCTTGGTCTGCTGCGCGAGGTTCAGATTGAGGACGATCACGCGCATCTGGTGATGATCATGACCACGCCGTTCTGCCCGTACGCGCCGCAACTGCTCGAGGCGTCGCGCCAGAAGGCGCAGGAGACGCTTGGCATACCGACCACGATCGAGGTTGGGATGGAGCTGTGGGACCCCAGCATGGCGGAAGAGGGCGTCCTCAGCGATTGGGGGCTCTTCTAGCCGCCCATCGGAATTCGCTTACATACATGACGCTGGTGGGAAACCTCACCCCTTAACCCCCAGCCCCTTTTCCCCTCTCCGTTTACGGAGAGGGGCCAGGGGTGAGGTTCCGCACGCTGACGACATACACGCTCGACCGGCAGGCGAACAACCCTGCCGGTCTTTTTTTGTCTGCAACTTGTGCTCGATATTAGGCCCAGCGTGCAATTGCCAAGAGAGTCGATCCACAGCTATAGTAAGCCATAGGCATAGAAATACGATTCGCTGGTAGCGGTTAGCAGAGCAGAGCAAACTTCCGCCGAACGCTATGCGTTTTTCAGCCAATCGCTAACAGCCAATTGTGTTGCGCGAATACCGTGCGATCGATCAGCGGAAGGAGCAGGCTTATGGCGACGCCGTATGATGGAAAGGTAGCGGTCTGGCACTGGAAGGGCGATTCAGTTGCCGAAAACACGATTGAAGAGCTGGTCCAGACGCTCAAGACCTGGGCCCCGGCCGTCAAACAAGTGTGGGTGAAGACCAGCGACGGGCCAAACTGGCAGGGCGAGTTTGACCGGGACCGCAACTTGGCGATCGACAGCGTCGCGAGCGTCGACAAGTGGGTCCGCGTGCTGGAAGCGAACGGGATGGAGTTCCATGCGTGGTGCGTGCTGACGGGGCGCAACATCAACGCCGAGGCCGACCGGATCATTGAGGTCTGCAACCGGCCTGGCGTGCGCTCGATGGTGCTGGACGTCGAGCCGTACTCAGGCTTCTGGACGGTCGGCAAAGACCCCATCCGCCCGCTCATGACGCGCGTCCGGCGCGGGATCGGCGGGCGTTTTCATCTCGGCATGGCGGTTGACCCGCGCCCGCAGCATAAGCCGCGCATCTTCCCCGAAGAATGGCGCCCGTTTATTAACAGCGTCCATCTACAGCTTTACTGGGAGACGTTCCAGCGTCCAGTTGCGGCCGTGCTCGAAGAAGGATTCAGCACGTGGGCGGATTATGGCCTGCCGCTGTTCCCGGCCCTGCAAGGGAAATCCACCCGCAACGCGATGATGGAGGCGCGCCAGCTTGCTGTCGAGAAATACAAAGCGACCGGCATTAGCTGGTGGCGCTTCGGGGTGATCGGGCCGGTGGAGTTCCCCGCCATCAACCATCCGATCATCCCCAGCGAGCCGGTGCCCGATCCGGAGCCGCCGCCCGCGCAAGGCCGATATGGCATTGAGATCGTCGTCACGCCAGATCATCCGAATTACCGCAATGGGGCGCATGGCGGCCAGAACGTCGACCAGTTGCTCAGCACCTTCAAAGGCACCTGGGGCTGGACGACGAAGTACAAGAAAACCGAGCGCAATAGCAGCCAGATGTGGGCGCGGTGGGACCCGCAGCTTGTCGCCAGCGGGTGGTACGAAGTCTCTGCGTTTGTGCCTTCGCGCCACGCCACCACCGAGCGCGCGCGTTACAAGCTGCATGGTGTGCTGGGCGCGTCTGGCGAGCTTGAGATCCCGGTCCGCCAGATCGATTACTACAACCTGTGGGTGCCGCTGGGCGTGTTCCAGTTCGACGCGAACAACGACGCGGCGGGCGTGGTCTTCCTCAACGACCTGACTGGCGAAGACAATAAAGAGATCGCGTTCGACGCGCTACGCTGGCGGCAGGTGGTGGGCATCACGCCGACGAATAAATACCTCGCCGACGGGTACGATGCGCCGATTGGCACGGCTGCCGAGCGCGCGTCCGACGATGTCTGGCCGGGCAAGTGGTTCGACGCGACCGGCTTCGCGCGGCGCTATCGGGCCGGGACGCCGAGCGAGGCGTACCACACCGGCGCGGATCTCAACGTCAACGAGCCGTACTGGGATGCCGACAAGCTCACGCCGGTGTACGCGGCAGCCTCGGGCGTGGTGACGTACTCCAACCGGGTCGCGGGGTGGGGGCATATCATCATCATCCGCCACGACCCGCTGATCACGACCGGGCAGGTGCTCTATGGCCGCTACGCGCACGTCAGCAGCCCGATCGTCAAGGTGGGCGATCGCGTGGTGCGCGGCCAGCAGATCGCGAAGGTGGGCAACGCCGAGGGCCTCTACGCCTATCACCTGCACTTCGACCTCAGCCCTACGGCGGTCCTCGAGACGCAGCCGTGGCACTGGCCGAAGCTCAACTGGAACGCGCTGATGGAGAACTACGTCGACCCGCAGGACTTCATCCGCCGGAACCGGCCAGAAGACCGGTGAGTCAGGTGTCAAGATGAGTTGGCGCACAGGGCGTCCTTTGGGAAACCTCACCCCTTAACCCCCGGCCCCTTTTCCCCTCTCCGTTTACGGAGAGGGGCCAGGGGTGAGGTTCCGCACAGGCCAAACGCCGCTAGAGGCGTCTTCCCAACAGCGGGAAGGCGCCTTTGTTTTGACGCTCTTGCGCGGCGTATAAATCGTGCGTAGGGCAGGCGCGGACAAAACGTGCATCACCGTCGCTGGATTCTGGGGCGATACTGGTATAATCCAGGGTATGTTAGACAGGCACCAGTTCTCACGGTTCGAGGAACGCATCCAGGCGCTGGTTGAGGGGGGATTTGCGCGCCTGTTTGCGGGACGGCTTCAGCCGCGTGAGGTGGCGCTGCGCCTCGCTCATGCGATCGAAGATCACGCCCAGATGGGCGAGGACGGCACGCCGGTTGCCCCAAACCGCTATGCGGTGCATCTGCACCCTGCCGATTTCGACGCCCTGACCGACTTCCAGCCGGACCTGCCGGACGTTCTGGCAGCGCATGTCGTCCAGCTTGCGCGCGACGGCGGCCTGCGCCTCGACGTGTCGCCGCAGGTCGTGATCGTGCCGGATGCGACGGTTGCGCCGCACAAGGTCGTCGTGCTGGCGGATCACGTCGAAGCCCCACGCGAGGCCACGCAGGTGATGCAGTCACTCGATCTGACCGAACCACCCGCCGGGCGCACTGCAACCTATCCCCAGGCGTATTTGATTGTCAACGGGCAGACGTATGTTCCGCTGGACCGGACGGTGATCAACATCGGGCGCCGCCGCGACAATACGATTGTGCTGGACGATCCGCGCGTCAGCCGCCATCACTGCCAGCTCCGCTATCGCTTCGGCTCTTACGTGCTCTATGATCTGGGCAGCCGCGCGGGAACCTACGTCAACAACCAGCGCATCTCCGAAGTGGTGCTCCAGCCGGGCGACGTGATCGCGCTGGCGGGGGTGCGGCTGGTGTACACGGTCGACGAGCAGACGACCACCGACTATGCGCCGCACGATACCCGGCTGAAGATGTCACCCGCCGAGCCGGATGAGGACCTGGTCGACATACCCGAAGAAGACGAGGCGGATTTTGACGACTGAGGTGCTGCTTCTGTTTCTGCGCGTGCTGGCGAGCGCGGCGCTGCTGGCATTTGTGAGCGCATTGTTTGTGGTGGTGTGGCGCGAGTACCGGGTCGCCGCCGATATTGCCGAAGACCGCCGCCGCCAGCGCGGGCGATTGGTCGTGACGCGTGCGAATGGTAGCTCGATTGAGGTGGGCACGGTGTTTCCCCTGCTGCCGCTCACCAGCATCGGGCGCGGCCCGACGAATACCATCGTGCTGGACGACAATTTCGCCAGCCAAGAGCACGCCCTGGTTACCCGGCGCGGCGGGCAGTGGTGGCTGGAAGATCGCAATAGCAGCAACGGGACGCTGCTCAACGGCGAGCTGGTGCGCGAGCCGACTGTAATCTCGTCTGGCGATCTGATCGGGATCGGGCAGATTCAGTTCAAGCTGGAGCTGGAGTAGGCAGGCTGCC
>Ga0134093_1002763_pt1 | contig 13390 bp, 13 predicted proteins | sample 4_1taG_FD_94452 | JGI IMG/M metagenome (GOLD analysis project Ga0134093, IMG submission 94452) | Switchgrass degrading microbial communities from high solid loading bioreactors in New Hampshire, USA - 4_13_20_68_A1 metaG | ecosystem: Engineered > Bioreactor > Semi-continuous > Anaerobic >...
AATGTCATTTTCTGATTATTTAAAAAATGAAATTAATAAAACCAATGAATTGCTGCTGCAATCGGAAAAAGATCTTGACGATTATGCTGCAGGAAATATTGACAATATACATCAAGTATTGATCTCACTGGAAAAAGCAGATATTGCTCTTCAATTCACAACTCAAATTAGAAACAAGATATTGGATGCTTATACAGAAATCATGCGGATGCAGATTTGATTATGTTTGGTACTCAGCAAAGGTAGCATATGATGAGGTGATGAAATGCCACAGTTTATTACGGATTTTCAGAAGAGAATTGTTGAGTTTTGGAAGAGTCTTGATAAGAAGCAAAAAAACAGAATATACATAACAACGGCGATAGTTACTGTTTCAGTAATACTTGGCATGATTTATCTGTTAAAGCCAAACTATATTGTAATAGTAAAGAGCGATGATCTGAATGAACTAAATGAAATGAGATTAATTTTGAATGAAAATGGCATAAAACATAAGGTTGAAGGGAACAGCAACATACTTGTAGATGCTAAAGACAAGAACAAGGCAGAACTTGCCCTTGCTGTTGAAGGCTACCCTAAAGGCGGAATGAAATTTGAAGACGCATGGAATCAAATTAAAATAAATACTACGGAAAGTGACAAGAAAAAGCTATGGGAAGAATACAAGAAAAACAGCCTGATAGCAAAGCTTAAAATGTTCAGCAACATAAAGGATGCGGACGTTGATCTGTCAATACCTGAACCTTCTCTCTTTGCTAAAGAACAAAGGCCGACTGCTTATGTAAGGGTTACACCTAAGGAAAAACTTACACCTGAGCAGGTAGACGGAATTATAATGGTTGTTTCACGCAGCGTTGAAAATTTACAGCCGGAAGATATAACCGTGGTAGATAATTATGCTAACATACTAAGCGGGACGAACGGAAAAGGTCTGGAAACAGAAATAACTACACAGGAACAATTAAGGCAGCAAAAAGCGACCGAGCTTGAAAGAAAAGTATATAATTTATTTAACATGCCTTCTGATTTTTGTGACAATATTAAGGTTGCTGTAAATCCGGTAATAGATTTTACTAAGCAAAAATCTCAAACACAGGCGATTGAAAAGCCGCAGGGCATGGACGAAGGCTATATAGTAACAAGAGAAACGTCTTCTGAAACAGTAAGAAATGCGGCAGCCGCCGGAGAACCGGGACTAGGTACAAATCCGGGCACTGAAGATCCGGCCACATATCAAACAGGACAGGGAAATGATTCAGCATATTCAAAGAAGACTTCTTCGGAATATTTCGAATATACCAGGACTACAACTGATACTGAAAAAGCTGTAGGGGTATATGATCCTCAAAATTCCACCATGACAGTTACATTGTGGTATGGACAGGTAGTAAAAGATGACAGTAAACTGACAGATGAACTTATAAACGGAATAAAGGCAGATGTAAGTAAAGCAACGGGAATACCTGTAGAAAATATATCTGTTAACAAGTATAAATTGACTGAACCGCAAGAAGTGCAACCTGAATTCGCCGAAAAATTAAAGGAATTTTTGGATGATTATGGTTTCTTTATACTGATGCTGGCTCTTATTGCAGGCCTTATTATTACAATAATACCTTCAAGGTTAAGAAATAAGGTACCTGAAGCCGACTTACAGGAATTGGCTGCAGCTGGAGGGCCTGATATCAATATGATTGAAGAAAAGGAAGTTATTGAAGAAATATCTATTGAGGAAAAATCAGAATTTAAAAAGCAAATTGACAGGTTTGTAAAACAAAAACCGGATGTAGTAGCACAGCTCCTGAGAAGCTGGCTGTCAGATGATTGGGAATAAGACAATTGAGAATATTCGGCAGACGATTTATATAAAGAAATTTACATAAAAAGGTGGGGGTTGACATTGGTTCCCAAAGGCAATACGGCTGTAAAAACAGAAAGATCCGGAAGAGAAAAAGCAGCAATGCTGTTAATTACATTAGGACCTGAAAAGTCAGCGGAGATCTTTAAGCATTTAAAAGAAGAAGAAATAGAGCAGCTTACTTTGGAAATAGCTAACATAAGAGCTGTAACTCCTGAAGAAAAAGAAAAGGTACTTGAGGAATTTTATCAATTGTGCCTTGCCCAGGATTACATTGTAGAAGGAGGAATAAGCTACGCAAGGGAAATCCTTGAAAAAGCTTTGGGGCCGCAAAAAGCTTTTGAAATCATAAACAAGCTTACGGTTTCCCTCCAGGTAAGGCCTTTTGAATTTGTAAGGAAAGCTGATCCGACACAATTACTGAATTCAATACAGAATGAACATCCTCAGACTATAGCACTGATACTTGCATATGTGAAGCCGCAGCAAGCTGCAGTAGTTTTATCAGCTCTTCCACCTGAAAAGCAGGCAGAAGTTGCCAGGAGAATAGCCTTAATGGGCGGGACTTCACCGGAAGTTATAAAAGAAGTAGAAAAAGTACTTGAAAAGAAACTGGCATCATTTGTAACGGAGGATTATACTTCAGCCGGAGGAATACAGGCAATTGTTGACATTATTAATAATGTGGACAGAGGTACGGAAAAACATATTATGGATACACTTGAAATACAGGATGCAGAACTTGCTGAAGAAATCCGGAAGAGAATGTTTGTATTTGAAGATATTATTACAATGGACAACCGTTCTATACAGCGTGCACTAAGAGAAGTAGATGCAAGTCAGCTTGCTATTGCATTGAAGGGTGCTACCGAGGAAGTGCAAAATGTCATATTTGCAAACATGTCAAAACGTATGGCGGAAATGATAAGAGAAGATATGGAATATATGGGACCTGTACGTCTTAGAGATGTAGAAAATGCTCAGCAGAAGATAGTAAATATTATCAGAAAACTTGAAGATGCCGGAGAAATTGTAATATCAAGAGGAAAAGGAGATGAAATAATTGTCTAGCCGAGTTTTCAAATGCAGCCAGGTTAATTTGGGGGAGCCTTATCAGGTAATACCTGTAATTATAAAACAAATTAGCTGTGAAAATAAAGAAAATAATAAGATAAATAATGAAGAAAATGAAATAAATAAAATGAATAACGAAGAAGAGAAAGAAGAAAAATTAAGAATTGACATAATAGAAAAGATAAAGAAAGAATATTCAGCTAAAGCAGAAGCAATTATTGCAGATGCCAAAAGGCAGGCGGAGGATATTATAGAACAAGCGCGAAAGCAAAGCGATGATATTTTGAACAACGCCAGGAATGAAGCTGAAATTATAAAAGAAACAGCAGAGAAAAAGGCTTATCAGAAAGGATATGACGAAGGTTACCGTAAAGGTAAAAATGATGCCGACAAACAATACGAAAGTATTATTAAAGAAGCTGAAGCTATAAAAGAACAAGCTGCTGAGGAATACAAAAGCACAATTGAAGGTATGGAATCTGAAATTATAGATATTATTATACAAATAGCTAAAAAAGTTGTTTCAGAAGAGTTACGCCTAAATAAAAAGACAATTCTAAGCATGGTAAAAGAAGCTTTTGCAAAATGTACGGTTAAAAACGGGGCAACGCTGATAGTGTCTTCTGAAGATTATGACTTTATTGAAGAGCATAGGGAAGAGTTATTGTCAAACCTGAACAGCATTGATAATTTAGAGGTTAGAAAAGATATATCATTACCCATGGGAACATGTATCATTGAAACACCATATGGAACAATTGATGCCAGTGTGGACAAGAAAATGGAAAATATTGAGAATGCTATAAACAAGCTGACTGAAGGAATATATTCCAAGTCCATAGCTTAAGAAAAGCTTAAGTAACAGGTATATAAGAAATTTTTACTTAATTTAATCGTAAAAAGCAACAATTTGGTTGAAAGGAAGAAGGCACTCTGATTAAAATAAATCTTGACAAGTATAAAACATTATTAAATGAAAATGAATTTGTAGAGTATTCAGGTAAAGTCTCAAAAATTGTGGGACTTACTGTTGAAGCCGACGGGCCTGAGTCACAAATAGGCGAGATGTGCATATTGAATTCAATTAAGGAAAATACTTCAGTATTTTCCGAAGTAGTTGGCTTTAAAGAAGGAAAAGTAATTCTAATGCCTTATGGAGAAATGGAAGGCATAGGCCCAGGCAGCAAGGTTATAGCTACAGGAGGCCCGCTTAGAATAGGTGTAGGAAAAGGCCTTCTAGGCAGAGTAATTGACAGCATGGGAAATCCTATTGACAATAAAGGCCCAATTGAAATAGAAAAATATTATAATGTCAATAACCAGCCGCCTCACCCATTGGCAAGAAAAAGGATTTTAGAACCGCTGCCCCTGGGAGTAAAAGCTATTGACGGCCTTCTCACCGTTGGCAAGGGCCAGAGAGTAGGAATATTTGCAGGAAGCGGCGTGGGTAAAAGCACACTTATCGGAATGATAGCAAGAAACACAAAAGCAGATGTTAATGTTATTGCATTAATAGGTGAAAGAGGAAGAGAAGTAAGGGAATTTATTGAAAAGGATTTAAAAGAAGAAGGTATGAGCCGTTCAGTGGTTGTGGTAGCTACATCGGATCAGCCTGCTTTGTTGAGATTGAAGGGCGCGTTGGCAGCAACCAGCATAGCTGAATATTTCCGAGATAACGGGTATGATGTTTTGCTTATGATGGATTCTCTTACCAGATTTGCAATGGCACAAAGAGAAATTGGGTTAGCAGTTGGAGAACCTCCTGTATCTAAAGGTTATACGCCTTCTGTATTTTCAACCTTACCTAAGCTGTTGGAGCGTTCAGGAAATTCCGATAAAGGCTCCATAACCGGGCTATATACGGTACTTGTTGACGGAGATGACCTTACAGAGCCTGTTACGGATACTGCAAGAGGCGTACTTGACGGGCATATAGTTTTATCAAGAGCTCTTGCAAACAGAAACCAATATCCTGCCATTGATGTATTAGCAAGTATCAGCAGGGTCATGTCTGACATTATATCTGATAAACATAAAAAAATGGCTTCTGAAATAAAGAAAGTAATGGCTGTATACAAGGATGCGGAAGATTTGATTAATGTAGGGGCTTATGTAAAAGGCAGCAACGAAAAAATTGACAATGCGATAGAGTTAATAGACGGAATAATTAACTTTCTGGAACAGGGGACACATGAAAAATTTGATTTTGATGAAGTTTTAAAGTTAATGGAAAAGGCTTTAAATAAAGGACAAGAATAATTATGAAATTTAAATTTAAGCTGGAAAGTTATTTAAATGTAAAAAAACAAACTGAGGAAAATATAAAAAATAAATTGGGAAAAGAAATGTTAATAGCAGTTAAAGAAGAAAATGTATTAAATACACTGCAAAATGAAACGGAAGAGTTATGTAAAGATATAAAAAGGATTTCTTCCGAGGGAATTACGGTAGCTGAGTTAAATATATACAATACATATATGGATTTTGTAGTAAATAAAGTAAAGGCTCAAAAGGAAATTGTAAAAAAACAGTGGGAGTATGTTGATGAAATAAGATGTGAACTAAATAAAGTATTGCAAGAGAGAAAAATTCTTGAAAAGTACAGGGAAAAAAAGTTTTATGAATTTCTGCAAATGCAGTTAAAGGAAGAAAGCAAGCTCACGGACCAGTTAGTATCATATAAGCATGCAGTTGGTATTTCAGAAGATAATGGTACTGATTAATGCTTAAAACTTACGGCCCGGGAACTTATTAATATATTATCCTAATAATTTAATAGATGTACTTAATATAAAGGAGTGCAATATGCCTACAAATTCTGTTAATAAAAATACACAACTAAATAAAGAAACGGCAAAAGTGAATTCTAGAAGTACATTAAATGCAAATTTTAAAAATACAACAAATGAAAGCAGCAGAAGGAAGGATATAATTACTGCCATTACTGCCGCAGTTATTTCACTTATAATTATTACAGGTATTATTACAAGTGTATTTTATGTTGTAATAAAAAACAATGTTAACGGGGCTGCAGAAAAATATAGGAGCAAAATATCAGGAATTCCAATATTAAAAAATGCTTTACCTGAAATTGAAGATCCGGAAGATCCATACAAATATTCTGAAAGAGAGCTTAGACAAAAGTTCTTAGAAGTAAAAGAAAAAAGGGATGAACTTGCAAAATTACTTGAAGAAGCAAATCTGAAAATAAACGAACTTGAAAAATATAAAAATGAAAATATGGCGGCAAGCGAACAAAATGAAAATATGAGAAAGGAACTTGAGCAGCAGAGGCTAGCCATTGAGGAAGAAAAAAGAAAACTTCAGGAGGATAAGGTGATTCTGGAGGAAATGGCAGCTAAGGGAGATACAGAAGGATTTAAAAAGTATTATAGTCAAATTAATAAAGAAACAGCACAGAAAATTTACGAGAAAATTCTGAATGAAGAACAGATTGACCAGAAAACAAGAGAGTTTGTAAAAATTTATGAAGAAATGGATGCCGGAGCGGCTGCACAAATTTTTGAGAAGCTAAGTGAAAATGATATGCAGCTTGTTGTAAAAATAATAAAAAACATGGGCAAAGAAAGCTCGGCAGAAATTATGTCAAGCTTAAAGCCACAGCTTGCTGCAGAGATAACAAGAATAATTTCTGAAGAATATATAAAATAAGGAATTACATAAAATTATGTAAAACAAGGGATAAAGCCTGAAAGCTTTTTAAGCTGAAGGCATTATATACAAATGATTATTGAAAGGAGGTGAAAAAGGTGGAAAGGGGAATACTCTTAAATAGCGTAAATGTCCAATCTAACATATTAAAAATTTCTGCTTCAACAGATATAAAATTTGCTGATACAAGGTCTTTTGATACTAAATATGAAAAAACATTTAAGCAAAAATCTTTTAAAGAATATATGAACTCTGCCAATGATAAATATGAAACTCAAAATATGCAGAAAAATATATCTAATAGACGAGACAGTAAATATAATGTGTCACAAAGCTGTGAAAACCTGAATAATTCAAAGATTTCTAGGGATAAGAAATATTCGGAAGATAAGAAAACCGAAAAATTAGACAATGAGAATAAAAACGCAAAAAAGGCTGCTGAGTATGATGAAAAAACAGAAGGAAAAGTAAGCAAAAAAGATATTTTTGAAGAAGAAATACTTGAAAAAACAGGCATTAACAGGTCACAACTGCAATATATATTGGCTGCATTGGGCATAAATGAAAGACTGTTAATGGATAATGAAATAAGACAGCAGCTTATTGACACAATTAATTATGCAGTTTTATCTTCGGAAAGCACTGTTGAAGCAGTAAATATGCTTGCTGAATTAGCAAACAGTATTTTACCTGCAGACTCAGGCATGCTTCAAGGCGATTTGCATGTTCAGGCTGATAATGTACAAGACAGCAATGTACAAAATCTGCTGCTGGCAAATCCCGCTTCGGATTTAGAAAATGATGCTGCTGGAGTGCAAAGCATGGAAGACATAACAATAGATCAAAATGAAGCTAAAAGCAAGCTGGAGCAGCTAATGCAGGAATTAATGCAGCAAGGTGTAAAAACTGTCGATTCAAAAGCCGGAGAAATAGACTCATATGTGGATTTTGAAGACAAACCGGCTGATAATGAGGAAGAAAATATAATACTGCATCAGCAAAATGAAAACATTGAAAATGAAGCAGAAATTGATTCATATTTCAGTGTCAGGACAGAGCTTGATGAAAGTGCTAAAAATGAAAATGAAATGCTCATGCATTCCGAAGAAACTTTAGAAAATATTGAAATCAAGGATAGTGCATTAATTGAGCAAGACATGAAATTTTCACAGGAACAGAATAATGCTAACAGTACCGGCTTTAATTATTCAGCATCAGTAAAAAGCATCAGCACAGCAGAAACAAGCAATACATCAGGCGCTTCCGCAACAAGTACTGCAGTAAGGGAACATTTATTCCAGCAAATAATGGATAAAGCCAAAGTCATGGTTGACGGCGGTAAGTCTGAAATGGTATTGGATTTACAACCTGAAAATTTCGGCAAGCTATCTTTAAAAGTTGTTACGGAAAGAGGCATTGTTCTTGCCAAAATTGTAACAGAAAACGAGCAGGTAAAGGAAGTACTGGAAACTAATATGCAATTGCTGAAGGATTCACTGCAAAACCAGGGTCTGACTGTTGGCGAAATTAGTGTTTCTGTAGGAAACAGGCATGGATCGCAATTGGAGGACCGAGAAATGCTTTATCAGGAAAAAGGTAATAAGAACCTTGGACTTAAGACAGCAGCATTAAATAACCCTTCTGCTTATGTCCAAAATGAGTTGGCGCCGGATACGCAGAATGGATATTTATGGAGCGAGTCAAGCATTGACCTTATGGCATAGCAGAAGTTGGAAAATGGATGTTACAGGTTGGAAGTCAGAAGACAGAAGTTGAAGAAATGAATTTTAGTAAGAAAGATTAAAGATAGTTTGCGGAAAGGGGGAAAAAGATGGTTGACAGTATAGGCAGCCAGAAAACAATTGAAGAAATAATTAGAAGCAGCCAGAATAGGGAAAGCACCAGAAACATAGGTGAGCTTGGCAAAGACGATTTTTTGCAGCTTTTAGTTACGCAGTTAAGATACCAGGATCCGTTGAATCCTATGGAAGACAAGGAGTTTATTGCTCAAATGGCTCAATTTACTTCCCTTGAGCAGATGCAGAATATGAATACAAGCTTTACTGCAATGAAAGGATTCAATATGATTGGGAAATATATTTCCGGAACTGTCAGGGATGAATCAACAGGAAGCAGCAATATTGTTGAAGGATATGTAACAAGTGTAAAAATAAGCCAGGGTAAAACATATGCCATAGTTGACGGAGTAGAAGTACCTGTAGAAAATATTACTAACGTAGCAGAAGGATTAACCAGGTACAATACAAATATTTCCCTTTATACAGGCCTTATAGGGCACAAGGTTAACGGAGGAGTTTATGACGCTATCACAGGGGACATAGTTGAAGTAAGCGGAACCGTGAAATCAATAAAAAGAGGATTATATGAGGATTACATGGTTCTTGACGGCGTAGAGGTAGAAATATCATCTATTAACAATCTAACTCCATCCATTGATCCTGATTATAAGAAAAATTACCTAGATGAAAACATAGGTAAAGAAATATCAGTAACTATTACTAACAGAAGTAACGGCAAAAAAGTTCCTGTAACTGCTGTCTTAAAGGAATATAGTATTTCGGAGGACGGAAAGATAAGTGCTGTACTGGATCAAATGAATGTTCCCATAGACAGCTTGAAGAAAATTACCGATTGAATAGGAAGATGGATATGGTAATAAATAACAGGTTCATTAAAAATACAGAAGTGGTGACTAACCAACAAGTTCAAGCCTTAAAACCGGCTGCATCAAAAATGGGGCTGGACTTTAATGCAATGCTTAAGGAACAGGTTTTGCTGCATCAGGAAGTAAAGTTTTCAAAGCATGCAGAAGTAAGGCTGAACGAAAGGAATATCAAATTGTCCGATATACAAAGGGCAAAAATTTCTCAAGCTTTAGATAGGGCCAGCAGCAAGGGAATAAAGGACACCTTGGTTATAATGGACAATATGGCATTTGTTGCAAATGTAAAAAGCAGGACGGTTATTACCGCGATAAATAATAGCGAATTGCAGGGCAATGTTTTTACAAATATAGACGGAGCGGTATTTGCATAATATGTTTTGTAAAGCACAAGCCGGACCCCCATGGGAGGCTTGCCGTTCCGGAATGACTGAAGGAATGGGATAGCTGCTCCAAAACCTTAAAATACTAAAGGAGGGTTATAAATTATGTTGAGATCTATGGTTTCTGCTGTGTCAGGTTTGAAGTCCCATCAAACAAAAATGGACGTAATTGGAAATAATATAGCAAATGTTAATACTGTAGGTTTTAAGTCAAGCAGGGTTACATTTCAGGAAATTTTCAGTGAGAGTCTTAGAGGGGCAAGTGCGGCAGATGATTACGGAAGAGGCGGAACTAATCCCATGCAGGTTGGATTAGGTACAAGCGTTGCGTCTGTTGATACCATATTTACAAGGGGAAGTATTCAGAGAACCGATAATATAACAGACTTGGCAATCGAAGGAGAAGGCATGTTTGTATTAAAAGGCGGAAATTCAGACCCTTATATGTTTACAAGAGCAGGAAATTTTATTATTGACGAAGTGGGAAACCTGGTAAGTGCAGGAGGCCTTAGGGTATATGGATGGCAGTATTATGAACGTCAAGCTGACGGTTCATATGTATTTGATACTGAATTGCCGCTGGAACCAATAAATATTTATAATGATGAACACAACTTTAATAAAAAAGTTATCGCTGCAAAAGCTACAACACAAGCTGTACTTTCAGGAAACCTGGATGCAACGAATTTGCCCAAAGGTACTGATTTATCAAATATTGGACAACCTCATTTCAGTACACCCGTTATTGTATATGATTCACTGGGCAATGAATATGAAATCAGAATTAACTTTTGGAAAGTAGAAACGACAACCAATGGCACTGATATAACTACAAGGTGGTATTGGACTGCAACTCCTGGATCAGCGGACCCTGTTTCACTGGATTCTTCAGCGGCAGCAGGATATATTTCATTTGACTCAAAGGGAAAACCTGTTCAGGGAGCTGAACTGACACCATCTATAATTGTAATACCAAATGCTTCTCAGGGAAGCGAACCTATGGAAATTAAACTGAATTTTAATAATCTTACAATGTATGCGGACGAAAGTTCTGTAATGCCGGCAAGTGTTGACGGTTATAAATCAGGTACTCTTGTTTCAATGTCCATAGGAAGTGACGGAGTTATTATGGGAGTATACAGCAATGGAAGGCGGCAGCCTCTTGGAATGATTGCATTAGCAAGTTTTTCTAATCCGTCCGGATTAGAAAAGGTAGGGGAAAACTTATATCTTCCTACAGCTAACTCAGGAGACTTTACAAGAGGATACAAACCCGGTACTTCCGGTGTGGGAAAACTAAGCCCGGGTACCCTTGAAATGTCAAATGTGGATCTGGCAAAGGAATTTACGGAAATGATAGTTACTCAAAGAGGATTTCAGGCAAATAGCAGAATAATAACAGCATCTGATGAAATGCTTCAGGAACTTGTAAATATAAGAAGATAAGAATGATAGATAAGAGGGCAGATTTGCGGTTAAAATTGTAATTTTACCGCTAAATGTCCCTCTTATCAAAAGAGTTCTGGTGAAAATGAACGATTTTTGAAGAAAACCAGTTTAGAAGGAATAATATTTTGTTGAATTATTGGGGTAAAAATATTATGATTAAATTAAGCAGATTAAACGGAGTAGAATTTGTATTAAATTGTGATTTAATTGAAACCATTGAAAAAACGCCTGATACGGTAATACATACTACAACCGGGAACAAATATATAGTAAGAGAAACCCAGGATGAGGTTATAAGCAAAGTTATTGAATATAAAAACAGTATAATTACGGGAAAAAAGGGGGTATAGGGCTTTGGAAAAGAAAAGCAGCTTAGTTGTAATATTGGTCGTAGTTATTGCATTTCTATCTTTAACCGTTACAATAATGTCGGTTTTGATTTTTGCTTCTCCAAGCAGCAATGATATAGGAAGTAATGTAAAACAGTCAATGTCCATACCTGGTGATGATTCTTTAAAAACAAAAAGATTGTATTCTGATGATGTAATATTAAATTTGGCAAGCCTTGATGACAGGAAATTGTCAGTAATTAAGTTAAACATAGACTTAATATATTTTAAAGATATTAAGAAAATTGATGAAAAGCTTGAGGCATATGATGGCAGGATAAAGGAGGCAGTAGCTACATATTTCCAAAAATTAACAATTGAAGATGTAAGAAAACCTGAAACAAAAGAAATGGCGAAAAAGGATTTAATTGATGAATTAAATAAGATATTAAATGAAAACGAAAAAATGGAAAAACAAGTGATTTATTCCATTTCTTTTCCCCAGTGGTTTTACCAGTAAGGAGGCAGATGGATGGGTGAAATTTTATCTCAGAAGGAAATTGATGAGCTGATTAATTCGTTGTCCTCAGGAGAGATTGATGTAAAAGAAATACAATCATCAAATGAAAAAAAGGTAAAGGAATATAACTTTCACAGCCCAAGTAAGTTTGCGAAAGATCATTTAAGAACATTAAATTTTATTCATGAAAATTATGCTAGGATGGTTACGAATTTCCTTACAGGATATTTGAGAACATCTGTGCAGGTTGATGTTGAGCATGTGCAGGCATTAAGCTTTTTTGAGTTTACAAACTCAATACCCGATCCTGCAGTCCTTGCAAAAGTAGACTTCTCTCCTTTAAAGGGCTCGATTATTTTAGAAATTTCCCCCAATATTGTATTTGCAATAATTGACAGGATATTGGGAGGAAAATGTGCACCCATAGAAAAAGTTAGAAACTTTACAGAAATTGAGATGGCAATTATTGAAAGAGTGGTCATTCAGCTAATAGGATTTATGAGGGAAGCATGGGAAAACATTATCCCTTTAAAGCCTGGAATGCTTGAAAAAATCGAGACAAATGCACAATTTATACAATATAAAAATCCCAATGAAATGGTAGCAATTGTTACTCTAAGTTCAAAGATTGGCGATGTCGAAGATATGATAAATATTTGCATTCCTTATATGGTAGTTGAACCCATAATGCCTAAACTGACAACACGTTTGTGGTTTTCTGTTGTTGAAGCTGTTGCTACCAAAGAATCAAGAGAAAATATTGAGAAAAAGCTGGAAAAAAGCAAGGTACCTATAAAAGCTATTCTGGGGAAAACCAGCATTACTGTAGGTGATTTTATTGATTTGCAGTGTGGAGATGTAATTCCGCTGGATGTCAGTGTAAACAGCGATGTAAATATTCTGGTAGGAAATATATTAAAATTCCGCGGTAAACCAGGAGTGAAAAAGAATAAAATTTCAGTTAAAATAACTGAAATTGTAAAAAAAGATGTTTAAGGAGTGAGCGAAATGTTAACACAAGCTGAAATAGATGCCCTGCTTAACGGCAGCTCAAATTTAAGTTCAGCAGATTCAAATAGTAATGAATCGGATAAATTGAGTGATGAAGAAAAAGATGCTTTAGGTGAAATCGGAAATATATGTATGGGTTCTTCAGCCACTGCCTTGTTTAAGTTACTCGGCCAGAAGGTTACAATAACAACGCCTTCTGTAAGCACGCTCAAGTGGGAACAAATGAAGAATGAATATAAAAATTCTTATGTTGCAGTAAAAGTTGAATATATACATGGCCTTATAGGTACCAATGTTTTAATTTTAAAAGAAAACGATGTCAAAATTATGGCGGATTTAATGATGGGAGGCGATGGGCACAACATTCAGGAGGACTTAAATGAAATGCACTTGAGTGCAATAAGTGAAGCA
>Ga0134093_1002773_pt1 | contig 13355 bp, 9 predicted proteins | sample 4_1taG_FD_94452 | JGI IMG/M metagenome (GOLD analysis project Ga0134093, IMG submission 94452) | Switchgrass degrading microbial communities from high solid loading bioreactors in New Hampshire, USA - 4_13_20_68_A1 metaG | ecosystem: Engineered > Bioreactor > Semi-continuous > Anaerobic >...
CGCAGCAATGAGTATTGCTGTATTCTCCAGATCCATTGCAAGGCTCAGATTATCCAGGTTGTTCTTTTCATAGGCCTTTTTGTTTAACAAATGCGTCAGCATCACAGCGAAAGTCTGACTACACCCTACAGCAGCAGTAAATATGCTTGTTATAAATACATTTCTGAAAATGCCATACCTTGAATCTGCCCTTTGAGTAATATCTTCAATTTTATTCAGCATTTCCGTTTCTTCCACTATCCCGGCAATAATGGAAGCCAAAAATACAATTAAACTGGTTCTCAGCATTGAAATTATTCCTCCGCCCTTTATTATGGTATAAAGAGGGTCTGACTTGTCCAGGCTAAATCCGTATATCATATATCTTAAACAGTCTGACAGGCTTTCACCCTGTACAAAAATGCTGATTAACAAAGCTGCGATTATACTGACAGACATGGAAATCTTAACTTTTACCTTAAATAATGAAAACATAATTATTATAATTGCAGGAATGAAAACTACCACATTCAGGTTGAATGCTCTCAATATTTCATTATTTATGGTATTTGTAGATATGTTCATTGGGAACACGTAGGATACCAGTGCATAAAATACCACTGAAAGCATAAACGGTATTATGCCGGATTTAAACATATTCCTGATATTATCGTAAATATTCGTATCAGTCAGGAAGGCAACAAAACTAGCGCTTGAAGACATGGGAGAACACCTGTCTCCAAAATATGCTCCTGCAATAACAGCACCTGCAGTTGCCGCCAAGTTTACTCCCCCGCTTTTAGCCATGACCATAAATGCTATTCCTACTACTCCACAGGTTCCCATGGAAGTACCAATCATCAGTGATACAAAGCAGCTGATTAAAAAGGCAAACAAAATAAAAAGGTTTGGAATTATCAGGTTTATGCCATAGTATACTATTGCTGGAACTGTGCCTGATGCCATCCAAATTGGGACAATAGCACCTATTAATATAAATACCTTTATTACTACTAGGGATTTTTTACCTCCCCTATATCCCATTTTATATATATCTGCTACTTTATACCCTCTTTTCATTGCTACAAAAGAAAACATGAGTATTCCTGCCATCAAGGGATATGCCAGAAATATTCCTCTGTAAACGCTGAGAATTAATAGCAGAAACGTTATACCTGAGGCTATTATAAGCTCCATGATAATCTCCCTCTTTCGTTGTTTTGTCTAATTTAATTGTTGGATTTTTATTATATTATAGCTTAGCTGGCGAAAGATGTCTTCAAATTTTCAGCCCTTATCAGCACCTTAATTGAATATCTAATTTTTACATCTTCCTATAAAATCTCTAAACAATTTTTGAGATTCCTCCGACACATAAAAGAGCTTTTCTGGATGCCATTGAATCCCTATTATCATTCCATCTGTAGATTCAATTGCTTCAATAACTCCATCTCTTGCTCTAGCAGCCACACTGAACCCTTCTGCAACTCTCCTTATTGATTGATGATGGTGGCTATTTACTTCTAAAATTTGCTTACCTAACAACCTTCCAATATAGCTATTTTCCTCTATAACCACAATATGTGTTGTCTCATCAAAATTACTCAGCACTTGCCTATGACAGATTTCATTTTTAAATTGGATGGCTATATCCTGGTATAGATTCCCTCCAAATGCAACATTTATAACTTGTGCACCTCTGCATATTCCGATAACTGGTATATTATATTCCCGTGCTAATCGTACTAGCTCAATCTCAATTTTATCATGTTGCTTGATAGAATATCTAACTGTAGGATGAGGATCCTCTCCATATGTCAGTGGGTTGATATCCATACCTCCAGGTATGAGTAATCCATTAATTCGACTAATTATTTGCCTGCAATCCTCCAACTTAATATTTGTTGGAATTATTTCAGGTATTCCTCCTGATTCAACAATGCTCTCCAAATATCTACATTCTACTTCATATACCCTTTTATTATCAGGATTTGTAATAGAAGTAACTCCAATAATAGGCTTCATTTATATACCTCCTAATCTAAATAATCGATAGTATTAACAATAGTTATATCAGTTACTTATAAGGACAACTGGTTAGCTTAATCACAGATCCCTGCTATAAACTCCAAAAATAAATATAACATTATACCAGTCCATATCTCTTAATCTTTTCATAAAAGGAAGTTCTTCCTATCTGTAAAGCATCCATAGCCTTCTTTTTATCTCCATTAAAATATGCTAAAGTTCTTTTCAACACATCTTTCTCACATTGCTCCATTGCTTCCCTTAAAGGAACTATATTACCTGTATGAGTCTTTCCCTGTGCTTTGTATATTTCTATGTGTTTTGAAAAAATTGTACTGTTTTCTGAAAGTATTACTGCTCTCTCAAGCACATTTTCGAGCTCTCTAATATTTCCAGGCCAATTATATTTAGTCAATATACTCAGTGCTTCCGCAGAAATTCTTTTGACCTTTGTACCAACTTTATTACAGATTTTAGGCAATAAAGCATCTATTAACAGATATATGTCCTCAATTCTCTCCCTTAAAGGTGGTACCATTATTGGAAATACGCTTATTCTATAGTATAAGTCCTCCCTAAATCTGCCTTCAACCATTTCAGATTCCAGATTTCTATTGGAGGCTGCAATAATTCTCACATTTACATCTACTCTGTCTGTTCCACCTACTCTATAGAAGTATTTATCCTGTAGAACCTGAAGTAGTTTTACCTGTAAATTCAATGGCATTTCACCTATTTCATCTAAAAACATGGTCCCCCCATTTGCTATTTCAAAAAGCCCCTTTTTACCTTCACTGCAAGCCCCTGTAAAGGCGCCCTTCTCATATCCAAATAGCTCTGATTCAAATAAATTAGGAGATATGGATCCACAGTTGACATGTACAAAAGGTTTATTTTTATATTCACTATTTTCGTGTATAGCCTTTGCAAGAGCTGTTTTCCCAGTACCACTTTCTCCTAATATCAGTACTGTAGAATTAGTTTTTGCCGCTTTTAGGGCAAGCTTCTTAACATACTCTATTTTTTTACTATCACCAACAATATCCGGAAATGCTCTTTTAAGAGCTTTTTTCTCTATTAGCTCTCTTTCTACTTTCTCCAGTTTCTGCAGTGCTTTATCCCTTTCATCTATTACTTTTCTTATTTCTGAAATATCTTCTACCTTTAATGCAGCACCAATTCTCTTTCCATTTTTATCTATTGGCATAAGGCTGCACATAGTAGGGAAACCGTTTATCTCTTTAAATTCATCCTCATAGCTAATATTTTCTCCCCTTGCAACATCATAGAATTCTTTAATAGTGGAACTTCCCTTGTGTATTTCAAATATGTTTTTCCCAATTACATTTAATATACCTGAATTTTCTCCTTTTGCCCTATATGTTTTCCCCATTAGTATATCGCTTATGCTCTCATCTCTGGCAGTATATCCGTTAGATTGATAAAACTTCATTTTTTTCGTGTTGCCATCTACAATTACCATGTGGCCAATACTATTTATGTAGCTCATTGTATACTTCTCATCATTTACTTCAATTGTAATGATTTTATTAATAAAATCTATTATTATTCCTATGTCTAATCCAAGATATTGGGTTATAAGCTTAAGTGTTTCTTCCAAATGATCAGATTTTAAATATTTATATACGGGAGCTATATTCTTCAGTTTATAAACACCTATAGCTAATAAAGCATCTCCTTTTTGTATATTTTCTTCATGTATCCCAATAACCTCTAATTTTTTAGCATTTAATTTACCATCATCTACGCCCAGAGCATTGTCTCCTATTATTACAATATCCCCTGGTTTTATCTTACCGTTGCTATGATACTGTTGTTGATTATTTATTATGCCAAATATCTCCTTAGCCTTTTGATTATAAATTTGAATTCGTCCTTCGCTGCCTATGACAATTAACCCTTCGGACATCATATCTGTATACATATTTATTTCTTCTCTTGTGTTAAATAACATACTATTCACCTCTTAAGGTTTTGTAATTTGCCTTATATGTAATTTTATATTTTTTAGAACTTCCCTTTAAGTTATATATTGATGCAAAAAGTGGATGATAGTCTAATCCATCATCCACCATACATATAATTTATTTGACTTTTGATCTTCGATTTGCTTTTACAATAAAATCTTCCTCAAACTGGGTACTAAATATGGTGAAATCAAATTGAAGCTATAATTATCTTTGTCTCCTTAAAACACGCCCGCTAACATTGCCTGTAAACTCACCTTTTTCCACAGATATACATCCATTTACAATCACATAGTCAATACCTAAAGGTTTATTGAATGGTTCCTTATAAGTGGCCGTATCAATAATTGCATTTTCATCAAAAATTAATAAATCAGCAAAAAATCCTTCTTTTACTAACCCTCTCCCCTGAAAATTAAACCTGGTAGCAGGAAAACCAGTCATCTTATTTATGGCTTCTTCTATGGTAATAATCTTTTCCTCTCTGGCATATCTACCTATTATTCTAGGAAAAGTTCCGTTATTTCTAGGGTGAACTCCAAATCCAGGTTTTGTAGCCACTGAATCTGAGCCTATCATAGTATATGGAGATTTTAAAAAGGCTTTTATATCTTCATCCTTGATTCCAAAATATGCGCATTTTGCAGTCAAATTGCTTTCAACCAGAACCTTAAAAGCTGCTTTCATAGGGTTTAACCCGACTTCCTTTGCTATTTGATAAATGGTCTTATTTGAATAGTTTTCACAATTATCCCCATTAAGTACCAGCATATTTTTGCTGCCTTCCCATTCATCTTCCAGTGTTGCCCATCCATAGCTAGGATATATATCTTTTAATATCTGGTCAAATAATGCTTCATCTTTTATTCTTTCCAAAACCTTGTCATTTCCGCCTTCGAATACCCATTGGGGCAAGATTGCAGTTAATCCTGTCCAGCTTGCCTCGTAAGGATATAGTTCAAAGGCTATATCCAGATTTTCTTTTCTCTTCTTTTCTATGATTTCAAAAAATTCTTCTACTAGCTTACTTGAGTTCTTGTTTTTTACTTTAATATGATGTATCTGAACAGGTATATTATTTTTTTCTCCAATTTCAATTGCTTCCTTTACAGATTCCAGCCAAAACCTGCTTTCACTCCTTATATGAGATGCATAGATGCCATTGTACTCCTTTAACACAGAGCATAGTTCAACAAGTTCTTCAGTATCTGAAAAACCTCCTGGTGGGTATATAAGACCAGTAGTCATTCCTATGGCCCCATCTTCCATAGCCTGTCTTAAAATTAGCTTCATCTCTTCCATCTCATCCTTATTAGGATTCCTGTCACTATACCCGAGTACATTGTGTCTTATGGCACCATGTCCTACATATGAAGCAAAATTTGTACCTAGTTCACATTTTTCCAGCTCATCTAAATATTCCTTAAAACTATACCAATTGTATTTTTCTGGTGATTCTATTCCATACTGGGATTTTAACCATTCACTTTTACTGCTTTCAGAAACTGGAGCTGGCGAATTCCCACAACATCCGGTTATTTGAGTAGTGATCCCTTGATATAGTCGCTTAACCTGATAATGGTCATCTAAATCCATAGATTTAAAAGGTCCTAAATCAAAATGTGTATGGGAATCTATAAAGCCTGGACATAAAACTTTGCCTGAAGCATCAATTTCTCTAACACCCTCATCATCTTTTAAATTTCCAATTGCCTCTATTTTATCTCCTATTATGCCTACATCCTGAAAGGTCCAAGGGCAGCCTGAACCATCTATTACTTTTGCATTTTTTATCAATATGTCGAATCTCATCAATATCCCCCCATTAATATCAAATCCTATTAACAACTATAGAAAATCTGGGTATAGATTTTTATTTAGAAAAACACCGATACCGCTGCCACATACTTCCCCTAAGTTACCATCTGATAAGACCCTATTTCTAACCTAACATCTCACCCAATATCCTTGCAACTAAACTCCTTGATAATATTACGGGCTTGTTTATTCTTTTACATATTTGATCTTTTATATGCTTGCTGTATCCCATACAATCTAAAACTATAATGTCAATATCCTCAATTTTACTCAATTCATTTACTATCCTATCAATTTCACTATTCCCCACGTATGGGCTTCCATATATAACAGAAACATCAGCTCCAGTTCTACCCCATATTCTTTTGCTTATTTCTATCTGTTTCTCATCAGGAGTTACCACTGCCAATCTTCCTTTGCCCACCAGATAAGGAAGAACTCCATGTAATAGTTTCTGCGGATATATTATGCTTTTAGATGACACAAATACCTCTGGAAATGCTCCAGTACATATTATTAAAATCAAATCCACTTCTCTTGCTTCCAATCTGTCAATACATAACTGCATTAGTGGAATTATATGTTGCTCTGCAACTTTTACCTGTGTTCCATCTTTAAGCTTTGTAATCAATATATAGTCATCATTTGTTGGCTTTAATTTCAAAACCTCATCATAGGTTAAGCCATCTAGTGCTCCAACCTCTATAATTTCAACATTATTACCTAGATATGGCCTCATCTCCTCTATTATATCTTCTCTTGGAGATTGCCCAATAGTAATAACTCCTAATTTTTTCTTCATAATACAATCCTCCACCTGTGTTTAATATCAAAAATATTTAATAAGATCTCTATCCATTACTTTTTCAGCATCAGAAAGCAACCCCATATCAAACATACTCTTACCAAGCAGTAAATTACATTTTGGCACCTTTACCAAAACCACCTTCTTTTCCTTTCCTATTTCAGCACTAATAATAGGCAATCCACTTTGTTCATCCAAGATGGCAATTAAATCAGGAAATGTTGCTATCCTGCCATTTTTACTGTTATCAATCGTCATGTATTCATTCCAGAATGCTACTTCATAAGTATCATCTGAGCTCTTGATATTAAGTAAGCCTAAATCTAATCCATTTTTAGTTTCTAATTCAAATTTAGTAACCTCTCCTCTGCAGATTATTTCTAAACCTATTGCCTTGGATAAACTTTCAAGAATACCTTCTAAATTATTAATATTGTTAATAAAGATTTCACCTAGCTCAATAGCTTTTTTCACACTGTTAACGGCTGCATTTTCTCTAATATATTCTATATTAACAGGATTTCTTAAAACAGTCACAAACCCGCCAGCTTCTATGGAAGCTTTTCTTACAATTTCTGAAGTAGCTTTTATAGTTCCCCTTGCTACAATGGATACATCCTTTTCGCCCTTGCCTCCAGCTGCTGTTTGTAAAGTTACATAATCCTCTTTAGAGCTTAATCCCATACTTCCCATGGCACCAGTAGGGTGTGCTCTTCCGTTACATGCAGCATTTAAAAATGGAATCCCCACCATGGCAGATACTACCCATCCATTTGTTATGGCTTGTGCTCCCATTTCATTTGTCATAATTCCAGATATTTCACCTTCATATATTTTCTTATACAGGTCATAGACTTCTTTATAATGCTTTGGCCCAACAAACTTTTCTTTGGAAGCTGGAGAGCCTACTAAGGAGGCTGTTATTACTATATCATTACCATCAAATTCTTCTATTTCGGTAAGCTTAACACCACCATATTTTAAAGCCTCCTCTAATACTTCCAATCCTCCTGTAAGGCTTCCACCACCTCCTCCGCCTAGGAAAAGTCCACCATATATAGCTTTCATTCCTATTTCTCTATCAATTAGCATCTCATATTCACCTCATATGTTATGAATTCAATAGTTTCAGCACATTTCGGACTTGTATTTCTACTCCAAGCCCTAAGCAATCCTCATCAATATTGAACCTGCTGTTATGTAATGGATATATGCAGCCTTTTTCTTCATTTCTACAACCTAAATTGAAAAAGCAGGCTTTTTTGGCTTGTGTAAAATATGCAAAATCCTCAGCAAATAATTCTGCATGCGGAACTAATTGAATATTCTCTTTTCCAATTACTTCTTCTAAAACCTCTTTTACAGAATCTACTATTTCATCACTATTTATTAGTGGAGGATAGCTTTCTTGAATAATAATCTCCCCTTCTCCACCATAGGATTTACTTATACCTTCTACTACGCTTATAATCCTTTCTTTGAAATACTTTCTAACTCCATTGTCTAAAGTCCTCAAAATGCATTCCATCCTGACTTCTTCAGGAATGATGTTACCCTTAGTCCCTCCATGTATGCTGCCAATGGTGAATACAGCAGGGTCTAAAGGTGATATGTTTCTGCTTACTATTGTCTGTAGTGCCATAATTATATTTGCTGATATTATCAAAGGGTCTATACTTTTTTCTGGGTTGGCTCCGTGAGCAGATTTTCCTCTTACCACAATTGTAATCATATCCGATGAGGCATTCATCTTCCCATATCTCAATTGAACAGTTCCAGTATCTATATTAGGAGATACATGTAGCCCTAATACTGCATCTACATCCGGGTTTTCAAGGCACCCTTCTTTAATCATCCTATCTGCACCGCCTGTTGTTTCCTCTGCAGGTTGGAAAAAAAATTTAACGTTTCCTTTTAGTTCCTTCTCCATAGACTTTATAATCCTAGCAGCTCCCAGTAAAATTGTAATATGTGCATCATGGCCACATGCGTGCATAACACCCTTATTGATAGACTTGTATTCCACATCATTTTCCTCGGTTACTGGCAATGCATCTATGTCCCCTCTAAGTCCAATAGTCTTTCCTTCCTGGCTGCCCCTAACTATTGCTACAACTCCTGTTTTAGCTACTCCTTTCCTATACTCAATTCCCCACGAATCTAAATACCTACAAATCCTTTCCATTGTATTGTATTCTTTATCACTTAATTCAGGGTTTTTATGGAATTCCCTTCTGATACTTATTAGTTCATCGTTTATGCTCTCAACCATCCTTTTTATATCCATTTTTTCACCTCATCTCCATTATTTCCCCCATATAATGGTTCACAAGGTAAGCTTTAGAGCTTACCTTGTGAAAGCAATTTATAATCATATACCTAATAGCACAGCAGCAGCTGTTAATATAAATGATTCTATATATAATATTCCAAATAACGGCAAGAAGAATTTCCACCATTTATCAATAGGAACACCGCTAAGCCCACATGCAACCATTGCTCCACCAGTTGGCCACAACAGGTTGGACAATGCATCCCCAAACTGGAATGCTATTGTAACAACTTGCCTGCTAATTCCAATAACATCACCTACAGGTGCCATTATTGGAATAGTAACTGCAGCTTGTCCAGAACCTGATGGTATAACAAAATCAATTAATGTTTGAACCACTACCATTCCACATGCCCCTAAAACTGATGGTATACCTTGTAAAGCGCTAGCTAGATAATTAATAACAGTATCAACTACCTTTGCTTCCTGTAAAACAATCAAAGAGGCTCTTGCTATTCCAGTAATCAATGCTGCAAAAACTACCGTCTTACTTCCTTCTATAATTTCTCTTGCAATCTTATCTGCACTCCATCCATCAACAAATGCTGATATTATACCCATCAACAAAAATATAGCTGTTAATTCAATAGTGCCCCAACCTTGCTTGATTGAACCCCACATGATTACTCCAAGGGATGCAAGTACAATTAATAGAATTATCTTATGCTTTGAAGTCAATTCATATTTTGACAGTTCATCTTTATTAAAAGCATGCTCTGACTTTATACCGTACATGAAACTTGCTGTAGGATCTTTTTTAACCTTCTTGGCATACCTAAATATATACCATATAGCTGTAATACAGATTACTAAAAAGATTAAAACTCTGTATGATGAATCCGAATAAATAGGAACACCTGCGATGCTTTGAGATACAACTACTGTATAAGGATTCATAATAGAGCCTGCAAAACCCATATAAGCTCCTAGAGTGACTATTGCCATACCAACCAGAGGGTCATAGCCTAATGCAACTCCCAATCCTGTAAAGATTGGCACTAAACCATTAAATTCATTCAGCATACCAAACAGGGAACCACCTAATGCAAAGATCATAAAGAACAATGGTATAAGTATCTTTTCCTTTCCACTGAACTTCCTCAATAAAGCTCCTAAAAACCCATGTATAGCTCCAGTTTTTATAATCAATCCAAAGGCTGCATTAACTAAAAATATCAGCATTACTATATCTGCTGCTTCAATTAATCCTTTGTGAAATGAACTCATAAAATCCAGTAATCCAGCTGGATTTCCTTCAGATTTATCAATATAATGGAATGAACCAGGTACAGCTAAGTTTCTTACAACCCCTTCAACTTCAACAGCTTCATATTCATATTGCCCTGGGGGAAGAATCCATGTTAAAATAGACATTATCAATGTAAGAACAAACATTATAATAAGAGTATGCGGTACTTTTACAGAAAAGCGCTTCTTTGTATTTGTTTTATCCATATATATACCTCCTAATAATGAATTTTTAACAGTTCCAACAAGGTTTCTACTTGTAAAATAACACCAACTTTTATGGACTCCTCATATGTATACCTCCTAATAATGAATTTTTAACAGTTCCAACAAGGTTTCTACTTGTAAAATAACACCAACTTTTATGGACTCCTCATCTGCAATGAAATTACTGCTGTGAATTGGCGCTGTCCAACCCTTTTCCTTATTTCCACATCCTAAGTTGTAATAAGCTCCCTTTGCCCTTTGTAAGAAAAATGAGAAATCATCTGCGCCCATACTTGGAAATTCCTTGAATTTAACCTTGTCAGTACCTAATATGGATTCTGCTTTTTCCTTTAATATATCCACTACTTCATAATCATTAATTAGTGCAGGATATCCTTCTTCAAATTCCACAGTAGCAGTAGCTCCATAGGCCTTTGCTGTGTTCTCTACTATTTCCTTAACCCTTTCCTTTGCATATTGTCTTGTATTTTCATCTAATGTTCTCAGAGTTCCTGACATTGTTACTTCTCCAGATATTACGTTGTTTTTAGTACCTCCATTTATCTTTCCTAAAGTTAATACTACTGAGTTTAGAGGTGATATGTTTCTGCTAACTAAGGTCTGAAGAGCTGTAATTATATATCCAGCTACTACTACTGAATCCACTGATTGCTCCGGATAGGCTGCATGGGATGATTTTCCATTTACTTTAATTGTAAATTCATTGGTTGCTGCATTTAACTTTCCATATTTTATCTCAATTTCTCCTACTTCTAAATAGGGCATTACATGGAGGGATAGTATATAGTCTACATCTGGATTTTTCAAACAGCCTTCTTCTATCATTCTCTTTGCTCCACCTATTGTCTCTTCTGCTGGTTGAAAAAATATCTTTACATTCCCTTTAAATTCATCTTCCATCTCCTTAAATAACCTAGCTACTCCAAGATGTATAGTTGTATGTATATCGTGTCCACAGGCGTGCATTACTCCTTCATTTCTGGATTTGAAAGGAAGGTCATTTAATTCTACTACTGGTAGTGCATCTATATCTGCTCTGGCTGCTACAGTTCTTCCTCCTTCCTTGCCTCGGATAATTGCTACTACTCCAGTTTCTGCAACATTTCTCTTGTATTCTATTCCCCACTTGTCTAAATAGCTGCAAATACTTTCAGCTGTCTTATATTCCTTTTCACTAAGCTCTGGATGCATATGAAAATCTCTTCTAATATTAACTAGCTCCTGAAATATTTCATTCACTCTTTTTCTGATATCCATATTCCTCTCCCTATTCTACATAATTAACAATTTTTGATATTTCTCCATCCTTTATATATATCTTCGGTACTCTTCTTGATATTCGTGAGATTATTTCGTTTTTATTTGTACCTGCAAGCTTTGCTATGGTGTGTAAATCCATGGTATTATTTTCTCCATTTGAATATACTATTACCTCGTCTCCTTCTTTCGCTTCAGGTATATCTGTTAAATCTACCATTAGCTGGTCCATACATATTAGTCCTACTACTGGTGCTTTCTTCCCATGTATGGTTACATAGGCTTTATTGTATAAATTTCTTGGGTATCCGTCTGCATATCCTATAGGAAGGGTTCCTATTATGCTTTTCCTTTCAGCCTTCCACAGGTAGTCATAGCTTATTCCTTCTCCTATTGCTACTTCTTTTATATAGCTTATTCTGCTTTTAAAGGTTAAGGCTTGTCTTAGGTCTAAATGTCCAAAGTGAAAGCCTTTGATTCCATATATTATTGCACCAGGCCTTATCATATTCAGCCTGTACTCCGGATAATCTACTGCTGATATACTGTCTTCTATGTGCTTGTATTTAAATTCAATGCCCATCTTTTCAAGCTTCTCTATGGCAGATATAAATCGATTATATTGTTTTTCATTTTCCTCTTTGTTCACAAGAGCTATATGGGAAAATATACCTTCTACTTCTATATTTTCTAACTTGGTAATTTTTGCTATTTCCTCTATACTTTTTTCATTATCCTTAAATCCTAATCTGTTAAATCCTGTATCATATTTAATATGAACAACTGGTTTTTTGTTGTATTTAAGCCCTATTTCGCTCAATAGCTTTGCCTGCCTATATGAAAATATGGTTTGGGTTATGTCGTTTTTTACTATATATTCTAATAGTCTATCAGGAGTAAATCCCATTATCAATATCCTATAATTCCTATATCTATTCCTGATTTCCAAGGCTTCATTTAATGTAGCTACAGCTATATAATCTGCTCCGTTTTCCATAACAATCTTTGCTACTTCAACAGCACCATGACCGTAGGCATCAGCTTTAAGAACTGCTGCTATTTTCACATCTTCCCCTACCATGGCTTTTATGTTTTTCATGTTGTAGGCTATGTTGTCCAGGTTTATCTCCACATAAGTATCCCTTATTAATTCATTCATTTTACACCCTCCGAATATTACAACTAATTTCTCATAATATCTTTATAGGCCTCTTTTTACTGCTAATCTGTCCTTGGATACCATTACTGCTAGCTTTAGAATAAGGTAAAAGAGAAAAATACTCCACTGAGCACTTCCTCTTTTCCCTTATCTACTTATTCTGCCTCATGAGCTGTAAGCTTTTTAGCAATCCAATTCTTTCCTTCAACTATCCTTGTTACCATCATGGAAGCTAATGCATCACCTGTTGCATTAAGCATAGTTGCTGGTGGGTCAACCAGATATCCAATTGTAGCTATTATTGGGAAAGCTTCCGGTGGAAATCCGTATAGGTTTACTATGAGCATTTCACCTATTAAACCTCCGCCTGGAACACCAGACATTGCTACTCCACTTAATACAGCAACTACAATAGCAGTTACATATGTACCTATGCCTTCAAATGGGACATCAAACAGCCCAAACAGGAATGAAATCTTCAATATTGCACTTAAACAGGAGCCATCCATATGA
>Ga0134093_1002791_pt1 | contig 13303 bp, 11 predicted proteins | sample 4_1taG_FD_94452 | JGI IMG/M metagenome (GOLD analysis project Ga0134093, IMG submission 94452) | Switchgrass degrading microbial communities from high solid loading bioreactors in New Hampshire, USA - 4_13_20_68_A1 metaG | ecosystem: Engineered > Bioreactor > Semi-continuous > Anaerobic >...
CGGCGTCGGTGTGCACCACAGCCGTCACAATCGCCACGTGCTCAGACGCAAAGACGATGTCGACGTGATCCGTTTCGATCCCGGCCCGCTCCAGCACGGCGCGAACCTCGTCCACCAACTCGGCTGAATTCCCCGCCAGCGCCTCACCATCTTCGGAGTGCGCCGAGCTTGTTGAGCTGGTGGCCGATGTGACAGGCACGCCCCACGGATTGGCTCGCAGGTTAAGCCGCGCAGCGGGCGCGTTGTGCGAGGTTGCCGCCACAACCCCGTTGGATGTGCTCGGATAGTAAGGGCGACCGTCGCGCCAGGCATGCCAGCGGCGGAGAAGCTGTTCGAGGACGGTGCGCGCGTGGGCGGCTTCCCAGTAGGTCGAGGGAGTGGGCTGGCCCCTTCTCCAGCGAGCGGCCGGGCGGGTGGCGCGCGCTTGCAACCGTTTGATGCGCGCCACAATCTGAGCGCCCAGCGCAGGCACCACAGCGCCATCCGTCTGGCGCGCAAGCAACTCTTCGATCACCTGGCGCTCGATTTCAAAGGCACGGAGCATTCTGTCCAGCCCGGCTTTTTCAGCGCAATCGGTGCAGGTTTGTTTGACATGCTCGAGACGGGCAATTTTATGTTGGACGTCTTTCAGTTGCTCCTCGAGAAAGTCACGAGCCTGCTGTTCAGTTCCATTCAGCATCGCGCCCACCTCTGCATTGATCGTAGCCCTCGCCCGCTGGATGTGTCAACTAAGCAGGCGGTAAGCTTCAGCCGCGTTTGGTTTGCCTGCGCGGGAGCAAGAAATCCCTGAATTGTGGGGGATGCGTCTGGATTTCGACGCAGACTATAATCAGCATGAGACGGCGTTCCGCCTTGGGGCGCGTCGGAGGCAGGGAGGCGAGTATGGCCGAATATCCACGCCTGACCATTCCGTTCGAGGGAGCGCCCGCGCGGGCGGTACGCGTGCCGGTCGATGTTGACGCGCGCGAGGTGCTGGCGGCGCTCGATCTGCCGCCGTACCGGGGGATGATTGTGATTCACGGCGGCGCGGGCGCAATGGAGCCGTCGCTGATCGATGCGGTGGCGCGCTTTTTCGCGCTGGGCCTCGCCCCGTTCGCGGAGCAGCATCGCATCCTGATCGCGGACGGTGGCACGCGCGCCGGGACGATGGCCGCGATGGGCGCAGCGCGGCAGGCGTTGAAAGGGACGTTTCCGCTGGTGGGCGTCGCGCCGATCGGGGCGGTGAGCTATCCGGGCGGCCGCGCACCGGGCGATGACCTCGCGCCGCTGGACGCGGGGCACTCGCATTTTGTGCTGATTGAATCGGAGTCGTTCGGGACCGAAAGCTCGCTGCTGGTTGACCTGCTGCGCGCGGCGGATGTGCCGGGCGTGGCGCTGGTGGTCAACGGGGGGCCGATTGTCCGCGAGGAAGTCGCCGCGCACGCCATACGGGGCAATCCGGTGATCGCCGTGGCAGGGTCCGGCCGCGCCGCCGACGAACTGATCGACCCGCACAGTGCGCTGCGTGGCGAGCTGCCCGGCATCAACCTAGCGATCGCGGATCTGGAACAGCCATCCAGCCTCACCGACGCGCTGGAGCGCCTGCTGTTCCCGGCATCCCAGCGATCGCCGGATGTGCCTTAGCGCAGGCGCTCCCAAGCGCACACGGCGCGGAGCATTACAGCCCCAGAAGCTGCTGTTTGAGTGTGTCTGTGCCCGCCACGCCGCGATTCACCTCGCGTAGCGCGCCGCGCCCGTCGAGCACGAAGGTGGTGGGGATGCTCAGCACACCCCAACGGTCGGCTGCATCCGGCTGGTTGAGCGCGTTGACCTCGATCACCTGCACGCGCCCGTGTAGCTCGTTCAGCAGGCGCTGGATCGCCGGGCGTTGCTGCGTCTGGCATGGGACGCAGGTGGGCGAAGTGAAATAGACGATCGCCGGGACGCCAGGGCGCAGATCGTCCAGCAGTGGATCGCGGTCGGCGGCGTGCGCCGCTCGGCGGACCTGCCAGCAGCACACCGCGCGGTAGGCCAGCAGCGCGCCCGCCGCGACAATTGCCAAAATCAAGAGGCGTTCGATCACCGCGTCACCTCACTCCGCGAACGGGTAAAGCCAGGCACGCCCAGCCTGTTCAGCCAGTAGTACATCGTGCATCCGGCGCACCAGCCCGCAAACAGGTTCAGGCTCGCCAGCACGATCACGACGATGATCAGCGCCCAGCCCACGGTCGAAACATCCGCCACCACGAGCAGCGTACCAAGCGTGACCATGACCCCGCCGAGAAGCTGCGCGAAGCGATGCGGCTCGGGGTTGTCCGGAATGGCGTGCGGACGGACGATCCCGGCCGGTTTTAGCAGGTGCCGGTAAACCCGCGTGAACAGCCCCAGCGGTGGGAATATCGCCGAGAGCAGCATAATCGCGCCGGTGACGGCGGTGATCGCGGGCGCGCCCAACACGAAGGCCAGCGCGAGCAGCGTGATTGTGAACACCTGGTTGGTGCGTATCGCGCTGTGATCCACAACACGTTCGACGTTCATTCGTTCTCCTCAACTCCTTGCACAATCAGAAAAAACAAACGGCCAACAGCAAAACAAAAACGTGGCAATCGCCCGTGGATTGCGAGCAGGTGCGCTGCCCGCTCCGGGGGGCGTGTGCCACGCCGTTTCAGCCGTTGGCCTGGTGGGTTGTTGTTAGGTCGTCAGGTCTGAAGGCAGTGGCTCAGCGCCCCCGCTCCAGACACATGCAACTTTGATGGTACTCCATCCGGTCGCCTCTTTGGTGATGCTCGCCTCTGATCCGGATTGTACCGAATAATGAAGACAAACGTCAACTTTTTTCGCTGCTGGGATTGTTCCTTCAGCCACCGCCCATCGTCCGCTGATGCCGCGCCGCTATAGCGTTCGCTCGTAAAGGTGCTGCGTGTACGGCTCGTCAGCCGGCTCGGCGTCGACCTGTGCGATGACGTGATCCCAGGCGAAGGTCATTACCTCTTCATAGTTGTGGTGGGTCGCCCAGTCGCGCAGCGCCATGACGAGCAGCGGGCTGATCGGGCGGCGCGTCCAGATGAAGGCGTGGACGCGCTCGGGCTTGTCGCGGTCCTGCTGCAAAAGGGCGTACGCTTCCTGCCCGGTGACGGTCAGATGTAGGCGCGCCGTCTCGATCTCGACGATCTCCGGCACGCTGTTCCAGAAGCCGGGCGGCATGCGGTCCCATTCCTGGCGCGCGTTCTGATAGCGGCCAAGCGGCATGTGCCAGCCGTCGATCTGGCGCGGGTCGAAGGTCGTCAATTCGGACGCCTTGTAGAAGACGCGCCCTTCCTGCGCCTTGAAGACGATGCGCTGGCCGACATGCGAATGAGTGAAACGGTGGTGTTCGTACAGCGCGGCTTCGGGCGCGCCGTCGGCGACTGTCACGCGCTTGCAGCGGATCGCCTCGGCGATCTGGTGGATGTAGGTCAGCAGCGCGCTCCCCAGGCCGATCTCGTCGTACGCCGGGTCGACGATCAGGCGCGCGATGTTGATGTGGTGGCCGAATGGCTCCGGCTCGCGCCCGATGTAGACCTCAGCCTCGGCGCCGACCTGCCCGCCGACCTCGGCCACCAGCGGGATCCCGTCTGTCCCGCGCAGCAGGTTCGCCAGATGCACCGCGCACATCTCGACGCTGGCCCAGGGCCCGGCGTTCTGCCAGCGCTCGAACAGCGTGAGGTCTTCGTAGTCGGTGGGGATCTGCTCGCCGCTGGCGTCTCGCCGGGTCCAGGTCTTGACGTTAGCGAGGGTCAGCGCGGTGATGGCAGCGGAGTCGGCCAGATTCGCCTGGCGCACTGTGATCTGCGACATACGCTTCGCTCCTGCAAGGGCTGCATCCAGCCCGGATGATTAAGCTCACGTGAAATCATAACAGATCCGACAGCGCGATCCGGGGATCGCCCTGCGGAAAGAGCGCGCGCAGCAGCGGCGTGTAGCGCTCGTGGTAGTCTGCGTCTGCCTGGTCAAGCCCGATCCAGCCCGTGATCAGGCAGGTCAGCGTGGTCGCCGGGAGTTCCAGTTCGACCAGCTCGTGATCGCCCGCGCCGAGCAACACCTCGGCGTAGTCGTTTTCCGTGCGGACGAGCAGCCGGAACGCGCGCTCGGCATACGGGCTGTTCAGGCGGCGGAGCTCCAGCGTGGGGCGCAGCCGGTCGAGCGCCTCGCCCAGATCGTGCACGCGGACCATCCCCGCGCCGGTGAACGCGCGCAACGACGCGCCGCGCGCCAGCAGGTGCCCCATCATCGTGCACTGCGGATGGATGTACAGGCCGATCCGGTCCACGCTGAGCGTCCGCGCGTTGTGCCCAATCGCGGCGACCAACGCCTCGACGCCATCCGGATCGTCACCCGACGCTTCGATCACCGAGAACGAGGCGGCTTCCCGCTCGCGGAACCAGTTGACCGGCGCCTGGCTGACCAGCCGCGCGTAGGCGACGACTTTCCCGTCGATCTCCGCAACCAGGAAGTCATCCGGCTCGGAGCGGCCAATGCGCGCCAGGTAGTCGAGCTGCCAGGTCCATAGCTCCTCGTCGCGCGCGATCAGATAGTGCCCGCGCGCCGCCGCCGTGGCGTAGAGCGCCGCGACCGCCGGAAGATCGCTGCTGTAGAAGCGGCGCACCGTCGCGGGCTGATGCCGGACGCCAAGCCGGTCCGCTGTCCGCCGCTGGTAGCTGTGCGTTGGGTCCCAGCGGCCTGCCTTCTCCAACGCCTCGGTTGCGATTTCCGACTCGAAGCTGGTCAGGTAGAGGCCGACGGCGTACTCGTACTGCCACACGTCCTGCCCTTCGGCCTGCCAGTAGATCGGATCGGGCGGGCCGAGCAGCAGGCCCAGGGCGTCGCCACGCTCAGACGCGCGATCGTGCACTGCCTCGAACAGCGCGCGCAGCATCTCGTGCCGGGCGTGATCGCCGACCGCCCCGGCCAACGCAATCTCCGCAGTCGGCAACGTGCTGATTCCGATTTGAAGCTGGCGCGGGATGAGCATGATGTGGGCGACGATCGTGCCATCTTCTCCGTCGATCACGAAGCTGTTTTGTGGGTCGAAGCCGGGTAGCGTGCCGTACCACGTACTTAACAGCTCGTCATCATCCGATTCGTGGGCCTGGCGGAAGTGCTCAATGAGCGCGGCGCGGTCATCGGGCCAGCGCAGTGGACGAACCCTATCGATCATCGGGCTCCAACGCTTTCAGCATACCCACCCCCCATTTGTAATCGCATTATATCCCCGCTGAGGCAAAGCGTGCTATTTGAGCGAGGTATGTAAGTTTCACTGTAAGGTTGCATGTCTGGGGCGCAGCGGTAAAGTAGAGCGATAATCTGCACACCAGCAGAGCAGCGAAGGAGGTCGAGTTTGACCGCGGAAGGTCCTTACATCTTCGCCGGGACGTCGAACGAGCCGCTTGCCCGTGCGATTTGCGAACACCTCGGCGTGCCTCTCCGCCCCACCCGGATCGAGCGCTTCAGCAACGGGACGCTCAAGGTCCAGCTTGGTGAAAGCGTCCGCAACAAGGATGTGTACATCATCCAGTCGCTGACCAGTCCGGTCCACCGCCACATCATGCAGCTTCTGATGATGCTTGATATCGCTCGCACGGGTGACGCTGCGCGCGTTACCGCGGTGATTCCTTATTATTCCTACGCCCGTTCCGACAAGAAGGACGCGCCGCGCATTTCGATTACTGCCAAGCTGGTTGCGCGGCTGATTGAGACGGCCGGGGCGGACCGGGCGATCGCGATGGCGCTGCACTCCGCGCAGACGCACGGGTTCTTCGACGTGCCGCTCGACCACCTGACCGCGCTGCGGGTGATGGTGGACCACTTCAAGAAGCAGGATCTCACTGATACGGTCGTGGTTTCGCCCGATGTGGGGTACGCCAAGCAGGCGACCAAGCTGGCCTATGCGCTGCAACTTCCGCTGGCGGTCGGCAGCAAGGTGCGCCTCGGCGACTCGGAAGTCGAGATCGCGACGGTGCTCGGCAGCGGCGGCCCCACGCCCAAGCGCGCGATCGTGATCGACGACGAGATCGCGACCGGCGGCACGATGTTCGAGATCGTGCAGGCGATGTCGGAGCAGGGCGTCAAGCATTTCTCGCTGGCGTGCACGCACGGTCTGTTTACCGGCAACGCGATCGACCGGCTGAAGGCGCTGACGTGCGTCGATGAGATTGTCTGCACCGACACGGTCTACGCCCCGCACGCGATCAAGGGCATCCCGAAACTGAAGATCGAGTCGGTTGCGCCGGTGATCGGCGAGGCGATCCGCTGCAACCACGAAGGCCGCTCGGTGGGCGAGTTGTTCGCCTTCTGGACCGAGGATATGCCGCCGGAAAGCTGGTTCGGCTAAAACATGGCTCGCCGGGGATGGCGCTGGGGAATCGCGGCGGCGATCCTGCTGGCGCTGGTCGCGGCGCTTGTGTGGGTGTTGGCGCGCTGGCTTGGGGGGAGCGAGGTGGACGGCGTCACCGGCTGGGTTAGCCCCGCGCGGCGCGACCGGCTGCGTGCGATCTATGAGGCTGGACAGGCGCGCGGCGCGTTGCCGGGCGTTTTTACGCTGGTGGGGGACAGTATCAGCGCGGACGGGCGCTTCCTCAAGCCGATCGCGCAGGGGCAGGTCGATCTCGGCGAGTACGGCGCGCTCCAGGCCGCGATCGACGCCTTTTCGCAGCCGAACGGGCGCGGCGAGCCATCCTTCGGCGCGTGGTCGTGGGCCGCTGAGGTGGGGTGGACGACCGACGATGCGCTCAACCCGGCGCTGAACGTCTCCGGCGCGTGCAACGCGAACGAATCCCCGCTGGTCTGCGAGTTCCGCACGGCGCGCCCCAGCGTCGCGCTGATTACCCTGGGAACGAACGACGTTGCCGCCGGGCGGCCGGTGGACAGCTACCGCGCCAACCTGCGCCGCATCCTCGACGAGTCGTTGGCGTGGGGCGTGATTCCCGTGCTGAGCACCATCCCGCCGCAGAACCTCGGCCCGGAGCGTGACGAGCGTGTCAACCAGTTCAACGCCGTGGTGCGCGAGCTTGCGGCGGAGTATGAGATCCCGTTGTGGGACAGCTTCGCCGCGCTGGACGCCTTGCCGGATCGCGGCCTGAGCGCCGATGGCGTGCACCTCAACGCGCCGCCGGACGGGCGCACCGCGACCTTCGACGCCGAGCACCTCGCGTATGGCGTCACGGTGCGCAACCTCGGCGCGCTGGATGCGCTGGACATCGTGCGCCGCGCGCTGGATTAGAGCCGCACCACCCCGAAGGACACGTAGATGCAACCTGCGCCGCTTGAGAAAGAACACGCTCGCGCGCTCTGGCCGCTGGTGTTGATCCTGTTGCTGGCGGCTGCGCTGCGACTCTCCGGCGCGGCGACGCGCCCGGTGTGGACCGATGAAGGCTGGACGGCCTGGGCCGCGCGCGACCATCGCCCCTCGGTGATCCTCGACAAGCTCGCAGGCGACCGCCATCCCCCGCTCTACACCCTGGCGCTAAGCGCGTGGTGGTCGGTGGTGGGGCCGTCGCACATCGCGCTGCGCTTCCCGGCGATCGCGGCGGGCGTGCTGAGCGTCGCGGTGACGTATCGTATCGGCGCGGACTGGCTGGGGCGGCGGGCGGCGTGGTTTGCGGCGCTGGTGCTGGCGGCGCTTCCCCTGGCGGTGTACTACACGACGGAGATCCGCCTCTACGGCTGGCTGCTGCTCAGCGTGACGCTGATGACGTTCTTCTTCCTGCGCATGCTGCGCGCGCCGGCGCTGCGTTACGCTGCGCTGTATGCGCTGAGCGTGGCGTTCATGTTCTACACGCTGTATCTCGGCACGCTGGCGTTGGCGGTGCAGGGCGCGGTTGGGCTGCTGCTGTGGCGCGGAACGCTCCGCCAGAAAGCGGGCCTGGTGGGGAGCTGGCTTGGCGCGCTGGTTCTGTTCGCGCCGTGGCTGGCGGTGATGCTGTCGCAGCAGGGCGTGTATCTAACCGAAGGGATCGGCGGGTTCCCCGGCAGCATCGAGTCGACGCGCGACAACCTGCTGCCGGTCGCGCGCTATCTGTTCAGCCCGCAGATGGCGCTGGTGGGCGGCGCGTACGCGATCGCGCTGGCGCTGTGGCGCGAACCGTTGCGCACGCTGCGCGGGACGGCCTGGGCGACCATTCTGCTCGGCGGGGCCGGGCTGGCGCTGGCGATGTGGGTGGCGAACATGTGGTTTGGTGTGCTGGCGGCGCGGACGCTGTCGTTTCTCACGCCGCTGATCGCGCTCGGCGCGGGCGCTGGGCTGGCGCTGCTCGACCGGCGGGCGGGCGCGATCCTGGGTCTGGCGTGGCTGGTGGCGACGGTCGCCGATCCGGGCGTGATTCAGCCGCGTCTCCCGGGCGATCAAGTGGCGGCGGCTGTGGCGGGCGGCTATTCGGCGGGCGACGTGGTCGTGCTGGAAACCGGATGGGACGACAACGCCTTTCTCTACGAGATCGAGCGCGCGCTTCCCGGCCGCGATCCCCGTGTGATCCGCACGCTGCCCTGGGTCGATCACCGGCTGGCGGCGCAGGAGTCGCCGCTAGATCATCTCGACGGAACTCTTGAACAGGCGCGGCGGACGTGGGTGGTGCAGTGGCTCCAGCCGGGGCAGGTGCTCGCCGCGCTGGACGAGGGCGCGTTCGGCTACCGGCGCGTGCAAACGGTGGACGTGCCGCTTGGCGCGGATTATGCGGCGCTGTATCCCGAGCAGCCCACCGTCGAGGTCGCGCTGTTCGAGCGGCCGCAGTTCGCCGCCGATCCGCTTCTGTTTGGCGAGATGCTGGCGCTGCACGACGCGATCCTGCCGCCAGAGGTGCTGCCGGGTGGGCGCCTGCACGTCGATCTATGGTGGGCGGCGCGCGCTCCCCTGAGCCGCGACTACTCGGTCGGTGTCTACCTGCTGCCGCTAGATGAGGACACGGTGCTGGCGCAGGACGACGCCGCACCGGGCGGATCGGCCACCACGACCTGGGCGGCAGGGGTAGCGATATTTGACCGGCATACGCTCCTGCTGCCGGACGATCTGCCGCCAGGTGAGTATCGCGTCGCGCTGACCGTCTACTGGTACGGCGACATGCAACCGCTGGCGGTCGAGGGCGGTCCGCGCGCGGTGATCGGCACGGTCGCGGTACGCTAGCCAAACCTGCGCTACAATAGACGCCACTACGGCGGGCGAAACGGGCGCCATCCGGCTGTGCGGACGGCGTTTTTTCGCCCTGCGATAGAAAGCTTATGCGAGGGAAAAAGACTTTGTCCCACAACCACATTCATCCCCTGGCGTTAGGCCAGCACGATTTGACGATTCCCGAGGTGGTGCAGGTCGCACGCAAGGAGCGCCCGGTCGAGCCGCTGCCCGACGTTCCGGCGAACGGCGCCAGAGCGCCTCATGCGGCGCGCGTTGAACGGAGCGCGGCGTGGGTCCGCGAGGCGCTGGACGAGATCGAAGCCGCCGCCAGCGAGGGCCGCGCCCCGCTGGTGATCTACGGCGTGAATACAGGTTTTGGCGACAACGCCGGGCGGGCCGTATTCCGCCGCCGCGAGGAAGCCGCGCAGCTCAGCCGCAACCTGCTACTGAGTCATGCGGTCGGCGTGGGGCCGCACCTGCCCGCCGACGCGGCGCGCGCCACGCTGCTGATTCGCGCGCACACGCTGGCGCAGGGCTACAGCGGCGTGCGACGCGAGGTGATCAATACGCTGGTCGAGATGTTGAATCGCGGCGTGATCCCCGCTATGCCCAGCCAGGGATCGCTCGGTGCGTCGGGCGATCTGGCGCCGCTGGCGCACCTGGCGCTGGTGCTGAGCGCGCCCGCGCCCGGCGAGGCGCCGCACCCCGCCGCTAACGGTCAGGCGTATTGGCGCGGCGCGCTGCTCGACGGGGCCGAGGCGATGGCGGCGGCGGGCATCCCGCGCGTGGCGATCGGCGCGAAGGAAGGCGTCGCGCTGATCAACGGGACAGCTGCGAGCGCAGGGATCGGCGTGCTGGCTTGGCACGATGCATTCCACGCGCTAGCGAACGCTGAAATCGCGCTGGCGCTGTCGCTCGAAGCGTTGCGCGGCTACCGTGACGCGCTGCTGCCACATTTGCACGCCGTTCGCGGGCATGACGGACAGCGGCGGGTCGCGGCGTTTGTCTACGACCTGCTAAGGGGCAGCACCTTCGTGCGCGGCGATGCGGATCGCGACCTGGACCCGGCGGAAGGTCCGCCGCAGGACCCGTACAGCCTGCGCGCGGCGCCGGTCGTGATGGGCGCGTGCCTGGACACGCTGGAGTATGTGCGAGGCGTGCTGGAACGCGAGATCAACGCCGTGACCGACAACCCGCTGATCTTCGTGGATGAGGATGGCCCCCTGCACCTGCCGCGTCTCAACAAAGCGGTGTCTGGCGGGAACTTTCACGGTGCACCGGTCGGCTATGCGCTGGACTTCCTGAAGATCGCGCTGGCGGACCTGGCGAGCATCTCCGAGCGGCGGATCTTCATGCTGACCGATGCGCGCCTCAACCGTGGCCTGCCGCCGTTCCTGATCGTCGATCCGCCGGGCGAAGAAGGGCTGAGCAACGGCCTGATGCTGGCGCAGTACACCGCCGCCGCGCTGGTCAGCGAAAGCAAGGTGCTGGCGCATCCGGCCAGCGTGGACAGCATCCCCAGCAGCGCCAACCGCGAGGATCATGTCAGCATGAGCACCATCGCGGCGCGGCAGGCAGCGCAGATCGTCGCGCACGCGCAGACCGTGGTCGCGATCGAGTTGCTGTGCGCGTTCCAGGCGGTCGAGCTGCGGCGCGCGGCGGAGCCGGATCTGCGGCTGGGGCGCGGGACGGCGGCGGCGATGGACGCGCTGCGGGCGGTGGAGATCGCGCCGGGCGTGCCGCTGCGGATGATCACGCGGGATGTGCCGCTCGTGCCCTATATCGACGCGCTGACGCAGGTGGTACGCAACGGCGCGCTGCTGGATGCCATCCACGCGCTTTAAGGGAACCGGGAAAGGAACACGCGATGTCCGCCGAGGCAAAACCCAAACCGATCTTGCTCGATTTTCCCGATCAGCTTGAGACGGAGCGGTTGATCCTGCGGCCGCCGCGTCCAGGCGATGGCGCGGTGGCGAACGAGGCGATCCGCGAGTCCCACGCCGAACTGAAGCGGTGGATGCCGTGGGCGAACCCGCTCCCCGCGCCCGAAGACACCGAGGAAGCCTACCGGCGCATGGCGGCGCAATGGATTACGCGCGAGAGCCTGCCCCTGATCATCTTCCGCAAATCGGATGGCCTGTTTGTCGGCGGCACCGGGCTGATGTGCCGGGACTGGGACGTGCCCTATTTCGAGATCGGCTACTGGATGCGGACCAGCCTGACGGGCCATGGCTATATGACCGAAGCGGTGCTGGCGCAGACGCGCTTCGCGTTCGACGTGCTTGGCGCGCAGCGGGTGGAGATCCGTATGAACGCGCTGAACACGCGTAGCGCCGCTGTCGCGGAGCGAGCGGGGTACAAGTACGAGGGGCGGTTGCGTAACTATATGCGGGATTCAGAAGGGGAGCTGGCGGACATGCTGTATTACGCGCTCACCGCCAGCGATTGGAAGGGTTAGGCGGCATCAGGCGCAGTTCGCGGTCGGATACCTTTGCAGCGTCTGCAAGGCGTCCTCGCGCGTGGCGGAGAACACAAAATTGTGCCGCGCGGCGATCAGGCCGAGGCTTATCGCCAGCGCGCGCAGATAGGGGTTCGCGCCCACCACGCTCACGATGCACACCCGCCGGTCGCGGACCAGCCGCGTGTGCTGGAGCGGGGCAAACAACTCCGCCGGGATGGTGTATAGCTCGCTGAAGTCGAGCATAATCTTGAGGCATTCGCTGGGCGCGAGCTCGCTGAAAAAAGGCGCTTCCTGCGCGCGCAGGTTTTCGAGATCGGCCAGGGTGACACGCCCGCTGAATCGGTAGACCAGGACCGGCTCGGCACCATTCGACTGAGCCAAAGGTTCAACAGTGATCGGCATACCAACAAACCCCTTCATTCCGATAAGTCGCAGATTGTAGGTGCGAGCCCTCGTTCTGGCAAGCAGGCGAGCGCTTGCCGGGCGAGGGACGCGCTTTACATCCCCAGACATCGTGTCTATACTTGAAAGAACGCAAAAACGAGGGGAATGTTTCATGCGTCGCGCGGTTCATCATTTTCATTTTCGTCTTCGTTAACGGTTAGACGACGCGTGCGTGTGGAAAGCGTGGGCGCCGGTCGTCCCGCTTTTTTTGTGTATCAACCTGGCTCAGCAGGCAAGATGGAGAAGGCAGGCATGGCTAAGATCGAACCCCGGCTGCCGAAAGGCATGCGCGACTTTTTGCCCGGCGAGGTGCTCAAGCGCGAGTACGTGTTTGGCGTGGTGAAGGATGTGTTCCACTCCTTCGGCTTCGAGCCGATTTACACGCCCACGCTTGAAATGCTCGAAACACTGCTCGGCAAAAGCGGCGAGGAAGCCGACAAGCTCATCTTCCATGCGCAGCACCCCGGCGGCAAAGAAGAGCTCGCGCTACGCTACGATCTGACCGTGCCGCTCGCGCGGTATTTCGCCATGCACGAGCATGACCTCTCCATGCCCTTCCGCCGCTACCACATCGCGCCGGTCTGGCGAGGCGACCGCCCGCAAAAGGGGCGCTATCGCGAATTTGTGCAGTGCGACGTGGACATCGTCGGGATCGAGAGCATGGCCGCCGACGCCGAGGTGATCAACCTGCTAGTGACGGCGCTGGACCGGCTCGGCTTCCGCGATTTCACCGTGCACATCAACAACCGGAAAATCCTAACCGGGATCGGCATTTACGCGGGCGTGCCGGACTCGCAGCTTGGCGACCTGTATCGCAGCATCGACAAGCTCGACAAGATTGGGCTGGACGGCGTGCGGCGCGAGCTGGTGTCCAGCGGGATCGAAGACGACGTGATCGGGCGGATGACCGATCTGCTGGCGCTGCGCGAGGGCGGGCTGGAAGCGCTCGACCAGGTGCGCGCGCAGCTCAAGGACATCCCGATCGCGATTGAGGGTATCGCCGAGCTTGAGCAGATCATCGAGTATCTGGCGGCGATGGGCGTCTCCGACGAGCGATACACGGTCGACCTGGCGATGGTGCGCGGCCTGGGTTACTACACCGGTCCAGTCTATGAGACGTACATCACCAAGCCGGACAACCTCGGCAGCGTGACCGGCGGCGGGCGCTACGACGAGCTGATCGGCATGTTCCGCAAGCACAGCCTGCCCACCACCGGCTCCAGCCTGGGCATCGAGCGCATCATCGACCTGATGGACCTGCTCAACCTCTACCCGCC
>Ga0134093_1002794_pt1 | contig 13290 bp, 17 predicted proteins | sample 4_1taG_FD_94452 | JGI IMG/M metagenome (GOLD analysis project Ga0134093, IMG submission 94452) | Switchgrass degrading microbial communities from high solid loading bioreactors in New Hampshire, USA - 4_13_20_68_A1 metaG | ecosystem: Engineered > Bioreactor > Semi-continuous > Anaerobic >...
GCCCCGCCCGATCCGCTCGCCGTCATCCCCGCCGATCAGCATGTGCCGCTGCTGCACCTGCTCCACGAGCTGCGCCCCAACTCCGAGTCGCTGCTCGCGGCCGCCTGGGACGGCGCCGACTACGCCGATGCCAGCGACGCCGCGAAACTGGCGATCCGCGAGGGCTGGATCGCCCCGGTCAACAAGTGGTCATCGGGCAGCCAGTGGTGCACCGGCTACGTCCTGACCGACGCCGGGCGCGACGTCTACGCCAAGTTGCGCGCCGAGCACCCTGACGAGGTGGACGACACGCTGCCGCCCGCCGTCCAGCGCCTCTACCAGCGCACAGTGGTCGAGCTGGACCGCCTGATCAACAGCGCATCTCGCGCCACACGTGTCACCCAAGCCAGCATGTACCTCGCCGGTAAGCTCTCGGACGCAGACGCGGAAGCGCTGGCGCAGCGGATCGACCTGGCGCAGGTGCGCGTCCGCGGCGCGCTGAATTCGCTCACCGGCCTGCTGATCGTGCTCCAGCCGGACGATCCCGACGAAGTCTAGCCCCTGCCGCTCGACACAGCGCCTCGGTGCGATCGAGGCGCCCTGACTCTAAATCAACGATTAGGAGAAGTGCCACAATGCTAGATGCAACGATCGACATGAAGCGTGAAGCGCTGCTCACCGCCGCCTTCGCCGCCGCGGACACCGCCGCCGAGTCCGAAGCCCTGGCCGTCAAGGTGTTCAGCGTCTGAGGGACGCCCATCATGGAACACGAGGTGATACTGAAGAAGGTGGACAAGCTGCGCCGCGCTGCGCTCCAGCGGCCGCCCGGCGAGATGTACGTGAAGGTCTACTGGCGAGATGTGCTCGACGTGTGCGATTTTGTCGAGCACGTCACCGGCACGCTCAGTAAGTGGTCTCGCCGCCTCAGTCGAAACGGGAAATAAGCAGCGTGATGCTCACGGAAAAACATCCTGAAATCAATGCGATCGTACCAGCCGGGGAGAACTGGTACGATCGCAATCCCGCCGCGGTGTACCTCACCGGCCTCTCCGAGAGCTCGCGGCGCACGATGCTTCAGGCGCTGAACATCATCGCCGGGAAACTGTCTAGCGGCGAACTGGACGCGCTCTCGCTCGACTGGAGCCGCGTGCGCTACCAGCACACCGCCGCGATCCGCGCCTGGCTGGCCGGGCGATACAGCCCCGGCACAGCGAATAAGATGTTGTCGGCGCTGCGCCAGGTCCTGAAGCACGCCTGGAAGCTCGGCCAGATGAGCGCCGAGGACTATCACCGGGCTGCTGATACGGGCAGCGTGCGCGGCGAGACGCTGCCCGCGGGGCGTGATTTACGCCCCGCCGAAATCGAGGCGCTGCTGGAAGCGTGCGCCGCCGACACCACGCCCGCCGGGGCGCGCGACGCGGCGATAATCGCGATCATGTACGCCACCGGCATCCGGCGATCGTCGGTCGTCAAGCTCGACCTGGCAGACTACAGCCGGGCAGACGAGACGCTCCATATCCGGAGCGCCAAGGGCCGGAAGGACTACCTGTCCCAAATCCCGCAGGAGGGTGCGATCGCGGCCCTCGAAGACTGGATCGCCGTGCGGGGTGACTCGCCCGGGCCGCTGTTCTGGCCGGTGAACAAAGGCGGCACGATGACGCCGCGCCGCTTGAGCAGCCAAGCCATCTATAATATGCTCCAAAAGCGGGGCAGGGAAGCGGGCGTCAAGCATTTCTCACCGCATGACTTACGCCGCACCTTAGCAGGGGATTTGCTCGACGCGGGGGCGGACGTGGTCACGGTCCAGCGGATTCTTGCTCATGCCAATGTACAGACGACCGCACGATACGACCGACGTCCAGAAGCGACTAAACGGAAGGCGGTGTCGCTGATCCATGTGCCGTATCGAGGGCGTCAGACATAACTAACGAGAAGGGTCGTACTCGAAACGAACGAAAGGGATATGATGTATCTGCTACCAGCACAATCCACCATCGGGCGCATCCTCAGCTATGGGGGTGGCGTCCAGTCCAACGCCCTGCTCGTGCTGGCGGCGCAAGGCGTCATCTACTTCGACGCGCTGGTGTTTGCGAACGTGGGCGCGGACTCGGAGAACCCGGACACGCTGCGCTATATCGAGGAAGTCGCCAAGCCCTACGCGGCGGCGCACGGTATCCGCTTTGTCGAGGTGCAGAAGACGCGCTTTGGCGAGCCGGACACGTTGTATCAAGCGGTGATGCGCAGCCAGCGCGACGTGCCGCTCCCCGTCTACATGGCAGGCGGAGCGCCGGGCAATCGCAAATGCACGACTGAGTATAAATTACGCGTCATTGACCGCTGGTGCAAACAGCAGCATTGGACGCACGTTGAGCAGAGCTTGGGCATTTCGTGGGACGAGTGGAAACGGGCGCGCGACGGCCATTGGCATGATCACTATGGCAAGCAACCGCTCGGCTACTGGAAACGGCGCAGGTATCCACTACTAGAGCGCCGCCTTACCCGTGCCGACTGCCTGCGGATTGTGTCAGAGGCGGGGTTGCCACAGCCGCCGAAGTCTAGCTGCTTCTTCTGCCCCTATCACCGTCCGGCAGAGTGGATCGAGATTAAGCGCACGCAACCGGCGCTGTTCTGGCGTGCGGTCGCGATGGAAAAGCACATGAACGAGGTCCGCGAGAACCTGGGGCGCGATGCGGTGTACTTGCACCGGGCGCTGGTGCCGCTGGATCAGGCGGTCGGGGACCAGCTACCGATGTTCCCGGAGTGGGACACCTGCGACGAAGGGGTTTGCTTTGTCTAGCAATCACTTACGAGAAGGCAGCTACTCGAAACGAAAGGGGGATAAGCAGTCAACTACTCCCCGCTAAAGCGGGAAGCTTGTCCCTGGCGCTACGCCGCTGAGGGCGCATCCGAGACGTGTGGCGGGTTGACAGCCGCCCGCCAGCCCGAAGACTGGCGCGAGTTGACGGAGGTTAGTCCGACGGTGGAGATTTTACGCACCGACCGAGTTCCTCGATGCAACCTCATATCGCCAGGTGTTAAGGTGCAAGCCGTTGCTCCACGAGGGAGTGCCTTGCCATTGATTATACCACAGAAAGGAGAAGTCTCGGCTTCCTCCCCCGGCTAAAGCCGGGGGTCTCCGCCGAGTGATTTTATGATCTACACTGTCGGCAACAGAGCGCATTACCTTGCCGCGATAGCCAGAGAGGGCACAGTCTTCAAGGTTGGCAGGCATGACAACTATCCGGGTGGCTACGCTGTACAGACCATCGACGATGCCGAACGTCTAATTGCCGAACAGAGGCAGGTCGGCGTGTGGGGCGTCTTCGGCCTGTTGGCAGACTGGGAAACAGATACCGAGCCAAGCAAGGATGGCTGGTGGCACGACCTGCTAATTGACGCGCCGATTGTCGTGCTGGATTAGTTGTAAGCAACCCCACGGCTAAAGGCGGGGGCTTTGTCCCTGGCGCTACGCCGCACTTGGCGGCGCATCCGAGACGTTTGGGCGGCTTACAGCGCCCCGGCACACACCGGGGCGCGATTGCTTATGCGAATCGACCTTCGCGAAACAAATTACGCCTTCGGCAGTTTCCGGCACCACGCCTTGACTTCCTCAGCGTTTTCGCGCCGCGTTTTGGCGCTGCTGATAGCGTCCACCAACGCGCGCCCCGTGACGCTCTTCTGCGCCAGCCGCGTTACCATCTGCCCAAACTCAGACTGTGTTGGCTTGTCGTCTGCGCGCCGCGCTTGCATCTGTGCGGGTGTCTCAGGCTTCTTAGACATCACCCACACCTCGATTGGCTCTGACCACAGTACAACGTAGCGGTCGTCTGCTTCGAGCGCGGCCATCTGCGCTTCCGACACCTCGCCATACGCGACAAATGCGTTTGGCTCTGGTATGATATTTTCGTCGGGCTGCCCGGTCGCGTCCGACCAACTCGCCGGATAGTCCAACGCGACCGCCATCTCATTGACGCCGTTAACGCGCCGCCAGGGGGTGACAACCTCGCAGCGGATCATACTGCCTCTCCTTCTTCGAGCGTGTTGGGTGGCACTTCCGACACGATTTGCAGCAGCGGGTCGTTTCGCATGGCGTCGCGCACCAGCGAGTTACACTCGACATCCACATAGATTTTGCCGAGTTCGCCTGGCACTTCCCCGGCGTAGCTGGTGGATGCGCAGGCATAGGTGAGCGTTGGATACATCTCATTGGAGATGGTCCCGGCTGGCGTTTGCCAGGATACGTAGTGCGTGATCACTCGGATGTTCCACATCGGTAAAGTCTCCCTTCAAGTACGGTCCAGTTCCGCATAGGCTGGTGAGGTTGTCGGATACGAGCGCAGCGCGCCAAGCGTGTAGTCGGTCGCTTCTGGCACAATCGCGGTCGCGGTATCCTGGTGCGACAACGTAATCTCGCTGCCACGCTTGGTCCACGTTGTCCCTGCAAGCGTGTAGTAGTTGTGTTTGGTGCCGTTGCAAATGACGCGAATAGTGCGCGCCTGCCCTGCTGCCGCGACACCCGCCACATTGACGCGGTTTGTGGGCGTACCTGCCGCCACCGAATCCGCTCGAAATGTTCCGGCGTCGTTGAGGTAGGCGTGCCAATAGTTATTCTCATCGGTCACGCGGTACTTGATGCCTGCGCTTCCGCTAAGGGGGTTCGGCGCGGTGACTTCAAGGTCGTGGATCGCGTCGGCAGTCGCGGTGTATGGCTGCCCGGATACGGGCGCGGCGTCGTTAACGACGGTCAGCAGCGCGGCGTCCGTGAAGGGCGCGGGGAGGCCGCGCACGAACCAGTTGTCCCAGGCGTAAGTGCCGCCGCCATCATGGGACGCGCCGACCACAGGGTAAAGCGTCGTGTCCGTGTTGGTGTCGTCAAGCCATGTGAGCGTCCAGACCCCCGCGCGCACGGCAAAAAAGGCCGCGCCCGTCTCGAACAGCGTCACGGCGTAGCGCCCGTCGCCCAAAGGGAGCTCGACGCTGACGGCGTTAGGGTAAAAACCAAGGGTGTTTGAGGGTGTCCAATAGAACGCCGCGCTGGCCGGCGCGCCGGTTGCGAGGGTTCCCCAGCCGAACCGTGCTCTCTGGCCGCCTGCGATGTATCGCGCGTCCACAAACATCGTCAGCCCCGGCGCGCGCGCAAAAGCAGGTCCGGCGGCGCGCCCCTTGCCGTTGGAGACGGCTTTCGTAATCACCAGTTCTCCGCTCGCGACGCTTATTTCCGCCGCGTCGGGGGGGTCGCCAGGATAGATGGCAACCGGCCCGCCCACCTCAACGTAAGGCTTGCCCAGCGACGCGGGCATGTCCCCCGCCGCAATGTCCGCTCCCTCGAAGCTGGCCTTGAGCGACCAGCGAATGCCGCCCCCGCGCTGCGCCCCCGGCACGCCCAACAGCGCCAATCGCATCATTCCGCGCATGTTACACACTCCACTCGCTATAGCTTATGAGAATGGTCATTCGAGAAACTTACAGCGCCGCCACCAGCGCGCGCATCGCGTCGGCGTACCAGCGCGCCCCGCTCAAAGGTATTCCCGCGTCGTCAGAGCAGATTCTTTTGATAGGCGATCTGCAGCACCACCTCGACCGCCGCTTCCAGCGCGTCGCAGCCGGACACTTCCACGATCAGCGGCCCCGAGGTCAGGAACATATCGCCTTGCCCGGTCTCTTTGCTGCCGTCGGTCTTGTGCGTGTCGTGGCGCGGGTACCACACGCCCGACGTCTTGTTATTCTCGACCTTGAGCAGCTCGCGCCCGTGTTTTCTCGCCTCTTTGACCACCACCGTAGTGGTAGCCGGCGCTGCCGCGTTGTAGACAAGCTGTACCATGTCCAGGAACCCGAGCCACAGCTCGTCGGTCTGCACGCTGCCAGCCGCGTTCCCCGCAGCGCCCGCGGTATCCACCGTTTTTTCTATGAGTGCCATCTATCATGTCTCCTCTCACGCCTTGCCGCGTGTCTCCACCCCAGTCGCATCTACCGAGGTCGATTGCCCTCATATCAGCGCCGCCGCCAGTTCCACCAGCCGTCCGCGCAAGTTCGCACCGTGCCAGTGCCCGAGCGGCATCGCCGCATACCACGCCGTCGCCCACAACAGTTGTCCGCGTGCCACGCCCCACCAGGTGCGCACGTCGCCGAACTCGGGCGGCTCAGAACCGTCCCCCCTCGCGTACTCCGTCGCCACAATCGGCACCCCGCCAAGCTGCCAGCGATACAGCTCATATCGCCAGGTTGTCCATAGCGTCTCGCCGCGCGCCGAGAGCGGCACACCCGGCCGCGCCGGGTAGAGGTTTACGCCCCACAGCAGGGCGATCTTCGCGTCCCGGTACGCCTCGGCGATCACCGGCACCCAATCCAGCTCCGGCGCGCCCGGATTCCAGACGATCGGCACGAGCGCCCGCACGCCTCGCTCCGCCGCTGCCACCGCCGCCGCGCGCACCCAGTCCCGCGCGTAGACTGCCGACGGCCAGGCGCACTCGTTCGCCAGCACAACCGCGTGCGCTCGCGTGCCCACGTCGTCCAGTACCGCCGTCACGAAGCGCTGCGCGCTCTGCGCAGGTGCGAGATCCATCTCCGGGCAATCCGGCGCACCTGCGGCCCGCAGCGCCACGTGCCAGCCTTGCGCGTAGAGGATGGTCGCGGCGTCCGGCTCCCCATACACCGTGGCGGCGGGCTGCTGTCCCGCCGCCTTAACCCTCACTCCGAACGTGATCAGCTCGTCGCGGTTCGCGCCTGGCCCGACCCAGATCCCCGGCATACCGCGTGCGATCGGCGCGGGCGGCTCCAGGCCAGCGGGCCAGCCGGGCACGTCTTTGCACAATTCCGTCGCGCCTTCCAGCCCATCGACCCACCAGCTCGCGCCCTCGCGCAGCACAAACCACCCGAAGGCATTTCGCCCCCAGAGATAGCCCTCAGCCGTCTGCACTTCCAGCACCTTGACCGTGCTCCCCGCTGGTACGGGCGACGTAGCGGTCTTCGGGGCGCTAACGCTTGGCCCGGTCCGCTCATTGATCGCCGTCCCGCGCACCTTCACCAGGCACAGCTTTTCGCCGTTGCCCATCGGTGTCGGCTGAGGCGCGGTGTCCGGCGTCGGAGTCGGTACGCCCGGCGTCGCGCTGGGGCGCGGCGTGTTCGTGGGCGTGCTGCTCGGCGTCAGGGTCGGCGTGGGCGACGCTGGGATCGGGGTATCCGTCTTGATTGGCGTCTCTGTAGGTACCGAAACACCCGGTGTGACAGTCGCGAAGCCAAACCCATTGTAGACGTACACCTCCTGGCCCTGCTGTTTGTCGTACAGGATGACGCCGATCACCACGTACCGCCCGCTGTCGTCTATCTGATAACGGTTATCAGATAGCGCCGGCTCCGCAGCCGCGCCCGCCGCCAGGTCCTCGCCGCGCCACGCGACCGCGATCAGCAGCAGCCACACCACCAGTCCGGCCAGCAGCCAACCCTTAGTGCGGCGCATCGCCAATGTTGACCTCGACCGCCGGTGTTCCGCCGGACTCGCTCGCCGCCGCGTCAATCAGGTCATGCGCGGCAGTTCGCAAGTCTTTGTACTGGACGCCCTCGGTCCACACCGCCATCACGTCCGTGACCGTGTGCCCGGTGATCACCAGGATTCCGATCACAAACACCAGCGGCAGCATGGTTTTGAGCATCTCCATCGTCTCGCCGTCAACCTCGGCGACCAGCGGCAGCGCCACCAGCAGCAGCGCCGCCAGAAACGTGCCCAGCGCGTACGCGAACTTGCGTGAGCGATAAAACGTGGTCATGGTTGTGTCTCCTGTTCGTCTGCACTCGGTTCAACTTTTCCGCCGCCCCCCGGCGGCACCTCACCCGGCTCGCTCGTGCCCGCCGTCACCGGCGGCTCGCCCAGCGGCCCGGTCCCCTTCTTTTTGAGCGTCTCTACTTCGCGCTCCAGCTCCGCCACGCGATCCTGCAGCGCGACGGTTTCCTTGCGCAGCTCGTCCCGCTCCCGGCTCAGCGCGTCCCGCTCGTGCCGCAGCGCATCGCGCTCCATCTCTATCTTGAGCACCCGCTCCTGGAGCCGCGCATTCTCATCTTTCAGCCGCTTCAGTTCCGCCGCCTGCGAGTCGATCAGCTCGCACAGTCGCGCCTGCTCGTCTTTCAGCGCGTCGAGCGCGTTTTCCAGCCGGATGCGCTCCTGGTTTGCCGCCAGGCGCTCGGCGGTCCGCGCCTGCTCGGTTTCGTCCTGGCGCCGCCGCATCACGTCCAGCGAGCCCAGCGCCGCGTTGAGCGCGTTGCTCAGCGTCTCGATCTGGCTCACTCGGGCGTTTCGTGAGTCGTTCCGCGCGCGCATCCACAGCACGAACAGCGTTCCGACCTGCACGACCGTCCAGGCGATCAACGCCGGCCCCGTTGGCGTGATGTCCACCTGCCCCGCCTCTCCGCTACGCGCCCGGCTCGCGCTCCACCAGCGCCGCCGCCTTGTTGATCGACACCCGCGCCCCGCCGTCCATGAACGCCACAAACTGCTGCAGCGCATAGACCGCGTCCTTCATCGTGGCCTTGTCGAACGCCGTCCCCGGCACCGGGTCGCCGTCCGCCGCCAGCGCGTCCACGTCGGCCAGCACGCCGGTGTCGTTGTACCGGTCCCAGATGTCCCGGCACTTCGCCAGCACCAGCCGCAGGTCGTCGCACGTCTGCGCCACGTCCTGCGCGAATCCCGCCTTGTTGTTGTCTACCGCCATAGTGCCCTCACTCTCCTGATTGGCTCGACCGTCGCTTGTAGATCCACCGCCATCGGGCGGCTCACGCGCACCAGGTTGGCGTTGTGCGCCAGCAACACCGCTTCCGCCCGCGCCTCGTCGCCCTCGACCGGCTCCAGCACGTGCACGATCACCCGGTCACCCGCCCGGCTGACCCCTGCCAGCCGCCCGCCGAACGCCGCGCGCATCTCCGCATCCAGCGCCAGCAGGTTGACGTCCTGTTCCGCGATCAGGGGGATGTCTCGCACGCTACACCTCCAGCATCAAGAAGCGCGTCATCACGAAGCTCACCTCCGAGCCGGGCGTGTTCGTCCGGAAATAGACCGTGAACGTGTGCATTGCGGGCGTCAGCACCGACGTCAGCACGCTGAACGCCCACGGCGCCGCCCAGCCAAGAGGCGACTGGAGATGCGCCTGCGCCAGGCCCGGATCGCTCGGCGACGGTGTCGCGCCGTCCACCCCCAGCGTGACGCTGAACGAGGTGGCCTGCCCGAGCGCCTGCGCAAACCCCGACGCGCAGACCAGCACCCGCGCCCCCGCTGTGGTGACGATGTTTTGCCACGAAAACAACTGGATATACGTCGTGCTGGTCGTACTCATCGTCGTGTATCCCACCGTCACGGCCGGTCGGTTCTTGAGATAGAGCAGGTTGTCCCGGATGTGCGTGTTCAGGTCATTCGCCGTGACCAGCCTGCCCGTGTCCCACGTTAGCGGAGTGTTCCAAGCCATCCCGCGCGCCTCCTAATACGCCACAAACGTCGCCTGCCCCAGCTCGCCATATCCCGCGATCCCCAGCAGCCAATACCGCTGCGGGTCGGCAGGCTCCAGGCTGTAGATCGTCTCGTGTATCCCGGCGCTCAGATAGTGCTCCTCGCCGATGATAAAATAGTCTTTCGGCGGGCCGTTCGCGGGCACGTCGATCGTAATCCGCGTCCCGATCTCCCACGCCAGCAGGTGCGCGTTGTCCACGCCGTCCGCCTGCCGCTTGAACGTTACCGTCTCCGGGCCGCCGGCCGGCTGCCCCCGTCGCCGCAGTTCGTACAGCGCAATCTGCCGCGCCTCGTCCAGGTCCCCCAGCGCGACCAGGTCAAGCTGACGCTCCCCGCGCACGCCATACGCCGCCACCGACGCCGCATCCTGGTGCGTGAAGCTCAGCGCATTTTGCGAGATCACCGGATGCCCGCTGATCGTCAGCGCTGTCAGCGTCGCTGGCGTTGCGCTGCTGTTCGTCAGCGTCACCGTTGCCTTCCCACCTTTTGGCGTCAGAGAGATCGACCCGCTGCCCTGGCTCCAGACCGCCCCGCTCGCGCTGAGCACGTTCGCCGCCGCGAATTGCCCGTTCGCCCGCCGCAGCACCGCGCTAAAACTCCGGCTGCTATTGGCAGGCACGTATACCGGCGAGTCGAGCGTCCAGAGCGTTTCCAGCGCCTCGGCCTTGTGCGGGTGCACCTGCACCTGAATCTTGTTGGACATCTGCACGCCGTAGTCATAGTACAGGTCGTAGGGCTTGTAATCGCCGGTGTAGTCCACCGTCGCCGTCACGGTCCTCGTCTGGATCAGGTGGTGCCGGTTCCAGAACACCGCGCCGCCGGACCGCCCCTGGAAAAACCGCCCGCGCTCCGCCTCGACCAGTTGGCGAATGGTCTCCCAGGCTCTTTCGGTGCCGCCGACGCCGTAGTAGGGGATGATGGTCTGCCCCTGCTCCAGCAGCGCGATCGGCACCGCCAGCTCGTTGAGCACGTACCAAATGCAGGAGTCGGCCCGCTGGTTTTGGAAGATCGGCGGGTCGTAATCCGTCTCTTCCAGCCGCTGCTTAAAGCCGACGCAGTCCAGCAGCACGCGGTTTTTCCCGGCATAGCCCCCGCTCCCCGGCGGCCAGACCGGATGTACGCCCTCGATCTGCCCCGTGTACATCGTGCGCGGCACGCCGTTCACCAGCGCGCGAATGACCACCTTCCGGTTCGGGCGCACCTTGCCCCACAGCGGCGACGCCGTGTTATCCGGGTTGTAGCGCCCGTCCGTGTTGAGCAGTTCGATCTGCGCTTCCGCCTCGTCGCTCATGCTCGCAAACGCCTCGCGGAAGCCCAGCCGCCAGTTCATCAGCGTCCAGTCCGCGCTCACATCGCTCAGCGGGTGGCTAAAACTGCCATCCCCCGCCCAGTCCACTAGCACCTGCCAGCTAAAGGTCGTGCTCGGCTCGGCGCTGCCGCTCACCGACAGCGTCCCGCTCGCCGCGCTGCTCCCCGCCGCGCTCCCGGCCAGGTCCACGAAACCGCCGCCCGCGTCCGGCGCGCTCACCGTCAGATACCCGAACTCCATCTCCGCGCGCAGGTGCCCGCTGACTATCCAGTTGCCCCAGTACAGCCCCGCCTCTCCGGCGTCGGTGATCGCATTGTCCGCGCTCGCAATCCGCTCGACGCCGTTCACCAGCACCCGCTTGGCCGCGTCGTAGCACTCAAACGTCACCACGTCGCCGCTAACGAACGTGTGGTCGTAGCTGCCCAGCAGCGTCGCGCTGCCCGCCACCAGCTTGTACAGCCGCAGCGTCGGGTCGCCGTGCGCGTTCGGCACCATCTGGACAAAATAGCCGTTCCAGCCGCCCGCGCTGCTCACCCGCGCGAACATCCCGCAGCTATAGCTGTTCCCCACGTCCCAGTTGTTCATGTAGCGGGTGGCTTCGAGCGTCACGTCCGCCGTCGCCGGCGCCGGGACGATCCCATACGCCACGGCGACGCTGTTTTCGCTTGTCGAGGGACCTACCACGCCCGCCGCGCCGCTCGCGCCGCTCGGCTTGACCTGGATCACCGCCGTCGCGGCCGTGTTGAGCAGCGCAGTCCAGCCGCTGCCCACGTCTGGCGTGTGATTCTCCAGCAGCGTCACCGCCGCTTCCTCAAACAGGTCCTCAAAGACGACCGGCATAGTCGGGCTTCCTTAGTCCTCGCTGATCACCAGGCTCCCCGCCGGGAACCGCGCCGTCTGCCCGTTGTTGACCGTCTTCGCCGGAGTCACCGCGCCCCAGTACAGCAGGTTGCCCCCAATGGCCGCGTCGAAGATCCCGAACGCCTCCACCGTCCCCCAGTCCGACGACGCCTCGTCGAAGACGATCGCCGTCCCGTTGCTCTTGCTGCCGCCGGCGGCCGCCGGCCAGTTGGTCGCGTCGTTGGCCACGGCCTTGCGCGCGTAGCCCCCGCCGCTCACTTCCGTCCCGCCGCCCGCATCCGTCGGCGCCGTCGTGTAGAGCGCCACGTACACCGTCGCCGGCGCGGTGTACGTCGTCCGCCCGAGCAGATGATCGAGCACCTTGTTCTCCAGGTAGTTGCTTTTGCCCATCTCCGTCTCCGTCTCCGCCTACGCCCGCCGCGCCGCGATCTTCTTCAACTCGTCGAACAGTTGCTGCGTGTTCTGGACGCCTTGCAGGATGAACGTCCCGCCGCTGATCACCACCTGCTGCCCGCCGCCGCCCAGCGCCGCGAGCTGGTTCGAGGTCAGGATTCGCCCCGACACCGGCGGCACGAACAACTCCGGCCCCGTCTCGCCCACCACGCGCGGCACGCCGCCCACCACCGGCCCGCCCCCCGCGCTTCCGCCCTGAGCCGGTTGGCCGGGGCGCCACGTCCCGCCCGCGCCAGTGAAAAACTGCGGCGAGCCGTATGGATCGGTCCTCCACAGATATCCCATGCCGCCCTGCGACATCGCCGAGCCAGTACGCGGTGCATAGGTATCCTGCCCGCCCGTGATGAAGTTGCGAACATCATCCAGCGTCGGCAGCTCGCTCTTGATGAGGTCCCAAATTTGCTTTCCGATTCCCACCAACCCGCTGAGCGTGCCGCTGATAATCCCCGCCCCTAAATTGATTGCGTACTCGGCAATCGCCGGGACCAGGTCCGTGACGATATAGTCGCCTACCGCGACGATAAAATCCCAAAGCTCCGGCAGGATGTTGATCGCCGCATCGCCGACCCACAGGATGAGTTCCCACATGAACAGCGCCGCGCCGACGGCCAGGTGAGGGGCGCCCGTGCCAAGAATCCAGCCGATAATGTCCCCGATGAACGTCCCCAGCTTCGGCAGCACGTCGCGCGTTGCCGGACCGAGCCACTCCACGAACTCCGTCGCCCACGTCAGCAGATTCTCGGCCAGGCTGACGACCTGGTCGCTGATCCATCCGGTGATGCCACCGATAAACGTGCCAAGCTCCGTCAGCGTGTCCGCGTCGCTGACCCAGTCCACAAACGCGTTCGCCCAGTCGAGCAGCCACTCGCCGATCTCGCCTGCCTTGTCGCCGATCCACACGCCGATACCCAGCGCGAATGTGTTGAGCTTGCCCAGCACGTCGATCGTGCCGACCCACTCGACGAATTGGGCGCCCCAGTCCACCAGCGCCTCGCCGAACGCCAGCGCCTGCCCGCCGATCCAGTACACTACGTCCAGCGCCAGCGAGCCAAGCTCGGCCAGCAGCGGGCGGATATACGGGCTGACCCAGTCGATAAACGCCGCGCCCCAGTCCACCAGCGCCTCGCCGAATGCCAGCGCCTGCTCGCCGATCCAGTTCAGCACGTCCAGCGCCAGCAGCCCAAGCTCCGCCAACAGC
>Ga0134093_1002797_pt1 | contig 13285 bp, 10 predicted proteins | sample 4_1taG_FD_94452 | JGI IMG/M metagenome (GOLD analysis project Ga0134093, IMG submission 94452) | Switchgrass degrading microbial communities from high solid loading bioreactors in New Hampshire, USA - 4_13_20_68_A1 metaG | ecosystem: Engineered > Bioreactor > Semi-continuous > Anaerobic >...
AATGTGGAGACCACTCTGGAAATATACGCCCATTTATACCCCAATAAGCACGGGGAAGTTTCCAGTAAACTGAACGAACTATTTACCCCTAAAATTTTCCAAAAAACAGGCGAAAATCCGGGTGTTTCAGAATAATGCTTCCAAATTGCTACCACGGATAAAAATTAAGCCTCTGAAACCCTTTATTTTACTGGGTTCAGAGGCATTTTAACGTCTATTCCCATTCTATTGTAGCAGGTGGCTTGCTGGTAATATCATATACAATTCTATTTATATTCTTAACTTCATTTACTATTCTATTTGACACTTTTTCCAATACGCCGTACGGTATTCTTGCCCAGTCTGCGGTCATAAAATCAGTTGTAGTAACAGCCCTGAGAGCCAAAGTATATTCATATGTCCTTTCATCTCCCATTACCCCTACGCTTCTCATATCCGTAAGCACCGCGAAGTATTGGTTAATTTCCCTGTCAAGTCCTGCAAGTGCTATCTCTTCCCTGAAAATATGGTCGGCATCTTTTAAGATATCAAGTTTTTCCCTGGTAATATCGCCGATTATCCTTACAGCAAGCCCGGGGCCCGGGAACGGCTGCCGCATTATTATAGTATCAGGTATTCCAAGCTCACGACCGACTTGCCTTACTTCATCTTTAAAAAGGTTCCTTAAAGGTTCGATTATTTCTTTGAAATCCACATGTTCCGGGAGCCCGCCCACATTATGATGGCTTTTTATTACTGCCGCATCTCCTGCTCCGCTTTCTATAACATCGGGATATATGGTTCCCTGAACAAGAAAATCTACAGTACCGATTTTTTTGGCTTCTTCTTCAAATACCCTGATAAATTCCTCACCTATAATCTTTCTCTTTTTTTCAGGATCCCTTATTCCCTCAAGTTTTTTCAAAAATCTTTCCTGTGCATTTACTCTTACTAAATTAATATCAAATTGTTTTTTAAATATTTCCTCAACCTGGTCGCCTTCATATTTTCTCAGCAATCCATGGTCAACAAAAATGCATGTTAGCTGTTTTCCTATAGCTTTATGGATGAGAACCGCCGCAACCGAAGAGTCAACACCTCCGGAAAGGGCACACAACACCTTTTTATTTCCAACCTTTTCCTTAATGTCTTTTATTGATTGTTCCACAAATGATGCCATTTGCCAATCCCCTGAGCAGCCGCAAATATTGTATAAGAAATTGTTTAAAATATCTTTTCCCTTTGGGGTATGCACAACTTCCGGATGGAACTGAACCGCAAAAAACCCTTTCTCAGTATTTTCCATTGCAGCTATGGGACAGTTTGATGATTCGGCTGTTTTAACAAAGCCTTCCGGCATTTTATCAACACAGAATGTATGGCTCATCCAGCATGTGGTGTTATTGCCGATATTTTTTAATAATGAATCTTCATTTTTAATTTGTATTTCTACTTTGCCATATTCCCTCTGATCAGCTTTCTTTACACTTCCTCCCAGCATAACGCTCATAAGCTGCATTCCATAACATATGCCAAGAATAGGGACACCGATTTCAAATATTCCTTTATCGCAAAAAGGTGCATTCTCATCAAGTACTGATGCCGGCCCCCCTGTAAAAATAATTCCTTTTGGGTTCATTGATTTAATTCTTTCAAGTGGGGTATTATATGGCAATACTTCACAAACATTTGCTTCCCTTACTCTTCTTGCAATTAATTGATTATACTGTCCGCCGAAATCCATTACGATTATTAATTCGTTCTTCAAAATTTTAGCTCCTTCACTTTAAATTTGATTCTTATAATATAAATTTTAAAATTTAATTAATTTTGCAGTATATGAAAACATTATACTCAAAGTTGCCATTTACTGCAATATTTCAATTATTATCATCATTACATATTACTACAAGAACCAAATTAAACCAAATTACAATAAGCCTTCAAAGCATCGCCCGCCGTTTAAATAATTGAATTTCCTTCCCTGGTATGTATTCATCCTTATCATTTCTTTTTCAACTATTCCCACAATTTTTCTCCAGCTTACGCCCCAACTGCAAAAAGCACTCCTTTCCTCCGGGGATCTCCCAAGTAATCTCTGTATAACAATATCAGGGTTAAGATATTCCAGAAACGTAATTATCCTCTTAATATATTCCTCCATAGAAACAGGAACTATTTTGCCCTCATTATATAATTTTTCAAGAGGGGTGCCTTTTAAGATATATAATGAATGGCACTTGACCTGATCCACTTTCAAAGCGGAAATAATCCTTGCTCCTTCTGCCACGTCTTTTTCAGAGTCCATAGGCAAATCAACAATATAGTGAGCGCAAACATCCAGTCCATAGCTCTTAATATTAACGGCAGCATCTATAAATTCCGCAAGGCCGTGCCCTCTGCCAAGCTGTTCCAATGTATGGTAATTAACCGTCTGTAATCCTATTTCAAGTACAATGTCAACACCTGCCTTGCTTTTAATATCCTGAAGGAATTCCAAATATTTAGTATTAATACAATCAGGCCTGGTAGAAATATATATTGCAACAATATTCTCAATGCATGCATCCGTTATATACTTTTTGAACAAATCAAATGGCAGGTAAGTATTTGAGTAATTCTGAAAATATGCGATAAATTTTTCAGCTTTGTACCCATTGCCAATATACTCAGCGTTTTTTATAATCTGGCTTTTAACCTCCATATCTGCAGGAAGGCATTCAAAACCGGCTCCTTCTTCACCGCAGAATATACAGCCGCTGCCGCCTAATTTCCCGTCCCTGTTAGGGCATGTAGAGGGAATATTGATGGGCAGTTTGTAAACTTTCTGCCCATATTTACTTTTCAAATACTCCGAAAACTTATTGTATAACTTCCCAGGATATTCATTTCCGTATATTATATCATTATTCATACTGTTAGTCATATTAAAACTTTCCCTCTGCAGCTTGTATTGCGGCATTGTATATTACATTTAAGGGCTGACCTGTTAGTACGGCCAATTCCCTGCAGTCATTATATTCCGGCGCAGCCTTTTTTATATTTCCCCATGCCGCTATCTTTACGCTTATCTCACCATAAGGTGTATTTACCTTTATTTTTTTCCGTTCCATTTCATACCTTGATGCCATATTTTTCCGTATGCCAATTGTGGTTGTTTCCCTGAAAATTATATCTACAATTTTTTGCTCATTGTCAGGTCTGGCAAGTACTGTCATTAAAATACCGGGACGGTTTTTCTTCATGTACACTGGTATATAAAATACATCAAGAGCACCGGCATCAAACAGCTTGTCCATAACAAACCCGAAAATTTCAGGATTCATATCATCAATATTTGTTTCAAGCACTATTATCATGCTTTCATTTCTGTTATTAACAGAGCCTAATTCAGATTTTTCACCGACATTGCCCATGATAACCCTCAAAGCATTTAAACGGCCTATATTCCTTTTTCCGAAGCCATAGCCTACCTTATCAATTTCCATTACAGGCATTTTTCCAAAACCGGAAGAACAACATTTAACAATAGCCATGCCTGTAGGTGTAACCAATTCTGTGGGAATATCCTCCTGAACAAGTGGTATTCCGCTTCCTGACAGCATCTGCATAACTGCCGGTACCGGTACAGGAATTATACCATGCTGACACTCTATAAATCCCTTACCATCATGGATCTCTGATGAATATATTCTCTCAATATTCAAAATATCAAGGCATATTGATACCCCCACAATATCTACAATTGAATCAACTGCGCCAACCTCGTGAAAATGGACATCAAGTATGTCCCTGCCATGTACCTTTGCTTCAGCCTGCGCAATTTCCCTGAATATAGTTATGCTGGTATTTTTTACCCTTTCAGATAAGCCGCTTGCATTAATGATATTTTCAATATCTACTAAGTTCCTTTCACCATGTTTATGCTCATGAGCATGTGTATGCATGTCATCGTCCCCATGCCCATAACCATGGTCGTGCCCATGTGCATGCTCATAACTATGGTCGTGCCCATGGTGGTGTGTATGCAAGTGTCCATGTCCATGCCCATGCTCGTGTCCATGATCATGCTCACAAGCATGTTCATGCCCATGTTCATGTTCATGCTCATTCCCATTACTATGAGCATGCATATGGTGGTGATTGTGACCATGTTCATACTGATGAAGCAATACAGATACGTCTGTCCCGGTAATGCCGCTTTTTTGAATCCTGTTTATTCTAATATCGTATCCTTCAAGATTTAATTTTCTAATCTCATTTAGAAATACATCTTTATCAATACCAAGGTCAAGGAGTGCTCCGAGCATCATATCGCCGCTAATGCCCGAAAAACAATCCAAATACAAAGCCTTCATATGCTACCTCCAATGTAAATAATGCAAATATCGCCAAACATATTTAATCTTAATCTTTTCAGTTAATCTTTTCAGAGTAAACCTACTTTCCAGACCCCAGCCTGTTAATCATTGCAGCAAGATAACCAGCTCCAAAGCCATTGTCAATGTTGACCACTCCGACACCGCTGGCACAACTGTTCAACATGGTAAGTAAAGCGGCCAGGCCGTTAAAACTTGCACCATAGCCAATACTGGTCGGGACTGCTATGACGGGCTTGTCAACAAGACCACCCACTACACTGGAAAGTGCCCCCTCCATGCCGGCAACAACAATCAGTACATTTGCATTCATCAGGGAATCTATCCTGGCAAGCAGCCTGTGTATTCCGGCTACACCAACGTCATAAATACGCTCCACCCTGTTTCCCATAGTTTCCGCAGTAACAGCAGCTTCTTCTGCTACCGGGATATCCGATGTGCCTGCAGTAACAACAGCAATAACATTGGGTGACAGTAAAATTTCTCTTCTTTTAATAACAATAATTCTTGCTTCCTCATAGTAAACAGCATCATTGGTCAACTCACTTATGCTGTCAAAAACTTCCCTGCCTGCCCTTGTTATCATAATATTATTATCCTTATCCATCATTTTTAATACTATCCCTTTAATCTGTTCTATGGTTTTCCCCTGTGCAAATATAACTTCAGGACATCCATTCCTTAGATTTCTATGATGATCAACCTTTGCAAAGCCTAAATCCTCAAAAGGCAGCTTTTTTAATCTTTCAAGCGCTTCATCCACATTAATACTCCCATTCCTGACATTTTCAAGGAGCTTCCTTAAATCACCAACGTTCATTAAATACCTCCACTCTGAATCCTTTAAATTTTCATTAATTGTTATAATATCATTATTGTTATAATACCATACTTTCAAACATTGAATCATTCATTTTAATACCTGATTCAGTATTTTAATTTAAAAAGCAATTGAAGTAAAAATAAAATTGTGTCTGTTATATAATTAAATCACTAGAGGTTGGTAATCATAGAAATAATTCTTAATTCGAAACAGTTAAAAAGATAGCTATTGAAAAAGTTTTAAACCAATATAGTTCTGAATCAGACCCGTCACGTTCTACTCTTAAAAAATTGTTGGATGATTTTCATCAGCTTTTCTTTGTACATCTGCAGAGAAATATTCTGAAATATTTGACCAAAACGGACGCTTCAGAGTTTAACGAGGAGCTTAATAAAATAAAGTTTATTCCCTTTTTGATTAAGATGTACAGAAGTTTTGCGACCTTTGTGGCAAATATAAGAGCAAATATGGGCGATATATGAATACTCTCGTGGAAAAAGCAGAACATTATATGGTTTTCACAAAATACCCAGAATTAATAAGAAAACATATTTATACTACTAACAGTATAGAAAGCATTAATAGCCTTATTGAAAAAATACGTATTAAATCAGGTGGTTACTTCAACTCTGAGGAAACATTGGAGATTAGCATATATTTACAGCAAAAAATTTAATACAAACAAAAAATTTTTTAACATCACTTTTGTTCATTTATAGTTTATAAAATAAAAGTCCGAAGGACTATGCCATTAGCTCTAAACTAATGACACAGTCCCTTTTTTGTTACTTCTTTTCAGATAAAAGATTCTCTTTATATATAGAATACAAATTTTTAAAGCTTATTTGCTCCGATTTTAAATTGTCCTCTCCTAATGGATCTCTTGATATGACATCCTTATCGTCAATATAAAATGAAGTTGAACTCTTCTCCCCATGAAAAATTATTGTTAGCCATGGCTGCTGTATACTTGTCTCAGATTTTTCAAATTCCACCTCATTAAATAGATCTTCAAGGCGTTTTATTTCCTCTTGCTCGTCTATCAAAGCAGTATAACTGTTAATATCATATCCAATAATTATGGTTGTTGTATTCTCTATTTTTTTCATGCCTGCTATATTATCATTTTTTGTGTCTGTTGTATTATCAACCTTTTTTATTGATGAATTTTTGCATCCAGAGCATCCAGACATAGTTAGAATAATTGTCAGGCACATCAAAAATAAAAAAGCTTTTTTCATATTATACTCCAATAAGAATTTGGGTATATGGAAAAATAAGGGCAATATATATGTGAATGCATATATAACCCATAAGCACCCCATTTAGAAGTAACTGTTATAATGCTCCCGCTTACAGCTGTAATAACTCCGGAATGTTCGTTACCAGGCATGGGATAATATATTTTCCGGCTAATTGCTGGATTAGGATATTGAGTATAACTACCATCAGTCATATAAGGGCTGGGATCATTCATCCACCAAATATTGGAGGGACTGTCGCTATACCATGCAAAAGAATGGCAGTTGTACTTATAAGTAGCACTTCTGAGCCTAGTAGCATTTGGATATAACGAATCCATATAATCATCAAAATAGTCCCTTTGAGCGCTAGTCATTTCTTCCCTTTCAAAAACTAAAACACTAGATAACATTCGAGTATAAACAACTCCTGTAATATTTGATTTGTTGTTACTTGCAAGCAACTCACATTTCAAATTTTACAGTATGGCATCTTCTTTTTCAAAGATCATTTTGTTTCATTACAGGAATGCTCCTTTTTAATAATTGTTTTTTTAAGTACTCTTCTTAAAAATATTACCGGTATCTAAAAATACAACTTCGCAGCAATAGCACTCTTATTTTGAAAAACTCCGCTGTAATCAGTTGCTGTCCCTGCAGATAACTGAATAACCTCTATCATAGTTACAAATATCAATATTAACCAATCATTTAAACTCTATTTCCCACCTCACCCTCAAAATTTATATTAATGATACATCACCACCTTCACTTGACTCTTTATAAAATGTTGGATTATATTGCCAATTATATTCCATATGTTTTAATTTGTAAATATTATACTTTAATTTTACTTCTTGGTATGTATTATAAATTAATGCATACAAACCGTAATATAAGACTACTGATGTTGTATAATAATATTAGAACATACCAGGTATTCTTCAAGATCATGTCAGAATTCACAGCACATAATATCCCGCTGGTATTCTTTAGGAGCAGATTAACCTCTGCAATCCGGACACCATCTTTTTCTATGGCATTAAGCAAAGTATAGTATCTTGCTCATATTCATTCACCAGATTAATAAAACTTTTCATCACCAAGTGTATCTCTTCCACCGGTTGATACTACAGTACAGAAAGCATAAACAAGCATCATGACTAGCAGAAACCTCTCTATGGCTTGTTTCCCACGAATTTGATACTGGTCAAGCTTATAATATTCATTGGACATCCTCAATCCTTTATTTTTTATGTGGCAACAAAAATATTGGATTTTCGGGATGTCTCATTTAATTTTACAATTTTTGTTAGCGATTTTGCTCATTTATAGTATATAAATCTACTTATTTCAGGCTCCTTGCATACTTCAGCAAATCATTCTAACTCCTGAATTCTGTCTTCTGTATTCTGAATACTCAAGCAACCACCCAAACATGCATTACCTGATTATTTCACTTGTCTTACAAATTTATTACATTCATTGTATAAAATTTTTCATTTTGGTATTATAAAAACAAGGAGTGTTTAGCTATGAAAAAAAGCATAAAGGTTTACATAATATTATTAATGGTTACTATTTTTCTTTTTTTGTGCCCGGATGTATATGCAGAAGATACTTTATTGTTCTTTAACGACAACATTTATTCACTTAAAAACTCTATTTTAAATTATGACAATGATTATTTTTTAAATGCAGATGAATTTGCACGCCTTACAGGCTTAAAATACAGTATAGATGAAAGAACCCAAAGTATCAGCATAGAATTTAATAAAACAATAAGCAATTTTTTAATAAAAACATCTAACTCGTCAATTGGTACACTGCCTGTAAAGCACGTACTGCCGGAAATTATTGACGGCGAGTTATATTTTCCCCTGAATTTTTTTGAGTATTTTTACAACTTTGTTATTAAATACAATAAAGATGACAAAACACTTTTAATACTTCCATCTGAAAATATTGATAATAATATATTAAGCACCTTTGTAAATTTGCAGAGCGGCTATTCTATTTACATACCTGATAACGTAATAATTAATGCCGGTTCAACAGATTACAACTACAAAGGCAGTACGCTGAATATTGCCACAAAAAATAATATTTACAGTGCTACCATAACATCAGACCGTTTAGATTCAATATCAATAAATGTTATGAGAAGTTATTTCAATGATTATATTTCATCAGATGAAGAAATTTTTTATAAAATAGTAGGCTATAAACAAAGTTATTTTAAAGCAATGCAAGAGTATTATAACAGAGAATACCTTTACAGCGAAAATATTGAAAACATGGAAGTGCCTCTGCTTAAAATACTTGCTGACACAAATGAAGATATTTATGGAAAGGACAGCAATATTATAGTATATAATACAATAGAGACTGTAAATAATGAAAAAAAGGAATTAACGTACATATCAATAATCATACCTTCTTATGAAAATAAAACAATTTATACAATAGAATTTATTGTTGAAAAAGGCAAACTTAATTACGATACTATTAATTCTATTAATGAGCTTATTAAGTCAATAGTCTTTAAATCTCTTAAAGTCCAGAAAAAAAATCTAGAAGTGCTTTCAGACCAAAAACTAATTTCTATTGTAAACAGAGGCATCTTTCCAAATTTAGAAATAGGAAATTTGACTTATACAACTCTTGTAAATAACAGGCATGGGTATAGCGTGACAATTCCTGATTACTTGCTGCCATACCATATGAACAGCATAACAAATATGTATGATTATAAAAGTTATAGGGTTAACAACAATACTATATTAAGTATAAGCAGTGAACCTTCCAATTTTAAACCTATGGAAAAATTAGATTTTATATATAACTATTACATGGATATTATCTTCATAAAGGAATTGAGCAATAAAAATATTTCAGGAAAAGATGTATATTATATGATATATGAATTGTCATACCCTAATAAAACAACCTATGTTTATGACTATTATATTGATAATGGCTATAACCTTTTAAATATAAAATTAAAGTCCTGGGATTCAGAGCCGCTGCCCGCTGTTTTAAGAGAATTTGATAAAATCATTTCATCTCTTAAGCTTACTACCGCTATAGATACTGATGCCGACAGCTTTGCCGGTAATAACAATAATTTAGCTAATATTCTTAATGCCCACACTAATAATTTGGCTTCCGCTTCTAATATAGAAAGCTCCTATAAAAGTACCCTAAATGAAGCCGGTTTTGATTTCGTTGTTAATTATCCGTCAGACTGGGAGCTTGTTCAATTACAAAATACAGCGAACATACAATATCAGATAAAAAATTCGGATCTTACATCATCAGTAAATATTATAATTGCAGAATCTGAAATATCATCCGAACCAAGCTTGACAAACCTGATAAACTGCCTTACCGGCGCAGATCCTGAAATGCTGCCTTCTTATATAAATAACTACAGCGCTCCATACATCGGGAGTGTATTGGTACCGTTAAATTTCAGCTATTACAAAAAAGACGGGGCTGTATATGTAGCAAAATTAATTGACTACATAGACAAAACAGGCAGAAGTAACCTTTGTTACTCAATGGATATTATTAAAGATAAAAAAATTTATTCGCTATTCATTTCAATAAATGAATATGTAACAAAGGAAGGAGTAATAGAAATAAACGCCCTTAGAAATGCCGTAAATATGATTAGCAAGTCATTTTCCCTTAAAGAAATAAATTCAGATGAAAATGATATAGATAAAAATGCTGCTGTTAAAGCAATTGACAGTTTTATGAAAAATTTATACGGCAATGAAGCTTCCATTTCAGACATTGTTTTTTCTTCTTCCAATGAGGTATTCTTAACATTAAACAATGTTGATGAAAGCGGTTATTATAAGCTTAGAATAGAAAAAGACACTCTTAATATTAGCATAACAGGCAAGCTCCTTAAATCAGAAGTAATGCGCAATGCTATTTCAAAAATTATCGACCGTTACAAAAAATATAATATAATAAGCTTAAAATCTAATTTAACCAATATGGAAATTGAAATAGAAGTTAATATTAACGAAAATGTGGAAAAAAGGTTTTACAGCATCCTGGGGGATATATCAGGCAATTTGCCGGATATTCAAATAATTAGAAAGCCTGTTTCAGGCAATCTTTTTGAACAGTGTGAAAGCTATATTGAGAATTATACAGGAAGCAATGTCATAACATATCTTCCGGATGAAGTATTACCGGAAGGCATATATTATAATTACATTGACAATTATTCATATATTGTGATGTATGCAGATTTGGGTGAATCCTCCGGATATTTTATATTTGACGTAAATGAAGCAGGCAACAGCATACTTTCTTCCAGATATGTTTCATCTTTAAGTATATACAATATAATAAAAGATTTATACCATCCATATACAGGATACACCCTTTTGGATTGCTATGTGGACAATACCGATAAATTTCATATTAATGTATATTTATTGCAAGAAAGTACTTCCCTATTCGTAACAGAAAAATACACAGTCCGGTTTAATACTTCAACTGCAAAACTTGAGTTGGTAAAGGATTAGTAAAGTTAAGAGATTAGTAAAATTATTTAAAAATGGTAAATCTTAATTACCTTATCTGTGCCTAAATAATTTATTCAGGACATGCAAAGCTATCTGTTAACTTAGTATTGAATTTAGTCCATTGAATTTGTTCAGCTATGCAAAAAAGGTGGGGCAAAGCTCCACCTTTTAAATTTTTATGATCAAGTTCCTATAATTAAATTTTATGGTTAATTTTTTTGATCTAGTTTAACTCAGCCATCAAGAAGTCTCTCGCTTCAATAAGCGGGAGTTAAATTGATGCAAAGTATAATAGCAACCTTGTTCAGTGGAGGATTACAAGACCCCCACTGAATCCCCCAGCGAAGCGAGTTTGCTTTATGATTCCGATTTATTTGCATTGGCTGAAAGGTATGCATATATAAAACCGTCAAGCTCACCATCCATTACAGAATTAACATCCCCGACTTCATAATTAGTCCTGTGATCTTTCACAAGGGTATACGGGCAAAATACATATGATCTTATCTGATTACCCCATGCAATTTCCGTTTGGACGCCTTTTAAATCTTCAATTTTTTCTTTCTGCTCACGTTCTTTTAATTCAAAAAGCTTAGCTTTAAGCATTTTCATAGCAGTTTCCCTGTTTTGAAACTGTGACCGTTCTGTTTGGCATGCAACCACAATCCCTGTAGGTATATGTGTTATCCTTATTGCCGATTCGGTTTTATTTACATGCTGACCCCCTGCCCCGCTGGAACGGTAGGTATCTATACGGAGGTCATCAGGATTTATTTCTACCACAATATCATCATCAAGTTCCGGCATAACATCAAGTGATGCAAATGAAGTATGCCTTCTTCCTGCCGCATCAAAAGGTGAAATCCTTACAAGCCTGTGTACCCCTTTTTCAGCTTTCAGGTATCCATACGCATTTTCACCTGTAACATGAATAGTTACACTTTTTATCCCGGCTTCATCTCCTGCAAGAAAATCAAGGATTTTAATACCATATCCCTTGCTTTCAGCCCAGCGTGTATACATGCGCAGAAGCATCTCAACCCAGTCCTGGGCTTCCGTTCCTCCTGCTCCTGCATGCAATGTCAATATAGCATTATTCTTGTCATATGGCCCTGTAAGAAGCGTGCTAAGCTTAATCTGCTCATAATTCTTATACAGTCCCTCCAGTCCTTGCCTAACTTCATCCGTAACACTCTCATCTTTTTCCTCAAGGCCAAGTTCATTCAACGTTTGTATATCTTCCCACAAAGCTACTAATTTGTTATATTTTTCAATTTTGTCTTTTAAGCTCTTTATTTTTTGTAAAATCTTCTGGGACTTTTCAGTATCATTCCAGAAGTCAGGCTCTATGGTTTTCTGTTCAAGCTCTTCAATCTCATTTTTCAGCCTGGGGATGTCAAAGAGAAGCCCCCATTTCGTCTATTTTTGCTTTAAAGCTGTTAATTTCAATTTTATATTCTTCTAACTGAAGCATACACCAACCCACTTTCTAATGAATTTTTTTGTAAATAATATTTTTATTAGTTTCTTACTGGTAATTCAAGTATATACATTAGTATCCTTAGCAATTGAACCGGCTTAATGTCTTAAAATCGAATTCCCAAGTTAATTCCAAATACATTCTATATGATATTGTTCATTTTGTCTACTATCTATATAACCCTGTACTTTTCAACGAATATTTTAATTCTTCTTAATGCTTCAATAATATTTTCCATTGAATTGGCATAAGTTGCTCTTACAAATCCTTCACCGCAACTGCCGAAAGCCGTTCCGGGTATAATAAGTACTTTTTGTTCTATAAGCAGCTTCTCGCAGAACTCCTCAGAGGACATTCCCGTTGACTTTATGCACGGGAAAACATAGAATGCACCTCTTGGTTCGAAACAGGTCAGCCCTATCTTGTTAAACCCGTCAAGCATTACCCTTCTTCTCTGGTTGTACTCCCTTACCATGGCGGCAACATCGTCATCTCCGTTTATTAACGCCTCAATGGCAGCATATTGGGCTGTAGTCGGTGATGACATAATGGCATATTGATGTATTTTCAGCATGGCTCCAATCAATTCCGGATGGCCGCATGCATATCCAAGCCTCCACCCCGTCATTGCAAAAGCTTTGGAAAAACCGTTTACAAGCAATACCTTATCTTTCATTTCAGGGAATGAAGCTATTGAAACATGCTTGCCCTCATATGTAAGTTCTGAATATATTTCATCTGATATGACAATAATATCTTTATCCTTAAGTACTTCTACTATCTCCTTGATATCATCATAACCCATAATTGCACCTGTGGGGTTATTAGGATAT
>Ga0134093_1002799_pt1 | contig 13281 bp, 10 predicted proteins | sample 4_1taG_FD_94452 | JGI IMG/M metagenome (GOLD analysis project Ga0134093, IMG submission 94452) | Switchgrass degrading microbial communities from high solid loading bioreactors in New Hampshire, USA - 4_13_20_68_A1 metaG | ecosystem: Engineered > Bioreactor > Semi-continuous > Anaerobic >...
CAGGAACACCAGCGCATAAATGTAGTACTGCGCGCGAAACTGAACCCACGTATCCCCAATAGTTTCAATACCGCACTCGTAGGGCTGTTGCTTGATGGGGTTGGGCCGCTTGGGAGCAAGAAATTTCGCGAGGAAGATCGGCGTCGCGGGAAGCAGCCAGGCAAGCGCCAGGAACAGCCCGACGAAAACCCATTCATTTACCGTCATGAGTCGTACATCCTCCAGCAGGGCCTGGACGGTCAGCGCTTAACAATCAGTTTTATGCGCTTGCGATTAGCGACAGCCGAAACAACAGCCCGAGCGCTGCCCCTCGCTCGACCTTTGCGAATGGCTCACAGCTAACCGCTTGTGACAACAGGCGACTAGTATAACTACCGCCCAGCAGGCGGGCAAAGCCTTTTGCGCGCGTCACCGTGAGGCACCATTCTATCATTCGAATGCCTCGAACACAAAACCACCAGGGTGGAGTGCGCTATAATCACCGCGAAGTTGTGAGGTGTGGCACCCATCCAGAGTGACGAAGCGCATGGCCTATCAAGTCGTCTCCCCTTCTGCCGCCGACTGGGACGCCTTTGTCGAGGCGCACCCGCGCGCGCACCTGCTTCAAACCAGCGACTGGGGCGCGCTGAAAACGGCGTTCGGCTGGCAGGCTGAGCGCATCGCCCTGGCCCGCGAGGACGGGTCGCTCGCCGCCGGAGTGCAGGTGCTCTACCGGCCGCTGCCGCTTGGGCTGGGGCGGCTGGCGTACGCGCCGTTCGGCCCGCTGGTCGATTGGACGGACGACGAGCAGGTCCGCGCCATGACCGCCGCCATCGATCGCGCCGCCAAACGCCGCCGCGCCGCGCTGCTGAAAATCGAGCCGGGGTATGGGCTGGACGGCGTGGATTTCACCCGCTGGGGCTATCGCCTCAGCCCGCAGACGGTCCAGCCGCCGCGCTCGTATCTGGTGGACCTGTCCGCCGACAACGAGACGATCCTTGCGCGGATGAACCAGGGCACGCGCCGCAACATCCGCAAGAGCGAGCGCTTCGAGGTGGCGATCCGTGAGGGCACGCGCGCGGACGTCGCCAGCTTCAACGCGCTGATGCAGGCAACGGGCGAGCGCGACGCGTTCGGCGTGCACGTGCCCAGCTACTACGAGCGCGCGTATGATCTGTTTGTCCCCCAGGGACGCGCGGCATTGTTACTCGGCAGCCACGCCGGGCAGGATCTCGCGGGCGTGATGGTCTTCGCGCTGGCCGATCAGGCGTGGTATCTCTACGGCGCCTCATCCGACCACGAGCGGCAGCGCATGGCGTCATATGGCGTGCAGTGGGCGGGCATGCAGTGGGCGAAGGCGCGCGGCGCGCGATGCTACGATATGGTCGGCGTGCCGGATGCCGACGTCGAAACGCTCGAAGCGCAGTTCGCCGAGCGCAGCGACGGGCTGTGGGGCGTCTACCGCTTCAAGCGAGGCTGGGGCGGAACAGTCGTGCGCAGCGCGGGCGCATGGGACCGTGTCTACAACCGGCTGATATACGCTCTCTATCGCTTCGCGGTGGCGCGCGCCGGGTGAGACGCGCCGCCCAGGATAGAAGGGAGGGATCATGGCCGTCGTCCGCATCACCTCGGAACATCCCCTCTGGCTGGCGTTCGTCATGCACCTGGGCAAACACGAAACGGCGCGCTTTGTGCTGCAAGAAGACGGCTCCCCTCAGCCCGGCATGCAATATCTCGCCGCCGCCATCGGGGATCGCATCGTCGGCAACCTGTGCCTGCGCCACCAGCCGATCGCCATCCCGCCCGCCGATCCTGACGGCGAGCCCACACCGTTGATTGGTCCGAACGGGCAGCCGTTCACCGAGTTATTTGTGTGTGAGTTCGCGGTCGATCAGGAGTATCGCCGCCAGGGGCACGGGCGCGAGCTTCAGCTTGCGGGGATGGCGCTGGCGCGCGAGCTGGGCTGCTATCAAATGCGCTCGTGGTCGTCGCTCGACAAAGAGGCAAATTACGCCCTGAAAATGAGCCTCGGATTCGCGCTACATCCCGCCGTCCAGACGCTCTCGACCGGCGAGAAGCTCCGGGGTGCGTACTTCGTCATGCGCGTGTAGCGAAACGCAGCCATAAAGCAGCAAAAAGGAGCCAGAAGCAGCTAAGTATTCTTTCTGGCAGCGGGCGCAGCAAGCTGTGCCCCTACGAAAAACGCCTCTGATACTGCCCTTAAATGTGCCTGACACGCTCTAAGAATTAGTGACACACCGGCCTCTCGCTCTTTGCTGTCTCTAGCTGTTCTCCGCTATTCCCTGGTACGATAGGGCCGCGAACGCCTACGGCTTTTTTGCTGGGCCGGGCTGCCCACACGTGAGGGGGAGTTTATGCTCACAGTTCGCGCCATCACCGCGCGCGACAAATGGAACGCCACGCTGGAGCGCCTTCCGGCGGCGCACGTGCTCCAGACCTGGGAATGGGGCGCATTCAAACAGGTCGAAACCGGCTGGACCCCCGAACGCCTGCTGTTCCTCGACGGGGAGCAGCCGGTCGGCGCGGCTTCGCTGCTCACCCGGCGCGCCGGTCCCTTGCGCGTGATGTACGTCCCCAAAGGGCCCGCGCTCGACTATGCGAACTCCGCCCACGTTGCCGCCGTGCTCGATCACCTGCAAACGCTCGCCCGTCAGCGCCGCGCCCTGTGGCTGAAGATCGATCCGGACGTCATCGCAGGGACCGGCATCCCCGGCGGCAGCGATCCCGCGCGCCCGCCCCACGACGACCCGACCGGCCAGCAGGTGATCGCTACGCTACGCGCGCGAGGTTGGCGCTTCAGCGCGTCGCAGGTCCAGTTCCGCAACACGGTCACGCTCGACCTGACGCAGAGCGAAGACGATCTGCTGGCGGGCATGAGCCAGGGCACGCGCCGCAAAATCCGCCAGGCGACCAAGCACGGCGTCAGCGTGCGACCCGCGTCCGGAGAGGCGGACCTCACGACGCTCTACCGGCTCTACCAGATCACCGGCGCGCGCCAGGGCTTTCTGATCCGCCCGCTGGACTACTACCGCGAGGCGTGGGCGCGCTTCATCGAAGCCGGGCGGGCGCAGGCGTTCCTGGCGGAGTGGGAAGGCACGCCACTGGCCGGACTGGTCCTGTTCCACTTCGGCCCGAAGGCGTGGTACTTCTACGGCATGAGCAGCAATGAGGAGCGCCAGCGCATGCCGACCTACCTGCTTCAGTGGGAAGCGATCCGCTGGGCGAAAGCGCGCGGCTATCCGACCTACGACTTCTGGGGCGCGCCGGACACGTTCAGCGAAGACGATCCGATGTGGGGCGTTTACCGCTTCAAAGACGGCTTCGGCGGGACGGTCGTGCGGCACATCGGCGCGTGGGACTACGTGCCGAACGCGGCGCTCTATGCCCTCTACGAGCGGGTGATGCCGCGCGTGCTCAGCGCGATGAAGCGGCTCGCCCGGCGCGGCACGTAACGCGCAACCGTGCCACCTCGCTCCACGTATAGGGAAGTGAGAGCAGATCGCCGCGCTTATCCTATCAGACACGCGGCGCGAGAGGAGATGGTACCGGTATGAGCTTGATGCGCGCGATTGTGTGCTTACTGTTTCCGCCGCTGGCCGTGATCGATCGCGGCTGCGGAACCGTCCTGATCGTCACCGCGCTGACGATCGCCGGATGGGTGCCGGGCGTGATCGCGGCGCTCGTCCTCAACTACATGGCGGAGAACTAGCGCAAGAACAGCAAAAAAACAGCAGAAGAACAGCAAAAAACAGCAAGAGCAGCCAATTGCTCCCGCTGCTTCTAAACCTCACCCCTGGCCCCTCTCCGTAAACGGAGAGGGGAAAAGAGGCCGGGTGTTAAGGGGTGAGGTTTCCTGCTATTCCTGGCTACACCGGATGATGCATCCGCACCGCATTCCGATAGACGAACACCAGCGGCGCCTGCTGGATCATGGCGGTCTGAAGCTCAAACAGCGGAAAGATCGCCACGTCTGTCATCCCGATAAAGTACGACTTTCCGGCCACGATAAAGTCGTGGATCTGGTCTTCGGTGCCCAGGTGCACCTTCCCCTGCAGCACATAGTCGGACGTGTAAATCGCCAGCGCCTCGACGCGCGGCATCAGCCCCGTCTCTTCCTGGCTGAACATCTGCTCAAACGCGATCATGTGGCACTGGTCTTTGCGGACGTATAGCTCCGGCAAAGCCATGCTCGTCGCCGGGTTGCCGCGCTCCAGCCCCAGCACGGACGCCTGATGCAGCATCAGAACCGGCTTCATCTCGTCGTTCAGGAAGGTCTGCATCATGCCGATGCTGTGCAGCGTGCAGCGCACCTGAAACCCCGACAGCAAGACGGTCGCCGGATTTTGCTTGGTGAGCGAGCTTTGATCGAAGATCCCCATCGCGGTCCACTCCTTCGCGCGCCCGCTTGACGGCGCGTACGCCCTTCATTGTAGTCAAATCGGCGCGCAGGGCTATTGCCGCTTGGCGCCGCGCGTTGGGCGGCGCGCAGCCGATCGCTATAATGAACTATAGAGTCACACATCACCTGAACTCCGATCGCACAGAGGCACCCACTCATGCCGCGACCCAAGAGCCGCCCGTTCGGCGTCACCGTGATCGCCCTGCTTCTGCTGGTCAACGGTCTGTTCGCGCTTGCGCAGGGAAGCTCTCGCCTGGTGGAGCTTTACCAGGAGCGCGCCGGGCTGACCGGGCCGGATATTCTCGACGATCTGTCCGACGCCACCGAAGACTGGACCGCGCGCGACTGGCTGACGGTCCCGTTTACGATCTCCGGCATCGTCCTGGCGTGGGGCATGCTAACGCTGCATCCACGCGCCTGGCTGGCGACGATGGCGCTCCAGGCGGTCTATCTGACGATCCACCTCTATGATTATTTCAACGGGGAGCAGCGAACGATCGGTCTGGTGATCACCCTCGCCACGGTCTTCTACCTGAATCTGAGCGACGTGCAACTTGCGTTTCACGGCACTACGCCCAACACCGCCGGGAAATCGACCGCCCCATGAGCGAGCAGCCGCCCGACGACCTCACCCTGCTGCGCCAGTACGAGCCGCTGCTCCGCCACACCAATGGGGAGCATTTCTTCCCGACGCGCGTCGAGCGCTATGTGGAGCGCAGCGCGTTGTGGTTCCGCCCGGCTGATGGCCCTGCCGTCGAGTTGATCCCCTCGGGCGGCCTGGAGATCGACCGGCTGGGCCTGCCGCTGCCGTATGAGGACACGCCCGGCATCCACTTTCTGCAATTCGCCAAGCCGCTGACCGGGCGCGCGCTCCAACGCGTGATCAACCGGCGGGGAAGGCCGCGCTTTCGCGGGCGCGGGCGGCTGGCGCGCGTGGGGCTGGTGGCGCGGCTGGTGGACGCGTTCTTCACCGTCTCATTGTGGCTGCGGGGGACCGTCCCCGGCGGCACAGCCGCCGCCGCCGAAGAAGCGTATGTCGAGATGCAGGCGGAGCGCGAGTCGTACACCTACTATGGCCGCGTGCTGCGCCAGGATGGCTACGTCATCCTGCACTACCTGTTTTTCTATTGCATGAACGACTGGCGCTCGTCATTTCACGGCGTCAACGATCATGAGGCGGACTGGGAGCAGGTCTTCATCTATCTTGAGAACTGCGACGGCGGCGACCTGCGGCCGGTGTGGATCGCGTGCGCCGCGCACGACGGCGCGGGCGACGACCGCCGCCGCCACTGGGACGATCCCGAGGTCGAGAAGGCAGGCGGGCATCCGGTGCTGTACGCCGGCGCGGGGTCGCACGCGCTGTACTTCACGCCCGGCGAGTATCTGGTGACGGTCAGCCTGTCGGTCTTCCGCCCTCTGCTGCGCGTGCTGGAAACGGCCATGCGCTTCTGGCGCGTGACGCTCCGCCAGGGGAATCCTGAAGAATCCCCGCCCCAGCTCAACGCCTTGTTTGGCATCCCGTTTGTAGATTATGCGCGCGGCGACGGGCTGGCGATCGGCCCCACCGGGCGCAAGACGTGGACGCCGGTGCTGCTCGATCCGGTCCCGGCGTGGATCGAGAATTATCGCGGGCTGTGGGGCTTCTACGCGAAAGATCCGGTGTCTGGGGAGAACGCGCCCGCCGGGCCGAAATTCAACCGCGATGGCACGGTTCGCCGCGCGTGGCATAATCCGCTGGGATGGAGCGGTCTGCTGAAAGTCGCGCCGGAAAGCTGCGCGGGCGATGCGCTGCGTCACCGGCTGGCGACGCTGCGCAACGCCCAGTCCGCCGACCGCGAAGCCGCCGCCGAGCAGCACGCCGCGCTGATGCCCCTGCACGCCGAGATGCGCGCCCTGGCGGAGCAGCCGCGACTGTCCGAGGCGTACCAGCGCGCGTGGGCCGCTGTGCAGGAAAAAGAACGCGCCCTGAACCAGTTGCGCGACCGGATTGCGGAGCGCGAAGAGGTCATCCGCGCGCTAGAATCGCGGCTGGCGGCGGTCGAGGCCGGGGATCGCGGCGACCTGCGTGCTCACCTCGTCCACCCCGATCGCCCGCAATCCGAGCGGGACATCCGCCTCAGCGCGCTGGCCGAAAGCTGGGCCGCGTTCAGCGTGGGGCTGTTGCTGGTTGGCTTCGTCGCGCTGTACCTGACTCCGCAAGGGCGGTTGATCGGCCTGGGGCTGCTGGTCGGGTTGTTCGCGCTGATCGAGGCGATCTTTCAGCGGCGGCTGGCGACGTTGATCGTCCGCGTGACCGTTGGCCTCAGCATCTTCGCCGCGCTGCTGTTGATTTACGATTACTTCTGGGAGATCGTGATTGTCGCGGTGTTTATTGTGGCGCTGATCATCATCGCGGACAATCTGCGGGAACTGCGGGAATAGAGAGTTGCAAGCGTGACCACCTCACTCGGCGTGTTGATCGCGCTGGCGCTGGTTGCCAGCGGGTTCGTGTTTGCGCGGGCGCTGCGGCAAGAGCGCGCCCAGGTACGGAATCGGGGCGTCAATCAGGCGACGATCATCACATGGGCGCGGGCAGCCCGGCACGCAAGCGCCGTTGTGCTGAAATACGGCGTGTTTCTGTACCTGTTCGCTACGTTTTATGCGTTTTACATGTTTCAGCGAACGTGCGCCCGCCAGGAATGGACACGCGCCGCCTACGAGCGCGACACGTTCGTCGAGCACGTCACCGAGGCGCTGCGCTGGCCGCTCTACCTCGAAGGCGATCCCCCCTGCGGCGACAGCATCCCCGAACCGGTCGAGCCGAGCGCGTTCAGCCGCTGATCTAGAATTGTCGCAAACGGTATAGACATATATAGTTACTGTCCAATCTATTTTGTTTCGACAGGTAGGAGCTTCTAATGCCTTTCATTCATAATAGTACTTCGCCATTGGCGCGGTTTATGCTGTTTGTTGTCCCGGTAGTGCTTGGAATTATCATCGTTCTGGTGGCAACAGCTTCTTATGGAGCTGGTTTGTCGCCAGACTCGGTCGGCTATATCTCAATTGCGCGACAACTCGCGGCGGGGAACGGGTACGTGGATCGGTATGGACAGGACGTGGCAGTATGGCCGCCTCTGTATCCAACCGTGTTGGGCGTTATAAAACTACTGTTTTCCGTTGATCCTTTAGAGTCAGCACGCTTTTTGAACGCGCTCGTCTTCGGATTAAACGTTGCCCTAACTCTGTGGATTGTCGCTCAGAACTTCCCTCTGAAATTCGTTTTTGCAGCCTTTTGGCTGGTCCTCTCGTTTCCCTTGCTACATGTATCCGTAATGGCCTGGACCGAGCCACTTTTTATCCTGTTTTCACTTGGTTGGCTGATCAGTCTCAACGCGTATTTTGCGCGCACGAGAGAGAGAGAGAGAGAGAGAGAGAACAGGCGTTCTCGTACTGGCGGCCATCTTCGCGTGCCTTGCCTCACTAACGCGCTATATTGGAGTTACGCTGATCGCAAGTAGCGTGCTGGCGATCTTGGTAGTTTCGCGAACTTCACTCAAAAATCGCATCTTTACTGCTATTAGTTTTGCGCTCCTCTCAGCCACACCTCTAGCCCTATGGTTGATACGGAATCAGTTCTTAACGGGCACGTTCATGGGTGAGCGTGCACCGTCACAGTATTCGCTTTACCACAACGTATATCGCACAAGAAACACGCTTTTGGGCTGGTTTCTGCCAGAACGTTTTGAGCCATACTACTCGGAATTGTCCCTTATCGCGGCTGTTCCAGCGATCTTGATCGCGCTGTATATCGTGCGAAACAAGCGATATGTGAATAACCATTTGCCAGTACTTTTTCTACTGACCGTTTTCTGTGTTGTGTATTCCGGGTTCCTGATCGTAAGCTCTACGACCACTGCTTACGACCAAATCGGTACGCGGCTCCTGGCTCCCATTTATCCGTTTCTTGTTTTGATCGCTCTTTTTGTCTTGCTGATGCTACTCAAGAGCATTTCGCAGCCTAAGATTCAGCACTCAGCGCAATACTTTGCAGCCGGAGTGATTGCAGTCTCGGCTATGATTCCGATCTACAGAACTTTCCGGTATATCGAAACCGGCGCTGAAAATGGATATGGTTACGCGACTAAGGCTTGGAAGAGCAGCTCAACGCTAGCAGAGCTTGAACGAACTCCTGCATGCAAAGATAGCGTTATATACAGTAATCGATCGGACGTGCTTTACATCTTCGCAGGGATTACAGGATACTCAACGCCTCGAAAGACATTCTATAACTCAGAACAATTGGCAGATAGTCTCGACCACATCAGGTGGCCAGACACCTCTCCAGCGTGTCTGGTATGGTTCGAAAACACACGAGACTATTTGTTCACTCCTGAAGAATTATCTTCAATCGCAAACGTTTCTCTACTCGTCAAAGCTGATGACGGCGAAATATACCTGGTTTCAACTCCATCAAATGAATAAGATATAAATAGGTGGAACAGCTCTAATGTGAGTTGTTCCACCTATCTTGTTCGTTGTTTAGCGTTTACTCCTCCGCCGCCTCGGTGATCGTGAAGATCGACCCGGCGCTGCGCCCGTACACGTCTGGGAAGTAGAACTCCTGCGCCGTCGCCGGGATGACGTTGTACTCGCCCGCCAGCCCTGGCTGGATCACGTAGTTGAACTGGTACGTCCCGCGCGGCAGGTAGGTCGCGTAGAGCACCACCTTCTCGTCGCGCATCTCGACGTTGGAGAACCACCACCAGCCCCACCCCTGGCTGAGCGGGCGGTCGCGCTGAAGCTGCGGCTGCGTGCCAACCTGGCTCGTCGTCTCCAGGTCCGGGTTCACTGCGTCGCTGCCCGCCGGGATCGGGTCTTCGACCACGACGTAGTGCAGGTCGTTCGGCGCGATGATCGTCAGCGTCACCTGGACGGGCTCCCCGATCGGCGCCTCGGTGATCGGCGTGGCGTCGGGGTCGCTCAGCAGGCTGTACTTGCGCGACACGCTGATCCCGCGATCCAGCGGCTCGACTTCCGGCACTAGCAGGTACGCGGTCAGGTGTGCGGTGTAGTAGAGGTTGCCCGGCCCGGCGTCGCGGCTGATGACGAGGCGATTGGCTTCGTCCGCCAGCAGCGCGGCGACCTCGATCCGCAGTTCCTCAGTCTCCTTGACGTTCTCCGGCGTGGCGGTGTTGTCTTCCAGCGCGACCGCCTCGCCGTTCAGCTCCACCGCGAAGGTGTAGTCCGGCTGAAGCTCCCCGGTGAGGACCATCCACTCCGTCAGCGCCATGACCGACCAGGCCGTCTCCTGCGTCGTCTCCCAGTGATCCGCCTCGCGCGCGACCATCAGCCAGCGCACGATGTTCGGGATCATCGGGTTGTCCGGGTCAATCTGCGCCATCGCCATCAGGCCGAGCGCGGTGGTGCGGGTGTCGGTATTCCAGTTCCACCAGTCGTCGAAGTCCTCTTCCCAGTGGGCGCCAGTCGCGCTGACGATCAGCGCGCTGTTGAGGTCGTTCACCAGCTCCATCGCGCGCGGATCATTCGGATCGAGCGTGTGGAGCGCCATGGCGAGATACGCCTTCGCGTACAGGCTCAGCGACTGGCGTTCGTCGAACAGGCGAGACGCTTCGCCAATGCTGCCCTCGCCGCCGTAAGACAACGCGTAGATCAGGAACGCCTGACGGTTGAGCCGCCACGTCGTCTCCTGCGGGCTGACCGTGATCAACGAGGCGCGAACGAACTGGTACGCGCGCCGCAGCACATCCGCATCGACCGGGTAGCCCGCCTGCAATGCCTCTTGCAGGCCGATCAGGGCGTAGGCGGTCACCACCGGGTTGGACTCATCCTGCCGGAACCAGCCCCAGCCGCCATCCACATGCTGCTGCGCGTAGAGCCGCTGCAGCGCGATGTTCATCTGCTCCGTGAGGTGCCGCTCAAGCTCGGCGTCCTCGACGCCCAGCGCGGCCAGCGCGCGATACGTGACTGCATTCGGCAGGAAGCGGCTGATCACCTGCTCGGTGCACTCGTGCGGGAAGTGGCGCAGCCAGTCCAGCCCGTCGACCGTCGCCGCCGCCAGCGACCGGTCCAGCCGGACGGTCAGCTCGCCCTGCGTCACGTCGAAGCGGCGCGGCAGCGCGACGGCTTCCGTGCGGCTTCCGGCGTCGGGGCCGTAGAGCGTCCCGCCCGTGCCGACCGTCTCCGGCACTTCGTACTTGTAGACCGGCAGCGTCCGGTTGTCGCCCTGGCCGAGCGGCGGGCGGCTGGCGTCGGTATATGCGCCGTCGCCTGCATTCGCCGCGAAGATCGCGCTGATCGCCTCGACGTCCAGCACCTCGATCGGCCAGTCCACGCGGGCGCGCCCCTGCGCCGGGACGGTCACGGTCTGCGTGTGGCGCACGCCATCCAGCAGCGCGAAGCCGGTCCCTTCGAGCGTGACCTCGGTTTCATAGGCGCGCTCGGTGTTGTTATGGACGATAGCCGCCAGCCGTGCCCGGTCTCCCACGACGAAGAAGCGCGGCGTCACCGGGCGGATGAGCAGCGGCTTGGTGCTCAGCAGGTCGAAGGTCGTCTGCCCGACCAGCATCGGTCCGTCTTCGCCGGTCGTCACGGCGCGCGCGTCCAGCCGCCACGTCGTCAGGTTGTCGGGCAGCGTCACGGAGATGCTCGCCTGCCCGTTCTCGTCGGTGATCAGGCTCGGCGCCCACAACGGCGTATCGACGAACTCCTCGCGCACGTCGAAGATGCCACCCTCGCCGAATCCGCCGCCGCCACCCTTGATCGTGTCGATGATCGTCTGCGTCGCCTGGTCCACGCTGATCGTCAGCGCCGCCGACGTGCGGACCGAGATGCCGCGCTCCGAGTAGTAGAACGGCAGCAGATCCTGGCTGTTCGGCTGCGCGATGGTCAGCACCGCCAGATCGGTCAGGCTGACGCCGATCTCGGCGTTCGGAACGGGCGTGCCTTGCCAGTCCGTCGCAGTGATGGTGTACTCGACCGTGTCGCCCGGCCCGGCGAACTCGCCCGCGTCCACATCGATGTTCGGCTCGACCGTCAGATCCATTTCCAGCCGGTCCGTCTCGACGGTAAGCTGCGTCAGGCCGAAGCGGAACGCGGCGATCGGGTTATTCTCATCCACGCCCTTAACCAGCACGACGCTCACAAACACGTTCGGCGCGTGGCCTTCCTCGATCGGCAGCTCGTAGATCGTGCTGTTCGTGTCGAGCCGCAGCACCTCGTGCGTCATGATGTCGCCGCGCTCGACCGTGATCAGCGCGTAGGCGTCGCCCTGCCACGGGCTGGGGATCAGTACCTCGGCGGTGTCGCCAATGGCGTACTGGTCTTTGTCGGTCACAAGCTGGATGCGGTTGGAGTTTTCCTGCCGCCAGTTGACGTAGTCCTCGCCGCTGACCCACAGGAACGCGCTCGAGCGGATCGCGTTGCCGCGCGCGTCCTCAGTGGACGCGATCACCTTGTAGACGCCACCCACCGGGGGAACGAACGTGATTTGCGCGCGCCCCTCGTCGTCGGTGGTGACGGTTCCGCTGGCACCCTCGACCGGGATTTCTTCGACTTCCCACGTCCAGGTCGTCCGGCCAAACTCGTCTTCTTCCTGCACCGAGAACCAGCGCCGCTCGACCACCTCATAGGCGACTTCCTGCCCGGCGACTGGCTCGCCGTCCCAGTCCACCGCGATCACGTTGACCGCGTTTTCCTCGCCTGCCGTGCCGACGTATTCTTCCGGCTGCAGGCCGACGTATACCAGCCCCTGATGCACGATCACTTCGGTGCGCGCGGCGACCAACTGATCGCTCTCGTCCACCACCCGCGCCTCGATCATGTAAAGCTGGCTGCTCATCGCGTCGCCCAGGTCGGCGGGGATTTCGATCAGGAAGCGGCCCTGCGCGTCGGTGCGACCAACGCCCTCGTCCACAACCTCGCCAAACGGGCCGTAGTATTCCGGCGCGTAGAGGTCATAATTCCGGTCCTCGAACGACCAGTAACCGGGGGCGTCCACCGTAAAGGTGTAGTCTCGCGCCAGCACGCTATAGCGCACGTCCGCGTTAGACACCGCGCCGCCGAAGAAGTAGGTCGCCTCGACCGCCACCTGGATCGTGTCGCCCGGCGCGACCTGATCGACCGCCGGGGTCGCGCTCACCTGGAACTCCGGCGCGCGATATTCCGCCACGCCAAAGCTCAGGTTGCCCTGCGCGTTGGGCGCCAGCTCAACCGAGATCTGGTAGTAGCCGAGCGACGCCTCGTCGTCGAGCGTGAACTCTCCGCTGAACGACCCCTGGGCGTTGACCGGCAGCGTCGCGTCATAGACGATTTCTCCCCGGTCGTCGTAGATTTTCACCGGGGCTTCCGTCGCACCCGGCAGCGTGAACATCACGTCATCCCGCTCGCGCAGGATGCCCTTGAAGTACACGGGCTGCCCGGGGCGATAGATCGGCCGGTCGGTGTAGAGGTAGATCGAGAAGTCCGCCGGCTGGTAGTCCGACATCAACTCGAACTCCCAGGGGTTCATCCCGTCCGACCAGTCGCCGACCGCAAAGCCGAACACGTCGCCCGCGTCAACCGAGGCGTAGAGCGTCCGGTACAGGTCGCCCAGACGCGGGATCTCGACGCGCGCCAGCCCGTCGGCGTCCGTCACCGCCTGCCCGACCGGATTGAAGTCCTGATTGTAGAAAATGACCGGCACGTTCGGAACTGGCTCGCCGCTTTGCAGGTCGGTCACCCACGCGAGCGCCGTGTCCTGGCTGTACTTCAGCGTGACGTTGGCCGTCGCCACCAGCATGATCTGGCGCGGATACGCGCCACTCTGATCGCTGAGCTCGACCGCGCTCGCTTCCAGCAGATAGATGCCGGGCGCCAGCGGGGGTGGCGGGTCCGGCTCGGCAGGC
>Ga0134093_1002824_pt1 | contig 13192 bp, 17 predicted proteins | sample 4_1taG_FD_94452 | JGI IMG/M metagenome (GOLD analysis project Ga0134093, IMG submission 94452) | Switchgrass degrading microbial communities from high solid loading bioreactors in New Hampshire, USA - 4_13_20_68_A1 metaG | ecosystem: Engineered > Bioreactor > Semi-continuous > Anaerobic >...
CCTGCAGGACGAGTGTAAAGAGCTGATCGAAACGCGCGTGCAAGAACTGTTCCGGGCGATGTTCCCGCCAGGCAGCGACGGCCCACCGGAAGGCTTCAGCATCGGCGCGCTGTACGAGCAGGCAGAGCGTGAGGTGCACGAGAAGATGGTGGCGGAAATCCGGGCCGCGATCCAGGACGACGTCGATCGCTCTCTGATGCACGACCCGGGGGTGGGTCGATATGACTGAGAAGCAGCGGCGATCGTGGCTGGAGATGGCGGCGATCGCGGGGCAGCTCGTGCGCGAGCTGTCCCCGGCGTGCCAACGGATACTGGTGGCCGGCTCGCTGCGCCGGGGCAGGCCTCAGGTCGGCGACATCGAGATCGTCGCGATCTCGGACGGCGATACCCTGCTGGACGCGACCGACGCCTGGCTTGCAAGTCGCGAGGTCTCGAAGCGGCTCAAGTCAAACAACACGCCGATCGCCTGGGGCGCACGATTTCGTGCAATGGTCTGGCGCGGCGTGTCGGTGGACTTGTTTATCACGACGCCCGAGCAGTGGGGCCTGATCAGCGTGATTCGGACCGGTCCAGGCACGCCGGACGTCGGGTTTGAGCAATGGCGCGGTGGCGCGAATCAGATGCTGGTCACGCCGCGGGCGAAAGGCGGGCTTCTGCCGGACGAGATGCGCGTGGCGGATGGGTGGCTATGGCGCGGCGAGCGACGGCTTAGAACGCCGGAGGAATCCGACGTCTTCCGGCTGATCGGGCTGCCGCTGATCGCCCCGCCCCTGCGCTCGTGCGCGGAATATATGCGTTGGAAGTCGGCTGGGCAGAACGGGATCGAGCGGTTGCGAGAGCAGCATCATCCGGCGCTGCCCTGGGCGCACAAATGGCCGGCGGTCGGTTGGGGCGGGTATAATCCGGACGTGATATTCCAGCCGGCGCGCGATGGGTTTTTGCCGTGGAGCATGGCAGCGCTGATCAATATGGCGGAGCGAGGCGGATGAGAGAGCAGCGAGAGTTCCCGACTTTTCGGGAGTGGCTTGGCGGGCCGATCGCGGAAGAGTTGACAGACGACGAGCTGGAGCGCTTTCGGCAGGAGAGCCTAAAAGGGGCGGTGTACGACCTGAGGAAGGCAAGTTTCGATCTGATGTGCGTGACAGTCTTCCCGTTCTTCGACGCCGCGATTGGTGGCTTCTCCCGCGTCTGGCGCACGGTTGGACGAGTGATCGGCTTGAGGTGGTAAGAGGTGGACAGCGCGCGTCAAGTTAGCGATGTCGTCGAGGCGCTGGGTAAAGCTATCGTCACGCTTGCAGAGATGATCGCGGAAGCGCTGCGGAAGGTCGTGGACGCGGTCGAGCGCATCGTCGAGCGGGCGGCTCGCGGCTTTCTGGCGGCCCGGCTGTCACGATGGATCGGGCGGCGTCCTGCCCGGTGGCTGGCGCAGCGCTGTCCGCGCCGGTGGCTGCCGACGCGCGCCTTCTGGCGGTGGGCGATCAGACAGTGGAGCAGCGCGTGATCACGTCCAGCCCGCCGCCCTCCCCACCGCCCAAGCGCAAACGTGCGCGGCGAGAGGAGATCTTGCTGTATATCTGCGACTACGCCAACGAGCGGAGCGGGCCGACGCCGTCGATTAACGAGATTGCCAAGCATTTCGGCGTCGCGTACTCGACCGTTTACCACCATGTGATGCGGCTGGGGCTTGATGGCAAGCTGCTGATCCGCGACGGCAAGCTGGTGGTCGTCGGCTCGGAGTGGTTCGAGCCGTCCGAGATTTCGCAGATCCGATAGCTTTCTTGAGAACATTTATTCGATAATATTAACGGCTCCCCAAGCCTTCCACAATCCTCTATACTGAGAGTGTCACTGGTGGCCGCCGCGCGCCCCCCTTACCGACGACGCGAGCACCAGCGCGGCGGCTCCCCTCTTCCATCGATATTTTTGCGGCCCGATCGTGGGGCCATGCAAAAAAGGCGCGCTGGCAGGAAGCGCCACCCAGGGGAGTAAAAGCCAGCATGAGGCTCCCCACTCGCCGGGCTGATCACCTGGCGGGCAGATGAGGCGGCTCCTGCGCGGGCCGCGAGCGAGAACGACGGCGCAGCGTCGCGTTTAGACGTTGCGCCGTTTGTGATTCCGAGGGGCCGGGGATGACCACAGGACTCGCACTGCTCGCACTGCTGGCGCTGATCAACGCGCTGGTGTGGAGCGCGCTGACCCTCGGGGGACGGTCGGACGATATCGCGGGAGAGCCGCGAGGGTAAGAGGCCGAGATGGCGCTGACCAAAAAGCAGCAAGCGTTCGTCGAGCACTATCTGCGCGAGTGGAATGCGACACGCGCCGCGGTGCTGGCGGGATATTCCGAGAAGACGGCCCGGTCGATCGGCTCGGAAAACCTGACGAAACCTGACATTGCGGCGGCGATCCAGGCGCGGCTCGACGAGCTGAAGATGAGCGCGGACGAAGTGCTCTTGCGGCTGGCGGACCAGGCGCGCGCCACGATGGACGACTTCATCGACCCGGAGCGTGGCGAGGTGGATCTGGCAAGAGCGGCAGCCAGGGGCAAGCTGCACCTGGTTAAGAAGTTCAGCCGGTCCACCGGGAAGGTCGAGACGGTCACGATCGAACTGCACGACGCCCAGGCGGCGCTGGTGCAGCTCGGACGGCATCACAAGCTGTTCACAGACCGGACGGAGATCCCCGGCCTGGACGAGTTGAAGGCATACGTCGGCATTTCGCCGGATGAGTGGGACGAGGTCGAGGATGGCGACGGCGGCGACGGCGCGCCGGGCGCCGGCTAAGACCAAGTACATCGCACCTTACCAACCGTATCCCTGGCAGGTCGCATTCTGGCGCGATCAGTCGCGCGTGGTGCTGCTGACGGGCAGCGCCGGCGGGGGAAAGAGCCGGGCGGGGCTGGAGAAGATCCACGCCTACATGCTCAAGTATCCCGGCGCGACGGGGCTGATGCTCCGCAAGGCGCGCGAGTACGCGCTGAAGTCGTTGGTGCCGATGATGTGGCGGACCGTGATGGGGCAGAGCGAGCGCTTCCGGATGGTGAAGTCCGAGACGCTCTTTGAATACCCGAACGGCTCGGTGCTGTACTGGGGCGGCATGAAGGACGACAGCCAGCGCGAGGCGATCCGCAGCATCGGCGGCGACGGCGGGCTGGACTTCATCCTCGTCGAGGAAGCCAACGCCTTCACCGAGGACGATTTTAACGAGCTGCTGGCGCGCCTTCGCGGTCACGCGGCGCCGTGGCGGCAGATCGTCCTGATGACCAACCCGGACGCGCCGTCGCACTGGATCTACAAGCGGCTGATCCAGGGCAAGCAGGCGTCGGTGCATACGTCCAGCGCGGCGGACAACCCGGCGAACCCGGCCGACTATCTGGAGACGCTGGCCGGGCTGACCGGCGTGCTGGGGCTGCGACTGCGTGACGGCCTGTGGGTGCACGCCGAAGGGGCCGTCTACGGCGACTATGACTCGGCCGTGCACGTGATTGACTGGTTCGATCCGCCGAAAAGCTGGCGGCGGATCAGGTCGGTGGACTTCGGGTTTACGAACCCGTTCGTTTGCCAGTGGTGGGCGATTGACCCGGATGGGCGGATGTACCTCTACCGCGAGATTTACCAGACGCACCGGCTCGTCGAAGACCTGGCGCATGAGATCAATGCGCTGACGACGGGCTTGAGCGTAGACGAGTGGAAGGCGCTGGACACCAGCGACCGCCGGCTGCTGCAAGAGGGGCGCGCGCCGCGCGCGTGGCAGGACCTGGACGACGACGAGAAGGCGGCGCGGCTGGCGCGGGTCGAGCGGATCGAGGCGACGGTGGCCGACCATGACGCTGAAGACCGGGCGACGCTGCACAAATACGGAATTGTGACGGTGGCGGCGAAGAAGAGCATCAAGACCGGGATTGAAGCGGTGCAGAAGCGGCTGCGGCGAGCTGGAGACGGCCGCCCGCGGCTGTTCCTGATGCACGGCGCGCTCGTCGAGGAAGACTGGCGGCTCGGGAAGCTGCCGACCAGCACGGCGCAGGAGTTCCCCGGCTACGTCTATCCGAAGGTACGCGAAGGCGAGCCGTCGAAAGAGCAGCCGGTGGACAAAGACAATCACGGCCTCGACGCGCTGCGCTACGCCGTGATGTACGTGGACAATCCGGTGCAGGTCCACTACAGCGCCGATCCGTTTGCGGAGTAGGACATGCCAGCAGCGAGCACGTACGACCCGACCAACAAGGAGTACCGCAAGGCGGCGGAGACCGAGCGCGCGACGCGGAGCGCCTGGCAGGCGAAGGCGTGGGCCTACTACAACGGCGATCATCCGAAGCCGCTGAAGGTGCGTAGAAACGGCGTCGATAACAACGTGATCATCAACCTGGTTGCGCAGCACGCCGATCACACCGTCTCGTTTGCGGCGCCGGAGTTCCCGAAGCTGGAGCTGGACCCGGACGCGGACACGCCGCAGGAAGAAAAGCTCAAAGCGTTCTGGACGGCCGCAGGCGGCGACGTGTGGCTGACCAACACGATGCTGGCCGGGCTGCTGGGCGGGCACGTGTTCGCGCGGATGGTCCCGCCGGAGACGGAGGGCGCGCTGCCGCGCGTCGTCACGCTGAATCCGGCGAACGTGCTGGTGGCGTGGGCCGACGACGATTACGAGACGGCTCTCTGGTACGAGGTGTACTACCGCGCCGGGAAGATGCAGCGGCGGCAGGACATTATCTCGCCGGGGCTGATCGAGGCGCAGGACATCGACCTCGGCGGCGGGACATTCGTGCGCGTGACCGGCGAGGAGTGGGTAATCCGCGAGTGGGAGCGCCCGGTGAAAAAGGTTGGCGAGCAGAACGGCGAGTGGGCGCCGGTCAGCGCGACGGTGTGGACCTGGTCGTATCCGCCGATTATCGACTGGCAACATTTGCCCCGTCCGGGCGCGTATTACGGCGGGCACGAGCTGGGGAGCCTGGCGCTCAACGACGCGGTGAACAAGGTAGCGAGCGACATTAAGGCCATTCTGCGGGTGCACGCGGCGCCGCGGCGCGTGGCGATCGGCATTCCGCCCAGCGCGATCCAGGATACGGCGATCGATAACTTTTGGGCAATCGACGGGAAGACGCCGGCGGAGGTAACGATCGAAAGCCTGGAGATGCAGAGCGACCTGCAGTCGAGCATGGCGTTCATGGAGTTCCTGGCCGCCGCCTACATGCAGCAGGCGCGGGTGACCATCCTCAGCGGCGGGCCGGACGCCTACAAAGGCGTGACGAACCTGGGCATCAAGGCCGCGTTTATGAGCCAGCTCGGGAAGACCGAGACGCTGCACCGGCAGTATGGCAAGGGGATTGCGCGCATCAGCGCGGCGGCGCTGGAGATGATGGGCGAGGAGCCGGAAGAGCCGGAAGTGGTCTGGAAGGCGGCGCTGCCAGTGAGCGAGATCGAGCTGACCAATACGCAGGTCATGCAGATTAACGCCGGCCTGCAAAGCCGGCAAGGCGCCGCGAGCAAGCTCGGCAATGACTATCCGACGGTGCAGAAGCAGCTCGTCGATGAGGCGATGGTGATCGACGCGATCACGCCGGGGGTGAGCGGGTAAATGCCGGGCGATCCGCGAAAGCAGCTTCAGGAAGAGATCCGGCGCGGCCGGCAGGCGTTCTATGGGCGCCTGGCGCGCGACGCGGCCAGCGCGACGGCGCGGCTGGAAAAGGCGTACCAGGCGCGGCTGGCGGGGGTCACTCGGGCGATCCGCGAATTCGAGGACCGCACGAAGGGCGGCGAGGGGCCGACGCTCGGCGGGCTGGAGACGCTGCGCGAGAAGCTGGAGCGCGAGCTGGACGATTTGCAGGACGCGGTGGTGGATGTGAGCGCCCAGCTTCAGAACGCCGGCGCGGAAGACGGCGTTCGAGCCGGGATTGCCGCGCTGCAGCGCGGCGGGGTGAGCGCGACCTTCCACCTGCCGACGGTCGAGACGATCCAAGCGGGAATCGGCTACGTGGATTCGGCGGCGTGGCGGGCAGCGGTTGGGAAGCTGGCGAGCTATCACGCCGAGCAGGCGGCGGATGCCGTACTGGACGCGATCGCGCGCGGAATAAATCCACGGCAGACGGCGCGCTGGCTGCGCGACTATTTCGTCAAGAGCCGGCGTCCGATGGTGGACGCGCTGCGGATGGCGCGGACGACGCAGCTCTACGCGGCGCGTGAGGGCACTCGGCAGATTTACGAGCGGACGGGCGTCGAGCAGTGGATCTGGAGCGCGAATTTAGGCAACCCCAGAACATGTTTCTCATGCGTTTGTCTGCACGGAACCGTGCACCCGGTGAGCGAGGTGCTCAACGACCACCACAACGGCCGGTGCGCGCCGATCCCGGTCACGCCGCGCTGGGCAGAGCTGGGGATTGCCGGCGGGCGCGAGCTGGCGATCGAGACAGGGGTTGACTGGTTCCGGAAGCTCCCGGCCGAGCAGCAGGCGAGCATCATGGGGCCGAAGTTTTACGAGGCGTGGACGGCGGGCGCGTTCCGGCTGGAGCAGGTGCCGCGCCTGTATCACAACGACATTTTCGGGCCGATGTGGCGCAAGAGCACATTGGCCGAGCTATTGGCAAGCTAGACGACCACCGAGAGGGTGACATGGGCGACAAACACGAGTCCGAGACGGACACCACCAACACGCAAGACCAGGTCGAGAGGACCGACGGCGGCCAGGGCGGGACCCAGGCCGGCGCGACCACCGAGTTGGCGACGCTGCGGGCTGAAGTGAAGCGGCTCCAATCGGAGCTGGCGGCGCGCGAGGCGCGCATCAAGGAACTGAACAGCGAGAGCGCCGGCCGGCGGGTGGAGAACAAGACGCTCCAGGAGACGCTTGAGGAAATCAAACAGGCGTTGGAAGCGGAGCGCAAGCAGCGCGCGGACGCTGAGAAGGCAGCCCAGGAGGCCGCCAAGCAGGCCGAGCGCGCAAAGGTCATCGGGGAGCTGGCGGCGAAGTATAAACTGCCGGCGAAGGTGGCCGAGAGGTTGGCCGGCGAGACGCCGGAAGAGCTGGAGGCCGACGCGCAGGCGCTGGCCGAGGAGCTCGGGACGGCCCGCGCTGGGAAGGGGACCGGGGGCGGCAAGGGCGCCAGCCCGGGGAACTCCACCTGGACGGGCGGGCTGACCAAAGAGTCGATCAAGCACATGAGCCCGGAGGAAATCAACGAGCATTGGGACGAAGTCTCGAAACTGTTGGAGGCTCCTGGCTCATAGCGGACGCCGGGGGAGGCCCGGCGGGGAGGTATCAGGATGGCGCTTGACAACTTTATCCCCGTAATCTGGAGCGCTCGGCTGCTGGCGCGGCTGCAAAAGGCTCTGGTGTACGGGCAGGCTGGCGTGGTCAATCGGGACTACGAGGGCGAGATCGCGGACGTGGGCGACACGGTCCGCATCAACAGCATCGGGCCGGTGTCCATCTTTCCGTACGTCAAGAACACGGACATGCCGGCACCGGAGACGCTGAACGACGCGGCGCAGATGCTCACCATCGACCAGGCGCAGGCGTTCAACTTCCAGGTGGACGACATCGACCGGGCGCAGCAGAAGCCGAAGGTGATGGACGAGGCAATGCGCGAGGCGGGCTACGCCCTGGCCGACGTTGCCGACCAGTACCTGGCGGGGCTGATGTGGCAGGCGGCGCCGGCGACGTCGATGCTGGGGGCGATCGGCAGCCCAGTGGACATCGGCTACGGCGCCAACGAGATGTCGCCGTACATCGCGCTGCTGCGCCTGGGGCGGTTCCTCGACGAGAAGAACATCCCCCGCGAGGGGCGCTGGGCGATCGTGCCGCCGTGGTACCACGAGTACCTCGTGATGGACAACCGTCTGGTGGCGACCGGCGCGGACGCGGCGGACACCCGCGCGGTCAACGGGCGCGTGGGGCGCGCGGCCGGGTTCGACATCCTGGTGTCGAACAACGTGCCGTTCCTGCCCGGCGGCACCGAGTACAAGATTGTGGCGGGCACGAGCCTCGCCACGTCGTACGCGGAGCAGATCAGCAAGGTGGAAGCCTACCGCCCGCAGCTCCGCTTCGCGGACGCGGTGAAGGGGCTGCACCTGTACGGCGCGAAGGTCGTGCGGCCGGAAGCGCTGGCGCTGCTGGTCGCGGACATCGGCACGCCGGCCACGTAAGCGGCGGCCGTGACCCTGTTTTGACATGCGGCGGGGCCTCGGGAGAGGCCCCATAGGAGAAGGAGAAGGGAACTATGGCGAACCCGGCGAACCTGACCGTCACCGAACTGGTGGCGAACGCGGCGTCGCCGCAGCCGGCAGGCGACACGATCGACACCGACGGGACCGTCCCGATTCTGGCGGCGGACCTGAAAGGCGCGACGGATCGGCTGATTCTCGAAGTCACGAACGACGACGTCGCGGACGACCTGATCGTGACCGTGCTACACGGGGACAACCCGCCGGCGGTGCGCGAGAGCCTGGGCGACCTGACGACGACCATCGCATCCGGCGACACGGTCTACATCGGGCCGCTGGAGAGCGCGCGCTTTATCCAGGCGGACGGCACGCTGCAGGTGGCTTTTGAGAGCGACGGCGGCGCGAACGCAAGCGCGACGGTGCGCGCGGCGCTGCTGCCGAAGGCGGTCTAACCGGCAATGGCAGCGCGAGCAGGCATGGAGCGGCTGGTCGCGAGCCTGCGGCGACTGACCGCAGTGCGCGCGGACGACGCAACCTGGACGGAGGACGTGCTCCAGGACGCGCTCGACCGGACGCGCGTCGAGCGGCGCGGGGTGCCCGTGCGGCCGGTGCCCGAGCGCAGCCCCGGCCAGACGACGTATGCCGACTACCTGCTCCCGCCGATCGCGCGCGACGTGGAATACGACGAGAACGGCGTGGCTGAGGACGGCTGGCGACTGCTGGACTTCAGCGGCCAGGATGCGCCCGGCCACACCGTCAACCTGGCGGCGGGGGTGATCACCTTCGACGCCGGGACAGACGGACAAACGTTCTATCTCGACTGCCGGGCCTATGACCTGAACGCCGCCGCGGCGGACGTGTGGGAGCAGAAGGCAGCGGCGGTGGCCGGGGCGGTGGACTGGCGCTCCGACAATCATCAGGTCAGCGCTTCGCAGGAACATAGTCACTGTCTGCGCATGGCGCGGGAGTTCCGGGCGAAGGCCGGCGGCGGGATGCAGTCGGTCGAGATGTGGCGGAGCGACGAGGCATGGTAATCGCGGACGCGCAGCTCGCGCAGATGCGAGCGCAGGTGGCGGCGCGACTGCCGCAGACGGCGGAGATCCAGCGCATCGAGCAGGTGAGCGACGGCGCGGGCGGCTGGGAAGAGCAGCCGGTGACGCTGGCGACGGTGGCGGCGCGGCTGGACCCGCTGTCAAAGCAGATGATGAGCGACGTGATCGCCGGGCAAGAGGCGACGGTGGTGCGCTATCAGCTCACCGTGCCGTGGGACGCGCCGCTCGAAGCGAACGGCCAGGTGCTGATCGACGGGCGGGCTTACCAGGTGGTGCAGCTCGACGCCGATCACGGCTGGCGGGTGAGCCGGCGGGCGATCGTGAGCGAGGTGCGCTGATGCCAGGGCCGCAGGTCATCCTGAACATGAACAAGCTGCTGGAGCTGGAGCGCGAGGCGCCGGGCCGAGCAGATGAGGCGGTTGGCAAGGTGGCGAAGCTGTGCACGGACATCATCGGCCTGAGCTGGAGCGACCAGCAGCCATCGCCGCCGGGCGGGCCGCCGGGCGTTGATACCAGCGCGCTAAAAAACAGCGTGGTCTATGAGCCAGGGAACGAGCCGCTGACGTGGATCGTGCACGACGGCGTCGAATACGGCGTGCACCTGGAGTATGGAACCGAGAAGATGGCGGCGCGCCCCTGGCTGCTGCCGGCGGTCGAGCAGACGGCGGCGATGATCCCGCCGGAATGGCTGCAAGAGGTGGTCAGGTGAGCGAGCTGCCGGACGTGGCGCGGGCGGTGTACGGGCTGCTGATCGCCGACCCAGGCGTGAGCGCGCTGGTGGGCGACCGCATCTTCAACATGCTGGCGCCGTCGGGCGCGGCGAGGCCGCACATCATCTTTTACCTGGGGAGCGGGCTGCTGGATCGGAGCACGCCGCGCCTGGACGGGAACGACGTCTACCGCGTCGAGGCGGTGGCGGACACGCGGCAGGCGGCGGACACGCTGCACCGGGCGATCTGGGCAGCGCTGGACGGCGCGGAGTTGAGCATCGACGGATACTCGAACTTTTGGACCGCCGGGGAACGGCAGGTCACGCTAACCGAGACGAGAGAGGGACGACAGGTGTGGCGGTACATCGCCGACTACCGGATCCGGACCTCCAAGCGGAAGGAGTAAAGGGGTAATGGCGCATTACAGCGGCAAGAAGTTGTACCTGGAGTTCGACGGCGTCGCGCTGTCGGCAGACCACCGCGGCCTGGACGTGAGCCGGGCGGCGAAGACGGACGACACCACGGCTGGCGCGGATGAGGCGGAGAGCCACATCGTGCTGACGACCAGCGCGTCGTTCGACCTCACGCTGCTGGACGACGACGGGAGCGGCGGGGACACCATCCGCGCGGCGCTGATCGAGGGCGCCCAGGGACTATTCGTCTTCGGACCGCAGGGCAACGAGGCAGGGAAGCCCTGCTATAGCTGCCAGGCGACGGTGACGAGCGTGAGCATCTCGTACCCGTATGACAAGAGCGTGGAAGTCAAGGCGACGCTGACGCGCAACGGCGACTGGATTCAGAACTACGACGTCGATCCATTGACCGGCGTCTTCCCGGTTTCGCCGTAGCGCGGCGCGGAAGTGGCGGCGGGCCGGTGTCGAGAAGGCACCGGCCAGGTTGATTCTGCGAATTGCACGAAATCGTGCAGAAGGAGCGTTGAGGGATGCCGAAACTTGACGAGAAGCCGGACGAGAAGCCGGCGGGTCCTGATTGGCAGGGCGAGTGGAAGGTGGACCTGTCGGGCTGGACGACGATGGAGCCGATTATGGCCTGGCAGGAGCAGGCGCGGCGCAGCGACTTCGGCAAGATGTCGGAGACGATGGCCGGGGTGATCGTCCGGTGGCCGTATGGCCTGCCGCCGAATGACGCCAAGAGCTACGTCAAGCTCAGCCCGGCGCAGTGGAAGCAGGCGGCGGAGCAGGTGGGGCGAGCGGTCGGCAGTTTTTTTCAAAGCGCGGACGATTGAACTCTCGAAAGCGATCTACATCGCGGCGGCGTACGGGGACGAGCCGTCGCCGGAACTAGCGAGACGGATCGCGCGGGTCCGCCTGGCGCGGGAAATGGGCTGGACGCTGGAGTATGTGGACGCGCTTAGCCCATTTGACGAGGCGGACATCTGGGGATTGCTCGACGCGGAAAGCAAACTCGCAAAGCGACGGTAGCAGATGACGACCACGGTAGCTTCGCTGCAAGCCATTTTCACGGCGAACACGTCTGACTTTGACGCGGGGGTCGGGCGCGTGCGCGCCGGGCTGTCCGGCGTCGGCGAGGCGGTCGGCGGGACGCTGCAGCGCGTGGGCGGCGGGATGCAGAGCGCGGGCGCGAAGATCGCGCTGGGGATCGCGCCGCTGGTGGCGTTCGGGGCACAGGGCATCAAGACGGCGACGCAGTTCGACAGCGCGATGGCGGAAATCAGCGCGCGCACGGGGCTCGTCGGCGAGGACCTGGCGGCGATCGAGCAGTATGCGCTGGACATGGGCGCGGCGACGGTGTTTAGCGCGCAGGAGAGCGCCGAAGCCTTTCTGCAGCTGCTGACGAGCGGGCAGTCAGTCGAGGAAGCGATCGCGACGCTGCCCTTCGTGCTGGACGCGGCGGCAGCGAGCGGGGCTGACCTGGGGCAGACGGCGGACCTGCTGACGGACATCATGGCGGCTTACGGGCTGGGCGTCGAGCACGCGGAAGCGGTCACGAACGCGCTGGCGCAGGCGGCGGGCGCGTCGAGCGCGGATATCAACTCCCTGGGGCAGGGCTTCGCCAACGTGGGGCCGATCGCGTCCGCTTACGGATTGTCGGTCGAGCAGACGGCGGCGGTGCTGGCGATTCTGTCCGAAAACGGCATCAAGGGGGCCGAGGCCGGCACGGCGCTCAAGTCGATGTTGCTCAACATGACGCGACCGACGGCAGAGGTCGCGGCGGCGTGGGAAGAACTGGGCGTCTCGTTTTATGACGCGGAGGGGAACGCGCGCGACATCGGGCTGGTGATCGGCGAGCTAGACGCGGCGCTCGACGGGCTGCCGATCGAAGAGCAAAATCGCCTGATGTACGAGCTGGCCGGGTCCTACGGCATTGTGGCGCTGCAGGCGCTGCGCGGGGAAATCTCCATCGAAGAGATGATGGAGATGATGAACGAGCAGGCGACCGCGGCGGAAGTGGCTGAGGCGCGGATGGACACCTTCGCCGGCGCGATGGACGAGCTGGGCGGCGCGGTCGAGACGCTGATGATCAAGGCGTTCAGGCCATTTATGAACAACACCTTGAAACCTCTCGCCCGCGAGGTAGCCGGGATGGTCAACCGAGTGGCGGACTGGGCGGCGGCGCATCCGCGGCTGATCACGGCAGTCGGACTGCTGGTCGGCGGGCTGGCGGCGCTGTCTACGGTGCTGATCGCGGGCGGTGGAATCATCAGCTTCTTTGGCGTGGCGCTGGGCGCACTGCTCTCGCCGATCGGCCTGGTGGTGGCGGCGGTGGCGGGGCTGGTGGCGGCGTTCGCAACCGACTTCATGGGCATTCGCACGGCAGCGGAACCGGTATTCGAGTGGCTGAAAGGCGCAGCGGAGACGCTGGCGCCACGGCTGACCGGCATCTGGGATGCGCTTAAAGAGGGGGACGTCAGCGGCGCCGTTAGCCAGGTGGGCGCGCTGGCCGGGGACATTGTCAACAAGATCGGCGAGGAGCTGCCGAACATCCAGGCGAAGCTGACCGAATGGGGACAGGCGTTCGTCGATTGGGTCGGCCCGAAGATTGAGCCGCTGCTCACGAAACTGGGCAACCTGGCGCTGCAAGTGGGTGTGTGGATCGGGAACAAGGCGCTCGACATCGGCGAATGGCTGCTGGACTGGGCGAACGAGTTCATTAACTGGGTCGCGCCGCAGATTCCGCCGCTGTTGGCGGAGCTTGGGCTGCTGGCGCTGGACGTGCTGAACTGGATCGGCGAGCAGGCGCTGGCATTCGGCGAGGCGCTGGTGGACTGGGGCGCGGCGTTTATCGACTGGGTCAGCCCGTA
>Ga0134093_1002828_pt1 | contig 13180 bp, 7 predicted proteins | sample 4_1taG_FD_94452 | JGI IMG/M metagenome (GOLD analysis project Ga0134093, IMG submission 94452) | Switchgrass degrading microbial communities from high solid loading bioreactors in New Hampshire, USA - 4_13_20_68_A1 metaG | ecosystem: Engineered > Bioreactor > Semi-continuous > Anaerobic >...
GCAAGGTCCGATGCCGGGCCGGGCAGCTCAAGCTCGTCAACCACGGCCATCGCCGCCGGGTCGCTCACGTCCAGCGCAACGACGTGGTGATCCGCGCCCACGTAGGCCATTCCATCCTGCACCACGACCGCACGCACGCTGCCCGGCAGAAGATCGCTCTGGCCGATCAGTTGAAGTTCCGGCAGCGCGGACGCGTCGAATGCTACCAGCCGCGGCCCAACTCCCACATACGCCACGTCCCCCTCGACCGCCACTGACCGCACAGCACCGCCGGTCTGCGCGACAAGCTCCAGCGCGACCTCGCCGCTCACGTCAAGGTCGGCGGCTGTCACGATGGTTGGGGTCGCTGCTGGTGCGACGGTATCTACAGGTTTGAGGGTCGGTGTGAGGCTTGGCTGTGGCGTGTGGGTCGCAGCCGGTGACGGGGGCGAGGTAGGCAGCGTGGCAGTGGTGGGAGGAGAGGCGGGTGCGGAGATGGGCGTACAGGCACTCAGAGTAGCGACAACCACGGCAGTGCCGAGGAGTCGACAAAAGGCTCTCATTGCAGCCTCCGAATGTGTTGAAAGGGGGCGGTTAAGCTATCTTTCGCTCGTCACTTTTTGGTGCCTAGCTTTACGCCAATGGCGATTACGGTTGCTGCAACAGCGAGAACGGAAATGACAATAAGAGCGTTTGAGAGCCAGGCGATCACCAGCATAGCAATGTCCTTTGTTACGAGGGCTGCCCACTGGACACTCGCGTTAGGAGGACAAAACCACATTTTGTCTACCTTAGCACAACTCCAGCGAGTCGTCATGTTACGTCTGCTTGCTTCAGTTAGCCTAAACGTCACGGGTGGCGTAGTTTGGCATCAGCATGATGGCCGGCACCACGCCGCGATGAAGGAGAATCGATGCGAAAAACGCCCCCTCTTGACTCCAGGCTGAATATCATCTACTATATCGTCAACAGATATATTATACCCGTCACCGATATAGTCGAGAGTAAAGCCTATGCAAGCCCGATCTCGCAACCCACAGGACGAACTCCCCCTCAGCCCGGCGGTCTTTCACATCCTGCTGGCGCTGGCCGACGGCAAGAAGCACGGATACGCCATCATGAAGGAAGTGGAAGCCGCCACCGACGGTCAGATCAGCATGGGGCCAGGCACGCTTTACGGCTCCATCAAGCGGATGCTCAAGGCAGGGCTGATCGTCGAGACCGACGAGCGCCCCGACCCCGCGCTCGACGACTCGCGCCGCCGCTACTACGAGCTGACCGGCTACGGTCGGCGGGTGCTTCAAGCCGAACTCGAGCGGCTGGCGCAGGCGCTGCGGCTCGCCCGGCAGAAAAACGTGCTCGACGGCATCACTCTCAGGCTGGGGGACGCGTCATGATGCTCGCCGAGCGCCTCTACCGTCTGCTGCTCCACCTCTACCCGCTCGACTACCGCCGCGAATACGGCGACCTCATGCTCACGCACTTCCGTGACCTGCTGCGGGACGCTCAGCGTTCCGAGCGTGCATTCGCCGAGGAGAAACTGATATTGCACATCCTGCTGGATACTCTCCACAGCGCAGCACGCGAGCACCTGGACGCACATCAGGTTGGTTTAGCCGCCGACCTCCGGCAAGCCAAACCCTTACCTCTGCTGACACGCTTGCTCGCACTCGCACCGGCCTTCCTGTATGTGCTCTTCTACAGCCTGAATGAAGTCGGCGTGACGGTTCCGCCCGCACTCATCATCGCGGCTGCGTGCGGTGTGCTGCTGGTCACCCTGTGGGCGTGGATCAAGAGCCTGCGCCGGGGGAGCAGCATCATACCGGGCTGGCTGATGTACAGCGCCGGATCGCTCACCATTGTGCTCGTCTTCGCCCTTAGCCGCCTGCCGACACCCGTTGGAACGGTGGTGCTGCTCGCGCTCGCTACGGCAGGATTGGTGGTCACGGCGATGGGCGTTCACCGCTTCAGGCACCGGTACCACACACCCCGGCTGGCCTGGGGATTGCTCGCGGCGCTTGTCGCTGTCTTCACGGCTAGCCATCTGCCTGACCTGCTGACTGGCATCCTCAGCCTGCCTTTCCTCGGCATCTTCTACCTGCTCCCTGTCGCGCTCGGACTGTGGCTCTGCGAACGGCATGGCAGCGCTGCGGTCCTGTTCCCGGGCAGTATGATCTGCCTGCTGGCAGGCATCGACATCACTTACTGGGTTTCGCTGCCCGGCCCAACCGCTTATCACCTCTTCAAGATTAGCTGGGTTGTCCTGGTGTACCTCGTGGCGCCCCTGTGGGTGCTGAGCGCTCAGCGTGAATCAGGGCGCACGCTGGCCTTGCTGCCCTTAGCCCTGGCCTGGGGAGCGCAAACGGCAGCCTCGATACACGGCACCGCGCACTATGCTTCTGTGGGCAATCAGCTATCGCTGGTGGCGAACGGCTTTCTGGTACCACTGCTCGCGATGGGGTTCGCTCTGGTGCTGTACCGCTCGCCCGCCGAGGTGGAGGGGCGCCCACAACCGCCCCGGCCCGGCGATGGAGCCGCGAGGGCGCGTGACGTTGCTCGAACAGCCATCAACAATAAGGCCCCGATTGCTCGGGGCCTTGGTATGTTCATTCAGTTAAGCGTAAGCCTCAATCTTCCTCAAAGGCAAAGTGATCGAACTTCAGCGTGCGGCTGTTCTCGCTGACCGTGCGGATGATATTCTCATCGAAGCCATCCGGCTTCCGGGCCTGGATCTCAACCGTGATATTCACGTCGCAACCCACCAGGCTCGTGAGATGCTCGATCACCTCGTCGACGATCTGGGCCACATCTTTGTTAACTCGCTGCGCGTCGACGGTCACCCGGCCATGGTAGCGGCTGACAACCTTTACCCTTTCCTTGACCGGACCCCGCACGCCGCCGCCTGAGTCATCCCCATCTGTGCCACCTGTGACGCCCTTGCCACCCGGGCCTCGTAGCGGCTCAACGACGGGCGGCTCAGGCACCGGGCGCTCGTTGAGTGCTTCCGGATGCACCAGCAGGCTGTTCTGGTCAAAGTAGATGCTGCCCGTACTGCGGAACACAACACCTGTATGGTACCCGTCGGCGTCTACCGCAGCCGCGTAGGCAAACGGCGCGTCCAGACGGCTCACGCCGTCCTTCACCGCCTTGATCAGCACGTCGCGGTCCAGCAAGCGCGGGAGATACACGTACTGCGCCAGATACTCCCACAACTGCTTGAGCCTGACCTCCCAGCCACGTTCATCGTCCCAGATATAACGTTCCAGTTCCATGCGCAGGATGTCAGGCGACCACTCGGTGATGAGCAGGCCGTCGTTGTACAGCCTGCGTGCGGCGCGGTTGTAGAAGTTGTCGTCACCGCTGATGCGGCTCGACTGGAACTCGATCTCGCCGAGGGGGTCGGGCTGCGTAGGCACGATCAGCCAGCTATAGGCCGTCCTCACCCGCAGATCGACGGTCTCATCGGCCTTGCGCAGCGCCTCGGCGACCTGGCGTCGCTGCTGCGCGTCGAGGTTGAGCTGCTCCTCCTCATCACGGATGGACCGCCATGCCATGAACTCTCGCACTGCGTCCCTGAGCGACACCGCGTCGTTCTCGTCGGCAGCGAGGAACACAAGCATGTTCTTATACAGCCGCTGCGCGGAGCCGCGATTGTGGAGGAACTGCTTTACATCGACGAGCGCTTCCGTCTCCGACGTGGCGCGCTTGTGAGTCGCGTCGGGGTGGAGCACCACAATGCGAACCCGGTCGTCATCGGCAACATCGGACGTATCCGGCGGGGCGATGTGAAAGCCGCCGAAGTCACGAGGGCGCGGCACCCTGCGCAGCCGCTCGATGATCTCCGCGTTGACCTCGTCCTGTGTGAACGTCTGTGCCCGGTCACGTGCCAGCTTGTTGACGGTTGGCCGCGTATCGTACCAGTAGCGCGAGCCTTCCGAGTACAGGTAGGTCAACTCACCGCCCATCCGGCGCAGAGCATCCCCGAATACCGCGATAGACTCGCCCGGCTGCGCACAGCCAAGCCTGATCCGCACATCTTCCAGCCCGCGGATCTTCTGCGCGGCAACCGAAGGCGCGCTGCCGATGAAGATCGTCCGCGCCACGCGCCGGGCCGCGCTGTACCGCCCCAGCGCCGGGATATTCCCATCGATCCGGTACGGGCGCGATTCCGGGCCGTCGATGTCTACATCCACCACCGCCGACCACGTATCGGGCAGGTAGCGCAGAAGCTCATTACGCACCGGCGTTTCGTCGAGCGGGATGGTGCCCGGCATGATCATGAGCGAGCGGTCGTTCCCGCGCCACAGCTCGTGGATGACCGCGGCCATCAGGCGCAGCACACCGCGCGTGCGCTGGAAGCGCTCCAGCGTGGACCAATCCTCGTAGAGCCGGTCGAACAGCTCAGGGTGGATGGGGTACGCCGACTTCATGCGGTCGATGTACTCGCGCTCGGAAACGCCGGAGGGGAACTCACCCTTGTTATTGCGGTACATGTCGGCAAACGCCTCGACCGTCGCATCGCGTGAGGCGTAGTCGATGTCATCGCTGAACAGCCGGCGGCGCACGATCTCAAAGCTCTCACGCGCGGTAACAGGCTTCCATACCGACTCGATCCGCCCGACGATATGGGCAAGCTGTTCGAGCGTTTGCAAGCCGATCTGGCCGCCAACCTCCAGAGCGGACCGCCCCGACTTGTCCGACTCGGGCAGCGAGATGAGCAGCAGCGAGTCCGATGAGCGGCGCACCGCCTCGGTAATGGACTGCATAAAGGTCATCACCGAGTCGTAGGAGCCAGCGCACAGGCCGGTCTGCCCGTAGATGTTGCGGACATAGGCGACAAGCTCGTCGAGGATGATCAGGCAGGGGCCGAACGTCTCAAGCACCTGGAGCAGCACGTCCGCGCCCGGGCTGACGCTCCGCTCGTCGGCCTCCCGCACCATCGCGTAGCCTTCCGCGCCGCCAAGCTGCCAGGCGATCTCGCCCCACAGCGTGCGCGTCGTCACGCCGTCGGCGTGGTGCGTCGGGTTGGTCGGCGAGAAGTTGGTGCCGACAATCACCGCCCGGTTGGCCTCCGGCATATCGATGTCGCCGACTTCTCTGGCGATGCGATCGCCGTCAGGGAAGTCGCCCAGTTCCAGGTTGGGCCCCGACAGATGGTACATCGCCAGCATGCTGTGCGTCTTGCCGCCGCCGAACGAAGTCTGGAGCTGTACGACCGGGTCGCCGCCCTGACCCGTCAACCGCTTGATGCCTGTGACAAGCAGCGACAGCAGGCCCTCGGTCAGGTACGTGCGGCGGAAGAACTCAACCGGGTCCTGATACTCGGAGGCGGCTGTGCCCGCCACGACCTGCGACAGGTCAGCGGCGAACTCCGCCTCAATGTAGTGCCCGCTGGCAACGTCCGGATGCGGGGTGATGACATCCCGCCAGGGCTTGAGGCCCATTACCTCGGCGGCCTGGCTGTTGAGCGGGCTCGTTGCCTTCTTCGCCTTCTCACGCTCCTCCTCGTAGCGCAGCCGCAGCATGCCCTTGCTGATCTCCTCGACGCGCGCCGCCTCTTCCGCCGCGGTGACCATCTTCAGCAGGCGTTGTGCGGTGTCGGCAACCCGGTACGCCTGATCGTTCGTGAAAGCCTTTTGATGTGCCCAACTGTTGCGCGCTTCATACAACTCGCTGACGTACGAGCGCCCCACATGCCCCAGCTTGTCGTGAAAGACATTGTTCCAGTCGCGGAGCATGAGTGTGAGCAGCTTATGCACGTCGAGGAAGCGCAGCAGCCCTTCTTCACTGCGGAAAGCCTCGTCGGGCAAATCGTCTGCTGCGTAGCCGAGACTCTGCTCAACGGCATTCATCAGGCCGTGGCCCTTGTAGACCATCTTGTACTCGCGGATCACGTACCGCCCCAGGCCATCGCGGAGGGCGTCCAGCACCCGCTCGACTCGATCTCGATTGCTTAGTGCCATGTTCTAGTCGTCGCCTTTCTGCTGTTCCATATACTCATCTAATGACACCGGCGGCAGACCCTCCTTCATGCGGAACCGTGCGCGCGCCTCGACGTCTGTCTGGTAGTCCAAGCCGCGCCGCTCGGCGATCGTGTGCAGCAGACTGTCAATGCGGTGGAAGTCCTGCAAATAAACAGGCTGGCCACTGTGGTGAAAATACCGCTGATAGAAGAACAAGATGAGCCGTAATCCGAGCGTATTTGTGTGCCACTCGCCAGACTGGTCGTATCGGTCAAGTTGCTCCCATGACCAATCGGCATACTCCGCCATTCCCAGTTCCTTAGCGATGCTATACCCGTTCATGAGTAGGGCGAAGAACTGCCAGTCCTCGAATCGCTCAGGCATCTCGAGCTGCTGGGCCTCGGCCTCGGCAACTGTTTGTACGAGTGGAGGCTCACGATACTCACCCATTACGACTCACCGAGGTCCATATCCATCTGCTGGTAGTTCTCCCGGATGTTGGCCGCCTGCTCCTGGCTGGCGCTCCACGAGATGACCAGCGCGTTGTAGTCCCGCGCCAGCTCCGCCCAGCCCTTGCGCTCGCAGATGCTGTACAGCCGGTACGCCAGCTGCCGCGCCTGCCCCGCCAGCTCCGCCGACATCTTCGCCAGCAGTATCGCCGCCCCTTCCTCCCCGTGCGTGTTCAGCCGCTCGATGAGGTGGTGCGTCGCCTCCCACACCGTCAGCCGCCGGTCCGTCGACGGGTCCCAGCCCGGGCCCAGCTCCGACCAGTGGATCAGCTTCACCTTGCCCGCGCTCGCCGTCAGGATGCCCGCGTTCTGCATGCCCTCCACGCTGGTGTTCTTGGCCCGTGCCAGCACATCCGCCTGGCCGAACCCGGCCTCGCGGAAGCCGAACTGTTCGAACCACGCCACCGCAAAGCGCGTCTCCGGGTCGACATCTCCCTCCTGCTCGGCGAGGTAGGCGTCCAGTTCCTGGTTGATGAGCTGCAGGGCGGTGCGGACGGTGAGCCGCTCGCCGTTGGGCTCCAGCACCTTGCTGTAGCGGCTGTAGACGGCCATGCCCGGCCCGATGCTCGCCTGCGCGAGGTCCACCGGCGCGATGTTGCCCGACTGCATCTCCTTGAGGGCGGCGGGAAGCTCCTTGCGGAGCGCGTTGATGAAATCCCGGCGGGAGATGACCGGCGCGTCCTCCGGGCGCGGGCGGCACACCAGCACGATGGACGAGGCCAGGGCGTTTGAACCTGACGCGATCATCCGGTTGCTGAGTTCCGTTCGCATGGGCCATGTGCCGACGATTGAAAAGCCCGAGTTCATGAGACCGGCGAGCATGACTTCCCAGCCCGTGCTGGCGACACCCTCTTCGACGACGACTTCTTCCTGCTTGAATGCGTAGTAGACCGTCAACGGGTACTCAGGAGGGATAACACGCCGCATGTTCGCAAACGCCTGCATGAGACCCGTTTCGAAGTGCTGATTGGCCGCTTCCATACTGCCATTGAACCGGTAAGGCGAGGCGATCAACTCCGGCGACTTGGGCACAAGCATGGTTGCAAAGATGTCTGGATAGACCTCACGCAGACTGGGGCGCTGCCACAGGTAGAAATAGTCAGACAGGTCGGCGTAGCCGATGTTGTCGTAGTAGGGCGGATCAGTAGATATGGGGATCGGCCCATCGGCTTCGAGGTTGGCAGCATCGCCTTGGGTGGCATACCCCTGAACAGTGGCAGAATTGGCTTCCAAAACTTTGGGAATCCACTCTAGCAGGTCAAGGAAGTTACCTGTAGAGCTGCTGAATGGATTACCCTCGGCAAAGTCCCATGTCATCGGGATAGCTTGACGCCCAAATGTATTGCGTATCTTCACATAACCCACATCCCAGCTACAGATGGTGGACTGTCGATCTGCGAGGCGCGCAACCGCAAACGCCAGATACACACTCACCGCCTCGGCGTAGGCTCGCGCCCCGGAGCCGCCTTCGCGGAGCGGCGTGTCGTCGTCCGGCAGGCCGGCGGCCAGCGCGTCGGCGTAAACCTGCTCCCGCGCCTCGGCGACGAGGTCGCTGAACGTGGTCAGCGCGGTGAGCTGTCGGGGGGTGAAGAGGTCGCGGTGTTTGGTCATCCCGTAGAGCTGCACTCGGAAGCCAAGCGCCTGTTCGGGGAGGTCGGTGTTGGGAGCGTTTGCTGGAATGGGTACATCTGCTATCTGCTCTTGTTCGGGGGTGGGGGCATAGTAGCTGCGCCCGTTCCTGCCCTCGGTCACAATCGCCATAAGCTGTGCGCCCATGCGCCCCGCTTTACCCTCTTCGCGAATGTGGTCAAACGGTACAGGCGTGCCGCAGGCGATGCAGACTGCGCCACGCCGGTTTACGGTGCCGTCCGGCCCCTTGCCTTCGCTGGCCAGCTTCACTTCGTAGCTGATCCGACGGGTCTGCCGGTCCACGTGCGGCACCACCCACGCGCGACGGCCCTTCTTCTTGCTCAGGTCAAATTTATTTGTGAGCGGCATAATCGCGCCACAGGCGGGGTTGGGGCAGCGCACGGTCCGCACCCACAGCCAGGCGATGACGGTTTCGCCCCTGTGCTCGGGGTACAGGTGGCCGATGCGCTCCCACGCCCGGTCGCGCATCCACTCGCCGTAGTAGCGCACGTCGGCAGCCAGACCCGCCGCCCCCTTCCAGCTTCCACCCTGTGCAGTGCCCTTGCGGTCGCGCGGGTTCACCGGCGGCAGGTCCGCAAACCTCGGCGGGATCTCGATCTGCGCCTTGTTGATCATCACCGCCACCGGGTTCAGGTCGCTGGCGTGCGCCTCCAGCCCCAGCCGCTGCGCCTCCAGCGGGATCGACCCGCCCCCCGCAAACGGGTCCAGCAGCGGCGGCGGGTTGCCCCCCGTCGCCAGCCGGATCAACTCGCGCGCCGTCTCCAGCACCTGCTCGTCCGTCGTCGCCTCCCACGTCACCAGCCGCTCGATGAAGTCAAACAGCCGCTGGCGCGGGGTGTCGTTCTCGGCGGCGTTGCGCCCCTTCGGCAGCGCGCGGCACGCCTCGACGTACTCCGGCGGCGCGTCCGGGTCGTTGGGGTCGTCCACCAGCGAGGCGAAGATCACCGCGCGGGCGGCGGCCAATGGTTTCCGCGACCACCACAGGTGCAGGGTGCTGGGGTGCCCGTGCCGGATGGACTTCTCGCGGGCGCTGGCCTCGTTGATGGCTTCAAGCGGGAGTGCAACTTCGATGAGCTTTTTGCGGTGGGTCATTGGTGGCACTTTCTCTCTAGCTAGTATTCAAACGGAACTTCTCAAGATCGGGATTGCCGGACGCATCATCGCTCTATGCGGCCCAGAGCGGGCGAGCGGTTTCCGGGCTGAGCCGCGTCGCCGTATTGCGAGGCCCTCAACTGAGGCGGAACTTATGACGGTTCCTCGCTCATGCCTAACAGGTAATCTATATTATAGTTCACACTCGTGATCCCCAGGTCCGGCGGGCTGGAAACGAAGTTGCGGACGTAGCGAGGCGGTCGGGCCTGCCCGTCCTTAACCTCCACAATCGCCAGGATGTAGCGCTCCGGGCTGTTGAGCGCCGTCAGGGTTTCGTTGCGCGTCAGGGTGATGGTGTCCGCTCCGGCGCGGCGGCCCTTCACCTCAATGAAGCGTGTTTCGCCACTGCGCGGGTCTCTGCTCTCGATGTCGTAGCCCAGGTTCTCGCTGCTCACATCCACAGGCATGTTGCCGAGCGCGCGCTCGGTCTCCAGCACAGCCCGCATCGCAATCTCCTCGGTGATGCGCCGGTCGAGCACGCCCTGCAGTTCCGGCTCGCTGTAGATCAGCCCGGCAGGGATGACCAGCGCCCCGCCGATGACGACAGGCGCCGAGGCCGAGATCTGCCGCTCAAGCTCAAGCTCCTGCGTCCGCGCGTTCAGCCGCTCCTGGAGTTCGTCGGCACGCTGCTGGGCTTTCTCCGCGTTGAGCCGGGTGACGGGTTTCCCCGCCTGCTCCCGCTTGCGCAGCTCGCTTGCGCGCCGGTCCCAGTAGTTGATCTCCTTGGTCAGCCGCGCGTGTACCGCCTTCAGCGTCCTGTCGATGCGCTCCTCGCGCCGCTCCCGCACCCGCTTCAGATGCCGTGGCACCAGGTGCTCGATGGCGTAGTTGACGGCATCCTCTTCGAGTTGCTCTACCTGGAGCCAATCACCACGCAGATACCCGGCTAGCTGCTCGCACTCCGCCTCGGTCGCCGGGCGGTAGTCGAGATACGGCGCGCTGCCGCCCATCCGCGTGTTCCCCTCCTCGTCGATCTCGACGAAGTGCACCTCGCGCGAGATCACGCGCGGCTCGCCGCCCGCCGCCGGGCGCGCATCGCGGATGGTCTGCTCGAGGAAGAACAGCATGCGCGGCGACTTGCCGGGGTCGGCCATGTCGACGAGCACCGTACCCGAGCGCAGCAGCGCCCGGTACCTGTCCAGTATCAGGTCGATAACGGTGTCGAGCAGCGGATGGCCGGGGCAGATGAAGTCGGCCCGCGGAAGGCCGGGGACGTTGATCAACGCCTTGTCGAAGCACACGCGGTCGTACTTTTCCCACACAGGCACCCTGGTGCCAAGTTCCCTGGCGCGGTTGCGGATCAGGGCGGGCACATGGCTGATACGGTAGCGGCCCGGCTCGCGCTCGTACATCGAGCCGCCCAGCAGTTCAAAAGCCTCTGTGAAAAAGGCTTTGATGTAGTGCGGCTGCAGGCGCTGTGCGGCGTAGCGCTCCATGTCCTCGCGGATGCGCAGAATGGCCTGCGTGTCCATCACGTCTGTTGCCAGCGAATGCGCCTCCAGAAGCTCCCGCACACGCTCCCGGTCGACGGCGCTCTCGACGGCCTGCTCTAACCTGGCACGCACCTCGGGCTGGTCGCCGTAGCGAATGGCCTCGACGAGCAGGCGGTGCAGCGGTGTCCGCTCGAAGAGCGTCCCCAGCACATCGAACACCTTGCCGTTGAGCGCGCGGCTCTCCGTCTCGATTTTGCGCAGCAGCCGCTCGTAGACGTAGCCCTCGCGCGTTTCCCCGGCGACGAGATTCCACAGATGGCACACTTCCGTCTGCCCGATGCGGTGGATGCGCCCGAAGCGCTGCTCCAGCCGGTTGGGGTTCCAGGGCAGATCGTAGTTGATCATCAGGTTGGCGCGCTGCAGGTTGATGCCCTCCGAGGCGGCGTCGGTGGCCAGCAGGAAGTAGACGCCGGGGTCGTTGCGGAAGCGGTCCTCGGTGGCGCGGCGCTGGTCGCGCAGGTCGCCGCCGCTGATGGTCACCATGATATCGTCGCGGCCAAACAGCGTGCCGATGCGCTCCCACAGGTACTGCAGGGTGTCGCGGTGTTCGGTGAAGAGCACCAGCTTGCGCCGATGTCCGTTGCCATCGAACATCAACTCGTCGTCCTGAAGAATGCTCGCAAGCTGCTCCCACTTCTGGTCGGTGCCCGCCTGCCGCACCCGGTAGGCCATCTTCTCAAGCCTGCGCAGCGTGTCGATCTCTGCCCTCAACTCCGCAACGGTCAGCGCCGCAGTCGCGCTGTCCAGCACCTCTTCCTCAACAGCCTCGGCTTCCTCAGCCGGCACATCCTCCAGGTAGCCGAGGTCCTCATCGTAATACTGCGTGCGGAACTCAAGGAGCTCTGCCTGCTGGCGGGTGGCCTCTGCCTCCTCCAGCCGCGCCTCCAGGCGCTTCCGCCGCCGCCTCAGCGACTGGAAGATGGCCTCGGGCGAGGATGCCAGCCGCCGCTGCAGGACGGTCAGCGCGAAGCCAACCGTGCCCCGCCGCTGCTCGTCGAGATTGTCTGCCCGGTTGAACTCCTCGCGCACGTACTCAGTGACCGCATCGTACAGGCGCTTCTCGTCTGGCGAGAGCGGGTAGCTGACGGTGTAGGCGCGGCGCTCGGGGAAGATCGGGCGGCCGTCAAAGTGGCGCAGGTCCTCCTTGATCATTCGCCGCATCAGGTCGGAGATATCTACCTCGTGTACCCCCTCCCGGAAGCGCCCCTCGAAGCGGTCCTGATCCAGCAGTTGCAGAAAGAGCTGGAAGTCCGCCTCGTTGCCGTTATGCGGCGTGGCGGTCATGAGCAGGAAATGCCGGGTGATGTCGCGCAGCAATTTGCCCAGTTTGTAGCGCTTGGTCTCCCTGAGTTCGTCCCCCCAGAAGTGCGCGGACATCTTGTGCGCTTCATCGACGATGATGAGATCCCACTCGGTCCGGCGCAGCTTGTCTTTCAGGTCGTCATCACGGGCAATCTGGTCCAGCCGGATGATAGCGCGGTCCGTCTCCAGAAAGGCGTTGCCCGTCACCGCGGCCTCAAAGGTGTCACGCGTCAGGATGTCAAAGTGCAACTGGAACTTGAACCAGAGTTCATCCTGCCACTGTGCGGCCAGGTTGCCGGGCACGCAGATCAGGCAGCGGTGCACATCGCCACGGATGATCAGTTCTTTGATGAGCAGCCCGGCCATGATCGTCTTGCCTGCGCCGGGGTCGTCGGCCAGCAGGAAGCGCAGCGGCTGGCGGGGCAGCATCTCGCCGTACACAGCCGTGATCTGGTGGGGCAGCGGCTCAATAAGCGAGGTGTGGACGGCCAGCACAGGGTCGAAGAGATGCGCAAGGCGGATGCGGTACGCCTCAGCCGCCAGCCGGAAGAGGTCGCCGCTTGCATTGAAGGTCCAGTTCTGGCCGTTCTCCGCGACTCTCAGGTTGGGCTCGTCATCGCGATACAGCAGCCGCGTTCCCGGCTGTCCATCCTCGCGCTTGTAGAAGAGTTCGACGGCGTTCGGCCCGCGCCACTTGGCCTCGACGACGGTGACACGCTGTTGAGGCAGGATTCCATCAACTTTTAGGCCGGGTTTCAGGTCTTCGAGCTTGGTCATGCGGCTTCCATTGATGGGACTTATGGTTGGGCGTAGAGGATTCCGCCCCCATTATAGTCGTGATGGGGCAACCGTAACAGTAGGGGTTCAGTGCCCTGACGGGCAATTAGCTGTGTGTGTAACGGCTCCATCGCGATGGTACACTGGATGTCAACGAGATTTCAGTGCCCTGACGGGCAATTAGCTGTGTGTAACCGACACCGGACGCGGGATCGCCCTCGAAGATCTCAAATTTCAGTGCCCTGACGGGCAATTAGCTGTGTGTAACTGCTGGTAAGCCTCACCCCCACTGGCGTGGGGAACTGTCTTTCAGTGCCCTGACGGGCAATTAGCTGTGTGTAACAACACAATCTGC
>Ga0134093_1002834_pt1 | contig 13163 bp, 16 predicted proteins | sample 4_1taG_FD_94452 | JGI IMG/M metagenome (GOLD analysis project Ga0134093, IMG submission 94452) | Switchgrass degrading microbial communities from high solid loading bioreactors in New Hampshire, USA - 4_13_20_68_A1 metaG | ecosystem: Engineered > Bioreactor > Semi-continuous > Anaerobic >...
GAGATCCGGGAAAACGGTGTGAAATATCTGGTGGATGTGGAAAACGGGAAAAGAGATTAACCTGAAGGCCATGAAGCTGCTGCCCAGAGGGGGGTATCTGGCCACTTGCAGTTGCAGCCACTTCATGACCGCTGATTTATTCCGCAAAACTCTGGCCGGCGCCGCGGCGGATGCCGCTGTCCAATTAAGGCAGATCGAAGCCCGCCAGCAAGCCCCGGACCACCCGATCCTCTGGGACGTTCCGGAAACGGACTACCTTAAGTTCTATATCTTCCAGGTTATATGACCTGGATTTTTGTTTTCCTTTTATTGATAGTAATACGTAATGCTTAAAATATTCATATGCGTATCGTAGGTACAACTAAGAGTAAAGCCGTCACCTGCACCCTTCACCCAAATTAATTCATTGTCTCGGCGGGCACCGTCGGGAGATATAACCAAATCCTTAAGTTTCGCAAAATAGGCTTCGGCTTCACTTTGACTCATAAAAACCTTTATGGAAGCATAGCCGTCTTCGTCTTTCCAGTCGTAAAACTCATAAACCAGATCGCAAGCCTTGGGGATACCCGCTAATGCTTCTTCAGGCCAGGGCGTTTGATTCATTTCCGCATATTTTTCCGCTATTTTCTCTTCCTCGCTTTTCTGCTTTGTTTCCTGTTCTTTTAGCAATTCATTTATTTTTTCCATAGCCTGTTGGTACTCTTTTTCCATGGTGATGGAATCACTCATCAGCGTACCTTCAAAACTCTCGGTTTTTAATATCAATAGCACATGGACAGGTAAACTGATTTTGTAAAAGTGCTGTTTTTTCTTTTCGAAAGTGCTGTATTTAAGCATTTAAAATAAAAAAACTGTCCACCGGATCGATGAACAGTATCGGACTAGCACTTTATTCTATTTCATCGAATGTATTTTCCTGTATTCGGAGGGCGTTAGTTTTGTGTCACGCTTAAAAGCTACAGTAAAATGCCCCGCATTTACAAAACCGCACATCCTGGCAATTTCCTCAATTGAGTTTTTATTACTTAGCAACAGTTCCTTCGCTTTCTCCAGCCGTATATCCATTAAGTAGCGGTGGGGTGTTCGCCCGGTGTATTCCTTAAATATCCTTTTAAAGTGATAGCGACTTAGATAAATGGAATCGCAAATATCCTTTATGCTGATATTTGTTTGGTAATGATTCCGCATAAATAAAATAGCTTTGCCGATATACGGGTTATCCCAGTCGATTTCTTCTTCCTGCTCTTTATGCTCCGCCCGCAAGTCCCGGATCAGTTGAAATACGATTTGGATGGACAGGCTTTTAAGCATGCTTGGAAAAGACTGACCGTAATTCATGAGCTCCCTCTGGAACTCACCGATTAAATCAAGCAGTTGATTGCTATAACGCCCTTGGACACGTTTAAATCTAAATTCCCTTTCCTTGGCTGCTTCGGCTACTTCCTTGGCTATTTCAAGGAAAAAATCTTTCTTGATGGCAATGTGCAGGTATTTGCCATATTTTTCGTTTTTGCCCGGGATGCCGTAAACTCCTTCCCAAGGTTGAACAACCACCATATCACCTTTTTTTACCCGGTATTCAACATCTCCTATTCTCATAGCGGGGGCGCCGGCAAAAAACAGTACGAAGTGATAATCATCAACCCGAAACAGTTCTCCCAGGGCGTACCGTTCAGGCTCAAAAATAGCAATGTGCCGACAAATCGTTGCTTTTGTTTTTGCATACATATCCGACGGTATTATATCCAGAAAATAATCAAACTCCGAACCCATTCCTTACCTCCTCATAGCAAAAACCTTATCCGAATCCGCCGGCTCAACCGCCGCTTTGGAAAACATCTTCGATATAATTATCGAGGATTCTAATGAAAAGTCTAGCCTATAAAAGATCACTTTTATTCCATGAACCCCATCCGGCAATAGGGTTTTTGCCCGCTAAAATTCCCGTTTTTTGTAATTACGCAAAGAAAACATAAATGATATGAAAAGCAGCAAAATCATGACGGCAGATATTTCAACCGCTACCTGCATAGTAGATTGTTCGTTCAAAAACTGCACTACTCTTTGAAGAGTGCTTTGGTCTTTATTCGTAATCAATTCTTGCAACAATATTGCGCCTCCGAAAAATACTCCAAAAAACAGAACAAAATTCAATAATTTCGATTTAATATATCCCATTTTAAAAAATATGGGTAAATATATCCCACATACCAGAATCAAAGCAAACAACGCTCCTAAAATGCCCTCCAGGGATACGGGATATACTTTAAGAGGCAGGTGCAATACTTTGATGAGGCCTGAAAGCAGCAGATAATAAACAATCGAAATTGCCGTAAAAATAAATGTGGAGATATATCTCGCAATTACTATGGTGCTCCTGTTTAACGGCAGGCTGTTTAATAGAATATCCGCTTTATTTTTTTCATCATAAGCGCAAGCCAGCTGGACCATCATATATGAAAACACTACAATGCTTGCTGCTAACATGGAACCCCCAATCTGTTGAAAAGCCACTATCATAATCAATATATAGACTATCCCAAACAGGAAATTCTTTTTTAATACCAGTAAATCTTTTAAAACCAGATTAAACATGTTGCACCTCCTTCGCATAATAGAGCATGATATCATCGAGAGAGGGTCGATCGATAATGGCCCTGTCCCTTAAAATTCTTTTTACCTGCTGCCTGTTTTCCGTTAACCCCTCAAAGCCAAACTGGGTTTCCTTTAGGCCTATAAAATACTTCCTTAGATCGGCATCAAGTATTTCCTTTGGTCCTTTGACCAAGCCGTGGTTTTCAAGGATATCGTCTTTGGCGCAGGAAAACACAATACTTCCGTTATTGATAAACGTTATATAATCCGCAATCTTATCCAGGTCAGAGGTAATATGGGTTGAGAAAAATACGCTTTTGTTTTCATCTTGGATCAGGAAAGTCAGTATATCCAGCAATTCGCTGCGAATTATAGGATCAAGGCCGGAAGTGGGTTCGTCCATTATCAATAATTCCGCTTCATGGGACAGGGCAACGGCAATGGAGAATTTCATTTTCATTCCTTTGGACAGTTCTTTTATCTTAGCTTTAGCAGGTAAGGAGAATTCCTTAAGGTATTTGTTGAATACCCGGTCATTCCAGTTTTTGTATAAAGGAGCTATTACTCTTTTCATTTCCATGACCGTCAGTTCTTCGTAAAAATAGTTTTCATCAAAGACAAAGCCGATTCTGTTCTTTACCTCTTTTTCATACTCCACATTGTCCAGTCCAAAAATCTTAATTTCCCCGTCATCTTTTTTAAGCAGATTCATAATTAGTTTGATGGTTGTGCTTTTCCCCGCCCCGTTTGGACCGATGAAACCCATAATATATCCTTTTTCCAGGGTAAAACTTATATCATTTATGGCAAAATCTTTAAACTTCTTTGTTAAATTCTTTACTTCCAATACAGCTGCCATGCTATACCTCCTCATAAAGTATTTTTAACATTTCCTGCATTTCATCGAGGGACAACTCAATGGACCTGCCCGCATCAACCGCTTCCGCCAGTTTTTCTTCCACGATTTTTAGGCGTATTTCTTTTAGCAGTTCTTTGTTTTGGGCCGCTACGAAAGAACCTTTGCCTTGTACTGTTACTATATAACCGTCATTTTCCAATTCCTCATATGCTTTCTTGGTGGTGATGACGCTTATCTGCAAATCCCTGGCCAGGCTCCGTATGGAAGGAAGCATCTCGTTCTCAGCCAGTTCTCCCCTGAGAATCATATTTTTAATCTGTTTGACAATCTGCTCATAAATCGGTTCCTGCGAGGAATTGGAAATAATAATGTTCATTTATTGTTCTTAACCCCCCCGTATTAACAGTGTGAATTAATTGAGAATTATATATGTGAATTAACTATGTATATTTATTATACTGTATATTCACAGTATATACACTTAAGTTATTTTTGTCAATGCCTTTAGTGCTGCGATGAATAGTTGAGACAGCATAAAAACATAATAAAAATCGGTTAACAACATGGTTTTTCAGGACAGTTGATTGCCGTATTGGCTGAACATATTTATCAGCAACTATAAATTTATAAAAAAAAGAACAACCATATGGTTGCTAATTATCTGTCTTTTCTTCTCTGCCTCCGCTAAAACGGCGATAGTCCCGCAAAAAAAATAATGGTTTCCCGACATCGTCGGCTTCGGCAAAGTAGGCCGGAGAAAAACTCGATGTCGGGAAACCCTTAGTACTCTTAATTAAAATCCCAAATAGAACATATAAAATGCTATCAGCAATATAATCCCGCCCATAGCAATCTTTAATAACTTGCTTAATAAACCGTACTTCCCGCTGGAGGTCACTTTTTTAACGAATCCCACCGAAGTACCGGCCACCAATACCAGTATGCTGTGGCCGATTGAATAAAACAGCAGGAGCACCACACCCCAGGCAACATTTCCGCTCCGAGCTACAATGCCCAGTAAAACAATTAATACGGGAGTTGCACAAGGCGAAGAAAACATTCCTCCTAATATACCCGCAACCAATGCCCCTAAGTATCCTTTTTTTGCCGTTTTGCCTGTGAGATAGGTAGAAGGAATAAAATTATAGAGCTCCCAGATTTGAAGCGCCATCAACACCGCTAGAATGCCAAGGGCAATATACCACCACTTGCTCGAAATTCCTATAAGTTTTCCGAATAAGGCGGCAACCGTACCGAGAGCAGTAAAAGTAACCGCCATTCCAAGGGCAAAGGTTAATGACAATATAAATGCTTTTTTCGTATCTCTATTCCCTACGCCGCCAACATATCCTATTACAAGCGGGACGCAAGACAAGGCGCAGGGACTTACGGAAGTCAGTACTCCCGCCAACAATGCCAGCAGCGGCGCAAGCCAGAAACTACCGGCTATAAGTGTTGACAAAGTCTCAAGCCATTGGTTGATCATTCTTTCAGCCCCATTTCCTTAAGGACTGCAAGTATCATCTCCTCCGTCATAACACCCTCATAAGTGGTAAATACGTGTTCTTTTGTATCCTTTAGATGATACATATTCATCCGCGACGCTTGCGGGTCGGACGGAGTATACGGTCTACCTTTCCTGTCAAAAAACACTTGGGTCGGAATTACCCTGATGGGATAGTTTTTTGCCAGTTCAGGATAGTCCCATATATCCACATATTTAATAATCGCTTTTCCTTGTAACTCCTTGTTAAGTTTCTCGAAAACGGGAATCATTTCCTGGCAAGAAAGACAGTAATCCGCCCCGAAGCCTATCATAATAGGCAGGCCATAGGATTTTAGTTTTTTAAGGTCGATTTCTTCGGTTACATAGAGTCCAAAATCAGGGTTATCACCCGTAATTGACGGCAATTTGCCGGCGTTTTTAGCAAACCATATCACTATAACCGCCGCCACAATTAAAATCGGAATAATTATTTTAACGGCAAGGCCTTGGGACGGTTTTAGCGACTTTTCTTCTTCCTCTAACAGTTTTTGGGCCATACTTTTCCCCCTGATTAATTGTGTTTAGCATGATGGTAAGGAACACACTCCCTTCTGTCAAGAGATTATTCCCATAATAATTTGATGATCCAAGTCCTTAGAAAATTTAAACCTCTTAACGTTGAAAATTAGGAGGCATGGAAAAGGATCTATAAGTCAATTTCCAACAAAATAGGCGTATGATCCTGTCTTGGTCCCGAATCAATCATTTCCGATCTCAGCACCCTGTCCGCAATCCTATTGCTCACCAGCCAATAATCGATTCTCCAGCCGGAATTGTTGATTTTGCTGGTTTTAGCCCGCTGGGACCACCAGGAATAAACCCCTGTCACATCCCCATGCAGATAACGGAAGGTATCTGTAAAGCCCCTTTTTAGAAGGTTGGTAAAGCCTTCCCGCTCTTCATCGGTAAAGCCTGCTGTATTGCGGTTGCTATCGGGATGGGCCAAGTCTATTTCTCTATGGGCCACATTAAAATCGCCGGTGGCCAAGACATACTTTTCTTTATCCAGCATTTCCAGATAGTCGGCGAATTTAATATCCCAAATCTGCCGCTCCTTTAAGCGATTTAAGCCTTCACCCGCATTCGGAGTGTATACTTGCGTCAAATAAAAATCTTCAAACTCCAAGGTAATAATTCTACCTTCATAATCCATAGTGTCAGGTGCCCCGATTTTGGGAAAGCTTACCCTCGGTTTTAAACTGTTCTTATATATAAACATGGTGCCGGCATAGCCCTTGCGTGCCGGTTCTACAGAGCAATTCCAAACAATTTCATACCCCGGAAACAAATCATTTAATATTTCCAATTGCTTTTTGCTGGGTCCCTCGCCGGGCAGCTTGGTTTCCTGCAAGGCAACCACTTCCGGATTGTGTTCGGCAATGGAATTCATTACTTGCCGACTTAATTGGGCCCGTTCCGAAGCACCTGTCAAGGCCGAATTCAAAGAATCAATATTCCAGGAAATGAACTTCAAATCTACTCCCCCTCTTTATATCAAGCCATCATCGCTTCCTTCAGAATTATTTCCCGTATTATTTCCCGTGTTTTTTGTCTATCTTTTTCTTTTATATCTGACTTCGGTTTATTTTTTCTACCAAACCGTAAAAATCGTCCAGCTTATTTAAATAGATGTCACAAATCGATTTAATCTCTTCCATGTCTTCTATATTGAAAGGGTCATATACTCCCACTGTTCTGAAGCCGGCATTTTTTGCCGTCCGAATTGCATATAAAGCATCCTCAAAAACCCAAGTATCCTCCGGAGTTGTTCCCATATACCCGGCTGCAGCCAGATAGATATCCGGCTTGGTTTTGCCGGCACCTATTTCATTACAGGTAAATATCCTGTCAAAATAATTCATCGCATTAAGTCTCCGCAGAGCTTCCTCCACAATGTGTCTGCCACTGGATGTTGCCGCCGTTATTTTAATACCGGCTTGCTTCATGTCTTTTAAGAATTGTTCCACACCATCCTTTAGACGGACTTGGGAACAATACAGACCTTCAACGATGCGATTAATTCCAGCCGCTATTTCATCCGTGCCCAAAGCCAGGCCATACCTGTTCTTTAAAAATTTAACCCATTCCGCCATGCTCATGGAGGAAAAGGTAGTCTTATTCAATCCGGGCTCCGCTTCAATTCCCAAACCGTTCAAAAAACTTTTAACCGCTTTATCCCAAATCGGTATGGAATCCAGAATCGTTCCGTCTATATCAAAGACTGCTCCTTTCATTATGCCATCACCATCTTTCAGTTAGTTCTTTTATTCTCCCGGTTAGTTCTATTATTTTCAAAGTACATTGTTATTCTACAATATTTCCGGATATATCGTAACAGGAAAAAAGCGTTGCTTACTTCAGGGATTAAATTGTTATAATACAATTAAGAATATATGGCAAGCGGTGCCAGGAGGGTGGTTTGATGTCCTGTTACTACATTATCGGTGTGCGGATGGAAAACAGAATTGACAATGCCGTAAAATTTCAAGAGACCCTTACAAAAAACGGCTGCAAGATCAAAGCCCGTTTGGGTTTGCATGATGTAAGCGATGATGCCTGTTCAAATGACGGTATTATCGTTTTGCATCCATGCGGCACTAAAGAGGATGTTGAGGCCTTGGTAAATGAGCTCAACAGCCTGGAAGGCGTAACGGCACGCTATATCGATTTAAATTAAAAGGGATTTTCTACAAAAAATCCCCGCCTCCACAAGCAATCACCTCCACAGACAGTAATGATTAACTATCTGTGGAGCTTTAGTTTTTAGGGTCATGCTTTAATAAAAAAATATCCATAAATGTCAGGAGGTATAATGATGTGCAAATATGGGATAGTTTTGACAACATTTGAAAATGAGCAGCAGGCAAAGCCTGTAATAGATGAAATTATAAGGTGCAAACTGGCAGCATGCGTTCAGGAAATCAAGATAAAAAGCCATTACACATGGAAAGGCGAACTTTGCCATGAAGATGAGGATTTAGTGTTGTTTAAAACCAGAAAAGAATTATATCCTGAACTGGAAAAGAAACTCTTGGCTATTCATCCCTACGAAACACCGGAAATCTTGTTTGTAGATGCGGAAAAGGGAAGCGCTGCCTATCTGGCCTGGATAGATGAACAAACACGTAAGTAATTGACATTACAGGCAAGTGATTGAGATCAACGCTTCTTTCTTGACAGATCTATCTCGCTGAAAACGGCGGCGCTTATTACCATCACCGCTCCGATTATCGTAAAAACGGTCATCGCTTCCTTTAAGAACACTGCGGAAAGTGTGATCGCAAAAACCGGATCGATATAGCTCATAATCGCCACCGTCTGGGAATTCAATTGATTCATACTGCCGAAGTAGAGCGCATAGGCGACACCGGTATGAAAGATACCCACAACAAGAATCATGATAACTGCTGTGATCTCGAGGGATATGCCACTGAAATCCCCTGTCAAAAGTAAATAAGGCACCAGAATAACTGCCGCCGAATAGAGCTGAATTATTGTCTTTCCGTAGGCGTCCTCAACAGGATTCTTTTTATTCAAAATCACAACTGCGGAATAAAGCGCCGCCGCCCCGAGGCCGAACAAAATCCCTTTGACATCCCTTACCCCGATAGCCGCAGCCTTTGTGATTCCGGACACAAGGGCAATCCCCACAATGGAGACAACTACACAAACCAATTTCTTTACCGTCAGCTTTTCCTTAAAGAATAGCGGTGAAAGCAGGATGACAATTGTCGGCTGCATATAATAGCACAAAGTTGAGACCGCAATCGATGTGTAATTATATGATTCAAACAGCAGGATCCAGTTGGCTCCCAAAACCACACCTGTAAGGCACAGAAAAAGTATTTGCTTATTGCTGAAATTGAAGTGCAGCGATTTCCTTCCGAACAGGAGACAAAGCAAAAGAAAGCTGCCGCCGAGAAAACCTCTCGCACATGCCAGCATCTCCGATGAAAGCGGAATATATCTTCTGAAAATGCCAATTGTTCCGAAAATCAACATGGAACCGATTAGCATCAGCAGTGAATTATTACGTTCCTTAGCCATAATGTTCAGCAGACTTTTTACTCCGCATCCTCATCCAAGGTCTCAAGCAAAAAGCTCACCGGTCGAAAACCGTCATTGCAGGAAATCATCGCCGACTTCTTATTCTTCATCCAGCCGTTATAAAAATCTTCAGCGCCATGGGCCAGGGCCATTACAAAGGCCGACATGCTCTCCCAGGCACTATCGCACATTTCCTTAGGCTTTTCCCACCCGTTGGCAATAAAAACTTGCCCGATTTTCATATTGCAAGCATGCTCTATGGGGTTTTCATATTTTTCTATCAAGTCATGGTAAACGGTTTGTTTCATCACCGTTATTTTCACTTTTTTCATCTTGTTTTCTCCAGTGTTTTCCTCTTTTTCTTTGACAATTTTTTTATATTTAATTAAATTTTGCTATCCCATATCTGCAAATTTTCTGAAGCCTGCGGGAAAAACTTTTCTACAGCGCCGGCACAGTTTGTCAGAAGATCTACCATTAACCGAGAATCAGTCACCTTTCCGGTTGAAATAATATTAACCCCTCTTCTAAACAATGGTTCCGGAAACAATCCTGCCGTATAACCATACACAATTATCCTTCTACCCCGGCATTGTTCCAGTATTTCTTCCATGGTATCCGAAACTAAAGTGCAGCCTGTAATAAATACCGTATCCGAATCGCGGAAACATTGGCCGGCTATACTTGCGGAGACAACCTGGGCGCAATGTGGTCCAAAATCCACCCCTTCTTTGGAAATAACGGTGGACTTGAAGAGTTCCGGTTCTAATTCAGTGACATAGGTTTTACCGGCTATTTTTGCCACATTGCGCACCATCCCGCCATACCCTACGATCGTTACCGTCTCCCCTTCCCTGACCTGTTGGCTGGCATGCTTGTCGTTGTCCGTAGTCAATGTATATCCCAGCGCCCCAAGATATTCTTCGTTCATAAGCGGACTGGAAAGGGCATTGAGGAGCGAAACCAATATGGAACGCAGTAACAGAGCGGATTTATCCTGTTTCAGGTTAGCGGACCTCTCTTCCAAATCAAAGGCCACTTCCAAAGCATCCCTGCCCGGCGTTGCGGTCAAAAACCGCTCCAAAGCGGGATCTTTCAAAGCCCCGCCTGAGCGGATATTCATAGCTAATCCCATCGCCCCGTCATCAAGCAGTACTCCTGTAAAGCCCGGATTCAAAATTATTTTTTCCAGTTTGGGTCTGCACTTGAGATTAGCGTCCAGGTATTCCCTGACCTCACCTAGGATCATGATACACCTTCTTTCTCCATTTCCTCAACCGGGGCACAGAATTTTATCTCCTGCCCGCTGTCAGGATGGCAGGCAGAATAGAGGCGGACATTAACGCCATAGGCCTGACTAAGATTGCTTTCCAGCAAAACTTCAGCCGGATTGCCCAAGGTCAGGATCTTGCCCTGGTGCATTAAGGCCACCCGGTTGGAGTAAATAAAAGCGTGATTGGGGTTATGAGTAGTCATTATGATGGCCCGTCCTTCCTGGGCCAAATCTTTAATCAGGCGCAGGATAACCACTTGATTTTTGAAATCCAGGTGTGATGTCGGTTCGTCCAGGAGCAGAATTTGCGCTTGCTGCGCTAAAACCCTGGCAATCAGAACCAGCTGTCTCTCTCCTCCGCTCAGTTCGGTAAATCGCTTATCTTTAAACTTGCTTATTCCTACCCGTTCCAAAGCCTCTTCCGCAATGGCGATGTCTTTGGCAGAAGGAGAAGAGAAAAAGCCAAGACTGGGCGCTCTTCCCACTAGAACCATTTCTTTGACGGTAAAAGGAAAAGCCGTTTCTTGCTCCTGAGGAACATAGCCAATAGTTAAGGCAATCTCCCGCCTTGACATGGCGGACAGGTTTTTCCCGTTAATACGGACTTCACCGGCAGAAAGAGGCAGGATTCCCGCAAGGCATTTGAGCAGAGTTGTTTTTCCACAGCCGTTCTGACCGAGAAGGCAGAGAAATTGAGTTTCCTTCAACTCCATATTGAGCTTTTTAAATACAGGCGGATTTTTCCCATAACTGTAAGAACCATCTCTGATTTCCAGTATCATGACCAGTTCGTTCCTTTCCGGAGCAAATATGCGAAGAAGGGTGCACCGATAATCGCCGTCAGTATCCCGATGGAAATTTCCGCAGTTGCGAGGGATCGTGCCAAATCATCCATAAGGACCATATAGGTTCCCCCCAGGGAAATCGAAGCAGGTATCAGGTATTTATGGTCCGGGCCCACCAATATCCTGGCGACATGGGGTATTACCAGTCCTACCCAGCCTATGACACCGCTGACAGCCACTGCGCTTGAAGTGGCTATCGTACTAAGGACGATCAGTACCAAGCGGAACTGTTCGGTGTTCATCCCCAGTGCCCTGGCGTCCTCCTCGCCCATGGCCAGTACGTTGATCCGCCAGCGGACCAGCCAGAGGGCTATAATGGGAATGCACATGGCCGGAACAGCGTATTTCAGATCAACGGATGATATCTTGGCAAAGCTGCCCATCAGCCAAAAAACAATAGCCGGCATTTTATCATAGGGATCCGCCACGCTTTTCATTAATGATACCAGGGCGGAAAAAAAACCACCCACAATGATACCTGATAAAACCAGAGTCAGGGGGGTTGATGATGTTTTATAAATACGGCTCACAGAGTAAGTCAGCCCCACGGCCAACAGACCTGTAAAAAAAGCTGCCAGCTGCACTCCCGCCATGGAAGTCCCAAGTAAAATGGCTGCAGCAGCGCCCAGGGAAGCCCCGTTTGAAACACCCAGAATATGATCGGAAACCAGGGGGTTCCGAAAAACCCCCTGGAAAACAGCTCCGGAAACGGAGAGACTCATACCGACCAGTAGAGCCGTCAAGACTCGTGGAAGCCTGACCTGAAAAATTGCGGTCTCCAGGTTAGGAGAAAACTCCCCCCCGAAACCAAAAGGCATTTTGGAGAAAAGCAAAGACAGGATCGTCATTGGGTCCGCGTTGTATTTGCCGATGAAAAGCGACAAAAGGACTGCGAAGACCGGCATCAAAATTAAGACTGTTTTCTTCCTTAACCACATCTAATTTTTCCCCTGTCCGCCGCCTTGGCCTCCGCCTTGGCCTCCGCCTTGGCCTCCGCCTTGTCCGCCGCCTTGGCCGCCCGTACTAGGCGGATTCAATATATTCTTGACGTCATCATCCGACAGGGCAAAGCCCAGTATCTCCTGCCAGTATCTTTTAATCTCGTTTTCAATGGAAATATCTTTGAATTGCTCGGGGTAAGCCTTGATTCCCAGCCACAAGGGCAGCAGCACGGCAGATTCACAGGAGGGCCTGTTCCAGATAAAACCTCCGACCGGCAAGATATAGACCCTATCAGTCTTGACCGCTTTCAACTGTGACCAGACGGGGTCTTTCTTAAGGTCCTCCGGTTTACCCGTATCGATAACAATGATATCGGGATCCCATTTCAGGAGATCTTCCATTGAAATATTGGTTAATCCTCCCTCTTTGCCACCCAGCGAAGAGATTTCCTGAGAAGCGTTTATACAGCCTGCCGCTTCGATCTGGTATTGCATATAGGTGTCTCCGCCGTAAGTGGTAAGGTGGTCAGCGTTATAACCTAAGTAAACCTTCACTTTCTTTTCATCCGGTATGGCAGATGTTCTTTCCTGTAACAACTTCAAGGCATCGTCGAGATATTTTACGTACTTTTCAGCCCTGTCCTGGGCGCCGAATATCTCGCCGAACATTTTCACTTCCGCTTTTCTGGTTTCAAAAACTTCTGCCGGATTGTTGTTGGTAGCTACCCGTACGGTAGGTATGTTTGTGGTTTTATCGACTAAATCCATATCGGTTTCTGAACCAATGGCGAATTGAGGATTAGCGTTCAAAAGAGCTTCAACATTCATGTCGGCGGCTTGAGCCCGGGGTGCCGGAATTTCCGCCTGTCTGGGATAAAACTTTTCAAACAGTTTATAGCGGTATTGGCTGGCCGTCATGGCGCAGAGCTTATCCTGCATCCCTAAAATATACATGATCTGGACCTGCGGGGAAGTTAAAACAGCGACCCGCTCAATTTTATCCGGAGTGGGAATATTTACTGTATTGACTGTCATATCGATAAAAGCCCTTGTTCCC
>Ga0134093_1002851_pt1 | contig 13098 bp, 14 predicted proteins | sample 4_1taG_FD_94452 | JGI IMG/M metagenome (GOLD analysis project Ga0134093, IMG submission 94452) | Switchgrass degrading microbial communities from high solid loading bioreactors in New Hampshire, USA - 4_13_20_68_A1 metaG | ecosystem: Engineered > Bioreactor > Semi-continuous > Anaerobic >...
CGGGCTTTCTCTGAAATCCCACGACCCTTCCCAGAGAGCTAACGGATTTCTAACCCTTGCAGGCGGTGTAATTATTACCTTTGCCAAAGAAATCCTATCTCTCATTACAGGCTGATGAAGCACCTCAGATTTAAGGGGAACAGGCTGCTAACAGTCTGTTCCCCGATACTTTTCAAGGAGGAGAATCTATTGTGTCCAGTGGAAATTGGGTAATCGATAATTTAAATAACGCGCTTCAAACATGGAATGATAAGATGTCTGAAATCTGGCTGCTTGTAACTCAATCTCCCACAGAATTCAAAGGTGGCGGTATCTGGAATGTTATTGTGAATATCCACGGAGCACTGCAGGCTACCGGCTTTGCCTTACTGGTACTGTTTTTTGTAATTGGTGTGGTTAAGACATGCGGCAGCTTTGCGGAGGTTAAAACACATTATAGAATACATAAAAAGTACCTAAGAATAGGTGGGCAATCCTCGAATAAAGACGGTGAAACAGAGAGCAGGATCACCTGCATAACGGATGGCCTGCTCTCGCTCTGTAAAGGAAAGCAAAAATATTTTTACATAAGTATCGACTTTCGCCTTGTGTTGTTTTATTGTGTTACAAAAGGATGGCGATTTTATAAATGAGCAAGGAAGAAATTATTGAAATGGTCATTCGTGAACTCACGGAAAAAGCTTTGGATGACCGTCGTGAAAGTCTGTCAGATGAGGAACAGCAGTTTTATACAGCGGTTGGCAAACTCAGTGAACGGGCACGGGATATTGTTGCTAAATTGCCAAAGGACGAACAGCAGACTCTTGATGATTACTTTGTAAAAACCAATCTCATTGCGGACAAGGAGTGTGCGTTTCTCTATGTGCAGGGCGCAAAAGACTGTGTGGAACTGCTGAAAAAACTCGGTGCACTGTAGCAAACCAACATATCATATCGGACAGAAGCTCTTGCCTATGGCAGGGGCTTTCGTATTGGCGTATAAGCGGTCACAGATTCCTCCAGAAACTGTAAATGCGCTATTGACAATTGTGTTCTACTACAGTAAAATGAAGTTGCAGGTATTTTACTGCAGTAGGATAAGCAGCGCAAAGGAGAGCAATAATGGAAATCAAACTGTTTGATTCAGAACTTAAGGTTATGGATGTCCTGTGGAAAGAGGGTGATACCACCGCCAAGCAGATCGCAGAAACTCTAAAAGAGCAGGTTGGATGGAGCAAGACAACCACATACACGCTTATCAAGAGGTGTGTTGACAAGGGGGCCATTGAACGAATTGAGCCGAACTTTGTATGCCATCCGCTTGTGACCATTGAACAAGCGCGGGAATTGGAAACCACGGAGCTTATCAACAAGATGTATGACGATGCTGCCGACCAGCTTGTGGCTTCTATTTTAGGACGGAGAAATTTATCCCCGGAAGAAATCAAAAGGCTGAAAGAAATCGTCAGCAAATTAGAGTGAGGGAGATAGTTATGGAGATATTGAAAATGAGCCTTTCGACTTCTGTTTTCATTCTGGCAATTGTAATCATCCGAGCTCTTGCGCTACACCGCCTTCCGAAGAGGACATTTCTTGCGCTTTGGGCTGTAGCGCTGTGCCGTCTGCTCATTCCTTTTTCTGTTCCGTCACGCTTCAGCATTTATACTCTTGCTAACATGCTGGAAACCCATTTTTCAGCAGTGAATGCGACTGTTACAGGTATGGCCCCCATCAATATAGGAACGACGGCAGGCACAACAAACACCTCGTTGGCAGAAGCGGCCTCCGTAAGCATATCGCCCTTCATGGTTGTATGGCTCATCGGCCTGTCAGCCTGCGCCTTATTTTTCCTTATCATGCATCTTTGGTGGCGCAGGGAGTATAAAACCGCCCTGCCTGTTGACAACAAATTTGTAAGGGTCTGGCAGCAGGATCATCCGACAAGGCGAAAAGTTGAAATCCGGCAGTCGGACAGGATAGCCACCCCGCTGACTTATGGGATATTCCGGCCTGTGATACTCCTTCCCAAAGCAACGGACTGGACGCAAGAAACACGTTTGCGGTACATTCTCACTCATGAGTTTGTGCATATTCGGCGCTTTGACACATTAATGAAGCTGCTACTCGTTGCTGCCGTGTGTGTACACTGGTTCAATCCTTTGGTATGGGTAATGTATGTGCTGGCAAACCGGGACATTGAACTTTCCTGTGATGAAGCCGTTGTGAGGACGTTTGGAGAAACTATGAAGTCCGCATATGCCCTGACTCTTATTGGGCTAGAGGAAAAGAAAAGCCGTATAACCCCGCTTGTGAACAATTTCAGCAAAAATGCTATTGAAGAAAGGATTGTGTCGATTATGAAAATGAAAAAAGTATCCTTGCCAGTGATAGTAGTTTCCGTAGTGCTTGTTGCCGGCGTTACCATTGGATTTGCAACCTCCAATGCGTCTGCTGTAGATATACAAAGCCCGACCGATATAACCGGGAATTATGGCAAAACTATTGAACAATCTGCAAATAACGATCTCACAAAAGCTTTTGATTTTGATGCCTCTAATTTTGTATTCATACCTAGCACTTATTTTACATTCGAAAATATGACAAAAACAACACTCCATTTTACATCCAATCAGATTCAATGCTTTGCCTATATATTTGGAGATCATTTTATTGCTACTAAAGTAGGCGATACGCTGCCTTCAGGTATATATGTTAACGACGATGGTACGGAAGCATACGTATTTGACAAGAAAGCAGATGGAAGCCTTATAATGACAAAATACAAGGTAGACAACAATAGCTATAAAATCGTTGCAAAAAAAGCTCTCGAAAATGTAGATTCCGATAGCACTCCCGAAAACATTCCATTCAATGATGAAGAAACGACTATCAGTACTGTTGCAAGTTTTGCTGTAAGTTCTTCTGATGCCGTAGCCGAAACAACCGCTGGGATTAGTTTACTGTCGATGAAGTAACTTGGTAGCTTGCACCAAACGGGGTAAACTGACGAACTGCAACGACTGATTAAATAATGGGCAAACCTATTAGCTGTATAAAGAAGGAAGCCTATAGGAGTCCTTTATATGCTATCCTGTGCAAGAGCTGTTAATATATCTAAATGAATAGTTGTGTTAGGGGCAAACTTGCCGAAAGGCAAGGGCGCAAAGCTAAAGGGTCTAAGGTGCGAATGCATGATGACAGCCTGGCCGCCAAGTTGAATTGCGTATTAAACCTGCCCTTTCGTGGCAGGTCTTTTCATAAATAAGCCCAAAAAAGAGAGGCGACATCCGCCAAACAAAAAAACGTGAGTTTGGCGGGGCTTTTCCCATGCACGAACGTCCTTACCTATCCCTCTAAACTTACGGGTTTGGAGGGATTTTTGTATGCGTATTCGGCATGCCAGCAAAGAAAAATCAGCCGCTGCTGGGCAGCGGCCTGGCGTGATGAAGCGGACATCTGTGCTTATTCTGTTGCGGTTACTGAACTGTGTTTAAAAAGCACGGTTTTATCCGGGGATAAGTGCGGCTTCTTTTATTATTATGTACATTAAGAGTAGAAGATAACTATTTTCAATGTTCAGTTTCAAAAAGTTAAGTGATGTTAATGAGTGATATAAACAAAATGGGAAAAAGACATCTAAAGCGATCCAAGGAGGTGTAGTAAAACGACATTCTATAGTAAAACAATAATGTACTCGGAATCCTTTGTAAAACAGATGGATTCCATATAGAAAGGAGCTGATGGAATATGAGTTCAGGTAACTGGGTAATAGACAACCTCAATAACGCCCTTCAAACATGGAACAATAAGCTGGCTGAAATCTGGCAGCTTGTAACACAATCCCCCACAGAATTTAAAGGCGGCGGCATCTGGAATGTTATTGTAGATATCCACGGAGCACTGCAGGCTATCGGCCTTGCCTTACTGGTACTGTTTTTCGTCATCGGTGTAGTCAAGACCTGTGGCAGTTTTGCAGAGGTTAAAACACATTATAGAACATGCACAAATAAGCACTTGTTAGCATTTAAGCCAACAGGTGCTTGTTTGCGTAAGATAGCTATCTTTTTTCGGCTGGTTGTGATATTACCTACCGAAAAAGCAAGTAATCACTAAATTATTATTAGGTTTATCGAAAGATAAACAATGAAAGGAGCGGGAGAATTTATGCAGGAAACGGAGGTGAAACTAATTATGATTAGTGAAGTACCTGCCGAAAAAGTAAGCTGGTTGTGGTATCCATATATTCCCTTCGGCAAAATAACCATTGTGCAGGGAGATCCGGGAGATGGTAAGACAACATTTATACTTGCAGTAACTGCTCTGCTGACAACCGGTCGGCCAATGCCTGAAAGCGATATACCTACAGAACCGATTACCGTTATCTATCAAACTGCGGAGGACGGTCTTTCCGATACAATTAAGCCAAGACTTGTAGAAGCTGGTGCAGATTGTACAAAGGTAGCAGTTATTGACGAAAGTTACCAGCCCCTTTCTTTGTCGGACGGAAGATTGGAAAAAGCCATAAAGCAGATAAACGCCAAACTTTTGATACTTGATCCTTTGCAGGCATATCTCGGAGAAAATATTGACATGCACCGGGCAAATGAAGTGCGTCCGACATTTAAACAGCTTGCAGGAATAGCTGAGCGCACAGGCTGTGCCATTGTAATAATCGGACATATGAACAAAATGAATGGTACAAAAGGCTTGTATAGAGGTTTAGGCTCGATTGATATTGCAGCTGCTGCAAGGAGTGTGCTTCTTGTCGGTAGATGCAGGGATTCCCCTTCTATTCGAGTAATGGCACACCTAAAAAGTAGTCTTGCACCTGAAGGAAAGTCTATCGGCTTTGAACTGGACGAACTTACAGGATTTCGATGGGTAGGGTATTATGATATTACCGCTGATGAGTTGCTAAGCTGCAACCACAAGATTGAGGAAGGGCAGACAAAGCAGGCGCAGGCTGAAATGATGCTATATGAGATATTACGCAATGGTGCTGTCCCCTGCTCCGACATTTATGCTGGAATGGCAAAGCAGAATATCAGCAGGCGGACAGCCGAAAACGCGAAAAAATCAATAGGTGCCAAGTCCTACAAACAAGGCTCTTGCTGGTACTGGATACTGCCACAAGGCAACAAGGCAACAACGCAGTGAATGAGAAACATTGCGGAGTTGGATTCTATATTCCCATAGAAAAAGCATATATTACTTTGCTTAAATACCTAAAGCTATATAGTTTCTATAGTTAACCGACTTGCTGAATGAGCAGGTCTTTTTTTATTTCAAAAAACAAGGTATAAACTAAAACATTGTAAACAGTAACAAATTGGTATAAAAGCCATATCACTTGATGTTGTGATAATTGATTTCACCTAGCGAGTTAGGACTTTTGGCATTATTTAATAGGAATATGGTACCATATTTCCAAAAATGTGTAACTTTTTAATCAGTTATTGTGTCTAATATTATAGAGAGATAAATTTTAAGTCTCTCCACATATATTGAAAAAAGGAGATGGACAAGCTATGGTACATATAAGATCGCCTGATAAACCTATAAGGTTTTCATAAGACTTAAAAGGCTCTCACATATCCCCGTTATCTTGCCCCTTCAAAAGCCTATGATTAAAAGGATACTAAAAGAGCCTTACATCAAGGAATGTATCTCAAAAACCATAAGAAGTCAATATGAGATTGGAGGTTTTTTCTATGAGGAATATATTATCAAAACTATTAGTGTTTATCTGTGTTATAGTGCTTGCAACCGGCTCCACATTATCTGTGTCTGCTAGTGAAAGTAAAGCACTGGATTCAAAACAGCTGCCTACACCTGCGGTAAACTTTGACAAGGATGCTGTTGCAGAGTTCAAATTGGAATTAACCCAAGTAAGTAACAATGCTCCACTTTCAAAAGGTGTAGACATTGAGGAAATAAAAAAAGGGCTTCAAAGTACGTCAAGCTCGAAGGATGGAACGGATAATGTCTCGCCTCAAACTTTGACAGACCCGTATGAGCCAAACGATGATTCCGGCACTGCTGCAACTATTTCATATAATCAATATACGTATGCAAATATTGGAACCGCAATCGACCAGGACTGGTACAAAATAAATCTGACCGTCAGTTCCGATCCCGATGAGATAGTGGCCTTTTTACTCAAAGATATTCCTGCTGGCTGTGATTATGACCTGTATATATTCGACCCAAATTTCAATTATGCGGCATCACAAAATCCTGGTAACGCAGATGAAAGGATTTATATAGACGTACAAACTTCTGGAACATGGTATGTTGTTGTAGTACCTTACAGTGGGTATAACGACAATGCGAACTATAAGCTTTTTGTCGGAGACGCATGGCAGAACGGGACAACAGGGTGGATGCCAACTAATTTGACTTTTAATTTTACATCCAGTAATGTAGGTACAATTTTGCCATATCAGATATTTGACTTAAGTTATGACGCTAGTATTCCAGATTCAGCCGTAGTACGGTATATACAAATTGACAGCACAGGTACTGGAAACTGGGGAAACCAAGTTAAATATTTATACTCTGCTCAGACAGATACGTGGTATGAAACTTTTGTAGGATTGGATTATGTTCTAGATATTCCTGAAGATACTTTGTATGTAAAGCAACAGTGGCCTATTACAACAAAAATTCAATATCTTTATACTCCAATAGCTACTTGGACTCCCAATATTTACTTTGCATATAAATACATCATTGAATAAATGAGTGTAAAGATTTTCCTTAACATTCCGATATACATAGTGTACGTACCTATTCTTAATAAAGTCTGGATAAATCGGAATGAAGCTTTAAAACTACATCTAATGTAGGACGGGGACATGCCGTGAAAAGCTTTGGGTATGTCCCTTTTTATGAAAATTGAAAGTAATATGGAGGTGGAAGTTTTGAGAGTAGAAGCCAATAATGCGTATGCATCAGTAATGTATCAAGGCTATGCAGCCAACAAAAGAGTGCCTAATTTTGCACCACAGGACAGTTTGTATCAAGAAAGCCTAAAAGATGAATCCAAACAGCTAAAAAATGTGTATCATGATTTTAGCCAATTTAATCCGATGAATTTTCTGGGGACAGCCTACATACGTTCTAAAATTATGGAATCTTCACAAAGTCAGGAAAACTCCATTAACTTAACTCCTGGAACTACATTGAGCCTTGGTGAGTATTCGGGGCAGGATGTTATTCTAAGTATAGGGGATAGTTCTGTAAGCATGTCCTGGGGTTCAAACCCAATAGGTAGTGCCTATGTTAAAAAATTTAATGAAACTATAAACAGAATGTTAAATGGTCAAAGAGACGAAAATGGAATACCTGACTTATCCAAGTTGACAAGAGAGCAAGTTGCTGAACTACGGGAAATAGAAAGAGGTCATGAATGGACGATTATGCAAATGGGTGGAGTAGAACAATATGAATCTATACGGCGTATAGGTGAATCTTTTGATCATCTTATACGTATAGCAAACGGCCAAATGCCAATGGCCTCGTTAAGCCCCGATATGTACGAGAAAATTAAAGCAGGTCTGGATAAGATGGGAATAGACACTTCAAAGCCCTTCTATGTTAATGGACAAAAATTTACATTCACCGAAGGCGGGGCTTTAAGATATTCAGAGTAATAGAGTATAGCATATATTATTTTTGATATCAGGGGATTAAGCGAACAAGACTTAAGAAATTTACACAAGGAATCAAAAATTTATATTGCATATAAATTAAAGAATGGTAATTTAGTAGAGAAAAGCATTTCAGTTGGAAATGACTTGAGATTCAATAATAAATCAGTTTGCAACCTTTATAAAATGTCCAATAGTGATTAAAACTGGCTTAAAACTACATATCAGTATCTATGGCCTGTTGAGAAATCAGCAGGTCTTTTTCCGTTATAAAAGCTCATAAAAAATGTGATTTTATTTGACTTATTACAGTGAGCATTTTTCACAGAAATCCATGGCGATCATAGACAGTATAACAGGCATTGCCTGCAATGCCGCCATCCCCCGTTCAAGGCAACAACGCAACAATACATTGAGTATATAAGCTTGCGGCGTTGGTTGTTGCCTTGCAAGGCTGAAAGCCTTGTAAAAGCCGTCGGCAGACCACACCACCTTGCTTGCAAGGTGTAGTGTGTTACACCGTTACAACGCAGGCAGAAAACCTGACGGTTTTTCTGCTGCTACGATGAAGAAGCGAGCCGCAGCACAGGGCGAGCTTCTTTACCGTTGCTGTTGCGTTGTGACGGTGTTCTAATAACACGAGCGCCCTTGAATACAGCCGTTCTTTTAATACAACCGTTCTTAAAACCACCATATAAGGCAACAACGCAAAGCAAGAATGCAAGCATTCTCATTCTATGTATTGTTGCGTTGTTGCCTTAATCATGATGAAAAGGAGGAAAGGAAGATGCCATATGCAATACTGAGATTTCAAAAGCGCAAAGCAGGCGGCGTCAGTGCCATTGAAAGGCACAACGAGCGAAAAAAAGAAGCTTACAAGAGTAATCCTGATATTGACCTTGCCAGAATCAAAGACAATTACCACCTTGTCAGACCGCCTACCACCTATCGTAAGGAAATAAACCGCCTAATAGAGCAGGCAGGCTGCAAGGTGCGGCGTGACAGCGTGGTTATGGTGGAAACCCTGATTACAGCAAGCCCCGACTTTATGTCGGCACTATCACCACCTGAACAAAGAGAATATTTTGAGAGAGCTTTTACCTTTATTTCAGAGAAAATCGGACAACAGAATATACTATCCGCTACGGTGCATATGGACGAGAAAACGCCACATATGCACCTTACTTTTTGCCCAATTACAAAAGATAATAAGCTCTCTGCAAAGCTTATACTCGGCAATCAAGCGCAGTTATCCAAGTGGCAGACAGATTTTCATAAGTATATGTCCGCAAGATGGACTGAACTTGAGCGGGGTGTATCTTCTATGATTACAAAAAGAAAGCATATTCCTGTATGGCTGTTTAAACAGGCTCAGAGGCTTGATAAGCAGTTTAATGAGATAAACACCGCCCTTGCCAATATAAATGCCTTTAACGCTGGGAAAAAGCGTGACAAGGCATTAGAATTACTATCGAATTGGATACCCGAAACAGAAAAATTCACTGCACAGCTTAAAAGCGTAAATAACCATATCGAAAATCTTGAGAAGGCCTTTTCTACTGAGTCAAAAATTACTTCCGACCTGCGCTCCAAAGCCTATGTAAGTGAGGAAGAAGCCAAAAAAGCTAATGCGGAGATTTACCGCCTGCAAAAGCAGCTTGAACAACATAAGCGGCTCCTTGACGGTATACCGCCTGAGCTTTTGAAACAACTAAAAAATATAAAGGAGAGAGGTAGATAAGATGAGTATCGAAAGCGAAGCTGCTGAACAACTGGTTTCAGCAGAAATTCAAGGTATTGAAAATGTAGTAGAAAAAACAGGTGAAAAGGCACTGGAAAAAATGGATGAGGTATTGGAGAAACATCTTAAAGAACTTTATTCAGACAAAAAACCGTCTGTCAGGCAGGCCCTGAAAGAGATGAAACGGGCACAGAAAGAGCGGGCACTAACACAGCTGCCGAATATGAAGCGATCCATAAAACCGAAAGTGAGGGATACAAGATGAAGGAAACCATAAGAGCGATTCCGCTTAGCGAATTGCACCCTTTTCCCGGTAATCCGTACAAAGTGATTGACGATGAGGAATTACAGGCAATGGCAGACAGCATACGGGATTATGGCGTGATTTCGCCCCTTGTGGTACGCCCCAGGGATGAGGGCGGTTATGAAATCATTTCAGGACATAGACGAAAAAAGGCTTGTGAAAAAGCAGGGATAGATACAGTCCCTGCCTTTGTTCGTGATATGGACAGAGATACAGCTGTCATTGCTTTAGTGGACAGCAATTTTCATCGGGAGCATATTTTACCTTCCGAAAAAGCATTTGCTTACAAGATGAAACTTGAAGCTATTAAGCATCAAGGAATAGCTTGTGGACAACTCGTCCACAAGTCCAGAGACTTGGTTGCGGAAAACAATGAAAGCGGCAGACAGGTACAGCGCTATATCCGTCTTACCGAGTTAATCCCGCCTATTCTACAGATGGTAGATGACCGAAGGATAGCCTTTAGCCCTGCGGTTGAACTGTCTTACCTTGCCGAAAAAGAACAGTATAATCTCCTTGAAACGATAGAAAGCGAAGACTGTACCCCCTCCCTGTCTCAAGCTCAGAGAATGAAGAAACTGAGCCAGGACGGAAAGCTTGATACGGATGCGATTTTTGCTATTATGACGGAGGAAAAGCCTAACCAAAAGGAGCAAATCAAGCTGCCAAAGGATCGTATAAAGAAGTTTTTTCCAAAGGACTATACTGCAAAGCAGATGGAGGAAGTCATTATGAAGCTGCTTACCGATTGGCAGCGCAAGCGGGAACGCAGCAGAAATACGGAACGCTGATTTTTATTTCGGCATAATAAGCGGGCATTGGAAAGCCAGTGCCCTATTTTTTTAGAAAGGGGTTTAAGCTATATGAAAAGTAAGAGAGGAATAACACGCCCTATACTTAAGGTTACAAGGATTTATGATGAAAAACGCTCTATGCTGGAGGCCTTTGTTAATGTGCTTGTGCATGAGATAGAACGCCGGTTTTCTATTCGTACCTTTGAAAGTGTAAAAGAACCAGAATACAATGGGAATAAATTAAACGAAATGGAGGATTAAGCGATGAAGCAAAAGTTAGATAGAACGGCTCTTTATTGCCGGTTATTAAAAGATGATGATGTACAAGGAGACAGCGAAAGCATTAAAACACAGAAAACCCTGCTGACACAGTATGCGAAGGAACATGGCTTTCTTGTAGTAGATATTTACGCAGATGACGGTTATTCCGGGTTAAATTTTGACCGTCCGGGCTTTAATCAAATGATTGAGGATATTGAGAACGGTAAAATTGACGTTGTGATTACCAAAGACCTGTCCCGTCTTGGGCGTGACCATCTGAAAGTAGGTTTTTATACTGAAATGTATTTCCCTTCAAAGCGTGTCCGTTACATAGCAATAAATGATAATGTTGATACCGAAAATAATACAAGCAGTGATTTTGCTGCCTTGAAAAATGTTATGAACGAGTTTTACAGCCGTGATAATTCCCGGAAAATCCGTTCCTCTATCAAGGCACGGGCAAAAGCGGGATTATATCGCGCCTCATTCAGTCCTATCGGATACAGGAAAGCACCTGACAATCATAACCGCCTAATTATTGACGAAGAAACTGCTTGGATTGTACGCAAGATATTTGAGCTTGCTTCCCAAGGCTGGGGTGCTCACCGTATCCGGACACATTTTGAGAAGGAGCAAGTTCCCTGCCCGTCCTGGTGGCTTCACCAGCGTGGTGAAAAAAGATATACAAAACGCTTCGAAAACCCCGCGAATAAATATATCTGGTCTCATACGGTTATCAGCAACATTATAAAAAACCCTCTTTACCTGGGTCACACTGTTATGTGCAAAAGTGAATCAATTTTCAAAGTGGGACTGCAGCAGCGCACACCACAAGATAAGTGGATTGTGGTGGAAAATACTCATGAACCGCTTGTTAGTCAAGAGGTGTTTGACTTTGTTAATGAAAAGATAAAAAGCCGCAAGCGTGAAGATACCAGCGGTAATATCTCTATATTCTCTGGGTTGATAAAATGCGGTAGTTGCGGTAAAGCGCTGTCACAGCGGTTTTATACGAAAAAAAGGTATAAAACATTCATGTGTACTACCTATGCTGGATATGGTGCTGATAAATGCACCGAACACCGTGTATTTTATGACGACCTATATAACGTTGTTTTAAAGGATATCCGCAGCTGTGCAAAGCTGGCTTTCTATGATGAGGAAAAGGCTCTGAAGCTTATCCGTGAAAAAAGCGGCTTCTATTCCAATAAACGGGAGAAAGAGGCTTCTTCACAGTTAAAGGCAGCAGAAAAGCGTATGGAGGAACTAAATAGGTTGTTTGAAATGCTCTATGAAGATTCGCTTTCCGGGTGCATCACTAAAAGTAATTTTGACCGCATGATTGCCAAGTATCAGCGGGAGCAGGCAGAGGTTGAACAGAAAATATCGGAACTTTCCGGCTGGTTGAAGTCTCAGGCCTCATCACAGACCAATGCCGATGGATGGATAAAGCTGATACGAAAGTATGTCAACCTTCAGGAACTAACGGCTGAAATTCTCAATGAGCTTGTTACAAAAATTGTTGTTTATGAAAGAAGATTCGTTGACGGTATTCCTGTGCAGGACATTGAGGTGCACTATCGTTTTGTAGGCCTACTAAATGAAACGAAATATCGGACAAAAGTATTACAAAAAACATCTACTCCCAAGGCACTTATGGCTGTAAATCAATAAAGTGTTCTATAACTAACATTTACAGAGGTTAAAAAGCCGGAACATGCATTAAAGCTGTTTATACGATTTGCCCTGGCCAAAGGAGTTGTAACCTACGGATTGGAACTGATGATGGCGCTGTTCAACATTGTGCAAGGGATTATCTCTACTATCATGAACTCTTCAGGATTGGGTTCAGCCACACAAACTGTTCTGCCAAACACTATTGTTCAGGCTGTTGAAGACTGCGGATTTTTAATGAGTATACCTTTATGGGCAGTAACGCTCATAGGGGGTCTCTTTATTACAGTGCTCTCCTTCATTATGATCCTGTCGGTATATGGCAGATTTTTTAAACTGTATTTATATACAGCTATTGCTCCTGTTCCTCTTGCTTCTTTCGCAGGAGAGCCAAGTCAGAGTATAGGTAAAGCCTTCCTGAAAGGATATGCTGCTGTATGTCTGGAAGGAGCTATCATTATCCTTGCGTGTGTCATATTTTCTGTTTTTGCATCATCCCCGCCTGTTGTGGACACAAACGTCAGCGCTGTAACGATGGTATGGTCTTACATAGGGGAACTTATTTTTAACATGCTGGTGCTTGTAGGAGCTGTAAAAATGGCAGACCGTGTTGTACGGGAGATGATGGGATTGTAAGGGTGCATAAAATAATACAATCCGATACCCTCAAGGTTCCTTGAACTGAACACCATC
>Ga0134093_1002856_pt1 | contig 13065 bp, 9 predicted proteins | sample 4_1taG_FD_94452 | JGI IMG/M metagenome (GOLD analysis project Ga0134093, IMG submission 94452) | Switchgrass degrading microbial communities from high solid loading bioreactors in New Hampshire, USA - 4_13_20_68_A1 metaG | ecosystem: Engineered > Bioreactor > Semi-continuous > Anaerobic >...
CCAGCTCTGCTGCCGCCGCATGTCTCCCCGTCACAAATTGCCCGGGTTCCAACTGAATTTTTTGCCTCCCGACAACTTGCGCTCTTCCTGTATGTGCCGCTTTCAATAGGCACCAAATCCAAATTTTTAGTAATTTTTCATTTTGAAAAACATGACTATTGAGTAACTGTCTATGCAATTTAATCCACCCTTGCACACCTTGCACATCTATCAACTCCTTATCGGTTATTTTCGTTCGTATGTATATGTATCAGCCCCGCCTTGCGGGGCAGGGGGGCAATTATTTTTTTGCCCCAAATTCCGCAAGGAGAGAACGAATATGGGGGACTCTTTCTTTCTTCCGCTTCGCCAGCTCCACCGCCTGACGAATCTGATCGGAGGTATAAAGAATGCGCTTCTTCCCCCAGAGTGTACGGAAAATATTTCCTTCCTCGTCGAGCTCGTATTCGGGTTGGCGTCTCTGTAAGCGTCCCAGGGAAACCCAGCCTTTTCTGTTTCTTGCATCCTCGTAGGTTCCGATAATTATTTTCCCTTTATCGTCCACCGTCACGAATTTTTGGTAATAATAAAAAGACAAAGACATAGGAACACCTCCATAAAAATTTTTGATATGTACATGGTGCGACCTTTGCTGCGACCTTTGCAACGTTCTGCGCTGGGCTCCCTGTCGCCCCGGCACTCACACTTCCCGGGCCTCACGGCTCCGGTGCCACGTCCGCCCCCTCAGCAGGGCCGGTATATTTGATTGTCAAGGATCAGGACAAAAGCAATATGTAGAAACAAAAAACCCGAAACCTTACAAAGCCACAAGCGTATGCGCATACGCTCATAGTTTTGTAAGATTTCGGGTATTCAGCCGCTGGCACCGTTTCCTTCACTGGACCCCCGTGGTCCTCTGGTCGGTGTCCGCCCCAGCTTCAGCACGGCCTCAGCGCCTTGGCGGCTAGCTCCACCGTGCCGAAAATATTTCATTTTATTTTCTATATTTATTAGAGCACGTTGACTTCTTGAAGTCAAGCATCCAATTTATTTTTTCTTATTTACTTCATCATTTTCTTCTATATACTTATCGATTGCTTGCTCACAAATGTCTTGAAAAGTCTCACCTTTACCTCTTTCTAACATTTTAATTTTCGCCCTTTGCCATTTCTCTGCATCTATTCTTAACGTTATGTGTTTTCTTTCTCCCATTTTTTATCCCCTCCCGTTTCTGGTTTTATTATATCATGCTGCACCCATGAAGTCAAGCATCCAAATATTACAATTTTGTTACAGAAAAGTTAAAATCCCGCTCTTTTTGAGCGGGAAAATTGATATGTATTTTCTTGTGTCTACTCATACGATATGCGAATGGCGATTCGCACCTCCAACTCTGAAACAGGCACTTTGTTGCGAAAATCAGGACCGTTTTTTGTAAACTGGTAGGCTTCCGTAACCCTTGAAAAATGGGCAATCTCTACTATTTTTTCTTTTGTATCCACATTACGCACTCGACATGTGCCGTATGCGGAAACATATCCACCGGCTGTACCTCCATAGTCTTATATCCCCCATCCTCAAGATACCTCAAATCTCTTGCCAAGGTACTGGGGTTACAGGACACATACACAATTTTCTCCACCTGCATCTTTATAATGGTATCCAGTAATGCCTCATCACAGCCTTTGCGCGGCGGGTCTACCACCACCACATCGGCCTTGTATCCCTTTGCATACAATTCCGGCACCACTTCTTCCGCTGCTTTTACATAAAATTCCGTATTTTCTATATAATTAAGCTCAGCATTTTGCTTTGCATCCTCGATGGCTTCAGGCACGATTTCCACACCTATAACCTTTTTTGCCTTCTTTGCCAAAAATAATGAAATGGTACCTATTCCGCAATAGATATCAAAAACCGTCTCATTACCGGTAAGTCCCGCATACTCTAATGCCTTATTATACAACACTTCGGTCTGAACAGGATTGACTTGGTAAAAAGACATGGGAGATATTCGAAACTTGACATCACCTATATAGTCTATAATGCTGTCCTTCCCCCATAATACGATGTTCTGCTCCCCCAAAATAACATTGGTCCTTTTAGTGTTAATGTTCTGTACGATACTAACAATATGATCACTTATGCCACAAATATTTTTTATTAAATCATCTTTATGGGGTATCTTGGTTCCATTGGTTATGAGTACAACCATCACTTCACCGCTTTTTAATCCCACGCGAGTGAAAATATGTCTGACCAATCCTTTTCCTGTCACCTCATCATATGGTGTAATATGATATTTCCGCATCCAGTCTTTTACCCGTTTAATCACATCATCATTCATTTCATGCTGTATATAACAAGATTCTATTTCTACAATATTATGACTTCGTGGTGCATAAAAGCCTATTGCAATATCTTTTGAACCACTACCTATCCCAACCGGAAACTGCGCTTTATTCCTATATCTTTCCGGTTTTGTCATCCCAATGACATCACGGATCACCACATCCTCAAGCTTGCCGATTCTTTGTATATTATCAATAATCTGCTGCTTTTTTAGTTTTAACTGTTCACTATAAACTAAGTGCTGAAGTTGACATCCCCCGCATTTAAAAAATGATGGGCATACGGGATTCACTCGATGTGCTGACGGCTTAATAATATCAATCAATTTTCCATAAGCATATGTTTTTTTCACTTTCAGTATCTTAATCTTAAGCTTGGCCCCCGGCAAAGCATGCAGTACAAATACGGTAAATCCTTCTACTCTTCCTACTCCTTGTCCATCATGCCCCATACCATCTATATCAATTTCATAATATTCATTTTTAGCAACCGGTATCTCTGTTTTCAATATCATCACATCTTTAGAACTTGTTATATATCATAGTATATCCATTTATTTTTAAAGCGTAAAATGACACTAATGAAAAAAGGCAGAAAAATCTGCCTTCTCTAAACACCATTCATAGATATTTTCTTATTTTCATCACATATGATAAGCTTCCGCACATTATCTATAACCGTACGAAGCAAAACTTTAGCTTTCCAAAGCTCTGCAAGATACTTTAACGTAGCATAAGCATAAGTAAGGTCAAGTTCTCTCCCGTCATATTCATGAATAAGTACCAAGGTTCTTTCCTTAGGTGATACATCGACTACTCTAATATATGGAACCGATGATAGTCCTACACTATTTGCAATGGTATTGCGTATATTCATCCAGCCTTCTTCATCCGATATTTCTTTAATAACATAATCGGTACCTCTTTTATGATACTCATACAAATTCATTTCCCTGCAGAGCTCTTCCGTCAGGTATCGCCTTATAAAAGACTCATCCCTTTCAAGCTTTCTTGACTCAAAAATTCTATCCATACCAAATCGTTTTTCAATATCTTGAAATATTTTAAATCCTATATAGTATGGATTAATACTTCCTTTAAAAGGCCTTACCACTTGATTATGCCGGTTAAGAAATTCCATATGCAGATGCTGCGGCAGTTCCAATTTGTTCAAAATTCTGTAATGCCAATAACTTGCCCATCCTTCATTCATAATCTTAGTTTCAATTTGTGGAATAAAATACTGCGTCTCTTCCATAACAATTCTTAAAATATCTGATTCCCACTCTTCCAATTTGCCATATTCCAAGATAAATCCTATAATATCTTCCGTAGGCTCCAAAGGAATCTTATTTAAGTCAGGAAACAGTATGTTCTTTTTTTTATCCAAACAGCTTAACGTTTTGGTATCCTGATAATACTTGTCTAATATCCTCTGTTTCTGCTGCTCATAAGTCAGCCTTTTTGCACCTACGGTTCTTGTTGTTTGAAATCGAAGTGCATGCGCTGCATCAAGGACACGTTCTACATTTTCATATCCCAGGCTAGGGTCTTGTATGTATGCCCTTATTCTATCCGCATGACTTTTAAACATTTCTATGGTGGACTCTGCTCTTGTTCCCTCCACAAATAATCGGTTGTTTTTAAAGAAATCATTATGACCATATACATGAGAAATGGTAAGTATCTGCAAAAGCAGGGTATTGTCACGCATCAAATAGGCAATACAAGGATTTGAATTTATCACCATTTCATAAGGTAATCCTTCAATATTGTATTTATAAAGCATCTTCTTTCGTTCATATGCCTTTCCATAACTCCAATGAGGATAGTGAGAAGGCATCCCCATATAAGCTTCATAACAAAGCATATCCTCATAACTGCATATTTCAAATTCCTGAGGATAACAGTTCAAGCCCTCTTCTTTTACAATATCTTCAATTTTGTTATTCCATCTCTCCAATTCTTGTATGCTATATTCCATCATAGGCTATCATAATTCCTGCAATTCTTTTTCTTTGTCCAGCAATTTTTTAAGTGCAGGAATTACATCCTCCTTTTTTGTCATAGTCACAATCAGTTCATTGTTACATAACAGCGATATATTTATAACAGTCAATAACTGCGTTCTTTTAGGCGATGAAAACTATGCAGGCAAAGTATTATATATCCCAAGTAACATCTTAGATAATGAAGTCAAATCTAATTCTCATAAAAATGAATATACTTATAATGTTTACAGCTATAAAAACAGAAGCCTTTCCAATAATATTGATTTTGTTGCCATTGTTTCTCACAGACAATTTCAACATTTTATTAATTCTATTTTACAAAAAAATCTTTATATTTTTTTAATTACATCCGTTATTGCTATAACCCTATCCACTTTTTTCCAGAAATATATCAAGGCAAATATCCGAGCTTGCAAACAGCATAAGTACCTTTTCACACACCGGACTTATTAAAAAAAATAAAATAACGACAACCAATGAACTAATAATTTTAGAAAACAAGTTTGAACAAATGGCATCTGAGATTCAACTACTAATAGAACGCAATAATGCTGAAAAAGAAAGTAAACGCATTGCTGAACTAAGTGCTCTTCAAGCTCAGATAAATCCCCATTTTCTTTATAATACACTTGATATTATAAACTGCATGGCAAAACTTAGAGAAGAACGTGATATTGAAGATATTTCTTTTGCTCTTGCAAGTTTCTTTAGGATAAGCCTGCATAAAGGAGAAAATATTATAAAGATTCGTGAAGAGATTGAGTTGGTAAAAAACTTTTTATATATTCAAAATGTACGTTTTGTAAATAGATTTACCGTTTATTATGATATAGATGATCGTATCTTGGATTGTGAAATCATTAAAATTATATTGCAACCCATAGTGGAAAACTCCATAAAGCATGGATTTAATAATATTGATTATCTAGGTATTATTAATATAAAAGGAAAAATTGATGAAAATCATGATATTGTGTTTGAAATAGAGGATAATGGTGTAGGGTGCACTATTGAAGATGACAAAATACCGCAAAAAAAGGATCCTCTTTCCGGCTATGGATTATATAACGTAAATGAAAGACTTATTATAGAATACGGCGAAAAATATCGGCTAAGATTTTCTTCCAGCCCACACAAAGGTACTGTTGTAACGATAAAAATCCCTTTTATTAAATCAAACTAGTCTGGGAAATAATTATTTTAGTATTTTTTGTTTTGACATCCATTGATAAAGTTCATCAGATGCAAAAGCCCTTTCTCAACTATTGTATGCAACGTCCGGATAAATTTTAATTTAGCGTTACCACAGCGCGTTTCAACGAGGGAAAAAATAAATACTTAATTGCTTTTGTATTGGTTTTGATAGGAATTATAATAGGTGGTAAATATAAAGGCCTATGATTGCAATATTGTAATCATAGGCCTTTTGTTTACTGGGCTTTGCTAACAATCTATTCGGACAAATTCGTGACATTATATAGCTTTCTTTCCGCTAATGGTTTCATAGAACTTACGCCATCCCATATGAATAATTTAATAAAGCATTCATCTAAATCAATACCATCAACCGGAGGAATAATAAGATATGCATTTCCTAATTCATTACCGGCCACATCCTCTTTTTCCATCACTATGTCAATAACTCTATTGTTAGAATCATATAAAGCAGCAACGATTAAAGCATCAATATCTTCCTCTGTATTATTAAACATACTCACATGAATATAAGTATTCTCATCCGGTAATAAACGATTAATAGGTTCACCATTTAATGAATTGGAAAAAACAACACTTCTAACCGTAATATCCGTTGCTGCAGTAGTCAGATAGAATTTTGTTTCATAGGGAATCTCTCTCCCTCTTGCTCCAATCTGTAGTATATATTCCTCCCCCATAGTATCTTCATGAATTTTAAAACTAAATTGGAATTGCCCCAATGCATCGCGGCTCTTTTGGTGAACATATTTTATGTTTCCTGTTTTATCCGTTACAAGAAGTGCTATTTCATTACTTCCTAAAAATTCATAGTTTCCCTTTATCAAAACTTCTTTTGTATCTTTGCTCACCCACATACCGATACCTTCCGGTCCTAAAGACTCTAAAACCTGGACTTTAAACTCTTTCGTTACACTTGCTTCACCTTTTGTTATGGTGGCAGTTAGTGTTACAATAACATTTTCTTCTCCCAGTTTAGGTCTATTCACCGTACCATCAACGGCAATAATATCCGGATGACTTGAATGCCATGTTATATTCGTATTGCGAAAACCTTTCGTCGGCAAATTAATAGAATTAGCAAATACTACCCCCTCATCGTTTAGTTCACTAAGGGTAAGTTCTTTTTCCGTCCTCATTACATCCCCCATATCATTACTGCTCATTAAATAAAACGGTGTTGCGACCAAGGCTTTATTCAGCGGAAACACGGGTTCAACATAGAGCATGGAATACCCTTCTTCTTGAGTCATTGTCAATTTAAAGAAATTATATTCTTTTGCTGCCTCAAAGATATACCACCTGCTTAAATCAGGTTCTCTTAATCTTGCAACACTACCACCATCGCCTATGTAAACAATTCCGTTTTCATAATCTATTTGATTATTACGTATTGGATAGGTACGTTTATATGCGTGATCATGGCCGCTGATAACAAGATCTACACCATATTGCTCATATAAAGGTACCCAGTTTGTCCGCACTCTGGTTTCATATGTTTCATTAAGACTTCTATAACATGGATACGGCCCTGCATGGTGAAACGGAATAATCCATTCACTGGATTGATATTGTTCTAATGTTTGTTCTAACCATGCGGTATGATTTCCCTGACTGTCTGCGGAATGACCGGAATTCAAACCAATCAAGGTTAGGTCAGGCCCATATTGCAAAACATAACATCCTTCTTCACTAGGAAGTTTAAATCTGTTATAAAAAAACGGAGCATTTTCTTTGGCCGGCGTTTGACCTGCCTGCACAAATGATTTCATACCGTCATGATTTCCTTCCACAGGCACAACGGGAATACGTCTGCCGTCAGAGGTAATCAATGCTTGATGTAAGTCATCAAAAAAACCGTCCACACTTGCATTCACAGAATCACTATCATTAATACCACCATTATTATGATACCACAAATCTCCAACCATAATCACAAAGTCCGGGTTTTCCTCCGCCATTGCTCTCATAACGGTCCTTCGTCTTTCTCTCCCCTTGGTATCCGTTCCATTGAGATGAAGATCTGATACTGCAATGAACACTACCTTTTCAGGATTTTCAGGCGCAGTACGAAACTTAAATCGTTCTTCCTTGGTTTCATGTGGGATAATCACATAATACTCCGTTCCCGGAGTTAAACCGGTCAATTCTACGCTGTTAATCCATGCAGCCGTTCCTTCAAATGTCTCTGAACTGCCAAACGCTTCTTGATAATCTTCTATATCCGCATCCGGATTAGAAGTATACAATATTTTTGCATTGGGCAACCGTTCATCGGTCCGCCACGTAACCGTCATTGTGGTCTGCGTACTTCCCTGCCATGTTAATACCACTTGCCTGGGGATTGTTGCCGATGACACATCAGCTGCAATTGGTGATGGAATACTGAAGAACATTAGGGTTATAAGCATTGAAATAATTAGCAAACCAATCCGGCTTTTTGCTTTTTTCATTCTAATAATACCTTCCATTTCCCTTACTTGTTTCTTATTCATATAATTTGTCTACACTATTACCAAAACAAAATTTCTCCGTCTGATAATTTATACAGTGCTTCTGTTAAGAAAAAATCACCGTAAATAATATGCCTATGACGTTCTTCAACTTTATGGTAAGAATGAGAACCCATTTGCAGTACGGAATCTTCCTGAGGATCCCAATTGCAAAATGCCTTGTCTATGGCTTTCAACATACGAACGGCAGCCGAACGATACATCTCTTTTTCATATTCTCCTACTTGATTTGCCAGTTCCAGTAAACCGCATGCCGCACATACACCTGCCGTACTGTCATATAATACAGGTTCCGCCGGGGCCCTGAAATCACAGCGAGGCAAGAAATCTTCACAAACCGCCGCAATAAAGTAATGTGCCACCCGTTTTGCAATATCCAGATATTCCTGCTTTCCGGTAAAGATGTAGGACAAGGTAAATCCATAGATAGCCCATGCCTGCCCCCTTGCCCAGGACGATTCCGGAGCAAATCCCTGCCCCTTAGGATAACCGGTACATTCCCCGGTAAATTCGTCATGCTGCACAATATGGAATACACTTCCATCCGAACGTACATGATCACGCATGGTCATATCCGCATGTGCTTGCGCCACATAGCTGTAACGCATATCGCCGGTAATCTGCGACGCACGATACAAAAGCGGCAAATTCATCATGGTATCAATAATAGTCCAGCCGGAACGTTCGGCCCCGCCCCATGCACGAATAAACTGTCCTTTGATATTAAAACGCGCCGCCAGCAAATTTGCTGCTTCCAACACACGTCTTTTAGACAACGTATCTCCTTCCAACCGATAATGTATGCCTGCAGTGATATTCCACAAAAAACCCACATCATGATGAAGTCGTTGATAATATTCATAAAAGGCTTTGTCAAGCAATCTTTCACAATCCAGGGCAGCGTCACGATAAATGGTACGATTTGTTTTTTTATACAGAATCCACATCATTCCTCCCCAAAAACCATTGGTCCACCAATCGGGGCATCGTTCATAAAAATTATCATAGTGCCCATTTTCTGTTGTATAAGGAATTTTTCCTTTCATCTTTGGAGCACTAATCTGCATCTTTTTATCTAATCTATCCCATGTTTCCTTAACCCACTTCTGAGTTTCTCCGATACAAGTCACCGTTATTTACCTCCATTCCTGCTTCCATGTTATTTGCTATGATCGTTTTATACTGGCCCGGTGTAATACCCTCAAACTTTTTAAACGCACGAGTAAATACCACCGTACTGGAAAAACCGACTTCTTCTGCTACTTTATGTACCATTACCCCTTGCTTTAATAACTCTTTTGCCTTTTCCAGTCGATATTTGACAATATATTCTGCAATGCCCTCTCCAAACTTCTTCTTGAACACTTCAGAAAGCCAACTGCGATTAATGTCAAACACTTCTGCAATCATATTTACATTAAGCATTTGATCAGCATAATTTTCTTCAATATACTTTACGATATTCTGATATTTTGCTGAATAATCATTCTTCATCTCTGCTGCTTTTTCGTCGAAAAGATCAATGATGCTGGTCACGGCTATATGCTTTAACTCCTCCGCTGTTTGAGCTTCATTAACAGCAAGAAACAGCTTATATAATTTTCTATAGTTAATTTCGCTGTTGCTAAATTGTTTCTTGGCCAGAGTAACCGAGTTAATGAGTTGAAATGTAAGAATTCTAAGAGTTCCTATACTAATGTTCTTTTTTTCATTTAAACAATAAATATTATCAATAATTTTTACAACTTCGTCTTTTTCACCACATAACACACAATTGATTAACCGTCTTTCTTTTGTTACATCATAACTAAAACCACATTCTAATATGTCGTCATAAACAAAAACCTTCTTTTCATCTCCCAAGAATCGGAAATTTATGATTTCCTTGGTCTGTTCATACGCAGTATGAATCTGTGTTATATCATAAAATACCTGACTGATAGAACAAACCACATTCGCCGGAGTCGTTCGCTCTAAATAATTGATAACCGCTTCACAATGCATATACAACTTATTTACAGCATCAATTTCATCTTCTATTTTTATAATGCCGACACAATTTTTATTGATTTCACAGAAAAATGTTATCGCATTGGGTGTTACACAATTGAAGTATCTCTCAATATACGTTTGTATTGTGAGACACTCAGTTGCATCAAGGGTTTCTATTTCTTTACTTTCTGCAAACTCAAACAAGATAACGACATAACCATCCCTATATAATTCTGCCTGGTAAACACCAAATAGTTCCTCTGCAGCTCTTCCACCAAGCTCTCCCACCAGAATCTGCTTTAACTTGTTCCTACGCAGTAGTTCCTCCTGCTTTGCAAGAATCTCTTCGACATTTTTTTGTCTTCTTTCCAGCACCCCGGAAAACCAATATGCAATGGCACAACCAATAAAAATACAAAGCAAGTAACTTAGGATAAAAAAGTTTCTGACATGAAGAATATTCCTCAAATAGATATCGCCAGGTACTATTTTATAATACTTAAGTTCAAACAAATCTGAATGAATAGAGATCAATACATCTGTCTTTTTTTTCTGATGATTGGTATCAGTTGTAAAAATTTCATTATTATCGAAGTCAGTAATATAATATTCCTCATTACTTTCACCGCTATTTTTCAAGTAAGCGTTCATAACCCTGCTGTTGATTTTGACCATAACGGTTTGCTCACTATTCAGCCATTGAATCCCATAGACCATATAAAGAACAGGATTTCCACTTTTATCTTTTAACAGACAAAGTTTCTTTCCTTGAACATTAATCATGTCCCGCTTCCAATCATTCATATTCTGATAGTATTCTTTAAAATAGATATCATATATAGACTTTGTATCAGTACTCCCCGTCGAACTAATACCCAAATCCTTGTGATTAATGATCAAAATACATTCTTCAATGATGTTATTTCCGTACATCATATTCTGTATATCTGTGGACACATTCTTGATACAATCCTGTTCCAGCCACAAGGATATTTCTGTATTGGCCGAAAGACGGCCTACCGAATAGGATTGCAGGATGTTATAAGATGCATTGAAGATTTCCTGAAAATAATTATCATAAATTTTTTGCATACTCTTAAGAGAATTTAAACTATTCTGCTCAAGGTCATTTTTAATGACCTGCTGGGCTACGGAATAGCCCAGCATATTAATTATGATAGAAACAAGCGTAATAACACAATAGCTCAAAAACCAGAAACCTCTTCGACTGATTCTTTTTGTTGTATTCAAAATATTCCTCCTCGTCAAAGAACTACGGTTAAATCATTTGTTATCTATTCCGGTAACGATCATAAGCCGCTTGTTTAACTGCAACATATCTTTCCACATTAAACTTTGTTTTGAGTTGCTGAATAAAGTCATCAAATCTTTCCATTGGCTCTTCCCCAATAATAAACTTCAACACCATTTCCTCACAGTACGTATTGATGTCTGTCTCCAAAGCGGTACATTCTTCGTTTTCTTCCAAAGAATACATCAAAGATTTGGGAAGCTCTGTTTTTCTTGCCTCTGTCGTGCATTCAGCCCACAGTTTAATTGCTTCCTTTTGTTGCGGATACTGATAATACTGTTCCAGATATTCCGGGGCTTGATTGATACCGGGTGCAGGTCCGGTTGCTCTGGTATACAATCCAAGTGCTTCACTAATGGTAAGACCATCCGGATTATTTAAAATCAAGTCCGTATAAACAGGTTTTCCATCTACCATATTGTAGGAAACGCCTTCAATACCAAAATTCAGGAACATATAGCCCTCCTGGCCATACCAATAGTCAATCCATTTTACTGCCGTTATCGGATCCTTGCAACTGGAGCTAATGGCAAGATAAGTGCTTGTAACATCTGCTTCCATAGCAACAAACCTACTTTTTTCGCCCTTCTTCTTGACAGGATAAGGAGCCGCAACTAAATTGTAAGTAGGATCATTCTTCATCTGTTCCAAATAACTGCCCATCTCTTTACCAATAAATGCAATGCAAGCCCCAGACTTACCTGTTGTCATATTAGAAGCAATAATTTTCTTGTCTACGGTGAAAAAGCCTCGATCCAGCAATCCTTCACTGTACCAATCACGCATTTGTTGAACATATGCTTTAAATTCAGGCTGCAGTACGCCAAACTTTACCGTATCTCCATCCAAATACAGACCTTTGCCGATATTATAGGCACTGTTGAATGCATTACCGCCCACAAGGAAGTAAGGTGCAAGCCCGGTCAAAGGTGCCTCCGCGCCCTTTTTTTCTTTGAACGCGCGCAAAATTAATGTCCATTCGTCTATGGTTTCCGGAACCTCTAAGCTCAATTCATCCAGCCAATCCTTACGGATAATAAGACCACCAAAAGTACGATAATCACCGGTATTCAAACTGGGAAAAGCAAAAAAATCACCGTTATCTGTCATAGAGCCTTTCCTATATACTTCCGCCAATTCACCTTCAGAAATCATTTTTTTAAAGTTGGGTGTATACTGGTCAATATAATCATTTAATTTTAAAATCGTACCATCCTCAACAGCCTTTGCAGGACCACCGGGATAATTAAACCAGTAGTATTCTACCAGATCATACATATTATTGGATGCTACCATCAATTTAAATTGCTCTGCAGCCTGCCCAAGAGGCGGATGTATAAAGTTAATTTTAATTCCCGTTTTCTTTTCCAGTTCCTGATAGAAGGGAGTATCTCCCAAGGTCTGAACCTTGGAAGCAATGGTACTGGGCAGCTCACACCAGTAAGTAAATGATTTGGCAGAATCGTCGTTTACCTCATCCCCGGTAGTTGCGCTGTTTTTACAGCCAGTCAAGGCTGCCGTCATAATGAAAACAAGTATACTGATAATAATTATTTTCGACTTTTTCATAACAATCTCCTCCTATTTAACCCCGTAGTGTAAACTAAATTACACTCTTTATATTTTGAAATATGCTATTTATCAAGGGTTTCAAGTTTTTTAATAAAAAAAACAATGACACCCCTTTTTTA